>Ga0307514_10000860_pt1 | contig 48459 bp, 47 predicted proteins | sample 16_EM_MG_FD_203088 | JGI IMG/M metagenome (GOLD analysis project Ga0307514, IMG submission 203088) | Populus trichocarpa ectomycorrhiza microbial communities from riparian zone in the Pacific Northwest, United States - 16_EM | ecosystem: Host-associated > Plants > Roots > Unclassified | place...
TTGGGCCAATCAAACAACCCCCCCCCCCCCCCCCCCCCCCCTACCTTGGGGCACAACTATACCAGGATTGGTGCTCCTCAGCTTAGACCCACTCTTGTCTTTAACCTTTGGCAGTCAATTCCTCCTGTTTTAGCGCTCCTCCGCTGGGATAGGTACACCTGAATCCCCTCTATCTTGAGGAGCGCTCACCTAATTCATTCCGCGCTTAATACCCCCAATTCCGTACTCCTCAGCATTACATGAGAGCCCCTCAATTTCCACCGGCACTCCTTGGTGTGGATTGTCTCTCCTATATTGGATTCTACACTTCTTACCCTCCCTCCCACTTTTTGGCACTCCTCCAGTGGGAGAGCACTTCTCAATCCCTATCTGTGCTCATCTGCCTGGATTGGGTGGTTCTCTGGCTGGATTGGTGATTATTGATTTCATTCTGCACTCCAGACCCCCCCCCCCCTTTCTTTTCGTTGCTCCTCCACCACTTTGGATGCTTCTCAATCCCCATCGGTGCTCCACAGCATAGCATTGGCACTCTTCATTTTCATTCTGCCCTCCTGCAACTCCTTCAGTGCACGCCTCTTGCCCACACAGCACTTCCAATCTAGCACTCTTCTGTTCCCTGGTAGCTGGTCCCCTTTTTCATCGGAATATATCATATTGCCTTTCAAACCCCAATTTAGATCTGCTGCTAGCTAACATCTCATTCTACTGTTGTTACATATCTGAAATCGAGCTAAACGACATTGGAATTCAATTTCGGCCACTCGCTGGGTATGAATAATCAGCAAATACAAGAAGCACCTCCTGCTTCTTTGTACTGTTGATGAATTATGTGTTCCTGCTTTCGATGGCCCTGATGAGTTGGGAGAAGTAGTAGATGACATTGACACCATGTTCAATTGACATCATTTGACTGTTTAGTTGGCATTATTATTTTGGTGTACCTGCATTTATATTCAAATTACTCTCTGTTTTCTTTGGTACCATAATGTAGTGAGGCAATGAATACAATGGTAAAGAAGATGGTAGCTAGTATGATTTAGAAGTAATAATGAACAATAATCCATGCATCATATTTGCGGTTGAGGGAAATTGGTTGCTCATTAACATCCAGAGTGTCTAAGAGACCACCTGCTCTCCTCCAAATCAATATCAATACGAACCCAGGCATCTCTCAGAGTTTGTTTGCGATTTCCGCATGTGTTCGACGACCCTTCCAGGTACACTCAAAAATCTCTACAGCATTCCGACGTGTTTCCAAACTTATTACAATCACTCCCATGATACTCCTGTAGTAGTCATCAGGGATCCCAGTAACTTCTGTACCAGTCATCAGCGATCCCATTGACTCTGAAGGCCAGCCGGAATGCCCTCCTTGGGTCTAGTACACTCCTGATATCGGCGCTTCTCAGTTTACACTCCACATCCTCTCAGACTCTCCTGGTGGCTTCCAGAAACTGCAATACATTTTGCTGATGTATCATAATATGGCATGTAGTATCTATATCTCTATAAATATACATACAGTACTTGAGCATAATCAGAGGAGCACCAGAAGACACAAATTGAGTGAACTTAGAGATGCACTTGGAGGTAGTTGTGGCAGAAAAATTCAATTCTCACCACCACGACTATTCTGTATAGTACGGGGAAATCTATGTGGGCGTACAATGATCTAGAGATAATAGAGATGGATTCAGCAATGGAAAGTAATTATTTGGGGGACTCCAGGGAAGATAGACATCATCTCATTATACCAAATACACACTTTATTTTTTCCAGCTTTTGGTCCCATGCACTGTTGCTGAGCTTTTATCGATCAACACCATGTGGGTAGTTCTGTATGCACTCTTGCCGAGCCTTCATAAACCCACTCAATTTGTGTGGTTCCTCATAGCTGTGTAGCCTGTCACATCATCTTGGTCTATGCCTTCCAGCACTGGTATTTCACCACACCGTGATTGACTGACTTTTCAGATACCCTTCAAGCTAGATATTCATTGGAATACAGCGATGCACTGTGAGGCCATAATTGACCAAGATTGGAGATGCACTCCGAAACCATGATTGAGCAAGTTTGGAGATGAACTTCAAGGCAGTGATCAAGTGCAGTCAGAGATGCACTTGGAGACCATGTTTGAGCGATTTCAGTGATGCAATCTGAGGACATGAGTGAGTGTGTGTGGAGATGCACTCTGGCACCATGATTCAGCCAGTGTGGAGATGACCTTGTGTGGCCACTATTGAGTGAGATCAGCAGAGTACTGGAAGGAGGTTGTCCAGAAGAGAGGAGGAATGGCAGCTCAGACACTACTTAATGGTTGACTAGTAATTCTGAAATTTTGCAGAGGTAAGTACAACATGATGGGCCGTGAGATGAGGGATTTGCTTGGTGCAGGAGAGAGTTGATTGTGGGATCATGCAGTACTCGGTGTGTGCTGTGTACAGTGTTAAACTCATCATCATGGCATGGAGAGAGAAAGTGGAATGACTTAACTTTGTGTCCTTAGGTGATGGTACAGTTGAGGACGAGAAAGGAAGTGGAGCGAGATCACCATGAGAATCTGGGACTTAACAGAATTTCATGGGCAGGTCACTTTTATCATTCCCTGTACACCAGGTACAAGTCCCTTTCCAGAGGGTTATATAACAGATACGACGTCTTCTAAACCCAATCAGGTATGTCTGATCCCTGGTTTGTCATATTTGCTTGTCTCCTCTCTATTGTGCCCATCCTGATCTCCGATCGCTGAATTTCCATTAGCAGAATGTACATCAGTTTTGAAGCCACACGCAAACCTCCCAGTGACTCTGGTAGCTCTCACCAGTGCATCTAAGTACTTTTTGATGCTCTGAGGCCTTCCTGGAGCTTAGGAAAATGATGTTAAACACCAGAAGAGCATTCTCAGGTGCTCCTGATAGCACCTTCAGTTATGCAGGTACATTCAGGATGTTATGAAACTTGACAATTGGGTTTCGCAAATTTTGGCAAAGATGAAACCTCTACGCAGGTCTGCAGGAGTCTTCCAGAGCACCTGAGTCTACTGCACACACTCTGTGGGAGACTAAGTGCCAGATTGTCAGAGTAGTGGATCTTGGAGTTCCACAACGACAAGGCATTTCGAATATTCTATTTGTCTTTGTTACAGTTCCAAGATTTGCTACATCAATGATTTGGCACATATTATCCACCTCTCAAAATACAGTTACACATGGTGATACAGGGATAATCGAAATTGACTCAGCCACAGCGAGCATATCGTTGCGAAAACCCAGAGTACACAGACATCTTTATATTATATGAAATCCTCACTTGATCTTTTGATGCTCTTTGTCTTACGCACTCTTACTGTGCTTTCATAGATCCTCACAATGTGTGTGGTTCCTCATGAACTCTTGCCAACCATTCATCAACCAAAAGTATTTGTGTGCTTCATCATGACTGGGTATGCAATCGTATTCTTTGACCCTCTTCCTGTGAACTACAAGCCAGAACTGCTCTTTCCCAACAATCCCCTTTGGATGCCTTGCAAGATGTGGCAGTGTGCTGATGATGGGCTGTCCACCTTCTAGCTCCGCGATTTCACAACAGAATGATAGAGTGAACTGAGGGATGTACTCCAAGGCTGTGATTGAGCAATATTGGAGGAGTACCTGGAGGCGGTCAATCTGGAGGTGGTTGTTTGGGTGGGAGGTGTGATGGGAGCTGCAAATCTATTTATTGGTTAACTTGTTTTGTGGAAATGTAGGGAATTGAGTACAACATGGTGTGCCGAGAAATGAGAGACTGGGTGGGAGTGGGAGACAATCGATACTGCATGATGCATTTCCAGGTATAGGTAATACTTGGTGTATGCTGTACTCGGTGTATATAATACTCGCTGTATGCTGTACTTGGTGTATGCTAAACTTGGTATATGCCATACTTCGTGTATGCTACACTTGGTGAATGCTGTACTCAGTGTAAACTGTACTCGGTATATGCTGTACTAGGTGGAAACTGTACCTGGTGTGTGCTGTATTCGGTGATTGCTGTACTCAGTGTATGCTGAACTCGGTGCATGCCGTACTCGGTGTATGCTGTACTCGGTGTATGGTGTACTCGGTGTATGCTGTACTCGGTGTATGCTTTACTCAGTGTATGCTGTACGCAGTGATAACTCTTGATCATGGCCTGGAGTAATTGAGAGTGATTACATTCCTTCCTGTTCATAGTTGATGGTAGAGTTGAGGTCAAAATAGAGAACTATGAGAGGAGATGGGGCAATTCAAGATCAGAAACTTGGACTGATTGGGATCTCTTGTGCGAGTCAATTCACAATCCCCGATATGGCAGTTATGAATCCCTAGCCGACATGTAATATCACCGATAGGTGGTCTTCTGAACCTAACTAGAGATGTGGAACCCGGGATTCTTCATTTCCATTTGTATTCTCTACATTGTACTCATCTTCATCCCGATTTCCTCTCTTTCTTGTCCGCATCTATACCATCATTGCAAAATACAAAGTTAAGTCATCCATCACTATCTCTCTATGCAATGAGTACAAGTTGACGCCAAGTACAGCATACACTGAGTACACCATCCACCGAAGTTTGTTGGTCTTCAATATATTCTTATAATAGCAAGTTGACCCCAGAGGGTAGCATAAGCTTGCCCCAAGCCTCCGTACATGATCGACTGCCATCAGCGCACTCTCCATGAGAGCGCAACAATAATCTCACCATGTCACATTTCTACTGTCAACTAACTGATGAATAGAGTGTCAGCACCTGATGAACTATCCTTCAACCTCCTCCAAGTACTTGTCCAATCTTCCTCGATGATGGCCTGGATGGGTATCTCCAAACTCCCTCAATTATGGCCTCCAACTTCAAACCATCATGGTCTCCAAGTGCATATCTCCAATGTCCCTCAATCACCGCTTTCCTGTGCCTCTCTCAACTCCCTGCATCACCGCCTCCCAGAGTATCTCCAATTTCGCTTGATCACGATCTTGGAGTGCATTTCTAAGCTTACCCTATCACACCCTTCCAGTGTATCGCCAAATATGATCCACTACTGCCTCCAAGTGCATCTCTAAGCTCGCGCGATCACTGCCTCTGGGTGTATCACTGTGTTCACTCAATTGTCATATTCAACCACACTTCATACTGCTCTAAAGCACCCCCTGCAGCCAGTTGAGATATACCATGGGTAGATGGGTAGCTATATAGACACATAGATGAGAATACAAACTGAATACATCAGTTTTGAAAATTGTTGAATGACATGTAATAGCTATGGTATCCAGGTGCACCAGCAGCGATCCCAAAGAAGATGTTGTTTTCCCAGATCGCTCTACTGAGATTTGAGGTGCTCTCAGACTTGTTGTTGGAGCTTCCAGGCTTGCCGCAGGAATATGCAGGTGATCCCAGGCTTGGCAATTATGCTTTCAGCTTCTCCCATTGTTCTAATCTGATCTCCTACATCCACCCGGAGTGTGTCACAAAAAGCTTTCGCGTAATCATAACCAAGATTTTTTATAACCGTTGGTGTGCGACTACAATATATCATTAATATTATCGCTGCGCTACAGCACATTATGGGTTTATTACTGTGAGTTATGGGATTTGATGGTACATTTGGATACATCATTACTGTTGGCAAGATGTTATGGCATCTCGTGTGTGAGGGTGTCAACTTACGCACACGATGTTTAATACCGATTCGGATACCGACAAGTTGGTGTTCACATACCATAACGATAAGTCACAATTCCCTGTTGTACCAGAGCAATCATGTCATTAATTAAGATCTATGCTACTTTTTTTGTGTAGAATTTGTTTAGCTAAATATATACACAAAACTCGTCTCATCTACCACATTCTGAATAGCTCTTGCCACTACCTCGAAGCGAACTCGAAAGTCAACTCTATAACATGGTCGAAGGTGACTGTATAAATCGGAATGCACATTGGGCAGGAGTGTAGTGGACTCTCGAGACATGTTCATCAACCAATGGTAATGTGCACATACTGCAGATGACTTGGTTTGACATATGTATCAGCGGTATACGATCTTCCTGCGATGATCGATATCTTTCTAATGAGATTCGTACTACAACAACTACCTGGTATTCATCACCGCTCTACTGTGACAAGTGTGGCTCTGATATGGTCTCTGACAATGATGGTCGGAGTAATGTGACTCTGACATACTCTCTGATAAACCCGGCTATGAAAGCGCGCTCTGACATAGTCTCTGATAATTCTGCCTGACAAATGTGGCCCTGACAAGTATAGCCCTGACATGTGCAGCTTTGACATGGTCCCTCACATGGTCTCTGACAATTCCGGCTGTGATAAACATGGCTCTGACAAGTGCGTTCTGACAAGATCTGACAATCCCAGCTGCAACAAATGAATTCCGGCTCTGTTGGGCTCTGAAGGAGATTTAGTTGAATCTACCTCTCCTTCAAAGCCTCCACGATTGAATCATAGATCTAATGAATCTTTCATTTTGTGGATTAAAGAGTATATCATATGGCTAAGTAAATTGGCCCTGACAAGTGTGGCTCTGACATGTGCAGCTCTGGCATGGTCTCTGACAAGGTCTCTGACAATCCCGGCTCAAATAAACATGCCTCCAACAAGTGTGCTCTGACATGTGATGACAATTCTGGCTGTGATAAATGTGACTGAAAAGTACGACTCTGACATGGACTCTGGCTCTGATTGGCTCTGACAAGGTGCCAAAGGCGGCACTGGATACTAGGCATCACTGTTGAGATCAACATATCCGATCGATCTATTATATCATGGTATATTATTCCAAAGATGTGTAGTGGTTGAGTAGGTATTGGTTATCTTCACTACTCGGAACAAGTTACACGCGTGTAAGCACTGAAGAAACTTCTCCAATGTATCGTACTCGTTGCAGTGCATCTTGACAGGGTATCATTCCTTGGGTTCTGTTTGGCATCGCAGATGATAGATACTCCAAATCCTCTACACACAATAGGTCGTCATGTACCATCCCCTATATCACACTCACATTTTGGTTGGCTTCCACTGTATTGATTGTATCACTCAAACGAAAAGCGTATGACAGTTTGGGAGGGCAAGATCCTTGTTGACATACTGAACTATTGTTTCGTGGTGCTCGATCTCCATTAATCAAAATATTGTCGAATCAATTGCCTTGTCTGTGCCAGATCTCCACACACCTTGCATTTTGAACTACAACTGTGTCTGGATTATTGTGCTGCTGTATAGTGACTGTGACGACGTTAACTCCGTATACCTTTTGACGGAGAATCAATGATGCATGGAATCCAGAGGTCCTTAGGTCTAGACTTGCACTCATATGTGCTTGAAATGTCGAAAAATTGGATGTCTGAGTATCAATAAACACTGATATGTTGATACCCTCTGGAAATGTCAGAGTTGCAATCGTGTTGCATTTGCTCATCACTCCGTTGATGCGACGTATCAAGCCAGGTGATAATTTGTCAGACACCAGAGAATCCCCCAAAAGAGGCTTTCGGCGTACCTCTGCCCTTAGTGAGAGGGGATTTGATTTCACGATATGTTGTAAAATGCAGACTTTTGACTTGATATGAAATAAGTGCGATTACCATCATATTATCCGCGGAACATAGTTAACCTTGTTGTAAGAATGGTAGCCATCCATGATGTGATTTTTGTGAGCGGCTTCAGATATTTTGGTGTCACTATTTTTGGCAGATCGCATTTCCCTAATTCATTCGATATAGTGGAGAAGGGAATGAATGTTGGGTATCTTGCCCATACTGTGGCTGTTGTGGTATGGTAGGAAGAGGTGGATGTTGCTGCTGATGCCACTAAGTGCATCTTGTAAGTATTTGAGCGTGGTTTCGGTGTGGGAGCGGTTGCTGGCAATCAATATGAAGTCAGTGGCAGATTTGATGAACATAAACTGGTCGGGATGCCATTTAAGAAGAGGGGCAAGCGCTGCAAGCAAGACCTTCACCATGTCCTTCTACTCGGCACTGGTCTATTGTTTCACGCGGGTAAGTTTGTCTCGAAACCGGCGTATGTTAGAGAAGGAAGGAATTATGGAAAATTGCTTATCTAGCAGGTCGAAACCCTTTTCCTGGCCATAATCATCTTGCAGAAGACTTATAGTCTATTTCGAGGTGTGATCTTTAAATAAGCCCTTCAGTAGCTGGTGCAACCAGTCAACATTCATACAACTATAAATATTACAACCTGCATGGGCATCGGCGAAATTTGGACAGTCAGCAAACTTCCACAACCCCACCTCCTCAGCAGCCGTTGGGGACAAATGAAAGTACTGTTGGGGGTGGTAGTGCCTGGGCCTGCAGGCAAAGCGGGGCATGTCATCCAGCCATATCTTGCATCTAGGGCACCAACCATTTTTCACCATAGTTATGGTGCACTGGTCTGGGTAGTCTGCAAGACATAATGCAACTTGGGGATGTGGGTCATGAGTGCGACCGTCAGCACACATAACCGCGACTCCACTCTTTGTTGGCTCCTCTGGAGCGAACAATATAGTTCCGATCGATTCATGATAGCCGAGAATCTTGGTCTGGGTTTTTGTTCAGTTTGGACATTACGGTAAAAGACTTATCAGTATTAACCCGTTTGTCTTGACAGATAGTCTCTTCGCCTTAGAGAGATTGCTGATACTGAGATGAACCAGCCAAGCCGTTTTGTTGCCGCTTAGCATAGACATCATAGTTTTGTCACTGCTGAATATAATGGGGACAACTGTTGATCCATCTGGCAAAGATTTGTAAAATGTGTTAGCAATGAGTAATGAGGTTCTAATATCTAGACACATCTGGTCAACACTGGAGTTGACACTCTTGACACACAACCCGCTCTGACACGATGCAACTGACATACTATCTCTGCCACGCTTTCTCACCTGCTCTCTCTGACAATATGGCTCTGACGCTCTCTGCTACGCTCTCTGACACCCTCTCTGATACACTCTCTGAAACACTCTCTGAGATGCTCCCTGACACACTCACTGACACGCTCTCTGACACGATCTCTATGACATGATCTCTCTGACATGAACTCTCTGACATGATCTCTCTGACACTCTAACTCTCCCAAACACAATGAAAATCTGATAAGAAACAATCTCTCTGGCGAAAGAAGGAAATTTGCTTGCGTTTTCCACCACCAATTTGCGGTCCATATCTCAGTGTATATATGTTCGCCACTGGAATCCATTTGTTTGACCGGTGCGTATGAAAGTTGGTCCTGTAATGGGGGATGTCCTAGATTATATCGTACCGCTGCAATAGAGTTCTGATACCAGAATGGAGTAGCTATTCTTTCATTATTAACAGAACTCACCTCCCTTACACATACAAGTCCCTCCATTTCTTCCATGTCCGCAATGAGTTGATAGAGCTGGTCATGGTGTTTGGCATTCGCGTTGGGTACAATAAGACTTCATTTGACAATGTTGTTGAGTTTCGTTTTACCTAAGTTGGTATCTACACTAGAACGACAAAGTTGCCATTTTTGGGGTGTAGCAAACAGAGCAAGGGGGTCTCTGTCATCATCCTCAAAAGAATGAACTTGGATGGTGTCATCCATTGGAGTTCCTGCGTTGGGCAATACCACTGTCTCAGGTGGCTGGCTGAGTATATCGTCCTCAGATTGGGGAATGTCGTCTGCTAGTTTGTAGTCTAGCCCATCTGACGCCAACAGGTTGCTAGAATTTGAGTAAAGATCCGCGTGTGTTGAATGGAGATGACGAGTGAAACCAGTTTGTCGGAAAAAGACCCTACCACATAAAGTGCAAATAAAGGACTGCATTGTTGGTGGAAAGTTAGCGATTGAGTGCTCCCTGGAAATTGATCGTAGTGAGGCTCTAATCACATGTCCCAATGCTGTGTATTCAGCCTACCCAAAACGGACTTGGATGGTAGCCTAGCCTCATGATATTGTTGTACCATACAATATCTTTAGATTTGGAGTATACTATCTTTGGCCCCCTTTGTTTCTTTCTATAGAATGCTGGGAAGTTCCGCTTCTAAGTACCATTTTCAGCTTTCATAAAGGGAAACATGTGAGTTGATGTTTCAGCCGGACACCAATCAGCATTTCTACACCGCAACCCCTCACTTCAATCCGAACGTCGCTGTGTTCCGCCTTGCAAAAAATAACCAACATTTTTGCATCTACCTATTCTGATCTGTCACAACGAACTAGTATTTTGCTTTTTCAGACTCACCTCATTTCAATCTGCGGCCCTTTCCCAACCAGATCGACTTGCATATTCGAATCACAGTAGCTAGGTGTGTTGGAGTGGTCACCCCACCGAGCGTGGGTCAGAGTGCATCAATGGCTTGTTGGTTTATAGCACGTACAATCACCACTAATTCACTTAGATCAATACATGTTAACTTCACGACTGTCATATCCACTCAACGACCCTCATATCCACTCAGCGACCCTCATATCCACTCAGTGACCCTCATATCCACTCAGCGACCCTCATATCCACTCAGTGACCCTCATATCCGCCGAAAACCCATCATTATGGCACCACCACAGGTTCCACACAGATGGCCTCCCGGCATTTCGAACTGGACCAAAGAACTCTGTGCCTCTGTGCCAAAGAAAAGGACCCAGGACATAGATGCGGTAAGTAGCCGGTCTGCATTCACTGAAGACCTGCAGCAGTCCAGGGATGGAAAACTAAACACGACAAATCCACTATCCCTTCGTACACCAATGTCACATTGAACATGGAAGTGCGAGGTGTAGCAAAGATGTATGACCAAGTTAGTAAATCCGACTCTCACATTGAGTCTCTGACATTGAGTCTCTGACATAGGGTCTCTGACATTGAATCTATGACATTGAGTCTCTGACATTGGGTCTCTGACATTGAGTCTATTACATTGAGTCTCTGACATTGGGTCTCTGACATTGAGTCTCTGACATTGGGTCTCTGACATTGGGTCTATGACATTGAGTCTCTGACATTGGGTCTCTGACATTGAGTCTATGACATTGAGCCTCTGATATTGAGTCTCTGACATTGAGTCTCTGATATTGAGTCTCTGACATTGAGTCTATGACATTGAGTCTCTGACATTGAGTCTCTGACATTGAGTCTCTGACATTGGGGCTCTGGCATTGAGTCTCTGACATTGAGTCTCTGACATCGACTGACATCAACCTGGGAAATAGGAGTATACCGACAGTTGCTAGATGCTTGCGGATAACTCTCGAGATCTGCTGGGAATTACACGTGATGCAAAGCTCAATGATGAAGATGTCTGTACCATCCAAATACTCATCTCATGCATACAAAGAAGAGTCACCCGAAGGGCCACCACTACACCCAAGAAAGCCCCACCAAGCCCCACCAGGTAGTCAAAGACCACAGCGAGCCCCGCCACAAAGCCAAAAACTACATCAAGCCTCGCGCAAAAAATCACATCACCACCTTCATTAGAGCATATCATGGTCCCTCGTACTACACCGATCGATAAACGCACTTCAGATGTTTGGTTTGGGTCTATTACACCCGCAGTGTCAAGCTGAACCTTATTGCGACCACAGGGAGATTCGGTAGCGCGGGGTAGGAGTACCACTCCTAGAGACACTAACACTAACTGTCTCCTCTGCTCCCAGTGGTTTCGGGGGATGCTCAGTTGCCTAGGTTTGACCAATTTCAGACCAACAGCTCTGGCAGTACCCTCCAGCAACCCTTATCAAGGTGGAATGATGCACGGGATCCCTCGCCACTTTCACTCGTAGATCTCAGCTGCAGGAGGCCTAAATGTGGTGCAATCAGCTCACTAGCTCAATCTGTTGTGGGAGGCACCTCACCTGGAAATTGATACCAAAAATCCAGAGAAGACCGTATTGATCTTTATATCAAGTGGATGGAAGATGATTACCAGGTAGATATTGCGGAAAAGTCGAAAAGACCTCTGGTTCTGAGAGACTTCACAAAGAATCCTAATTCGCCCCAGTGTTATGACCAACTTATTGCCTGGATAACTCCGCAATATGATCTAGCAACCTACTTGCAAGCTGTTGACTCCTGTTTGGTGAGCACAACGTCCACCCAGGGTGACAGTCCATTGTCCAGATTAGCACTGATTGACAGTCCGTTGGACGAATCGAGCTGGGATGACTGTCTGACATTCGCTGAAACTGTAGGCTGTCTGATGGTGACATTCGTTACCATGAACAAGACGGTTATGGTGGATGACACCGACAATGACATCAAATATATCAATACCAACCCCCTCAACCTGGAACCAAGATCGACCTTTAGGGTGAAACAAGAGGACAAAGGTAGTGAGCTCTGAGTTATTGGCTTACTAGACAATTCCGAAGACGAAATCAGTGGCGATGAATTGGATGATATGAGGGAGGAGGACAAAGGGTATGGGAATGAAGAGCTACCAGGCATGCCGCAGGACCAGAACAATTCCGATCTGGGGATCATGCTGATGAACAACAATGCACAACTGAGTCATTCCCCCAGCCGTACTGTCGAACAAGAGTACCAAGATTTCGACATTCAAAACGCGGAACAATTAGATCAGGTAGATGCTGACTTCAACAACATTGCCCTAACGGAACTCGAGGGAGCCCACGACCCTGATGCGCAAGCACAGAAGGAGGACCAGATGGATAATGTTGATGTGGACTGCTGAGTCAATGTCCTTGTCAGAGTGGTTGCTGTCGGAGCTGTAGAGGTACTGTCAGAGCTTAGCCGCTGCCAGAGCTGCTGTCAGAGCTGTTGTCAGAGCTCAGCCGCTGTCAGAGCCGTTGTCAGAGCTGTTGTCAGAGCTCCGAACATTCAAGCCGCTCCACAAACCCATGCAGTTACAACCGCATCAAATTATAGCCGTGAATTGGATGGAAAAGAAGGAGAATAGCTTGTTGAAGGGTGGTTTATTGGCTGATAACTGTGGTACTGGCAAGGTTAGACCCTGCTGTGCCCTTGAGATATACTGTTCGCCACACTAACAATCATCAGACTCTGACAGCACTAGCTTTAATATGTCACCAAGTTAATGTCTATGAACAAAAAATCAAGAATCAACTTCCTGGGTTCGACAAATGGCAGATCAACATGAACAACTACAAAGGGAAGGTTGAACAGGGCGAGAAGGTCGGAAGGGAGCCACAAAAGCCATGGTGGGAGGTCCACCTCCCATCATTCATTCCATGGTATGACCGGAATACATACCACTATAGTGACTTCAAACTTCGGTTGAAATAGCCCCTAGTTGATGGTGGCAGAATGGGAAGCTGCGGTGACTGAGTTCACTAAGTTAACTCCACATCTCCATTACGGTACTTCTTCCTGGAGGAGGGCAACCCATTGAGCCACTCTGCATGGTAAACCATGGGGAATAGTCGTGATCTCAACCATTGGGACTTTCTGCCAGCGATTCAACCAAACGAAAGCCGACGGTTCGAAATTTTGGACCGTGGCATATTTCTGCGGGTTATCCTGGATAAGGCCCACAGCTTGGGAACCAGTGAGACCCCCAATGGCAAGTTTAGGATGGCTAACGGCATGATGATTTAAATGGACCCCCGCAATTACAATATGTATATGGCGACCTGTATCTTCAATCTGGAGCAGCAATACACATGGATGTAAACGGCAACCCCATTGGTAAATGGCATCCAAGACTTGTGTTGGATCCTGTGTCTTCTGGAGAGTTCATCCTGGTTGACCCTACAGCTGCCGCCAGATACATTCGACTATACTCTCAACATTGATGACAATTGGGTCGCGGACGCGAGTACTGTGTCAGGTATTGAAAGTGGTGCATAGTTCACGCCAGTTGCATAGCCGTACAAGAAAGGCCCAGAATTCGGATTACTTGTTCACAGTACAAACATGGCTTCAGATGCTTATACGTTGCCCATAATTTGTAAACAGGGGAAATTAAGAAACACCTCACAAACATTAGATATATTAATCAGACAGCACTCGTACGAGGAAACTATTGGAATGGGAGCTTCTGCAGTTTTATGCACACTAATGCTCTGGCGAATAATGGTGAGCCATATCCTTTTCAAGAACCCAAAGTACATCATCAACATCCCTTCTGTGCATGTAGCCATCAAACTTGTTTCATTCACGAAGTCCTCGCAAGCTGGACCATTCTTCATTGATCTTGTAGATGATAGCTATATGGGGCTTAGAGAGAGAATCAACGGGGTTTCCTCTGTGCAGGCTACAACAATGGGCAAGACCAAGGCTTTTCGCCATCATCTGTGGTTTATTCGCCTCATCTCTATGGCAAATATTCTTGACCCTGCCTCGATGGATCGGGAAATATCTTTGTTGAATGGATTATTGTCATTACCATTTGATGTTGCTGACACGGGCAGACCGAACATGATCATGCTGAGCACAGTTGTTTGGAAGTTCGCATAGGCTCTCCAACGAAAGACAGACCAAATGCCTCCGCCTGAAAAGTTCAAGGGTATGAGGAATGATCAGATCGAGGCTGCAATGCCGATTGGGGCTCCAAAGCTGGCTTGGCTCAAACACTCTCTTCCGAACACCTTGACAGCGAAACAAAATGGAGAGAAGGTGATTCTGTAGGTATATTGGCCACTTACCCAGTGGCTCGTCGAACAGGTTAGCACTCCTTCACAATGCCACTTTCTGCCACCCATATCAACTCTGACATTTAACTCTAACAAACATCAACTCTGACATTTATCTCTGACATCAACTGTTCGTATGACTATACTAACTGTGTGCAGTACTGCCACCTCTTAGGCTACAATTGTTTTGCTATCCATAGCTCAAAGAGTGCCGATGTGTATGCCTCTGTTAAGAAGTCATTTATCAACTGGGGGCAGGGGAGGGTCCGTGTCTTGTGCTATGTGACAAGCAATGAGGGCTTGAACCTACATTATATTTGCCGAAATTCCATTACAGTAGAACAGGGTATAAATTACTCAATTCATCATCAGGCATGGCCGCGTGTCTTGCGGATTGGCCAACAGAAAACGCAAAGCACAACTCCATTGGTAAACCTTGCCACGAGTGATTGGTTGATTGAAATCACCCAGAGGCTGAAGTAATCACCAATGGTATATGTACTGGGGGTTCACCAGAACGCTGCAAGTGAGGACATTGATTTCAATGCTGATCAAGTATATAATACTTTGCTTGGAAGGATTTCTATACAGGCACTGTGGTCTGCTGTGATTGGTCAATATAATGATGTAATAATGGATGTTAGTTAATTTGTGATCTTTCCATACTTTCCATTTTTGGGTCTACGCTTTTTTCCCTTCTGGGTTGGTTCTTGGGTTTGGGATCTCTCTTTTAGGTTCACAGGTTTGGTCCCTGTTTCGGTTTCTGGATTCGCCCCACTAGGTTTGGGTCGCTTTTGGGTTATCTCACGGTTTTCTTTTTGGAAGCTTTCGAGCTGTATAGATGACTAGTACTGAAGAATGAAGTAATTTAGTCACTAACTTTGACTGCCGACTAGCCTGACTGCGACTCTGACAGTAGCCACTCTGACAGCAGCCACTGTGACAGCAGCCACTCTGACAGCAGCCACTCTGACAGCAGCCACTGTGACAGCAGCCACTCTGACAGCAGCCACTCTGACAACAGCCGCTCTGACAGAAGCCCTCTGGCAACAACTGTGACAAAGATCTGACAACCGCTCTGACAGCAGCTCTCCAGAGTTTGCTATGACCATGCTCGGCGGACAAAAAGTCTTTATCATTCAACCATGCGAAATCTCTATTGGTAAGCACTCTTCAAGCATATCGCGCAGCAAATACTCTACAGTCAAGGTGACAATAAACGATTATTTCAGTACTCGCTGAAACCATTCTGAAGGGACAGCGCGACGTTAAACTACACCAAAATCCCTTAATACCGATAAAACCTATGACCAACCCCTGAGGACATAAAGACGCGAACAAAACAAACATGATGTGCGGAAGGCCAATGGTTCTATCCAACAAGATATCCATGCCGCCCGGTTGTAGGCTCAAGTTTGTCATTAGTGTGTATTCACTCCGGAGATACGAAAGACACTCACACTGCTGAAGAGGGATAGTTTAATGCATTCGAATACAAATTTCACTTGGCAGGTAGTTGATGGGCTTGGCTGCAGAGCCGATAGGTGGAGTAGCCGCCACTCTGTTCATCTCCTTAGCCGATATATTCTCGTCAGAGTGGGACTGTTTGAGGCTTTGGGACAAGAGGCCAGATGTAGCAGGCATTGTAGGGTAGTTAGGTAGAGAAGGTCGTGGGTAGAGAATGGAATTCTATGCCATACAAGAGTCCAAATTCTACTGTCTGTGTAACAAAGTACTCTCCAAACTATTTATATACTACACTCTCCCAACATAAAGTTGCCATAATCTGCAGAAGTACCACAGAGTAAATTACAATGGATCCATGTCTTTGATTCATCTACCCAATATCTGGGCTACACAGTAAACTACAATGGTTCTGTGACATTGATTCATCCATTTCAATGGCATGGCCCAGTTGTGAGTACAATATGCCAATCAAGCACAACTCGGCTCAGACAAGATTGCACCGAGAGGTCGCTCTGGCAAGATCGCTCTGGGAAGGTCGCTCTGACAAGGTCGCTCTGACCCGGTCGCTCTGACAAGGTTGCTCTGACCCGGTCGCTCTGACAAGGTCGCTCTGACAAGGTCGCTCTGACCCGGTCACTCTGACAAGGTCGCTCTGACCAAGTCGCCCTGACACAGTCACTCTGACAAGGTCCCTCTGACCCAGTCGCTCTGACACAGTCACTCTGACAAGGTCCCTCTGACCAGGTCGCTCTGACAAGGTCCCTCCAACCCGGTCGCTCTGATCCGGTCGCTCTGACACAGTCGCTCTGACAATGTCGCTCTGACAAGGTCGCTCTGACACAGTCGCTCTGACAAGGTCGCTCTAACAAGGTCAGTCTGACAAGGTCGCTCTATCAAGGTCGCTCTGTCAAGGTCGCTCTGACTAGGTCGCTCTGACAGGTTGTTCTGACAGTTGGCTTTGACAAGCACATCCGACTCTTCTAACCAGCACAGTGCCAATTTTGTATGGCCAACACTAACTACAGACTCTACTTTAGATCGGGGAACACTAGCAGTCACGACCTGGATATGGGATAAGAGCGGCCCGCAGGGTCCAACCTAACATTTCTCTGCTGCCTTTGTAGGGATATGGGGGCTTATCCACCAACCAACACAACCTACTCCCAGTAGGGATATGCATCGTCCATCACTGCACCGGGTAAGTTACCTCCTTCATGTTCTTAGGTACCTACTCTCATCCATTGGAGAGCTGCACTGCAAATCCCATCAACCTCCAACCATGTGCAGTTTCATGATCCTATACTACATGCAATGCAATATTCAAATTATAAGGGATTCATTTTGTTCACCCTTAGGTCAGGTCAACGGCCATTGCCCACAGAGCACCTGTGGAGAGATCTGGCTGTACATGCGAGAGCACACCATTCACAAATGTTTCTGCCCCTTCGTCTCGCATGGCACTGAAGACTATACTGTGCCGTATCGAGATCTATCTGTGTGGTGGGATCCTCAGAGCGAGATCGCAGTGTGGTTGCGGACGATAGGTCTCATAGTGTGGCCTAACATAGGGGTTTGTGGGCAAGAATATATTCGGGAAGATTGGTAGATTACTGAAACTTAACAAAGTGGTATAATATCAATTCTAATGTATGGAATCTATAAAACTTACTCTGAACATGGGAAAGTTGAGTATAACTTTCATTCTGACATGAGAGACCCAACGTATATGGTATAACTCTGACAAGTACCTTAACTCTGACAATTTCCCTAACTCTGACAACCACCCTACTCTGATACAGGAAGTAACCCCATCTATAATAGAGTGTTACTTCAACTTTGACCCAGGAGACCCAATGTATACAGTATCACTTCGACTCTGACAATTTCCCTAACTCTGACAACCACCCTACTCTGATACAGAAAGTAACCCCATCTATAATAGAGCGTTACTTCAACTTTGACCCAGGAGACCCAATGTATACAGTATCACTTCGACTCAGACAATTTCCCTAACTCTGACAACCACCCTACTCTGATACGGGAAGCACCCTCGCCTCTAATATGGTAATGTCTCAACATTGACTTGGGGGAACCCAACGTATATGGTATAACTTCGACTCTGACAATTACCTTAAATCTGACAATTTCCATAACTCTAACAACCACCCTACTTTGATACAGGAAGCAACCCCAGCTATAATACAGCATTACTTCAACTGTGACTAGGGAGACCCAACATACATGGTATAGCTTTGACTCTGACAATTACCCTACATCTGACAATCACCCCAACTCTGACAATCACCCTAACTGACAACTACCCTACTCTGACACCGGAAGCAACCTCGCCTATACGGTAATGACTTCAACTCTGACAGGGAAGACACAACATATACGGTATAATCTCAAATCTGAGAATGAAGTTCATTTTCAGACTTTTACAGCATAACTTCGACTTTCACATGGACCATAACTCTGACACAGGAAACAATATTATTGGGTCAATTTTCAAGTCTGACAAGGTTGTTTTTAGGTGACGGGAGATAGACATGCACTCTATAATAAACGGTGACGAGCTGTGGATTCTGTGATCATGCAAAGCCGATACACACAACTCGAACCTGTACAGCAACATACAATACACAGAATGTCAAACAGAACCAGATTTGGCAGCAGCACCTGCAGCCATTGTAGAAACTGCGGAGACAGCAGTGGCTGCACTGATCAAAATCCCAGGGGCAGGTCCCAGGGCAGTAACAGCTGCAATGATTATTAAAGCTGTGGCACCTGTAGACGTTCGACTCACTCCAATGAAGTTGGCCAACAACAGCACCAATCCGGGGGCGATAAGGGCAGTAACGAGACCTCGGGACGCCACCAGATGAGTGATTGCAATGACGATGATGATGAACCATGTTCCCCACGTCAAAGGACCCACATATTAAATAATGTAGTTATTCTCCCAGTTTGAACAACCAAGGAGGGGTAATGACGCAACCAGCTTAACAATTGTGTCTGACTGACAATTTCTAGGTGCGAACACCTAGTCCTTGCAGCAGCCAGTGATGGGTAAGTAGGAGCAGAAATGACCATCCCTGCTTTTGACTGCCAATTTCTAGTTGCGAACACCTAGTTCGTCCGACAACCAGCAGCGGATAAGTAGATCCAGAAATTTGCACCCCCGCATTGACTGACAATACATAAGAACAATCAATCACTCTTTCTCCTGCCAACCCGGGGGTGGTAATATCCACACCCAGATCCAACATTAATCTCTGTAGCTGACAATACATAGTCATTGCAATCACCCAGCGACACTCCTCCAGGGAACCAGGAGCACTATGCTCAGCAGGTAAGAGCAACATTTCCTTATGGGCTTTGACTTCTTGCAACCTCTCTGACTTAGGCAACACCTAGATGCAAAAGCAGAATAGGTCCCCTATCGATATGGGCCACCGTGAAAACTGTAAGGTGGGTGACATCGGGGTGCCACAAGATTGGTGGGACATTGCCCGGGATCTATTCTTTTGCAGAATTCTTAGTGAGGACCCCTACCCAGTCAATGTCGACACACTGTCCAAGGACGGCTAGAAGGAAGCTCACGAAATTCTGAGTAAGGCAATCAAGGAGTTCGACGTCTCAAAAGCAGCTATCCGCACAGTAAGTATGTGCATGTAACCAGTCCTGTTCAGTAGCGCTGACAACCAAGCGCGCAGATCATGTATCAACGGTCTGAGCGCGCTTCGCTGAACAGACTCGTCATGTTGCGCCTGATCAATATGATACTATCTTTCGGACCCTTTCAAACGATGACCGCCAAAAGCTATCAACAAGGCTTTTCTCTCCTTGCACATACCAGTATCATCATTCAGACTGTGACAGTGAAGTATAACTGAACACCATTGATTCTATTAATGTCCTGACAATCACCTTTTATACCAAAAATGATGTTTCTGCATCGTTCACAATGGGGCATGCTGGCAACAACCTTGTTCGAGAACTCAATGCATATTTTCACACGACGGCCATATACATCCCACTTCACCGATGAGGTGACAGCAGAGTGTTCATTACTTGCTCCAACTGTAGTGAAGCATTCCTTGGATATCTGGGCTGGTGGCCGTGTCCTCCACATGGTATTTGAACCGGATATATACAAGATTATGCAGAACACCATTTTGGATACACATATCTGACATTTTAGTAGGTTCATACAGTGATCTATCCGAACAGCAGGAAAGTATCCCACCAGAAATACAAAAAAAGATCTTCACTATACATATTGACAGGATCGACACAATCACTGGTTGTGATCAAAAAGCACCTGCTGCCACACGGTGGGATTCGGAGAGGGTAATCGAAAATGAGGACATGTAGCTGCTCATGTATATAGTATATATCTGTTTGAAGGTTTATTATTAGAATACAATTGATGGAAAACTGACTAATTTCATTCCACCTGTGAATGGTTCTAAAATCACGATTAGAATGGCAATCAGTGAAACACATGTCTAGATTCTGATAATCGACAGTGAATCCTGTCCAAGATCAGTACGAGTATATGTGCGGACTCTGACAGCTGACGGTGGGGTCTGAGAAGATTGGGGCAATACCATGAAAAGCCTCTGAGAAGATCACGGCGACTATATGTGTACACTCTGACAACTGACGGTGGGTGCTGACAAGACCAGGGCAATACCATTAGAACCAACTGGTAAGAGCACCACGACAATCTGTGCGGACTCTGATAACTGACGGTGGTCTCTGACAAGACCATGGCGATCGCATGAGAAGCCTCTGACAAGATCACGGCAACTATACGTGTGGACTCGGACAGCTGACAATGGGCTCTGATAGGACCAGGGCAACAGCATGTGGAGCCTCTGACAAGATTACAGTGACTACTTTGACAACGAACTGTGAGTTCTGACCCGACAGTGTGATTGCAGAAGTGTCATCTGGTAAACGATCTATAGTGCAGATCCAGCATACTTGATTACACCATGTTGTGTACAAACACTCTCGCTATCACCCTGGGAGTACTTAGTTAGTATACCAAAGTACAGGGGTAAGGCAGAAATACTGCTGTAAGTTTACTGTATATTACATGTTTATTATCCGCATTATGTATAATTGTTCTTGGCCAAAATCCATTATCCGCCGTTATGGCTGTTGCAGGAGACAACCGGAGGTTATATAGCATACGGTAAATTACATGTGGCGAAACAACTTTTTCCCAACATATTTGCTGGTGCTCTCAGGTGCACCTAATGGCGTCTGCATTATTACAGTAAACTCTGGGATTTGACCACCCATAGAATCTGGTCCGACAACTCTAGGACACTCCCAACTGCTCCCTGTGAGAAAAATACACCTTGCTGATGGAGGAAATGAAGCAAAACCTATACGATGTAATATGATCACAATGGCAAGGTATTTTGCAATAATGATGTATATATATAACACTGTAATGTCATTGAGTAGTAAGTCTGTAAGTAGAGTATCATCAGTATTTGCTTCTGTTCAGCTCTATGGCTATATGGCAGTATCTTCTTACAATCTATACACCCACAAAGGGACATTAGCCAAGTGTCTGCCTTGCAAGATTAAATGCCTTTCAGCTGTCAACACTGTTCAGACTGGCCTATGAGTAGATTGGAATTCTCCTCCTTAATAGTTTAAGGACAATCTATATTGATCAACAGCTATAGTCAGTAAGAGTAATGGTATAACGGACAATGCCATTAGGTAATGTAGAAATACAGTTAGGCTAAAAATGGTAATTGCAGGAGGATCTAAATAACAGTATACATTAGTTGATTGCTGTGTTTGCAATTGAAGTCTTCTCTTCTCTGCTGATGATGTGCAGTAGGTAATATCCTGAAGTGATTGTCAATAGATGTTAGTACATAAATAAAACTGATTATAATGTGATATCAATTCATATTTCACTTTTATATCGAGGAGAGGATATGGTTCCCAAAGTGATACAGTAACACAATTTAGCTTACAATTTATCCAACCTCATTGAGACATGAACTATGCCATACACTATTACACTCTAAAGAATGATTAACATTCAACAGAAGAAATATAGCAACAGCAATATATGCTTAGACATAGTTGGCAGTCTCTAGAATCTTGATACCTAATTTGTACCACAAATAATTCAGTGCATGATAAAGGACTCAAGGTGGATTTTCAACAATACTACACAATTATCATGAATGAAGAGCCATTACCCAATGGATTGGTAACACCTGCAGGCTGGAATTGATCCAAACCAGATTAATTTGACCTTAGTAGGTGTACCTGCAAGGCATTTGAATATCTGGTAAACAAATAATACTTTCATATATACTGTAGTTGGAAAATCACTGTCTGAAGATTCTCCATAAAAAACATCTACACACTTCTAGAAGCCAATTCTGACAAGTATCCTTGATAGATCAAAATTCAGCACTAATAGAGATATAGTCAGTGTCAAAAATAGTAGCGAAAACATGCATGGCAAAGCAACAAAATTGTACCACAAGGATTGGAAGTAATTGATTCATTCAGATTCATAGTATTGAGTCTGGTCCACCTATGAATTTTCATTTGCTTGATCATTGTGCCTGCTAATTGATATCTTAATTGTTCAGCACGTGAGGGGTCAACAGGAAATCTCAAAATGAAATTTTTTCAATCTGCAGATAGTCTGTATTGTCAAGACTAAGAAGACTATCATGGGCAGAACTATGATGCTTTGATGTATGATCATTATATATCTAAGAAAGATTTTAATACCAAGACAATTTCAATTGCTTTAAGTTAATTTTGGCACATCTCATATTTGGGATACACATGGACATTCAATGCGCACACCTTGCTGGCTCTGAATGCCGATGAACACACAGCAATATGAATACTGGAGATTGGTGATAAGGAATGAAAAATCAAATTTCTGCTGGGGTGACAATGGAATCAGTCACATGTACATACAACAAGACTCACATAACTAAGATTCAAGGGAGGTTGCATACCTGGCCACTGAATCTGAGAACTGGCAACATTCAAAATGATGTTCACTTTTCACCTATAAAGAGTATCAGAAGTCTCATTGGGCTGATATCTTGTCCCTATATGGTGCCAAAAACAGTAATGCAACATCATATCACTGGTTGGCTGCATATTGTGCTTCCTCTAGAGAGCTGAAATTACAGGTTGAAGGGTGAAATTTAACTTTGCCGAACAATGTCAGGGGCAATGTTTCACTCCTCAGCTGGGAAGGTTAGATCATATCTAGAGTCAATCTTCATTGTACATCTCTTATATTGATCTTACTAGATGTGCCATGTTTTCCCATCCTGTGTGTCTAGAACATGTAGCAATTTCTCAGCATTATAACCGAGAAGGTCATGGCATATATATTGAGCTGCAGGAGGACACTACCAATGATACCCTGTATGCTAGCAGTATTTGCTATATCTGTAATCTGTTTTTGTAACATTCTCTCTGTAATGCCAATTAGCTGAGATCACGAAATACTTAGCAATAGCCATTCTAGGACTCAGTGATAGACCAACATAGTTGGCTGCTGAATTACCTGTAAGGTGAATGTGTTAAATATCAAGTTGACATTACCTCCATATCAGTTTTGCTCAATTTGAATGTTCAATACTTCTTTCAATATTCTATGTTAATTAGGAGGTATGGCAGGTAGGGATTCAAGATTAGTGAAATAATTAAAATACTGGCCGTAAATTGCACTTCAATTATTGACTTCTCAATAGATACCATGTACAGTCAGGGGTGAAACTGCTTTTGATAAAATAACAAAAGTACCGGTACAGGTATTTTGTGAAGTGTTTCAGTGTGTTAGGAAATAAAATTAGTCTGATTTCTATGATAAAGAAATTTTCCATATGTTCAGGTGGTTTTATACATAGAGCAGTCATTGTCTAAGTCCAATCAAGTTGGAGTACATTGGAATCAAAGTCAATATAAAGGTAATATAACAATATCCCATGAGGTTTGAGAACAAACAATTCATATGCTTTGTATTTCTACTATAGATCAGGTATGAAGGAAATAATGGTAACTACAACAATTGGATGCCAATGTTAGGTGAATCTGGATAGTTCCTGAACAGCCCCTACTGCATGGTCTGGCATTGATTGACTCACTACAATAGAGCCATAGACATGCTGAGGTTACCTGGAACAACTAGTTAATTGTACGCTTTTAGATTAAGTAATAAAACTTTATTAGCAATAACTATTAAAGGGAGCTTATATTACAGCAATCGGAACTAGAAATGTATAAACTATACAGTAGTACCGATGAAATCTACAGAGCAGCAGGAGCATGCATTTGGGGAAGCAAATATAATCGAAACAATCTTGTAGAGTTTTTGATATCTGTACTAGATACTGAACCTGCATCCATTACCTGGACCATTGCTAGGCAGAGGCATACCACTTGCTATCATCAGAGATTTAGAGTATTACTTTCAATGAGCAGACACCGTTGGAGTAGGAAATATATTTCTGCATAGTTAAATTAATAGTTTGGTTGGAGACAATACATGTGCTGCAGTGTCAGAAAAGAATCAAACAGCAAATAAAATACTGCAGATGTCTATCTATTTCTCTAAAACACAATAATATTGGGGCTATATTGTATATTGGTTCTGGTGACAATTTCACTACAAGAATTTCTAACTGTTGCTATATTATTAATGCACGAGAAGTATATTAATTGAGTAACAATGCTAATTACTTATAAAAGTCGTTTGAGCATAATAACGGGTGCACCAGTATTGTCTACCAGGTGGACACACTGCCATGTTGTGAGCTGTAGAGCTAGGATTATATTGACTCTGCATACTTAGAAAAAGTGGTGGAACATTTGTAGTGGCTGTCATGGATATCTCCCGAATTGTAATGTGATGCCATTGGTCTGTGGTTTATTATAGGAATTGCAATATTGGCAAAAATACAGGGCCCAGAGTTGGGTGACAATTGTTTGGTGGATTGTAAAAACAGTCATCACATAGTAGTAGGTTACAGTTGAGTGGAGAATTTATATCGAGTTGATTCTTGTATATGTGTTAATTAGATGAATGGACAAGTGAGTCTATGCATTACCAAATTGAAAGCATTACAGTAAAATGATATATACATTAGTCTGTACCAGATTTGGTACAACTGGTTATAAGCCAAGTTACATCGCATTTTTGGCAATTACAAATCATCATTTTCACAGAGAAGAATACAACTTTCAGAAAAGAAACATCTTATTCTGCAGTTCAGTTCAATTGATATTCTTTCTATAAACACTTTCAGAATACCATCTACTCCCAAGATGATGTCAAAGTTTCACAGCATAAACTAGAACATTTCAACCCAGGAGATCGTACCTTTCCTACCACAGATGCAGAAATACAGCAATACTCAGAGGTAGAATATACTGCCTAAGAATCTTGTGGAGAATGATCTCACCATGTAGACATTATCACAATAAACATCAATTAGTAGTTATGTAACATACATAGTGCTGTACAATTTGCAATGTGGTGTGGCATATACCAACAGCAGCTGGCATTATTTATGGACATTATTGCCACGTTGATAGAGTGGGAGAAACAGGCAACAGCAGCTACAGCAATATTGCAGTACAACAGTGTTCAATTGAGAGTGGAGCTTCTAGAGATAAGGTTTGGGAATTGTGATGGCCTTTATACAAATGCTTTGCAGCTTTGTCTAAAGGTTAAGGACTAGAAACTATCATAAGAGATATCAATATAATTATAGAATGAGACAATGACATTGGCAACATGATCTACACAGAGTATGTGCATTTCCATCTGTGGAATCTACTATGGAAATATATTTGGCAGTTCATTCTGGAATTTGTAATGGACAACAATGCCATGGCAAGTCTCAAATACAAGAAGCTGGTAATCAACTTGGTTAAAAGGGAGGCTACAATCAAGCAACAGAAAGATCTAAAATTGTAATTGCTGCTATTTGCAAAAGAAACAACAAAAGGAAATGGACAAGGGTGAGGCAATGACAAGAAGAGTAGGAATGGTAATGGGAGAGATAAGGAATAGGACAACAGAAAAGTTGAACAAACTAGTTTCTGTACCAAAAAGAAAGCACATAAGGTTTGAAAAAGTCCAAGCATGGAATGTAGTAATTTCTCTATTCTGACAAACTGCTCCCAAACTGCTGCCAAAGCCATAAATAATACCATTACCATCATAAGAGTTATAGTGATGATGATGACTACACCTGACACTTACTGAATGGCAGATACAGCTGAAAACATCAACAGATTGAATCGGCATGTGTAGTGGGATTATGCCACCAGTTTGTAAATATGAGAAGTTTGAAAGCAGTTCAGTTACTATATATAATTTATCAATAACAACCAATAAGAGATTTGCTATTTTGCTGGATTGGGAGTGGGCATCAGCACATTCATCAATACTTTGCAAAAGAAAAAGGGAAAGAATACAAACAGAAGCCAGAAACCAAACTGTACCATGCCCTAAGCTGCATACAAACAACCATTCTTTCTCTCATACCATTGGAGGCATCCAATCTGAACTATATCTAAATTCCGTAATAAACAGTGCAGTTAGCTTCAACTCTTTTAAAGTGCAGACAACTTGTTTTTGAAAGGTGACAAACAGTCCTGTTCTACCACAAGAGGTATGTGCTTGCTGAAATGTATCAAAGGTACTGTATAACTCAGAATGGCATTTGGGGGATCTAAAAGATAGCTTCTAGATCAGAATCATGAATAGTGCTGTGATGATCAGTCTTATTATCTGGGTTAGTATCTCAGTCCGTATCCGTATCAATGCCAGTGTCTGTGACTGTATTGGTGGTGTTACTGGTTCAGTTGGTGATGGTATCACTGACCATGTTGGTATCACTGTCCATGTTGATATCAGTGTTGGTGTTGCTGTTGCTATCCTCACAGGGGGCATTGCCTTGGTTGGTCTCAGTTACTGCATTGGTATCACTGTCTGTGTCAGCGTTACGGTAGGCATCGGTATTACTCTCTGTACCACTGCAAGTCTATGCGTCAGTGATATTGTCAGTGTTGCAGTCAGCATCTCGATCAATGATACTGTCAGTCTCAATGTCGGTGTCTGTGTCCATGATAATCTCTGTGTTAATTCTAGTATCTGTATTGGTTTCACAATTGGAAATGCATCTTCCATACCCGATTTCGAACTGCACTCTCTTTCCCCTGGTCACTCCTCATTCCTGGATTGTCCTTGGGAACTCCATTCCATACATGATGTACTTTCTACTCCAGTATCCTGTGCGGAGGCCTGGTGTTGTCACCACTGAAGAATTTAGGTTCAAGTAATACACAGTATAGCTTGCAATAGTACTACCTCCTCATCACTGTATATGAACAACATACTTTCTATATACATGCCCACTCAAGCCAGTCTGGCAACCACCTACCTATCAGGCTGTACTCATTACATTCACTGTATACTCTGGCTAATGATTTCTCATGCTTACTGGGGTTTCATGCATACAAACCGATAACTCCCAAGTATCTGTGGTGCATTGGCTATGCAGTCTCCATTGACTATCCTCATCCCATGCACAATCTGTATCTATTGCAGTCCAGCAGCCTGTTGACCTGATTTAATAATCACTTTGACTATACTAACCATGTTGGGTAACAAGTTGGGATTACATAAGAATAGTGTTAGCAATGGTTCCAAATTCCTGGGTCGGTTCTGGGTCCGGTTCCAACCTGAAATCTAACCGTTGCAATGGGTCTTACCACATGAAAACCCGGACTGTTGCAATTGGGCCGGTTTTACCACCAAAAACCTGGCATTTCAACATCAAAAGTTTGGCTCCAATTAAGTATCTGAGTTCTGATGGTATCATGACACAATCAATATGTAAATTGTGCAGTTTTATGCGCACTTTCACCTCCCGGTTTCAGATTTGCGATCGGACCAATATTCATTGAGTCGCGATTGAAAGCCTGCAAATTTCACTTGAAATTTGGCTCTATTTCACAGCGATTCTACGAATATTGGTCAGATCGCAAATCTGAAAGCGGGAGGTAAAAGAGCGCATAAAGTTACACAATCTACATATTGACCATGTCACAATATGACCAGAACTCAAATACTTAATTGGAGCCACAGGTGTAGGAACCATATAGTTGGAATCGCAGTTCGGATCCATCCCAGCCACAGACCAATGGTTCCATGTCCAGTCCAGGTAACAACCCTGCGAAGTCAAAGCAGGTTGGGTTTTTGGCCAGGTCTGGAACCGAACCGAACCGAACGGCTGAGCAGAAACAGGACCGCTGGTGAGTTACGCCGACCCATTGCTAACTCTACATATGCAGCAGACTACTGCTCCCCCAAGGGTTTTGACCTGATTTTAACTGAAACTAATAAAGCACTATTCTCAAATGGCACTTTATACATTTCGTAAATGTCTTATGTCAATATGTTTTTGGGTTGCAATAACTTCATATACAAGTCGAGCTCAACTAACATGGTAGTGTAACTCCCCATCCTGTTGTGTGTGTAATCATGAATGTACTCATTGTCTGTACTGTGAAATCATAATTATACAATGGTACACTAGCAACCTCTCCATCGAAAGGGTATTGTGAATACATCTGTGATGCTACAATCCCAGATATATATCCATTTGGGATTTGACTTATACATTTACAAGAACGTTGCCGTCAGTCATATTTGGAACCTGGTTCTTATAGCAGTGTGACATATAAGCTATGGTGATTATCCGATTGATATAATGTATCACGTCGAAGTGTGAAATATTAAGCCACTGCCAGCTGTTCCATAATAGTATACAATGACAGAGTCAATAATCACTCAATCCAACACGTTCAAAATGATGTCTGTGTGGCAAAAGTTTCATTTCACCGCAGTCGGACCCATAACTGAGTGTGTATCCAGAGAAATCAAGTGCAGCCAACTATGAGTTTCTATGTAGCAATCAATCCAATCGCTGAAATTGCATGGTTACTATCCTATGGTAGTAACCAGTACTCTCTGAAGCTGGGTTTTTTTGACTGAAGCTGTCATCACAATATAACATCCATGCTGTCTTGGTATGTGGATGTTGATAAGGACCAGATAGAGCTATTTAAGATATATTGCAAACTTCTGCTCTTCAGAATGTTTACAGGACGGCTGTCTGCAATCACCTACAGTGTTATTTGGCATTCCCAACCATTCAAGATTCTCGGTTGTCAAACTCTCTTGATCTTGGCGGGATCATATTTTCTATTTCTTGATAAAGTAGATTGAGGTTATTACATTCAATTCTGTCTCAATCCAGGTTAGTCTACATAGTAACTATTAGCCTTAAAGGAAGTGTAGTACACTGGGTAAGCAGTAGTTGCCACTCTTCAGCAGAGTTTCTAATTAGTTGCTGTCATTTGAGTTTCCCATACTCAAGCAGCAGCTCAAATCATTGAGCCTAAACAACTGATTCTATTGTGTAATATTAAAATTATTTGATGTAACATACTTCCTACCCAATCTCTGTCCATCCAATCCGCAACCAGTTCTGGCAATACCCTCTGAGCAATATCTATTGCCTTTGGCAGTCGGATGTATTGTATCAGCTGCTTCTGGGTTTAGTTATAATCATATCGTACTGGCTGCTCAAATACCTGAAAGAGAGCTATGTAAACAATCGATTTGACAATCGATTCACATCGGTGCCATGATATCACAGCCTCCAGCACTTCTCAAAGTAATATGATTCATTCAATCTCGGCACATGGCTAGGTAAAGAGATCCGTGGAATGATCAGAATACTGACTGTGTATCGCGTTCCAATGCTGAACGGCTCCAAGGATCACGGGATAACTGTGGTTGGAAGAGCCTCCAATGAAACGATATTGGGAGCAGTGCTGGCATTATGTAAATTCTCCCTACTTGTCAGCCAACAAAATCACTCAGATCGATCCCTCAGCGCACTAGAAGATGTACTTAAGGGATTTGACTAGAAAAAGGGTATTTTTTGAAATCAGAAAATGTCGAAGTCTGTGAAGGTCGCAGTAAATGATGTGTTGGCAATGGAATCCAATCAGTTGCGTGAACAAAAGATATATACCATTCGTAGTGCAATGTGGGCCATTTTGTATGGAGCTGAAAACTGTTCCACATCGAAATGCAGGCAATTTCAGGTGTGCCCGAACAGAGCCCAGCAAGTGACAATGACTTGGTCAGATCGTGATCATCGGAGGGCAATTGAGTGATTGGTGTGCAATATCCATCAGGTGACACCGGTAAAATGCAAGCTATTGTAATAAATATTCCTACATCATGAGCGACAACTATTGCAGGAATTTGGCACTAAGGCAACGAGTCCCAGAAGAATATTCTCCAATGAACTTACCCTAAGAAAAACTGCCACAGAAGACAATGCTGACAGGGTGGCAAATATAATTGCCATTTGGGAACTGCAATTTCAGATCCGTCTATTCGATGCTGAGATGGAAGCCAAGCCATGGAGCTTGGCTGATACCGGGCATTTCATGAACCAGCTGGAGAGAGAGATTATGGCATCTCCTCAAATGACCAGAAGCAGTTCAAGAAGGAATTCTCCATCTGCTTGATTGAGCTTGATGCTTGGTAAGAGGCTATCACCATTCAGGCGCTCCGGAAAACAATTGAACAACACATAATAAATTTCAGATATCCAAAGAAGCATCTTGTGAGCCATATATCTGAGTCAATTCGGAGAATGGGTTCAGGTGACAATTTTACCACATCTATTTCTGAATGACAACATTTCGCCAATGTGAAAGATGGGTACCGATCACGCAACACAGTATATTACAGTCGACAGACGATTCAGCATAATGACTGGTATACCGGTCTTGACTATATGGAGGAGACACTTTCATATGCTGCACTCCAGGGCCGGTCTGATATTGACACAGCAAGAGTTTTCAACCTACAGTCCCCTCCCAATAAACGACGAAGTACTCACAGAGCACATCAGTTATGTCTCAAAACAATTTATGATGAGCCATTCATCTGCTCTATATTACAGTAGGTAAATCATTTGAGAGAAACGTATGTCCATGGAGTGCACAGAAGGATTGAATTGACCTCACTCAGAGATGCATTAGAAGATATCTGAATTCCCAACTTTGAACAGCGATTTCATGTGCAAATTAATTAAAACTGGTGATACAATGTCAGTCGACTCGTGCTGAGATATAATCAGAATGTACTGTTAGACAGTATATTTATTAAAATGCAGAATGGGCTGTTGTATTACCGTCAACCATTTCACTGCCTTGCTTCTGTTGAAGTTCTGGAACTTGATTGCAAGGTAGAATGTACAAATGCCAACGAAGGGATTATGCCTGAATCTCATAACATCTCGGTCCAGAATACACAAAGTGAAGAGAATGACGTTGATAACACCTTACATGAATCAAATCCTTCTGTTCCTGTATTAGACTTCCGCTGAATTCCACTGAATCACATCCTCCAATTTCAGGATCACCTGCAAGCCTGGAAAGCAATATTGACCTTTTCTGAGAGGTAGGTGAAGACTCAACAATGGGTATTACATCCTCAAGCTCAAGAATGGGTGGTGGTGATTCCAGTAATGTACAAAGATCTTCATGGTTGGGCTGATTGTATTGATGGGTTCATCCGGGTTGTCAAACAGACCAACATGATACATATTGTACCCCTGAGAGCAATAGTTGGTCTGGCACAATTGGTGCGGGAGAATGCTGCAACGGGACGCATCGATAGAATAAGGCTTGTAACTAATCATCTTGATTTAGTTACCTACTGGATTGTACATTAATTAGATCAGATTGCCTCATTCAGGTGTGTGGTGGTGAGATATTTCATTGGATTGTACTATTCAATAGACATTATATATTATCACTCCTAGAGAGTCTGGCACCAGGTGGACCAGAATTGCCTTGGAGACGAGTATTGTAGTCCCAGCACCATGGACATTTTGTGATCTTCAAGGCCTGATTTTATAGCGTTCTGAAGATGACTTCATACTCTTTAGAATATACTTGTATTCCATTCCTATATTTCAAAAGTGTTGAAAAGCACCCGAAAGTACTCTGAGAGCATCTGAGAAACATATTCTGTTGCATTCAGGCTGATCAGGAGCTTCTCGGAGCTTCTGGATGGATCAGAGTGGCAGTTCAGAATAGCTGAGACTTTGGGTTGTGATTTCCGAACAGGTTTCCGTTATGCTGAAGTAGTGGGCCATGCCACAGCTGTAATTCTGAGATGGTGAGAGGTTTCTGAGTTGTCTTATTAAGATGCTGCATAGTGGTCTTTCGGAGACGCTTTTCACTTGTCTTTGGAAATACGGTGGTAGGCGAGAATTGAGGTACGGTGCTGGCTGCACTTGGAGAGGCATTGTGCAGTGGGCTCGTAGTAGTAGGCTTGGTGGAGGGAACAATTGATGGTACCGTGATATGTGCGGTCAATGATGCTGTTTCTCTCTTTCTCTTCGAAGTGGACTTGGTGGATACAGAAATGTGTACTGGTGTGGGAGATGTAATATACAGAGTGTCAACCTGATTGCCTGTGATAGCAATTGATGAAGATGATATGGACTACTTACAATATCCAAATGTGGATGTGTGTCCGGCTGTGTCTAATTGAATGATGGAGAGCAGAGAGAGCCGCAATGTTGGTGTGTAGAGAGCATTGGCTTTGTACTCCTGTGAAATGTTAATGAGTCCATGCCAATGTAGTGTAACTTTGTTACCATCTCCATGCTCAATGACTATTGGCTAATGATGTTTTTTTATTGAGTTGAATCTGGTGTGGTCATTACACATAAGGTGAGATGGTCTGGAATCGATGACCAATGCAGCTGGATGGCTGGCTGCACTGCATGTAGTCACATTGTCAGCCAGTCAGATTAGGTCATGATTACCAGCCGCAGCTAGTAATGCAGTGGCCATATTGACCTTATTGGGTTGTTCCCGGGCATGTTTGAAGTGGATGCAGTTAGACTTGCAGTAACCTTGGAGAACAGAATGATAGCAAGTTCGTTTGTTGTTTCTGGAAGTGTTTGTATTCCTGCTGTTTACATCATGTTCTGCACAGTTTCTGTTTCCGCACTCTGAAGTGGGATCATTTGCCATTTTGCTGAATGCGGAGTTGTGCTGCTGCCGTCTGTGTCATTGTCCACCACCTTGGCTGCCATTTCATCTACCAATGCGAAGATTTCCACCTGAGGAGCATTGAGTCACTCGGGTGGATGCATTCCCTATTTCTTTGGTTCGAATCGTTCACTTGGGGAATTCCCACATTGCATCGAAATCATGCTGGGCCAGGGGGGCATGGATCCGCAGTTGGAGTACTTTGATGGTTATTCCAGATGACTCAAATAGGATAGTGAAGATGTGTGTCTTCATAACATCATCAGGGATAGTTTTGGCGGTTCCAATTGGCTTCTTGTGTCAGGTGAAAAGTTTGGTAAAGTGCTGTGTGACCAGTTCTACTGGTGATCATCAAGATGTTGTGATTATAGGCACGACATGGGTGCGACCAAGTTTCGTAACGGCGTTGTCCAGTCAGTCGCTGAGTTGTTCGAACATCTCTAGAGGATCATGACCATTATGGATGAGTGGAAGAAGTTCAACCCAGCATCCGAGGTGTATATACACTAGTGCCCAATTGGCCCAATCATGCCAGTTTGGTCGCACAGGGCGTAGGGTGATGCTGTTGCCAACAGGGAGGAGTTCGACACCAGTGACTATATTGTAGGCTTTCTTGGCAATGAGGACTCGCCGAATCTTTTTGTTCTATATGGGGACGTATTCTTCAGTCAGCGTAGGCACATTGCCCTGATCAGTCAGGAATGAGTTGTTTGACATGTTCAGAGTGGAGGAGGTAGGGTTGCTGATGATAGAGATTAAGGAATGGTGATGGTGTTGCAGCTGATGAGTATGGACGGTTGTAAGTCAGTTAGGGATTTTGAGGGTCTTCTTAACATTTGGCAGAAACCAATAGTATCAGGCACTGGGCTCATAACCTGTTCAAGATGTGATACTTTGAGAAGCTTCATGGTGCATTATCTAAAACTGTCATGGGGCCATATATATCTGAGTTCAACTGTGAATGTGTGTGTATGCATCAATGTATAGACTCTTCAGGTCAACTGAAATCTCTGGTCATATGAGGCTCAGCTCTGGCCACACAATACTCATGTCCAACCATACAAGGCTAATCTCGGGCCACAAAACACAGAGACCTATCATGCAATACTTGTCACCTAACTAAATACGTTCATTGTCCTTCTCTATATTTCTGGCCTGCTACTACCTCCATCTACAATTCCTCAAATTTCTCGGATTCCTCCATCTGTGTGGTACTGGATGTCCAACATTCTCGAGTACCAAGTACACCTTTGTTGCCAGTGAACAACATCTTCAGTTAACTACCATCTATCCAGCCTGCGCGCACTGCTCCATCAAGTTCTGCCAGTCAATATGTCCCCAACTCTTGGTGATTGCAGAGTCTTGGGTGGCTTAGTAATCAGTTGGGATCTGTCAGACTGCGCCTTCTTGGTTTTGTGAATGAGAGACAGGTCGCCAAATTGGAGATCTTCTACTTGGAAGTTGGCTGTGTAATCCAAGATTCATTTGTTGCCATCTTTCCACACCATTAGGATTTTTTATGGCAGCATCGACATCATCTCACTGTCATTCCAGCTGCCATGGTCAACCTACCAGTCGCGACACTATGTTGTTGACTCCTTCGGTCCAGATGGTAGTATTCCATGTTAAGTTCTGCTTTTCCATTGTGTATTCCATGTGTTGACCAAACGTAAGTTGGAAGGGAAAATATCCAGTCATATGTCTGATGGCGATCCTGTCAGCCCTAAGCACTGCTGTTTGATGGTTGAAATACATTGATTTTGGTATGTCTAAGCAGCCTGTGAGTTTGCATCCGCGAGAACTGTGGTTTCCGTCACAAACATGTGGGTGTTCCAGACGAATCTGACGGCTCTGAGAGAACCTCGTACCCTGTGACGGAGAATTTCATGCTTCCCATCGCACAGGCGCCAGATCGCGTTGCATACTTAGCTCCTTTACTTTGTGCCTGGCATGCGGTGACATATACGCACCATTAGAACGTCACATGTGTTACGCTCTTTGCAGGGTCTACAGTTATGCTGTAGCCATTTACACAACCCATGGCGATATTTATGCCTTTCTTTGGCTGTTAGCCACATGCCGCAGTCGCATTTATGTTTAGCTTTGAGATTTTGTCACTTATTGCAATACAGTCTTCGCTTCAGATACATCGCTTACTGTTGCATTTGCTTTGCCATTCTCGGATTTTACATGTCTGAAATATACGGTCCAATCTTCACACTCTGTAGTACTATGCCCTCAGTTCTCCACCATCTGCGTTAATCCATCATCGGCTGGCGATGCGTCTTCCTCGTCATACGTATCTGCATCGTCGCCAACCTCACACTCATACCCATCGACATCACTTCTTCCCAGTTCAAACCGACTATGTCCTCAGTCCTCTACATTCTGCATTGATCCATCATCCCCTTGCGATGCCTCTTCCCCGTCATCCGCATCCGCATCGTCGCCATCCTCGCCCTCATCCCAGTCGATATCACTGCTTCTGAGGTCAAACCTCTCGGGTTTGGTCGTGGGCTATCATCCCTGGCTGGTGGTGGTTATGGCATCACGCTCGTCGTTTTTATCACGTTCATCTTTGTAATACCAACTGCCCTCTGGCATCCTGAACTGCAGTTCGACATCCATGCAATTGTTGTCTATCAGGATGTTTGGGTCTGTGCTTCCGATCCAAGCGGCACTTCAGAGGTCAAATAGTCAAGCAGAATAGCATTGTCAACACGCGCTGCTTCCATGCCGATGACCATGGCAGGCGTTGGGTTCTCCGCCTGCCGGATCTGACGCTTGACTGTAGCAACAGTGTTTTTATACGCCCTGTGTTGGTAGCTTTCCGGTAGTGTGTTCCAGGTATTCATCAACAATGTATATGTGTCTGAAACGCCAGGCGAGGTTAACAACTTGCGACCCGTTGCAGTGCAGCATGATGCGTTCTTACCACCGCCATTCTTGTAATTGAAGTAGTTCGAGCGATGTGGTCTGTCCGATTTCAGCTTTGACTTGCAAGCTTTCGGATGAACACCTTTGTTCTTTTGCCACTCCAGGAGAGCATGGCGCAACGCGGTGCAGGTAAACATAATCAGTGGCGAGGGTATATGACCATACTTGTCATTAATCATGGAATTATAAAATCCATCAGAATACTTACTGCGGATATTCGCCTGATGATAAAATTTGATGTAGATAAACTGTGGAAGTGCTGCAGTCAGGAAGTAAGGTGGACGCTGGCCATTTGTTAGCAGCTTTCGAATCTCTCTGTTTGGATTTGGGCCGTGTACACCATCTTCCACACACTCTGCTACAGGAAAACGATAGTTATTGCCTGCCAGAAGGGAATCAATGAATTCCAAATGCTCTGCGTCGGATTCAAAGTGGTGGAGATCATAAAGCTCTGCTATGTTCTCCTTTGTTGATTGAATGAAATGGGATTTAACAATATCGACTTGTGCTCTAACCTGGTACCGGTTTGAGCATCTAATATCCAATGTGGGCCGTTGCTTCAGCATACCTCTTTGAAGATCACGTGTGTGTGCGCCTCAAATGCGATGGACCAAATGTTGTTTTGCTGTATAGCGGTGTTCCAGTAGGTCTCTATTATGTGCCAGTGTGGGGCTTCAGCTAATGCTTTCGAAACGCTTCGTGTTCCATAACTTACCGTCTCCAAGTTGCTTGCACTCATAAATGGCCGTCTATTCCAGATGTTGAGCTCCAGGAGTCTCCCCGTTGCAAACACAAGACGCATCATGTCTGAATGACCAAATCGATGTACGATGCGACTTTCAGTGCCCATTGATTGGCATGTAGACTCCGCCTGGGGTTGCAGTTGCCACTTCCTAAGTCTCTGATTCTTTTTGGTAGCTTGTGTTTGCAGTGGATTTGTAATGATTGCATGGGCTTCTGGATTAGGGATGGGGGTTGGCAGGTTTTCAAGACCACTGAGAGGAGTGGGAGTGATAGCAATGCCAGTTGTGTGGCTGGATACAACGTGACGCGTTGAGGTTCCTCTGGGTGCTGGTGTGCTAAGACTGCTTGTACCCGGTGTGGTGGTTGGAGTATTTATTGACTGTCGGTGTGTAGCGGATGGTGTTGGAGTCACGCGTGGAGTGATATCTGCAATGCGAGAATTGTTCAGTGAAGTTAAGCGGGTGGAGTTTAGACCTTGGATTGTAGAGGCTACGGAACTCCCTCCTGGAGAGGAATCCCTCTCGCCAGCCGGTACAGACTTACGTCTCCTAGCTGTCAGAAGTTGAGAATGCCCCGAAGGCCCACGCCTATTTGGATTCCGATGATTAGCAAGACTTCGAACATTTTGTACAACCGAAGTCATGTCAAGGTGAGGGCTTTTGTAAGGTATAGTCCGATATAGATGCTCGACTTCAAGAATGTAGGAATAATTGCCTGTACGTGCATATGCAATGGCAGACGAGGTAGACTCCTGTTTGAGCGACCGGGGAGTGTTTTGACAAAACAGGGAGGCGCAGTGTAGACCACACAAGAGTATTAACCCTGGCAATACTTGGGGACCAGATATCTTGTAAACCATTCAATTATGGGGTTAACTGCCATCAGATTAAACTCAGCATTGATATTCACTGTTACAGCGACGTCTGAAACCCTATTTGCACCGCTTGAAGGGTGTTTATACCAGCTTGGCGCGGTTATCATAGTATTGCACTCGTTCTTTGCACACTACTTCGAACCATCGATTTTGTATATCTTCTACTTCCCCTTGGAAATGCCCCTTTGGCAGAGCTAAAAGCATCGCCAAGCGAACAATGACGTATTCTCTATCGTATGACATCAGTTGCGTGTGCTTTTTCCACCGCTAGGCATGTTGGTAGCCATGTTGGATCGTTGCACAGTTGGGACAACCCGAGAACTACTCGGTTTGCTGCGAGATGCATGAGGTCTGAGTGGTAAAAGTGGTATGTGATGCAAAAGCAACACCCGGAGTTGGAAACTTTCCTCACCGTGAGTACTAAATCTCGTTTATAGGATTATCAGTATGAGGTGCCTGTTTGTTTTGCAAGATGAAGGTTGGCCCATTGTGTGTTCGTTAACCAACAAAACAAGTTGAACCAAGACCTCGCAAGAACTCGAGGATATATATCCCTTGTTCCCGCCCATACCTCCATTTTCTTTTCCTCCAATATTTAACACACCACCAGCATCCTCAACTCTCTCAACATCGCGTGACTTACACAAAACAATCCCTCTCAATTCAAAACACACCCGATAACCTATCAAACTTTTTACTTTCCTTTTGGGCTTTCTTCCGCCACATGCAACTGTATCATAATGCTAATGCCTCGGATGTAGATTCTCTTCAGCTCTCAGCGATGGCACCAAAGGGCATCCGCAATGGAAAGGGGAAGGCAACTGCCAGGGCGAAACTGATGACATCAGCAATAAATTATCGCCTTTCGTTAATTCGGGACCATATCAAGGGATGTATTTCGGATCACAACTGCAGACTCATATGGATATACAATGTTTGTGGCGTCAAGGATGAGAGGGCTTGGGACCACTTTTATGATATATTCTTTCTTGATCCAGTCATGACTCGCCACATTTCACAATTCCACCTAATGTGGCCGCACCTCAGGAGCAGGAGTCCGCCTTTTCGGGAGTGGTTGGCAGCCTGCCGCTCATTTCTGGGGCAAATGTTTAACAAAACCCGCGACCAAATGAACAATTGCAGGTGGGGCAACCCCTGTGCCCTACAGGATCAAGTCAATCACTCCAACCCACAGACAACCAGCTCGGAGAAGGTTAAATGCATCGATCAGCATTTGTCTTGGTACGGTAACGATAATCTCAGGGCAAAGATTGAGGCAGCAAGATGCCGGCAGTATAAGCCAGGCGACATCCTGGCCGATAGACCACTGAATTGGGATGATATAATCGATGACGATGATGATGATGAGAACTGGGCGGATCCCAGAGCGCCAAGCGGTTGAAGAAGCCGTCCCAGTGATAGCAATGACACCGACGATGGCGAGGGTGAGGAGGAAATGCAGGGCGGTGAGAAAGGGACTGGGAAAGAGAAGGGAACAAATGATGGGATGGGGAAAGGGAAGGGGAAAGGGAAGGGGAAGGGGAAACGCAATGGAGGAAGGGAAGAGGAAGAGGATGGGAAATGGTAAAGGGAAAGGTATTGTTGAACAAACCCCAGGGAGAGATGATATCTCTTGTGCCGTTGCTTTGCAGTTGTAGAGGGAAATGTATGAGGCAGACTCGGACGCAGAGGGCCAACTAGAGCGGGTATATTTAGAGCCAAAATCATTGCGCACCGTGGCAATTTACTCAGATGATGATACCAACTCTACCAATTCGGACGGTGAATATGACTGAGAACATCATCGTGATGTGAATATGCGCATGTAGGATGATTTGGACGCATCGGACATTGTTAATTTAGACGGCGATGTGGATATGGAAAGGGACGGTGACGATGAAGATGAGGAAGGTGAAGAGGAGGAACATGAAGGGGAGCAGGATGAGGATGAGGAAGAGGATAAGGATAAGGAGGAGGATAAGAATGAGGATGATGGCAAAGAACCTCGGACGATTGGCCAGGAAGAGATGGTAAATACATTGGCTGACCATGTTGATACCATGGTAAATGATCAGCCAATCATGCTACCTGAGCAATCACAGCAGATGCGCGAGCATACCCCACGGTCAAAACCTCCCGCGCCTACCCCACGGCCGCCAACCACAGAGCCTCGCCCCCAACCACGAAGTCTGGAGACTCATCCCCTCGGTGGGCTGGAGCATTAGGGGATTGTGACGCCACAAAAATCTCGCCCTGCGGTGCCAATTTTGCGAAAAGCTGAGACAGCCGGAAACACCACGCATGTGGATGTGCATCAGAAGCTTCTTGGCTAATAGACAGGTGGCAACAGTCTTCCTGATGTCCATCTCCCTGATGTCCCTCTCCCTGATGCCACTCTCTCTGAGGCACGCCCTGATGGCTTGGTACACCAAGCGTGAAACAGTCCTTGCAGTGCAGAGAAGGCAATGGTTGTTGTGTTCGGGTTAAGGTCAGGTTGGTGTCTTGTTCTGTTCCTTTGTTATAATCTAGTTATCACAGGCATTGACTATTACACGCGTTGCAAGGTTTTTGGATCACTCAGGGTGAATTTCATTTATGCGCTTTGAATTGGGTTTATGTTATTCATAGTATTATGGGACATCGCGCATGCAGCATTTTTGGAACTCCTGGCATGTAAGGAACCTCCTTGTGATTGCGTTGAGGCTCAATAAACCTCACAAGTCAGCTGAAAGTATCGTGAACTTACACACCAGGCTGCTCAGGCCCAGCACCAACTTTTGTCCCTTTCTTCAGGGTATACTCCACTCCTTGCGTGACTTTGAAAATGCCAGAGAAGACCCCTTTCCGTTGCCTCGAAATTTAATGCTGAAAGAAGTTCACCTCAGACAGCTGGTGACTTAAACATATCAAATTACACCATCCTTAACACCTTCAAGTTGCATGCAAGAAGAATCAGACTATTTCTAGCACGCCCCGACGCGTTGAACCGTCTCAACTTTGTGAATTAAATGCTAACAAAGATTCCTTTGAACACATGAACCTGGTCCCTAACTCGAACACTTTGTCGTCATCGCAGACTCGGAGTCTGAACCACCGCTACCTCCTGTACTGCACACTGAAATATACCCCAGTGCCAGTGCCCCGCTGATCGATTACATTGCGGAGCCATGGGAACGCGACGCTCAGAGTTGCCTTGAGACAAACCCACAAAACAATCCCTACTACCCAGTTGTGACACGTGAAGAGTTCAAATATATTCAGTGTGGGAACAAGAAGAAAGGCCTGAAGACATGCTATGACAACGTGCTGAAGGAAGAAAACACCAGTCGGTATTGCCCAAGCATCAGCAACGGTGATAGCGTCCAGAAGCTCGTGGCTAGCATGCCAGATGATTAGGCTCTCGGTCAGTGGGAACTACACACCCTCAAGGATATGAGATGGAATGACAATCACAAATGCCCTATTGGAAAATCGAGTCGAGAAAACATCAAAAGCATCGGATGGTTGATGCGGCAGCTAGCCTACGCTGAGAATCCCATTTACGCCTCTCAGCATTGTTTGAGCAGCGATACGCCACTGAAACGCCTCTATACCGAAATGTACACTGCGGACTGGTGGTGGGAGACACTGCTAAGGAGAGATACACCTGGATAATATCATCCTAATCGACATTTAGTCAACGCTCAGAGTGGGGGATACACTGGTTGCCTTGATCTTCATGTCCGACAGAATACATCTTTCGAGTTTTCCTGGCGAGAAGGAAGCGTGGCCTGTAACTATGACAATTGGCAATCTACCTTCCCAGCTCTGCCAGATGCCCTCAATGCACAGCGTTGCAATGGTCGCTCTCCTGCAGATTCCAATCAAGCACTGCAATATTCCTCAGAAGCGGCTGAATGAGCAGCAGCAAACAAACCGAGAGGTGCTGAATGAAGTCCTCCGGCGGGTACTCCAGCCTCTCAACTTTGAACAAAATCCTGGTGCCAAGAGTGGGTATTACAACGTTCTCTGTGCAGATGGCAACTTCAGGAGGTGCAAACCAGTTTTAGCAGCATTGGTTGCAGATTGCCCTGAGTATAGCGACCAACACCATCTCCAGTGGGATGTCTGTTTTTGGTGCGAGTGTCCAAAGAATGAACTTGGAGATTATCTCCCTCCTGACAAGCAACACCCCCGGCAGGATCACAACCTATATAGAACGCTCAGCGATGCCAACACCAACACAGTCAATGCCGAACTCTTGTCTTGCAATGTTCACCGAGGATGTGACGTTTTTTGACATATTCACTGCATTCTGAGCATTCTCCCTAAGCCTGACCAACTCCATTCAATGCAGATCGGCATGCTTGACCCCCTCCAGAAGTGGATTTTCCACTTCAGGAAGATGCATGAATGGCTCAACAAGTACAATGCAATCTGGTTATCTGTGCCTGCTTACCACGACTTCAGACCAGGACAGTAGGCCTATGAAGATGCTTCTCGAGGGAATGGGAAGCAGATGAAGGAAATGACCTAGTACCTGCTTGGAGTTGAAACCCGGTCTCTACAAAGTGGAAGCCCTGCTCTGCGTTCCACATTCAATCACCCAATTGAGTGCACACGAGCATTGCCAGAATTCTATATATATGCTCCATATAAACCCCACGATAATGCAACATTGAGCTACATGGAGGACACCTTTCGTCGTTTTCACACCTTCAAAGATGGTTTCTTACTGGGGCGTGCCAGCAAACAGGAGAAGTCCAAAGCCAATGCTCTGAGAACGGATCTCATGAAGAAGCGAAAGATAGACGAAGAAACAAATGCGGAAACTTGGACACCGTCCAGGGAGTGGCGCAAAATGATCGCCTGGTAGGATTATATCAGCCAAGAGATAGATGCTTCGAAGGAGTTCGATGCCGACTTCAACTTTCCGGAGATCCACTTGATGTCGCATTGGGTTGAACAGATTCGTCGATACCAAGCCATGCAACAGTCTTCTGCCGAGAGACATAATCAAGCACATCACATGAAACTCAAGGACGGTTGGAACATGTCCAATCACAATCTCAACTACCTGCCACAAGTAATCATCTTTCAGCATCGCATTCTCTGCATCGAAATCAGAGAGCTCCGTCTCCATGCCCTCGCTCAGCATTGCGAGAAAAGAGCTGCCGCGTGCAAGATTCTCCCTTCCGGTGCTGATAAGGCTGCCCCCCTGAGTCCCCAGTCATATGCAAGGCCCAAATACATGGGACTCCAAAACCGCCGTGATGGATAGCATCCTGACGATATGATCAAAAACTTCAAGGCATTTCTTGATAATAAGCAAGACGCAATGTACTGCACGGCAGTATACAGCGGCACACACGGGTATATAAAGCATACGAGTCGTAACAAGATGTATATATCGGATGAATAACTGCACGCAATTGAGCTCAGTATTTAGCATGGTATTAAGGTTCAAGTTGAGGGTTCAGATGGTGAACGCATATCTCAGATGTGTGGATGCACAGGAAGCCAGAGCTGGCGCGGAGGGGATCGACAGAACGACTGGGTGTGGATAAAGCAATGCCCGGGAAGGTGTTATGGCTAGCTGAATGGCTGTCTCCCATTGCAGCTGCAACGACAATTGAAAATCAAACTCCTAAACGCGGATGGAGCTTTGGTTGAGTACTGGTTAGCCCTGGTGCGCACCATAATACCTAAAAACTCTGGTAACTAGGATCCCGTCTCGAAATTTGTACAAGTGAGAAAAGCACCGTCCCCAGTTGCTTTGCAGGTTTTCAGCATCGGAAACATTGTCTGCTGCGTACACATAATTCCAGAGACAGCAACTCGTAGTAAGACAGGAGACAGATGGAGCATGCAATGGAATGTCAATAGCCACATACATCTGGCGACTTGCATTGATGTGGATAATCAATACAGAGAGGATGGCACTATGCGCGGAGGTAGAAGAAACGCGAGGAGATATTTTCCCAGTGTTACCTATCGCATTACAACCCCAATACAATCGTGTATCCAATGAACCCAATCTGACCTATTGTCACAGTTGGGTACAACGCCAGAGTAATCATTTAGAAAAGGAGACCGACAGAATGAAAACAATCGGTCAAACAGCGATCGGAGAGCGATATGGAACTCCACTCATTGTTTGATGCCGGGAGCGGAGTGATCCGCCACCAGGGTGTCTCTGACAGCTCTAACGGAGCACGTCCACTCCGACTGAGCCATTCTGCCGGAAAGGAATATATTTTTGCTGATGTGGAATGCCTATCTGTAATTGATCTGTGACCTCATTCAATGACCCTATTTGAAGTGGCGTGGTAGGTGGTTATGATGGATCTCTGGATATTGCAGCATTGGAGGACCAGGTCAGTCCATTGCTTGTTCTCTGCACTGCCACCCACATCCACACTTTCCGGGGTTCCGATCAGAAAAATTACATCCTCATATACGAAGTCTGCTACTTTCTCCGATACTCCCTATTTTTGTGGACGTGCCACTTCTCACCGACTGTGATATTCCCTTGCTACGACTAGTAGGCGATATCTGTCCTCTGTTTTGGACATATACGCAATATTCATCCCTACTAGCTGCCATAGGTGATGCATGGTTAAGCTATTCACACAATCATCATACTGTCAATGCGCACTCATCTCACACTGCTTGCACAATTTCACCAAGTCACTGACATTAACATACATCCCTAGCCATCTGTACCACTCAATTACATTTCATAATGTTCATTCTCATTCATGGTGCCTGCTTTGTTCGTATGCAGCTTCGATTGCTGTTCTTCCCTGCTCCATGCTCACTGACACCATCGCCCGCAATTCACCGGCATTCTGTGGCTGATAGAGTTTTCCTTCTGAAACTAGGAATTGCTTGGCTTGCTGCAGAATTTGCTGCATTTCCTTCGAAATCTTTGCTTTTGGTCACTTCAGGCATTCCAGGAATTCCCTGATCTTGCTACGTCTTCTTTGTATTTCTCTGCAAGTCTTAACCCATCAAATTGTTCATATGTTCTCTTCCTCCGGATTCATTGGGGTTCTCGTTCCACCAAGATTGATTGTGAGATTGCTTTAATTGTCTCGTCTTGATTATCCCCCGCTTCAGGCGGTGGCATCCATTCCCCTTGCACCGTATGTGAGAGGCCATCTGGACCGTGATTCAGTCTCCTTTGTATGGGGTTCATGACCAAATTGCCCGGTCATATTCACGCGAGTCAGCGGATATCGTGTGCCAATTGCAGGTTATTGGTGGGCAAGTTTAGCTGTTGCACCAATGTGTCAGTGTCTGGCTCCACAAGAAATCAGACTGTATATACATAGTTGTAAAACTTATTCTGTGCCTTCATCAGCCCTAAACACTTACGTATCCCCATGTCACATCTTTTCTCGGCTGTATTCCAAAGCCTGCTTTCATTGCAACACAGGTACCAGTCCTTACTTTTGTCTTCCTGCTTTGAGGTTGCTCCCCATCCCCTCTGACCTGGCAACAACTCCCATGACCACTTGCACAGTGCCATCACTAACATCTAACATCTTCAATACAGCAGCATTGCCGAGAGCTTCCTTCTTGATTGCCATAGCTTTGTGTTCCTCAGACTGCCATTGAATCTCAATGTCATTCTGTATGATTTGGAACATGTGGCTGGCAACTATTGCATACTCCGGGATCCATAGTTGATAGTATGTGCAACGCTGTAACAATGCCCCTCACAAGGTAAGGTTCTCGCACCAGAGGCAGTCCCATGCCTTGTAGATCTTTGACACTGGTAGCCAACGTCCTGCTTTCCCACAGACAAACCCAACTATTGTTGCCCTGTTTCAGCACCAGTCAGATTTCTCTCCAGAAATGGAGGCTCCTGCTCTTTCCACATCAGCAAGTATGTTATTGAGGTGCTAGAGGTGATCCATAACACATTATCAAACCTCAAGCAGCCCTGTCCTCTCTTCCAATCTGTCCATCGACAAAAGTGTAAATCGACTATAGGTTGCGCAACACACACACGTATAGCTCATAGCAAGCTTCCTGTGGACTCCTGCGCAATTTGCTACCTATAGTCATCTATAGTCGATTCAGAGAACTGTGCACGTGGGTCAATGGAACTTTATACAGCTGCCGGCCAGTGATGGACCTAGACTTGACATTACTGCCTGCTGTTATACCAGTACTGGACACACTATCGCTGCGAGTCTGCATGAGAGCCCACTGGTGATTGAAAGCCTGCTATAAAGCCTACTTCAGAGCATGGTTGAGAGGCTGTTTGAGAGAGCCACACTTCAGGAGGAGTAGAGTTTTCCTGCACTCAAAGCCTTTGGCTGATGGCAAAGTTCGAGGTTGTGGAAGCATTGGCTAATAGAAGGCTCTAAGTCCGTGGAAGCTTTGGGTAATGGAACGCTCTGAGTCTGTGGAAGCATTTGCTAATAGAAGGCTCTAAGTCTGTAGAAGCTTTGATGCTGACGTTGACGTAGCCAACCTACTTGTCTAAGTACTTCTGGTACTATGATCACTGTCACCAACACCATCACTATTGCCATTGCCATTGCCATTACCATTGCCATCATCTCCATCAGCCCCAGACCAAATGGGCACACATATGCCCACAATCGATGGGAAGCGGGCAGCCAATTCCCCAGGAAAATCTGTGTCAGAAATCTCCTCTCCCCGAGTTCAGATTGTCTACCATTTCTGCGGAGTCTCAGGCCACAATTGTCAATACCATGACTATATGGCATTGTGAGATCTTGTCATGGTGGGTGCGTTGAATATAAGGTTCAGGCTATGATATTGACCGATGTCCTGATTTCAGCCACCATAGGCCATACGCCATTGGCCACCTGCCACCCACCTCCTGGTGCCTTACTCCTGCAACTTAGCAAGTCTCTGAATTGAGCACCCGGGAGCATAGATGGAAGCATATAGTCAAATGAGATTGGGAGTTTCTTGCCTCTTGAGAGTGTACTTGGGAGCGTCGAGCCAAGCAGGCTAGGAGAGTGCTATCGAGTGTACTTCAGAGAGTCCTTGAGAGCATGCCCGGGTGCGTACTTGAGAATGGACTTTGAGGTGTACTTGGGAGCGTACTTGGAGTGTACCAGGAAGTGGCTTGAGAGCACAGTTGGGAGGGTATAGTCCAGCAAGCTGGGAGTGTGCCTTCGAGTGCAATTGGGAGCGTCCTTGAAAGTATGCCCAGGAGTGTACTTCAGAACGTACTCGGATTGTACTTGGAAGCATCGTGTGAGCTTTCTCGAGAACGTATAGTCACTCTGGCTAGGAGTGTGCCATCGAGTGCATGTGGCTGTATACTTGGCAGCATACTCGGAGGGTACTTGGAAGTGACTTGAAAGCTTACTTGAGAGCGTAAGTCATGCAGGCTGGGAGTGTAATCAGCAGTGTACTGCAGAGCATACTCGAGATTGTGCAATGCTGTGCATTTAACAGTTTCATTGAATACTACATAATGTCTAGTATCAAGTGCCCATAATCGCATGTATATCATACTATTCTATTCAACTCGCAGGTCTATGAATCGTTACATTACCATGTGTGAAATATGCTCTGGATTAGCGGCCCACAATCAGGTTCCATTTGAGTTACACATTGCACATTGTCATTTTTCCCGGTTTATGGACTCTTTGCACTTTTCACTCTAATATCATTCACAAATATTTCCACAATGGATCTTATATAAGCATTTAGTATATGCCTAGATCATCTGACAATTGTAGATACCGAATTGGTAACTCCCAGTACCAGTCTGGATGGCCAACTCATGCCTTGCATAATCTGGCAGGCTATATAATCCCAGCTATGCTAAGGCAATATTTTTTGTTTCTACTCAGATTGATAGTCAATTGGTGAAGAAATGTATAGCCTTGTGCAGTCTTCAACAAACTCTTCAAGATTAGGTTGTGGCCCAGCACCTTCCAATGTATGCTGATTGGTACTCACGGCAATAATGATGAAGCCGTACTGCGTATTGTTCAATGGAACTAGGAAGTAAGGATTATAGTAGGGGCTCAAAGCTAGCTGGAATAGGCCATGCTGAACCCTTTTGTGTATCATCTGCTTTTCCACAGGAAGAACTACTACAGTATGCAAAATACAGGATCTATCCTGACCTTATGACTCGTCTGCAGTGTTGTACGGTGGCGTGCGCTCGAGTAGTCGAGTGTGTGCGGGCGTATGCGGGCGTATGCGAAGGTGTGTCCATTGTATCGTGTAACGAGACATGTCGCATCGACATAAGGTCGATCGATGACTAATGGTGCTAACTACAAAAGAGGCAAGTTACATCATAGTCCTTGGCATAGTGATATCCGTACTTCCTATCAGCTCAACACTCCTCCAGGACGGCTATCACGTCCGTTTCAAACAAAAGACAGTAAACAAAGGAGAAGAGGAGCCAATCAAACATTGTGGATCTCCTCGAAACAAACGTGCCCAATCAATTTACTTTCCAACGGCATTCCCGATGCCATTTCCATGTCCAATTCCGATACCATTTCCGAGACCATTTCCAAGGCCATTCCCGATTGTACCGAGGCCATTTCCGAGGCCATTCCCGAGTCCGTTCCCGAGTCCAATTCCGATCATTCCCATCGCAGCACACTGCTTCAAGAAGGCGGGCTTCGGCAGTGGCTTTGTGA
>Ga0307514_10000861_pt1 | contig 48344 bp, 43 predicted proteins | sample 16_EM_MG_FD_203088 | JGI IMG/M metagenome (GOLD analysis project Ga0307514, IMG submission 203088) | Populus trichocarpa ectomycorrhiza microbial communities from riparian zone in the Pacific Northwest, United States - 16_EM | ecosystem: Host-associated > Plants > Roots > Unclassified | place...
TTCTGGTCGAGTGGTTCGCGCGCGAACGCTGGCCGGAAGTGCAGGCAGTCTCCTAGGGTTTCCACCGGCCTGGCTGTCCGGAGCACCGGACGCCGCATCCAATCCCCATCCAGATCTCCGGCAGCCTGGCCTTCAGGCTCGCCGCCCAAGTCTCTACAAATCAACGACTTAGCGTGCCCTTGCCCGCCGCCCGGGCGTGGCACACGGTTTGCGATGTTTCCCATGGCCGCCGCATCGCCCGATGCGCGACAAGGCCATGACACAGGAGACAAAGATGACCACCATGGGCGACCACGACCCCAGCGAAACTGGCGAATGGCTGGACGCGCTCGGCGCTGTCCAGCAGCACCGCGGCAGCGAGCGCACCAACTTCCTCTTGAACCGCCTGGTGGACGCGGGGCGGCGCTCCGGGGTGTACATACCGCGTTCGCTCAACACCGCCTACAAGAACACGATCGCGCCAGAGGACGAAGCCAAGTCGCCCGGCGACCGCGACATCGAGCACCGCCTGCGCTCCATCATCCGCTGGAACGCAATGGCCATCATCCTGCGGGCCAACAAGGATTCGAGTGAACTCGGCGGCCACATCGCCAGCTTCCAGTCCGCGGCCACGCTCTACGACATCGGCTTCGGCCATTTCTGGCATGCGCCGACCGACACCCATGGCGGCGACCTGTTGTTCATCCAGGGCCACAGCTCGCCCGGCATCTATGCACGGGCCTTCCTCGAAGGCCGGCTGACTGAACAGCAACTGCTCAATTATCGGCAGGAGACCGATGGCCAGGGCATCCCGTCTTATCCGCACCCCTGGCTGATGCCCGACTTCTGGCAGTTCCCCACGGTGTCGATGGGCCTCGGGCCGCTGATGGCCATCTACCAGGCGCGTTTCCTCAAGTACCTGCACGGCAGGGGGCTGGCCGATACGGCGCCGCGCAAGGTCTGGGCCTTCATGGGTGACGGCGAGATGGACGAACCCGAATCGCTGGGCGCGATCTCGCTGGCCGGCCGCGAAAACCTCGACAACCTGGTCTTCGTCATCAACTGCAACCTGCAGCGCCTGGACGGCCCGGTGCGCGGCAACGGCAAGATCATCCAGGAGCTGGAATCGGTGTTCCGCGGCGCGGGCTGGAACGTCATCAAGATCGTCTGGGGTGGTGGCTGGGATGCGCTGCTGGCCAAGGACACCAGCGGCAAGCTGCTGCAGCGCATGGAGGAGTGTGTCGACGGCGAATACCAGGACTTCAAGAGCAAGAGCGGCGCCTACGTGCGCGAACACTTCTTCGGCAAGTACGACGAGACCCGGGCGCTGGTGGCCGACATGAGCGACGACGAGATCTGGGGCCTGACCCGCGGCGGCCATGATCCGGTGAAGGTGTTTGCCGCCTACGCCGCGGCGGTGAAGCACACCGGCCAGCCGACACTGATCCTGCCCAAGACGGTGAAGGGTTACGGCATGGGTGAGTCGGGCGAAGGCCAGATGATCGCCCACCAGGCCAAGAAGATGACGCAGGACGCGCTGCGCGGCTTCCGCGACCGCTTCCAGATCCCGGTGTCCGATGAAGAGCTGCCCAACGTGCCCTTCATCAAGCTCGCCGAAGACAGCCCCGAGATGCAGTACCTGCGCGCGCGCCGGGCCGCGCTCGGTGGTTACCTGCCGCAGCGCCGGCGCAAATCGGCGTCGCTCGAAATACCGCCGCTGGCCAGCTTCGAGCGCCTGCTCAAGGACACCGGCGAGCGCGAGATCTCCACCACCATGGCCTTCGTGCAGATGCTCGGCACGCTGGTGCGCGACAAGCAGATCGGCAAACACGTGGTGCCCATCGTGCCCGACGAGTCGCGCACCTTCGGCATGGAAGGCATGTTCCGCCAGCTCGGCATCTGGTCGTCGCTCGGCCAGCTGTACAAGCCGCAGGATGCCGACCAGCTGATGTACTACCGCGAGTCGAAAGACGGCCAGGTGCTGCAGGAGGGCATCAACGAAGGCGGCGCCATGTCGAGCTGGATCGTGGCGGCCACCTCGTACAGCACGAACAACGTGCCGATGATCCCGTTCTACATCTACTACTCGATGTTCGGCCTGCAGCGCGTGGGTGACCTGGCCTGGCTGGCCGGCGACATCCGTGCCCGCGGCTTCCTGCTGGGCGGCACGGCCGGGCGCACCACGCTCAACGGCGAAGGGCTGCAGCACGAGGACGGCCACAGCCACATCCTGGCCGGCACGATCCCCAACTGCGTGAGCTACGACCCGACCTTCGCCTACGAGGTGGTGGCCATCATCCGCGACGGCATGCGCCGCATGTATGCCGAGCAGGAAGACGTCTACTACTACGTCACCCTGATGAACGAAAACTACCCGCACCCCGGCATGCCCGAAGGCAGCGAGGCCGGCATCCTGAAGGGCCTGTACCAGCTGAGCGACGGCGGCAAGACACCCAAGAAGGGCCTGCGCGTGCAGCTGATGGGCAGCGGCACCATCCTGCGCGAGGTGATGTTCGCGGCCGAGCTGCTGAAGGCCGACTTCGGCATCGCCGCCGACGTGTGGAGCGCCACCAGCTACAACGAGCTGCGCCGCGACGGCATGGCCGCCGAGCGCTGGAGCCGGTTGCACCCCACCGAGCCGGCACGCAAGAGCCATGTCGAGCAGTGCCTGGAAGGCCATGACGGCCCGGTGATTGCCGCCACCGACTACATGCGCAACTACGCCGACCAGGTGCGCGAATACGTGCAGGCCGCGGGCCGCCGCTACACCGTGCTGGGCACCGACGGCTTCGGCCGCAGCGACTACCGCAAGAAGCTGCGCCGCTTCTTCGAGGTCGACCGCTGGCATGTGGCCGTGGCCGCGCTCAAGGCGCTGGCCGACGACGGCGTGATCAAGCCCGGCGTCGTGGCCGAGGCCATCAAGAAATACGGGCTCGACGCCGAGCGTGCCGCCCCCTGGACCGTGTGAGACACATCATGAGCAATTCAATCGACATCCAAGTGCCCGACATCGGCGACTTCTCTGACGTGCCGGTGATCGAGATCTTCGTGAAGGTAGGCGACACGGTAAAGGCCGAAGACCCGCTGGTCTCGCTCGAATCCGACAAAGCCACCATGGACGTGCCCGCGCCGCTGTCCGGCGTGGTCAAGGAGATCCGCATCAAGCTCGGCGACAAGGTCAGCCAGGGCTCGGTGATTCTTTCGCTGGCGACGGGTGATGCGCCTGTGGCGGCGACCGCACCCTCACCCCAGCCCTCTCCCGCGAGCGGGAGAGAGAGAGGGAGTGAAGCCGCGGCGGCGGCGCTGCCCGCGGGTGATGCGGAGGTCGAAGTGGGCTTCGCACTCGCCTACGCTGGCCCGGCCGTGCGCAAACTCGCACGCGAACTCGCCGTGGATCTCGGCAAGGTCAAGGGCACGGGCGACCACGGCCGTATCGTGCGTGCGGACGTCGAGGCCTTCGCGAAGGGGGGCGGTGCATCTGCTGCACCGGCCGCGTCCAAGGCCGCATCCGCCCCCGCGGGTGGTGGCGTCGGCGGTATCGATTTGCTGCCCTGGCCCAAAGTCGACTTCGCCAAGTTCGGCCCGGTCGAGCGCAAGGACTTGTCGCGCATCAAGAAGATCAGCGGCGCCAACCTGCACCGCAACTGGGTGGTGATCCCGCACGTCACCACGCACGACGAGGCCGACATCACCGAGCTCGAACAGTTCCGCGTGCAGATGAACAAGGAGCTGGAGAAGTCGGGTATCAAGCTCAGCATGCTGCCCTTCATGATGAAGGCCGCCGTGTCGGCGCTGAAGAAGTTCCCAGAGTTCAACGCCAGCCTGGACGGTGACGCGCTGGTGCTGAAGAACTACTGGCACATCGGCTTCGCCGCCGACACGCCCAACGGCCTGATGGTGCCGGTGATCCGCGACGTCGACAAAAAGACCGTGCCCGAGATCGCCAAGGAGATGGGCGAGCTCGCCCGGCTGGCGCGCGAAGGCAAGCTGAAGCCCGACCAGATGTCGGGCGGCACCTTCACCATCAGCTCGCTGGGCGGCATCGGCGGCATCTACTTCACACCCATCATCAACGCGCCCGAGGTGGCCATCATGGGTGTGTGCAAGAGCTACTGGAAGCAGCATTCCAGCGACGGCAAGACCTACAGCTCGCGGCTCACGCTGCCGCTGTCGCTTTCGTGGGACCACCGCGTGATCGACGGCGCGGCCGCGGCCCGCTTCAACGTGCATTTCGCCAACGTGCTCGCCGATCTGCGGCGCGTGCTGTTCTGAAGGAAACCCTCCCATGTCTCAAACAGTGGAAGTCAAGGTCCCGGACATCGGTGACTTCAAGGACGTCGCGGTCATCGAACTGCTGGTCAAGCCCGGCGAGGTGATCGCCGTCGATACCGGCCTGCTCATGGTCGAATCCGACAAGGCCTCGATGGAGATTCCGTCGAGCCACGCGGGCGTCGTGAAGGCGCTGAAGGTCAAGCTCGGCGACAAGGTGAGCGAAGGCTCGGTGATCCTGGTGGTCGAGGCCGCGGGTGCGGCATCGCCACCCTCACACCAACCCTCTCCCGCCCCGGCGGGAGAGGGAGTGAAGGCAGCGGCGCCTACAACAGCGGGGGCGGGGGTATTGGCTCCCTCTCCCGCAGCGCGGGAGAGGGCGGGGGGTGAAGGCCTCTTCACCGGCAAGGCCGACGTCGAATGCGAAGTCCTGGTGCTCGGCGCCGGCCCCGGTGGTTATTCGGCGGCTTTCCGCAGCGCCGACCTCGGCATGAAGACCGTGCTGGTGGAGCGTTATGCCACGCTCGGCGGCGTCTGCCTCAACGTCGGCTGCATCCCGTCGAAGGCGCTGCTGCACACCGCCAGCGTGATGGACGAGGTGAAGAACCTGGGCCACCACGGCATCAAGTACGCCGCGCCCGAGGTCGACATCGACGCGCTGCGCGGCTTCAAGGACGGCGTGATCAAGAAGCTCACCGGCGGCCTGGCCGGCATGGCCAAGGCGCGCAAGGTCGAGGTGTTGACCGGCGTCGGCAGCTTCCTCGACCCGTACCACCTCGAAGTGCTGGGCGAGGGCGGTGCCAGGAAGGTCGTCAAGTTCGCCAAGGCCATCATCGCCGCGGGCTCGCAGGCCGCGCGCCTGCCCTTCATGCCCGAGGACGAACGTGTGGTCGACTCCACCGGCGCGCTGCTGCTCAAGAGCATCCCCAAGCGCATGCTGGTGGTGGGCGGCGGCATCATCGGCCTGGAGATGGCCACGGTGTATTCCACGCTCGGCACCCGCATCGACGTGGTCGAGATGCTGGACGGCCTGATGCAGGGCGCCGACCGCGACCTGGTCAAGGTCTGGGAAAAAGTCAACGCGCCGCGCTTCGGCAGCGTGATGCTCAAGACCAAGACCGTCGGCGCCAAGGCGACCAAGGCCGGCATCGAAGTCAAGTTCGAAGGCGAGAAGGCGCCCAGCGAGCCGCAGCTCTATGACCTGGTGCTGGTGGCCGTGGGCCGCACGCCCAACGGCAAGAAGATCGCCGCCGACAAGGCCGGCGTGGCCGTCACCGACCGCGGCTTCATCAACGTGGACAAGCAGATGCGCACCAACGTGCCGCACATCTTCGCCATCGGCGACATCGTGGGCCAGCCCATGCTCGCCCACAAGGCCGTGCACGAGGCCCATGTGGCGGCCGAGGCGGCGCACGGCGAGGCGGCTTTCTTCGACGCGCGGCAGATTCCGTCTGTGGCCTACACCGACCCCGAAGTGGCCTGGGCCGGCAAGACCGAGGAACAGTGCAAGGCCGAGGGCCTGAAGGTCGGCAAGGCGGTGTTCCCCTGGGCGGCATCGGGCCGGGCCATTGCCAATGGCCGCGACGAAGGCTTCACCAAGCTGCTGTTCGACGAGGCCACACACCGCATCGTGGGCGGCGGCATCGTCGGCACGCATGCCGGCGACCTGATCAGCGAGGTCTGCCTGGCCATCGAGATGGGCTGCGAGCCCGGCGACATCGGCAAGACCATCCACCCGCATCCGACGCTGGGCGAATCCATCGGCATGGCGGCCGAGGTCTTTGAAGGGCACTGCACCGACCTGCCGCCGGTGAAGAAGAAATAGACCACACACCATGCCCATCAAGCTTGCTTTCGAAGCCATCGGCGAAGGTCCACCCGTGGTGATCCTGCACGGCCTGTTCGGTGCCGGCTGCAACTGGATGCCGGTCGCCGAGTCGCTGGCCGCGCGTTACCGCGTGTACCTGCCCGACGCCCGCAACCATGGTGGTTCGCCGTGGTCGGAGACCATGGCCTACAACGACATGGCCCTCGACGTGAAGGTGCTCATCGAAAGCGAGCAGTTGCAGCGGCCGTTCATCGTCGGCCACAGCATGGGCGGCAAGACCGCGATGGCGCTGGCCCTCGAGCACCCCGACAGCATCGGCGGCCTGGCGGTGATCGACATTGCGCCGGAGTCTTATGTCGGGCAGTTCTCGTCCTATGTGTCCGCCATGCGCAGCCTGGGGCTGGCCGCCGAATCGACGCGCCGGCAACTGCGCGAAGTGCTGGCGGGCGGCCTCGGGCCGCGGGTGTCGGAAGACTTCCTGATGCAGAGCCTGCGGCGCCACCACCACCGGTTCGACTGGCGCATCAACCTGCTGGCCACCGCCCTGTGTTCGCAGGATCTTTGCAGTTTTCCGGTGGCGTTGCTGGACGAGCGCTACCAGGGTCCGGCGCTGTTCCTGTCGGGCGAAGAGTCGGACTACCTGCGGCCGGAGTCGCGGCCGCGCATCCTGGAACTGTTCCCCGATGCCCAGCTGGAGCGCATCCCCGATGCCGGCCACTGGCTGCATGCCGACCAGCCGGAGGCGCTGCTGTGCGGGCTGCAGGAATGGCTGGCCGATGCCTCGGCGCTGGCGCCGCGCTGAACCCTTACCCCCAAGATAACGGAGACCACACCATGAGCGACAAGCTGCGCGAAGCCGCACTCGACTACCACCGCTACCCCACGCCGGGCAAGATCTCGGTGACACCGACCAAGGCCATGCTGACCCAGCGCGATCTCGGGCTGGCCTATTCACCCGGCGTGGCCGAGGCCTGCCTGGCCATCGTCGACGACCCGCGCGAGGCCGGCAACCTCACGGCGCGCAACAACCTGGTGGCGGTGATCACCAACGGCACGGCCGTGCTGGGCCTGGGCAACATCGGCCCGCTGGCCGGCAAGCCGGTGATGGAAGGCAAGGGCTGCCTGTTCAAGAAGTTCGCCGGCATCGACGTCTTCGACATCGAACTCGACGAGCTCGACCCCGACAAGCTGATCGACACCATCGCCCGCATGGAGCCCACCTTCGGCGGCATCAACCTTGAAGACATCAAGGCGCCCGAGTGTTTCTACATCGAGACCAAGCTGCGCGAGCGCATGAAGATCCCGGTGTTTCACGACGACCAGCACGGCACGGCCATTGTGGCGGCGGCGGCGATCCTGAATGCGCTCAAGCATGTCGGCAAGGACATCGGCAGCGTCAAGCTCGTGGCCTCGGGCGCGGGCGCGGCGGCATTGGCCTGCCTGGACCTGGCGGTGAGCCTGGGCGTGCGGCGCGAGAACGTTTTCGTGAGCGACGCCAAGGGGGTGGTGTATCTGGGCCGCACCGAAGGCATGGACCCGAACAAGGCCCGCTACGCGCAGGACACCAGCGCCCGCACACTGGGCGACATCATCGGCGGCGCCGACATCTTCCTCGGCCTGTCGGCCGGCGGCGTGCTCAAGCCGGAGATGGTCAAGGCCATGGCGGCCAACCCGATCATCCTGGCCATGGCCAACCCGTCGCCGGAAATCATGCCCGAAGAAGCGCTGGCCGCGCGGCCCGACGCCATCATCGGCACCGGCCGCTCCGACTACCCGAACCAGGTCAACAACGTCCTGTGTTTCCCCTTCATCTTCCGCGGCGCATTAGATGTGGGCGCCACCACCATCAACGAGGCCATGAAGCTGGCGGCGGTGCGCGCCATCGCCGAGCTGGCGCATGTGGAGATTCCGGAAGTGGTGGCCCAGGCCTACGGCGCGGTGGGCCTGCGCTTCGGCCGCGACTACCTGATTCCCAAGCCCTTCGACCCGCGCCTGATCGAGGCCGTGGCGCCGGCCGTGGCCCAGGCCGCGATGGACAGCGGCGTGGCCCAGCGCCCGATCACCGACATGCCGGCCTACCGCCAGCGGCTGTCGCAGTTCGTCTACCAGTCGGGCAGCAGCATGCAACCCGTCTTTGCCGCGGCCAAGCGTGCGCCGAAGCGGGTCGTTTATGCCGAGGGCGAGGACGAACGTGTGCTGCGCGCCGCCCAGGTGGTGGTCGACGAAGGGCTGGCGCGGCCGCTGCTGCTCGGCCGCCCGGAGGTCATCGCCCAGCGCATCACGCAGTTCGGCCTGCGCCTTGAGCTTGGCAAGAATTGCGAAGTCGTCAACCTGCTCGATCCGAACGTCTACGGCGACGCCGCCGACGACTACTACCAGCTCAAGCGGCGCGACGGCGTGTCGCGTGCCTCGGCCCGGGCCGAGATGCGCAGCCGCTGCACCCTGCTGGCCGCGATGCTGGTGCGCCAGGGGCGGGCCGACGCCATGTTGTGCGGCACCTTCGGCAGCTACGGCGACCACCTGCGCCACGTGCGCGACGTGATCGGCCTGCGCCCGGGCAGCCAGACCATGGCGGCGATGCAGATGCTGACGCTGCCGGGGCGCCAGCTGTTCATCTGCGACACCCATGTCAACCGCGACCCCGATGCCCGGCAGGTGGCCGAAATTGCGCTGCTGGCCGCCGAGGAGGTGCGCCGCTTCGGGGTGACGCCGAGCGTGGCCCTGCTCTCGCATTCCAATTTCGGCGGCTCGGATGCGCCCTCCGCCGTGAAGATGCGCGAGGCGCTGGGCCTGATCCGGGCGCGTGATCCGCAACTGGCGGTGGAGGGTGAGATGCGCGGCGACGCGGCCTTGTCCAAGCCCATCCTCGACCATGAATTCCCCGACTCCGGGTTGAGCAGCGAGGCCAATGTGCTGGTGATGCCGAACGTCGACGCGGCCAACATTTCCTACAACCTGTTGCGTGTGGCCGCCGGTAGCGGCATCACCGTTGGGGGTATCCTGCTGGGGGCGGCCCGGCCAGTGCACATCCTCACGCCTTCGTCCACGGTGCGCCGCATCGTCAACATGACCGCGCTGGCGGTCGTGGATGCGGCCCTGCAGCGCACCCCGCCCCGTGCCATCGACTGAGAGGGCCCCTTTTGTGACCGCCGCCGACAACGCCAATAGGAGACAACCGTGAATCCATCCAACGCAGCCAAGCCTTTCTACAAGTCCCTGTACTTCCAGGTCATCACCGCCATCGTCATCGGGGTGCTGCTGGGGCATTTCTATCCGCAGACCGGCGAGGCCATGAAGCCGCTGGGCGACGGCTTCATCAAGTTGATCAAGATGATCATCGCGCCCATCATCTTCTGCACGGTGGTGGTCGGCATCGCCGGCATGGAAGACATGAAGAAGGTCGGCAAGACCGGCGGCCTGGCCCTGATGTACTTCGAGATCGTCAGCAGCATCGCGCTGGTGGTCGGCCTGGTGATCATCAACCTGGTGAAGCCGGGTGTCGGCATGAACATCGACGCCACCACGCTCGACACCAAGTCCATCGCCGCCTACACCGGGCCGGGCAAGATGACCTCGACCACCGACTTCCTGCTCAACGTGATCCCGAGCACCGTGGTCGACGCCTTCGCCAAGGGCGAGATCCTGCAGGTGCTGCTGTTCGCGGTGATGTTCGGCTTTGCGCTGCACAAGTTCGGCGGGCGCGGCACCCTGGTGTTCGACTTCATCGAGAAGTTCTCGCACGTGCTGTTCTCCATCGTCGGCTACATCATGAAGGTCGCACCCATCGGTGCCTTCGGTGCCATGGCCTTCACCATCGGCAAATACGGCGTCGGCTCGCTGCTGCAGCTGGGGCAGCTGATGGCCACCTTCTACATGACCTGCCTGTTCTTCATCTTCGTCGTGCTCGGCACCATTGCGCGTTTCCACGGCTTCAGCATCTGGAAGTTCATCAAGTACATCAAGGAAGAGTTGCTGATCGTGCTGGGCACCTCGTCGAGCGAGGCCGCCCTGCCGCGCATGATGGTCAAGATGGAGAACCTCGGCGCCAAGAAATCGGTGGTCGGGCTGGTGATTCCCACCGGCTACTCGTTCAACCTGGACGGCACCTCGATCTACCTCACCATGGCCGCGGTGTTCATCGCCCAGGCCACCAACACGCCGCTGGACATCACGCACCAGATCACGCTGCTGCTGGTGCTGCTGCTCACCTCCAAGGGCGCGGCCGGCGTGACCGGCAGCGGCTTCATCGTGCTGGCGGCCACGCTGTCGGCCGTGGGCCATGTGCCGGTGGCCGGCCTGGCGCTGATCCTGGGCATCGACCGCTTCATGTCCGAAGCCCGCGCGTTGACCAACCTGATCGGCAACGGCGTGGCCACACTGGTGGTCGCCAAGTGGACCGGTGACCTCGACACGGAGCGCATGCACCGCCATCTCGACCAGGGCGCCGCCGCCGAAGCCGATGAACCCGAAGCGGTGCTCGACGTTGCCGAGACCCACATGCCCGTCGGCCAGGCGCACTGACCCACGGCGGCCAACGGCATCCGCACCATGAACACCCCCGTGCCGAAACACCGCATCGTCATCGTTGGTGGCGGTGCCGGCGGGCTTGAGCTGGCCACCCGGCTCGGCGACTCGCTGGGCAAACGCGGCAACGCCGAGATCACGCTGATCGACAAGAACCGCACCCATGTCTGGAAGCCCAAGCTGCATGAGATCGCCTCGGGCAGCATGGACATGAGCGCGCACGAGGTGGACTACCTCGCCCAGGCGCATTGGCATCACTTCCGCTTCCGCATCGGCGAGATGACCGGGCTGGACCGGGCGCAGCGCGAGGTGCACGTGGCGCCCTACCTGGACGACGAGGGCCGGACAGTCACCTCCGCCCGCGTCTTCGGCTACGACACCCTGGTGATGGCGCTCGGCAGCCTGAGCAACGACTTCGGCACGCCGGGCGTGCGTGCCCATGCGCTGAAGCTGGAGTCCAAGCTCGACGCGCAGCGCTTTCATGCGCGCATGGTCAACGCCTGCATCCGCGCGCATGCGCAGGCCGGGCCGTTGCGGCCCGAGCAGTTGCATGTGGCCATCATCGGTGCCGGCGCCACCGGCGTGGAGCTGGCCGCCGAACTGCACCGCACCACGCGCGAGGTGGTGGCCTACGGGCTGGACCGCGTCGATGCCGAGCGCGACATCCAGGTGAGTGTCATCGAGGCCGCCGAGCGGGTGCTGCCGGCGCTGCCGCCGCGCTTGTCGCAGGCCACCGAAGAGCTGCTGCGCAAGCTCGGCGTCGACGTGCACACCTCCGCCAAGGTGGCCGAGGTGCTGCCCGACGGCGTGCTGCTCGCCGATGGCCGCACGCTGCCGGCCGAACTGGTGGTCTGGGCGGCGGGCGTCAAGGCGCCGGACTTCATGAAGGACCTGGCCGGCCTGGAGACCAACCGCATCAACCAGCTGGTGGTGTTGCCGACGCTGCAGACCTCGCGCGACGAGAACATCTTTGCCATCGGCGACTGTTCGGCCTGTGCCTGGCCCGAGGCCAATGGCGGCAAGGGCGGCCTGGTGCCGCCGCGCGCGCAGGCCGCGCACCAGCAGGCCTCGCACATGGCCTTGCAGATCCGCCGCCGCATGGCCGGCAAACCGCTCGCGCCCTACCGCTACCGCGACTTCGGCTCGCTGGTGTCGCTCGGCGAATTCAGCACGGTGGGCAACATGATGGGCGGCCTGATCGGCGGCAGCCTGATGATCGAAGGTGTCTTTGCGCGGCTGATGTACCTGTCGCTCTACAAGATGCATGAGCTGGCGCTGCACGGCTTCTTCAAGGTGGCGCTGGACACGCTGGCCCGCCTGATCACGCGGCGCACCGAACCCCACGTCAAGCTGCATTAAAGACCGCAAGGCCTTCCGCATTTTTCCGGTTTTTTCGCACGTCAACAAGGAGACATTCATGAACGACATCGTCATCGTGGCCGCACAACGCACGGCCGTGGGCAAATTCGGCGGCTCGCTCGCCAAGACGGCGGCACCCGATCTCGGTGCCCATGTGGTCAAGGGGCTGCTGGCCAAGGCCGGGGTGCCGGGCGACGCCATCTCGGAAGTCATCATGGGCCAGGTGCTGGCGGCCGGCTCGGGCCAGAACCCCGCGCGCCAGACGGTGATCAAGGCCGGCCTGCCCCAGGGCGTGCCCGGCATGACCATCAACAAGGTCTGCGGCTCGGGCCTGAAGGCGGTGATGCTGGCGGCCCAGGCGGTGAAATGCGGTGACGCCGAGATCGTGGTGGCCGGCGGCCAGGAAAACATGAGCGCCGCGCCCCATGTGCTGCCGGGCTCGCGCGACGGCCAGCGCATGGGCGACTGGAAGCTGGTCGACACCATGATCACCGACGGCCTGTGGGACGTGTACAACCAATACCACATGGGCACCACGGCCGAGAACGTGGCGAAGAAGTACGGCATCAGCCGCGAGACGCAGGACGCGTTTGCCCTGGCGTCCCAGCTCAAGGCCCTGGCCGCGCAGGATGCGGGCCGCTTCAGCGACGAGATCCTGCCGTTCAGCATTGCCCAGAAAAAGGGCGACCCCATCGTTTTTTCGGCCGACGAGTTCGTCAACCGCAAGACCAGCGCCGAGGCCTTGTCCGGCCTGCGCCCCGCGTTCGACAAGGCCGGCTCGGTGACGGCGGGCAATGCCTCCGGCCTGAACGACGGCGCGGCGGCGGTGCTGGTGATGTCGGCACAGCGTGCCGCCGCACTCGGCCTGCAGCCGCTGGCGGTGATCCGCGCCTATGCCAGCGCCGGGCTGGACCCGACACTCATGGGCATGGGCCCGGTGCCGGCCTCCACGTTGTGCCTGCAGAAGGCCGGCTGGAAGGCGCAGGACCTGGACCTGATGGAGATCAACGAAGCCTTTGCGGCCCAGGCCTGTGCGGTCAACCAGGAAATGGGCTGGGACACCAGCAAGATCAACGTCAACGGTGGCGCCATCGCCATCGGCCATCCGATCGGCGCCTCGGGCTGCCGCATCCTGGTGACGCTGCTGCACGAGATGCGTCGCCGCGGCGCGAACAAGGGCCTGGCTTCGCTGTGCATCGGCGGCGGCATGGGCGTGGCGTTGGCCGTGGAACTCGCCTGACTTTCAATTTCAACCCACAAAAGGAGCAGACAAAATGAACCAAACACGCGTAGTGCTGGTGACCGGCGGCATGGGCGGCCTGGGCGAGACGATCTCCACCAAGATGGTGGACGCGGGCTACAAGCTGGCCGTGACCTATTCCCCAGGCAACAAGACACACGCCCAATGGGTGGCGCAGATGAAGGAACGCGGCTACGACATCTTGGCCGTGCCCTGCGATGTGGCCGACTACGAGTCCTGCACGGCGGCCGTGGCCTCGGTGCAGTCCAAACTCGGTCCGGTGGACGTGCTGGTCAACAACGCCGGCATCACCCGCGACATGACCTTCAAGAAGATGGACAAGGTCAACTGGGACGCGGTGATGCGCACCAACCTCGACAGCCTGTTCAACATGAGCAAGCAGGTGGCCGACGGCATGGTCGAACGCGGCTGGGGCCGGATCATCAACGTCTCCTCGGTCAACGGCTCCAAGGGCGCGTTCGGCCAGACCAACTATTCGGCCGCCAAGGCCGGCGTGCACGGCTTCACCAAGGCGCTGGCGCTCGAGGTGGCGAAGAAGAATGTGACGGTCAACACCATCTCGCCGGGCTACATCGGCACCAAGATGGTCACGGCGATCCCGAAGGAAGTGCTGGACAGCAAGATCCTGCCGCACATCCCGGTCGGCCGCCTGGGCAAGCCCGAGGAAGTGGCCGGCCTGATCATCTACCTGGCCTCGGAAGAAGCCGCGTTCGTGACCGGAGCCAACATCGCCATCAACGGCGGCCAGCACATGCAGTAAGGAGATTCACATGATCAAACACGGCATCGATCAGGACGCACTGATCACCCAGTTCTCCGAGGCCACCGCGAAGCAGGGCGAAGCCCTGCGCAAGGCGGTGACCGAGGCCACGCTGAAGGCCCTGCAAGGCCGCGAGCTGACCCTTGCCCACATCAAGCAGGTGCTGCAGACCGTGGCCAAGGCGGCTTCGACGGGCGCGGCCAACAACCCGCTCGGCGCGGTCGATACCGAGGCCCTGCTCGGCAAGGCCGTGGCCGGCATGGACGGTGCGCTGGAGAAGGCGGTACAGGCCAACCGGCGCGCGCTGCAGCAGATGCTGGACCAGGGCGCCAGTCTGCGCGAGACCCAGCTCAAGAAGGCCCTGGCCGACACCGAGAAGATGGAAGACGCGCTGTTTTCCTCGCTGCGCAAGGCCGCGGAAGGGGCGGACACGCAGCTTGAGCGCTCATGGGGCGAGGTGCTCAAGGCGGCGCAGAGCAAGGGCACCTTCACCGGCGCGCAGGCCACGGCGTCGGTCGAACAGCTCATGGACGGCGCGCGGCAGAACCTGCGCGATGGCCGGGCCCTGGGCCTGCGCGCCTCGCAGGCCATGCTGGACAGTTATGCGACCCTGGTCAGCGGCGTGTTGATCGGCATGTCCGATGCGTTGCAGCGCGGGGCGGCCTCGGCCACTGAAGCCGTGGCAGCCAAGGCGCCCGCCGCGGCGCGTTCGCGCAAGAAGTAAGGGTTGAACGTGCGGGACTGTGCCAGACTGTCGGTGGTTGGCCCCGCGCGCTCCTCGGGTTCCCACCGTTGTGAGCCCTTTCGCCTTGTGACATACCCTGTTCATGCCCGAGCCAGAGTCCGTTTTCAGTTCCCTTCATTACGATTCCAGGGACCCACGCCGATGGCGTGGCAGGCTGCGCTGGTGCGGCGCGCTGGCCCTGGTGGCGGCGGCGGTTTTGGTGGGGTATCAGGCGGCCTTGCATGCCGGCGTGGCCCGGCTGCGAGAGGCGGCGGAGCACCGGCTCGACATGCTGGCCACGGGGCTGGACGCCGACCTGGCCCGGTTCGACTACCTGCCGGCCCTGCTGGAGATGACGCCGGTGGTGCCGGCGCTGCTCCAGGCGCCTGGGCAGGCCGTATTGCGCGACAACGCCAACCGCTACCTCGCCGGGGTGAATGCCACCGCCGGTGCCGAAATGCTCTATGTGCTCGATGCGGCGGGCACCTCGCTGGCCGCCTCCGACTGGGGGCAGCCCGGCACCACCATAGGGCAAGACCTGTCGTTCCGGCCCTATGTGGTCGATGCGCTGAAGCAGGGCCGGGGCCGCTTCTACGGCGTGGGCATCACCAGCAAGAAGCCTGGCTACTACCTCTCGTATGCGCTGCGCCGCGACCAGCATCTGCTTGGCGTGGCGGCGGTCAAGGTCAACATCGAGGCCTCCGAACTCGCCTGGCGCAAGCTGCCTGGCGACGTGCTGCTGGTCGACGAACTGGGCGTGGTCATTCTCTCCACCCGCAGCGAGCTGAAGTTCCGCCCGCTGGCGCCGCTGGACGCCGCGCGGCAGGCCGAGCTCCAGCATTCCCGGCCCTATGGCGATGCGGGCCTGCAGCCACTGCGCTGGACCGAGACCGAGTCGCTTGGCGGCAATGCCCAGGCCATCGCGCTCGATGGCCTGCCGCAGCTGGCGTCGACGCGTATGCTGCAGCGGGCGCCCTGGCGGCTGATCGTGTTGGAGGATCTGGCGCCGGTGCGGCTGGCCGCGCGGTATGCCGCGGTCACCGCCGGCCTGGCGATGGCGGTGTTGTTGCTGCTGGCCGTGACCCAGTGGCAACGCCGGCGCGCCGTGCGCCAGAAGCTGGCCAGCCAGGCCGCGCTGCAGGCCGCACACGACAACCTGGAGACCACCGTGGTGGCCCGGACCGAGCAGTTGCGCGCCGCGCAGAGCGACCTGGTGCACGCCGGCAAGATGGCTGCGCTGGGCCAGATGTCGGCGGGCATGGTGCATGAATTGAACCAGCCGCTGACGGCCCTGCGCACCTTGTCGGACAGTGCCAGGATCCTGCTCGACCAGCAGCGGCTGGAAGAGGTGCGTGGCAACCTTGGCCGGATCGCCAGCATGGTCGACCGCCTGGCCCGGCTGACCTCGCAGCTCAAGAATTTTTCGCACAAGAGCGCGCTGCCGGTGGTGCCGGTGCTGCTGCTGCGCAGCCTGGCCGATGCCCGGTCGGTGGTGGACGAGGTCTTCCAGGCGCAGGGCATCGAGGTCCTGGTCGACGTGCAGCCCGCGGGCCTGTGTGTGCTGGCCGAGGAGGCCGCGCTCGGCGGGGTCTTCGTCAACCTGATGCGCAACGCCGCCGATGCCATGCGCGAGGCGCCGACGTGCCGGCTGCGCGTCGAGGCCCGAGCCCGCGAGGGCCGGGTGATGCTGCGCTTCAGCGACACCGGCCCCGGCATCCGCGCCGACATCCTGCCGCGCCTGTTCGAGCCTTTCGTCAGCAGCAAGCCCGCGGGGGCCGGGCTGGGTTTGGGCCTGGTCATCTCGGCACAATTGGTGCGTGCGCTCGGCGGTATGCTGCACGGCGCCAACCTCGAGACGGGCGGCGCATGTTTCACCATCGAGCTGCCCATGGCGACAACAAGGGAGTGAACCGCAAAGTGAGTGAAGCCATTTCCATCCGTGTGCTGCTGATCGAAGACGACGAAGACGTCCGCCTCAGCACCACCCAGGCGCTGACCTTGGCCGGCCTGGAAGTCGAGTCCTTCGCCAGCGTCGAGCGCGCCCGGCCGCATGTCGGTTTCGGTACCCCCGCGGTTGTGGTCTGCGACGTCTGCCTGCCGGGCCTGAGCGGCACCCAGTGGCTGTCGGAGATCCGTGCCATCGACGCCGAGATGCCGGTGATCCTGGTCACCGGCCAGGGCCATATCGCCATGGCGGTGCAGGCCATGCGCGAAGGGGCTTACGACTTCATCGAGAAGCCCTTCATGTCCGAGCGGCTGGTGGCCACCGTGCGCCATGCGATCGAGCGCCGGCAGCTGACGCTGCAGGTGCGCACCCTGCGTGATGCGCTGGAGAACTGGCACGGCATCCAGGGCGTGTTGATCGGCCGCTCCGCGCAGATGCAGCAGGTGCGGCGCACAGTGAAGACCCTGGCCGAAACCTCGGCCGACGTGTTGATCTACGGCGAGACCGGCACCGGCAAGGAGCTGGTGGCCCGCTGCCTGCATGACTACAGCGAGCGCCGGCGCCATAACTTCGTGCCGCTCAATTGCGGCGGACTGCCCGAGAACCTGGCCGAGAGCGAACTCTTCGGCCATGAAGCCGGCGCCTTCACCAGCGCCAACCGGCAGCGGGTGGGCAAGTTCGAATACGCGCACGGCGGCACCCTGTTCCTCGACGAGATCGAGAGCATGCCGATGGCGGTGCAGATCAAGCTGCTGCGCGCACTGCAGGAGCGCTGCATCGAACGCATCGGCTCCAACAAGCCGATTCCGTTCGACTGCCGCATCGTGGCCGCCAGCAAGGACGACCTCAAGTCATTGAGCGACCAGCAGAAGTTCCGGGCCGACCTGTACTACCGCATCGGCGTGGCCTTCATCGAACTGCCGCCGCTGCGCGAGCGGCGCGAGGACATCCCGCTGCTGTTCGAGCACTTCACGCTGCTGGCCGCCAGCCGTTACGAACGCGCCGCGCCGGTGCTGAGCAGCGCACAGCTGGCCGACCTGATGGCCTATGCCTGGCCGGGCAATGTGCGTGAACTGCGCAATGTGGCCGATCGTTTTGTGCTGGGCCTGCTGGGTGAGCGTTTGACGCAGGCGCGCGGGGTGCCGGAGCCCTTGCCCGGCCTGCCCGAAGGCCTGCCGCACCAGGTCGAAGCCTTCGAGCGGGCGCTGATCGTCGAAGCCCTGCGCCGCCACCATGGCGACCAGCCGGCTACCGCCACCGCGCTGGCCATTCCGCGCCAGACGCTGCACGACAAGGTGCGCAAGCTCGGCATCGCGGCGGCGGAGTTCCGGGCTGCGGTCTAGGAGTCTGGGTCAACAGGCCCTGGCACTTTCCGCCGGGAATCTCCTGATCACGGGGTTTGCAACGTGCCGTCCATCAAGCGCGTCTGGGTCCAGGTCGTAACCGTGTTCTCGCACGGGTATTTGGCCGCCTCGCGCTCATCGAGGTCGACACCCAGGCCGGGTTTGTCATTGGCATAGACAAAGCCTTTGCGGAACTCGGGCAAGCCGGGAAACACATCGAGCAAGGCTTCCTTCGGCCCTTTGAGGTCCTGGATGACAAAATTCGGTGGCTCGGTACCCGACCATTCCTGCACACCGAAATTGCGCGCGGCCAGGTCGATGTGGATGTTGGCCGCATGCGCCAGGGGAGACATGTCGCCCGGGCCGTGCCAGGCGGTGCGCACACCGTACTGCTCTGCAAACAGCTGCAGTTTGCGGCCAGGGGTGATGCCACCGACCTGGCTCAAGTGCACGCGGATGTAGTCGATCAGCCGCTCGGCGATCAGCGTGCGCCATTCAAGCGGGTGGTTGAACAGCTCGCCCTGTGCCAGCGGCGTGCTCGTCTTGGCGCGCATCTGCCGCAGCCAGGCGCCTTCTTCCAAGGAGATGGCGTCTTCCAGGAAGAACAATTCGTAGGGTTCGAGCTCACAGGCGAAACGGATGGCGTCGATGGGTTTCAGCCGCTCGTGTACGTCGTGGCACAACTCGATGTCGAAGCCCAGCCGGCTGCGCAAGGCGTCGAACATCTTGAGCGTTTCCCGCATGTACTTGCGGCTGTCCAGGTAGATCCCGTCGAGAGAGCCCTGAGGCGCCAGAGCAGGTGCCGCGCCGTATTTCCCGCCGCCATAACCGCCGCTCTGGCAGCGGATGTGTGTGATCCCTTGTGCCCGGTACTTCTCGATGTTGTCGCACAGTTCGTCGATGTCCCCGCCGTCCGCATGGCGGTAGATCGGCACGCCCGTGCGGCAGGCGCCACCAAACAGCTGGTAGAGAGGCATGTTGGCCTGTTTGCCCTTGATGTCCCACAGGGCCATGTCGACGCCCGAGATGGCATTGTTCTCGATTGGCCCGTTGCGCCAGTAGGCGTTCTGGTGCATGAGCTGCCACAGCTCCTCGATCGCATCCACGTTACGGCCGATCAACAGCGGGCGCAGGTATTCCTCGATCAGGCATTTGACAGCAAGGTGCCGGTAGGCGAAGGTGCCGCAGCCCAGGCCGACCAGGCCGGGCTGGTTGGTGACCACCTTGACCACCAGCAGATTGATGCCTTCCGGCGCGGTGAGTATGACTTGGACGTCGGCGATGAGTGTGGCCATGGGAGCGCTGCTGGTGAATCGGTTGGAGAGGCTTATTTCTGGATGTTGACGCTGCCCAGAAGCTTCTGGAAGTACGCCGACTGGCTGTTCATGAAGGCCTGAAATTCTTCACCGGGCATGTAGGCCGGCTGCAGGTTGGCACGGATCAGCGACGCGTTGAATTCGGGGTCCGCAACGGTCTTGCCGATCACGTCACGCAGATAGCTGACGATGGCCGGCGGCGTATTCAGCGGCACGCCCAGGCCGCGCCACGTGCCCACCACCAGGTCCACGCCTTTTTCCTTGAAGGTCTGCACCTCGGCATAGGGCGCAGGCAAACGCTGCTCAGCCATGGCGGCCAATACGCGAATCTGTTTGGCCTGCACGAAAGAGCCGATTTCCGCCGGGCTGACGACAATTGCCTGCACATGCCCGCCGACCAGGGCCATGACACTCGGCGCCGCCCCTTGGTATGGCACGTGGTTGAAGCGCACGCCAGCCTTGTCTTCCAGCGCCGCTGCCGCCAGATGCCAGATCGTTCCGGTACCGGCGTTGCCCATGGAGACCTCGCCGGGCTGCCGGCGGGCCAACGCCAACAAGTCCTCGATCGACTTGATCGGTGAATCCGCGTGCACCGCCACCAGTCCCGGATCTCCATTGAGCCTGGCCAGTGGGATGAAGTCACGCGTGGTGACCTTGGTCATGCCCAGGTGTGGAATGATGGCCAATTCCGAGATCAGCACACCGATCTTGTAGCCATCGGGTGCGGCGCGCTGCACCTCCGTCATGCCGATGCCGCCGCTCGCGCCCGGCTTGTTGTTCACGATGAAACTCTGCGGGCAATATTTTCTGGCGATGTCTGCGAAGCGGCGAGCCATTACATCCGTGCCGCCGCCCGGGGATGACGGCACCAGGATTTCGATCGCCCGGCTGGGGTAGTCGCTTGCATGGGCCAGGGTGCCTGCGGTGCTTGCGGCCAACAGGGCCAGCGTCATGAATTCACGTCGATTTTGCATGTCTGTCTCCGGATGTGATGGGTTGGGTTTTCTGAGCGCCATTTGGTTTGAGAGAGGCGCCTTGGGGGCTTAGATGATTTGCCCGTTGACATAGTCCGAAGCGCGCGAGGACAGGAAGATGGCCGTGCCCATCAGTTCCTCGGGCTGGCCCCAGCGCTTGGCGGGATTGCTGGCCTTGACCCAGGCATCGAACTCCGGGTTGTTGATCAGCGCCGTGTTCATGTCGGTCTGGATGTAGCCCGGGCCGATGGTGTTCACCTGAATACCGAATTGCGCCCACTCGGCGGCCATGGCGCGAGACAGCATCTTGATGCCGCCCTTGGCCGCGGTGTAGGGCGCCACCGTGGCGCGTGCCGCTTCGCTGGTGAGCGAGCCGATGTTGATGATCTTGCCGCCCCGGCCGCGCGCGATCATGCGTTTCGCGGCCTGCTTGCCGACGATGAAGGCACTCGTCAGGTTGGTGTCGATGACGCGTTGCCAATCCTTGAGTGCCAGATCGACCATGGGCGTGCGGTGCTGGATGCCCGCGTTGTTGATCAGGATGTCGATTTCGACACCCTGGGCATCCAGCCCGGCGAAGGCCGCATCCACGGCCGTTTCGTCGGTGACGTCGAACACCAGGCCGCGTGCGTCGTGGCCTGCGGCGCGCAGATGTTCGGCGGCTTGCGCCACCTGCTCGCCGTTGCGGCCATTCACGATGACCCTGGCCCCGGCCCCGGCCAAGCCCTGGGCAAAGGCATGGCCAAGGCCGCGGGCGGACCCGGTGATCAGTGCCGTACGGCCGCTCAAGTCGAATAAGTCATTCATCACATGCTTTCATTGCGTTGGATGGCGTTTCAATACCGGTTCACCTGGATGCGCCATGGAGCACATTGACCAGGGCCTGCCCTTGCAGCCAACGGCCGATGTTGTCGGCCATGGTTTCCTGGCGGCGGCGCACGGTGCCGGCGGTCCAGCCCGACATGTGTGGCGTCATCAGCAGGTTGGGCAGGGAGGCGAAGTCCAGGCGCGAGGGCGCGCACTCCGGCTGCGTGGGCGTGGGGTACTGGTACCAGGTGTCGATGATGGCGCCGCCGATCCTGCGCTGGGCCAGCGCGTCGAACAAGGCCTGCTCGTCGATCACCGGCCCCCGGCCGACGTTCAGGATCACGGCGTCCGGCCGCATCGCCGCCAGGGCCTGTACCCCGACCAGGCCCTGGGTCTGCGGTGTCAGCGGCAGGGAGACCACCACCGCGTCGGCCGATGCCATGAAGTCGGGCAACTGGTCGAGCCCGAACTGCTGGCTGACCCGCGCATCGTGCACCGGACTGCGGTTGGCCACCGTCACACGCATGCCGAATGCCTTGGCCCGACTCAGAATGGCGCGTGAGATATGGCCAAAACCCAGCAAGCCCAGGGTCTGGCTGCCCAGCTCGGTGCGCAGCGCGGTGGGCCGTCCGGCCCAGTACGTCCAGCGTTGCCCGCGCAGATCCGCGTCGGCCTGCGCCAAGGGCACATGGCGCTGCAGCAACGCCGTCATCACATATTCGGCGATGGCGTCTTCATGCCCGAAGCAATTGCACAGCACGGCGGCCGGGGGCAGCAGGCTGGTGTCGATGGCATCGGTGCCGGCAGATGGCGCATGGAACAGCTTCACCCCGGAGGGTTCGGGCAGCTCGCGGTTGAGTTTGATGCCGACGATCACGTCGGCCGTGGCATAGTGCGTCCGCTCGCCCGGGCCGCTCAGCGCGTCGCTCAGGTCGACGATCTGATGCCGGGCATCGACCAGGGCCTCGAATCCCTGGCGGAAGTTGGCGGCGTTCTCGCCGTGGAATGCAATCTTGATGGGTTTCATGGTGTTTGCAGATGGAGAAGCGGCCACTCATGCGGCCAGCGACAACGCGGGAGTGCGCAGACGTTGCCCGCCGCGGTCGAACAACACCGCTTCGGACAGCTCCAGCGCCAGATGCACCGCCTGACCGATGCGCAGCTCGCTGTAGCCCGGCACCACGACCATCACGTCGGAGCCGCTGCCGCCGTCATCGTGATGGGCCGTCCTGGCCTGTTCGAGCTGGACGCTGACAATCGACTCCGCGCCCACGTGTTCGACCAGTGCCACCTTGCCGGCCAGGCCAGCCTGGCCCAACTGCAGCGTGTGCGGCCGGACACCCAGCAGCACATCACCGGCTTGTGACCCGAGTGCCGCCAGGTGGGCGGGCAGAGGCAACAGGCTTTGACCCACCAGCAAGCCGCGTTGCGGCTCCAGGCGCGCCTCGATCAAATTCATCGGCGGCGTGCCGATGAAGCGGGCGACGAAGGTGTTGGCCGGGTCGGCGTAGATCTCGCGCGGCGTACCAAACTGCTGCACGACCCCATCGCGCATCAAGGCGATACGCGTGCCCATGGTCATGGCCTCGATCTGGTCGTGGGTGACGTAGACGAAGGTGCCGCCGACCTCGCGGTGCAGCTTGATGATCTCTGCACGCATCGAGGTGCGCAACTTGGCGTCCAGGTTGGAGAGCGGCTCGTCCATCAGGAACACGTCGGGCTGCCGCACCATCGCGCGGCCCAGGGCCACGCGCTGGCGTTGGCCGCCGGAGAGGGTGCGGGGATACTGGTCCAGCATGTCGGTCAGGGCCAGCGTCCTGGCGGTGCGCGCCACCAGCTCACGCACGGCTGGCGATTTTTCGATGCGCCGCTTGGCAAAACCGCCCACCAGCGGCAGGTGGAACCACCAGCGATGTTCACGCATGATCAACGGGAAGCTGATGTTGCGGCGCACCGTCATGTGGGGGTAGAGCGCATAGGACTGGAAGACGAACGCCATGTCGCGGTCGCTTGGCGGCAGGTTGTCGACGCGGCGCGCTCCGACGTGGATTTCACCGCTGCTGACCTGCTCCAGTCCGGCCAGCATGCGCAACAGTGTGGACTTGCCGCAGCCCGAAGGGCCGAGCAGGACGAGGAATTCGCGGTCGGCGACGTCGAACGAGATCTGGTTGGCGGCCTTCTTGCCGCCGAAGATCTTGGTCACGCCCTGAAGGGAAATGGATGCCATGGTGGAGTACTCGCGAGCGATCAGCCCTTGACGCTGCCGGCGGTCATGCCGGACACCACGTAGCGCTGAACAAAAAGGTAGAAGATGACGGCAGGCAGCGTGTACATCAGGCCAATGGCCATCACCGTGTGCATGGGGGTGCTGAGCTCGCCCACGAAGCCGGCCAGCCCCACGGACGCGGTTTGCAGACCTTGGTCGCTGATCAGTGTTTGTGCAAACACGTATTCGTTCCAGCCATGGAAGAACGCGATGACCGCGGCAGCCGCAAGGCTTGGCGCCACCAGCGGCAGCACCACGGTCAGCACGATGCCCAGGCGGGAACACCCATCGATGCAGGCGGCCTCTTCGACGTCAATCGGAACGCCGTCCACGGCACCCTTGAGGATCAAGGTGATCACCGGTACGGTGAACGCGGTGTTGGCCAGGATCAGCCCGCCCAGGCTGTTGAGCAAGCCCAACTCGCCAAAGATCGCGTACAGCGGCACGACCAGCATGGCTTCTGGCAACATCTGCGTGACGAACAAGGCCACGCCAAGGACCGCGACTGCCGGTAGGCGGTAGCGCGACAGCACATAGGCCGGAAATATCGCCAGCGCGATGCTGAGCGCCGCGGTACCGAAGGCCACGATGGCGCTGTTCTTCAGCCAGATCGCGACAGCGGTGGTGCTGAAAGCATGTCCATAAACCGGCCATTGCGCGAGATCCGGCAGCAGATGCGGTTTGGCGGCAAACAGATCCGGCGACGAGGTCAACGAGGTGACCAGCATCCAATAGATCGGAAAGGCCGCCACGCCGAGCAGCGCGAGCACCAATGACACGCGCAGTCCATGAGACCATGACAGGGTGGACATCAGCGTTGCCCCTTGGCGCGCTCGGTGCGCTGGTTGTAGCGGAAATAGAAGACCGTAACGACCAATGCGATCGACAGGCCGACCATGCCCACCGCGGCGCCTTGTCCCAAATCGCGGTAGACAAAAGCCCGTCGGTAGAGCTCGATCACCAGCGTGTTCGTGGAACCGATGGGGCCGCCCTGGGTCATCAGCCAGATCAGGTCGAAACGGCGCAGCGACCAGATGGTCAGAAACAGCGACAACAGGGCGACGGACGGTTGAATGGTTGGCCATACCACCGCGCGGAACACGCTGAGGCGGTCGGCGCCATCGATCACGGCGGCTTCGCGCAACTCTGACGAGACGCCTTGTAGCGCGGCCAGGATCACCACCGAGGCAAAGGGAAAGATCTGCCACACGGTGGTCAGCAGCACCGCCGGCAATGCCAGCCTGGGACCGTCCAGCCAGCTCTCCATCCCACCGGTCCAGCCACATGCGGCCAGAAGATGGTTGAACACCCCGTACTGCCCGTTGTAGATCCAGATGAAGATCAAGGCGACGGCGACCGGCGGAGCCGCCCATGGAATCGTGACCAAGGCGCGCGCCAGGCCACGGCCGCGGAACGGCGCGTCGAGCAGCAAGGCAGCACCCAGCCCCAGGCCGATGGCCAGCACCACGCACACCACCGTGTAGACGGCGGTGATCAGCAGCACCTGGCGGAATTCATCCTGGGTTACCAGATCAATGTAGTTTTGCAGGCCCACGTAGGCATGCTGATCGGGAGACAACAGCGAAGTGGAGGTGAAGCTCAGATACAGCTCTTGTGCCAGGGGGTAGCCCTGGAACAGCAGCAGGTAGATCGCAACCGGCGCAGCGAACCAGTACGGTGTCCAGTCGCGCTTCACCCGGGGCGGCGCCAACGATCGGCGGGCCGTATGGGAATTGGCTGGCATGGAAGGCTCCGAAGGATCGGCTTATTTGCGCAGCACACGCGAGGAGGCGAGGCGTTGGGCGTCATCCATGGCCTTCTTGGGCTCCATGCCACCTTGAAGCACCTTGAGCACCTGCTCCAGCACGATCTGCTGGATTTCCGGTGTCTTGACTTCCAGGCCCTGCACCAATTGCGGCACGCTGTTCGAAGCCTGCTCGTCGTAGACCTTCAACCAGGGGCGTTTGGCAACCAGTTCCGGGCTGCGCTCAATCACCGTGGCCACGTTGCTTGCACCGAGCAGTTCCTGCAGTTCTGCCTGGTTCTCAGCTTGCAGGGTCCATTTGAAAAAAGTCTCGGCGGCGGCCCTGTGCTTGGTATTGGTGTTGATCGTCAAGGGCGCCAGCACCATGCCCTGCGCCCGAGTGGGAAACGGCGAGGGCGCCGCGGCAAAAGGCAGATCCGGGGCCTGCTGGGTGAAGATGCCGGCTACGCCGCCGTTGTCCACCTCCATGGCCACCTTGCGCTCCCAGAACATGCGCCGGTAAGTGGCGGCATCCGCCCCTTTGGGCGTCACGCCGGCATCGTAGATTCGCTTGTAGGCAGCCACGCCGTCGATCACCTTGGGATCGTTCAGCGTCAGGTTGCCATTGGCATCGCTCCAACGCCCGCCGAAGCCATAGACAAAATTGCACAAGTCTTGCCAGAATCCATTGCCTTCGGCCATGGTGGCGCGGTAGGCGTAGCCGTAGATGCCATTGCCCGAGGCACCTTTGGCGGCTTCGACAAGTTCGTCGAACGTCGTCGGCGGTTTGCCCTTCAGCAATGCGGGGTTGTAGAGCATCACATAGTTGCTGATCTCGAAGGGCACGCCGTAACGCTTGCCTTCAACCTGCATGTATTTGTCCGGGGCACTGAAGCGATAGTTGCCCCCTTTGAGCAGATCGTCCAGCGGCAGGATGCGCTTGTTTTGCACTGCCGCGTAGTAGTCGATCAGGTCCATGCGCACCAGGTCGGGGCCTGCTCCGCCGCCCATCTGGGTGAACACCGTCTTGGCAAAGCTTGCGAACGGAATGGCAATCGGCTGCACTTCGATCGCCGTCTGGCTGTTGTTGAACTTCTCCACCCATGCCTTGAGTCTGTCGCCGCGCCCCGCCTCACTGAAGGTCACCCCGGCGAAGGTGATGACTTCTTTCGATTGCGCCCGGGCTGGCATGGACTGGCCCAGTGCGATCGCTGCCGCAACAACAGCGAGGGACCAGGTCATGATGTCACGACGTGACGGGTTGCGGAAGGCTTGCATGGTTGTCTCCTGGCTTGTGGATGAAGCGTGGCCGATGTGTTGACGCTGCACGGGCGCATGGTTCGCGCGACACATTCTTGGTATCTGTCGAACTAGTATATTGTGATATTTCAGATGATTTACTAGGGTTTCCCATTAAGAAAATTGAAATCAGAACCAGCCAATTGACGAGTGGGAAAACAAGAAACCGTATTACCCACGCTGACATATCAGCGAGGCTGCCGCTGGTCGGGAACCGCGTGGGGGGAGTGCTGCGAGAAGGGCGTTTGCGAGGTTCTGGAACCTCTTCACGCCATGGCGCCTACAGCTTGTCGAAGTCTTGCAGGCTGCAGTCGAGCAGGATCGGATCAATTTCGCGCTCGAGCACATCGAACATGCGGTCGACAAAATCGATCAATTCGTCTGAAGCTTTGATCGCCTGCTCTGCGTGGCAGTTGGCTACGGCATCGAGCAAAGCCAAGTGCACCTCGATCGTCCTGGCCAATCCATCGTCAGGAGAAACCTTGGTGTGGTAGAGCCAGCCGATGCGCCGAAACACCGTATGCAGGGGCCGAAGCGTTTTTTCGACAAATGGCTCCCCGGCCGCTGCAAGAAACAAGCGATCGAGCCGGCGGTCGATCAGGTTGAATGCGTCGATCGTCATGCCCGGTTGGTTTTCTCTCAGGTGGCGCTTCAAATGCAGCATCTGGTTGCGGTGCGAGGCGCTGGACTTTTCGGCCGCCAGCCGGATGACAAACCTCTCCAGGTCCCGCCGCAATCGCAACAGCATGCGCTCGCGCGCAAGATCGATGGGGGCGACCTGCAAGCCGCGCCGTGGGCGCACACGCAGCAGCGTGTCTTCCGCGAGGCGCGTCACCGCCTGGTGAACAGGTGTTCGCCCAAGCTGCACGATGTCTTGAAGCTCCAGCAGCGCCAGGTAGCGTCCAGGTGCCAGCTGACAGGTGACCAGCCGTTCCTCGATGGCCTCGTGCGCTTGTTCGTACAGATTTTGGGGGTTGCGTCCGCGAACGACGCCGGAGTCCGGTGCCTCGATTTTCGGAGCGTCGACTGCGACCAATTTGGGGCGTGATTTTGCGGAGCGTGACAAGCCGTGTCTCCTACGGGAATCTAAATATTCCGTGATATTTTATCTGCCTCACAAGCCAGGCGCCAGGCAGGCACCAAGCCCGACAGCCTCCTAGCCCCTGCGCAGCAGATAGGTGTCCATGATCCAGCCATGCGCGGCGCGCGCCGCCTGGCGTTGCTGCAGGATCTGCTCGCCCACCTGCGCCAGCGGGCCGCTGAGGCACAGCTGCTCGGGCATGCCGAGGTAGGCGCCCCACCAGATGCTGAGGCCGGCGGGGTCGAGCTGGGTGAACGCGCAGTCGCCGTCGAGCAGTACCGCCACGCTGCTCACTCCGGCAGGCCAGCCGTGTGTGCGCAACTGGCGGCCGGTGGTGATGGTGACCGGCGCGTTGAGTTCGTTCAGCGGTATGGCGTGGGCGGCGGTGAGCGCCTGCAGGGCGGTGATGCCCGGCACCACGGTCACGCGCAGCGGCAGGGGCAAGCTTTGGGCCAGGCGATCTGCGATGCGCAGCGTGCTGTCGTAGAGCGAAGGGTCGCCCCACACCAGCAGCGCCAGGCGGCCGCCAGCGGGCAGGTGGGCCGTGATGTGCGCCTGCCAGACCGCGGCAATGGCGTCGTGCCAGCGGTGCACGCCGGCCAGGTAGTTGACGTTGGCGCCATCGGCGACGTCGTCGATGTTGGGGCCGTCGCGCCGCGGCATGTCGAAGTCCACCACGCGGGTGGCCGGGTTGGTGACGACAGCCGCGCACAGCGCGTGGCGCAACTCGGCCAGGTCGGCCTTGTTCCCGCTCTTGCGCGGGATGAGGATCAGGTCGGCCGCGTTCAGCGTGGCGGCGCCCTGGCGGGTCAGGTGCTCGGGGTTGCCGGTGCCGATGCCGACCAGGCTCAGTTCGATCACGCCTGTCACGCCTGTCACAAGCCGGGGCTTTCCGGGAAGCGCGGCGCGGTGCCGACCGGGCGGTAGCGCCGGTCGTAGTCTTCCGCGTAGAGCCGGCTGGTGGCGAAGTCTTCGGCGCCCAGCGTGCGGCCCACCAGGATCAGGGCGGTGCGCTCCATGCTGTCGCCCACGGCGGCCTCGATGGTGGACAGCGTGGCGCGCACCACGCGCTCGTCGGGCCAGCTGGCGCGCCAGACCACGGCCACCGGGCAGTCGCCGCCGTAATGGGGGCTGAGTTCGGCCACCACGCGCGGCAGCACATGGACCGACAAATGGATGGCCAGCACCGCACCGGTGCGCGCGAAGTTGGTCAGCGACTCCGCGTCGGGCATGGCCGAGGCGCGCCCCGAAGTGCGTGTGAGTACCACCGACTGCGTGAGCCCCGGCAGGGTGAGCTCGGCGCCCAGGCTGGCCGCTGCGGCCGCGAACGAGGGCACACCGGGCGTGACGGTGAAGGGGATGCCGGCTTCGCGCAGTACGCGCAGCTGTTCACCCATGGCCGACCACACCGACAGGTCGCCCGAATGCAGCCGGGCCACGTCCTGCCCCGCGGCATGGGCGGTGCCGATCTCGGCCATGATCTGCGCCAGCGACAGCGGCGCGGTGTTGACCAGGCGGGCGCCGGCCGGGCAGTGCGCGAGCACACCTTCGGGCACCAGGGAGCCGGCATACAGGCAGACGGGGCTGGCGGCGATCAGATCGCGGCCGCGCAAGGTCAGGAGGTCGGGGGCGCCGGGGCCGGCGCCAATGAAGTGGACGGTCATGGTCCGGTATTTTCCGCGATGGCGGCCGTGGCCAGGCCGTCATCGCTCAGGCAACGCGCCACCAGCAGGCGGGCACCCGGCCCCGCGCCCGCCAGGGCCGCCGATTCCGCAAGGCTGCGCTGGCCGTAACGCGCGGGTACGGCCGCGCTGGCCGCGGCCTCTTGCCGCACGAGTTCGGGCAAGGGCACGGCGATGATGGGCAGGCCCCATTCCGCCGCCAGTTGGGTGAAGGCTGGCGTGTCGGCTTTGTCGGCGGCGGTGGCCAGCGCTGTCAGTTGGGGCGATTCAGTGGTATGGCTCAGAGCCATGTGCAAGGCGGCTCGCAAGGCCTCTGTCGTGGCCGCGCCGCGAAAGCCCAGGCCGGCGACGCGGCGCACGTCTCCATTCACAACTTCATTCACAACGCGGTGCACCATTGCAGCACCGGCCGGCTCGGCACCCAGCCCCGCATGCGGCCCAGGGGCGCGGCACGCGCGAGTTCGATGCGCAGCAACTCACCACCCTGTTGCGCATGCAGCTGCAGCAGGGTGGACTCGGACTCCAGCGTGACGGCGTTGACGACCAGCCGGCAGCCGCGTGGCGCCAAGGCTTGCAGTACCTCGAACAGCGCCGCGTTGAAACCACCGCCCACAAAAATGGCCTGCGGCGGGGCCAGGCCTTCCAGCGCCTCCGGGGCCTGGCCATGCCGTACCGTCAGCGCGTGCGACAGGCCGTAACTCTGCACATTGGCCTGGATGTTCAGCACGCGCTGCGCGTCTTGTTCGACGGCGATCGCCTGCCCGCCGGCCAGGCACCACTCCACCGAGATGGAGCCGGAGCCGGCACCGATGTCCCAAAGCCGTTCGCCGGGGCGCGGTGCCAGCGCCGAGAGCGTGAGGGCGCGCACCGGGGCCTTGGTGATCTGGCCGTCGTGCGCAAAGTCCGCATCGGGCAGCCCGGCGCTGCGCGGCAAACCGGCCGCGCCCGCGGCTTCCAGGGCCAGCGCGACGGGGGCTTGCACGTCGGTGAATGCATAGGCTTGCGCCGTGGTCTCGCGGATGCGTTCATGCGGCCCGCCCAGCGCTTCGAGCACCCAGAGCCGGCTGCCGGCGAAGCCCTGCGCCACCAGCCAGCGCGCATAGTCGCCCGCTGCCGCACCGTCGCGCATCAGGCAGATCAGGCGTTGGCCGGGGTGCAGGGCCGTGCGGCTGCGCGCGAATTCCGTGGCGTGCAGGCCAAAGCAGTGTGCCGCTTCCAGGCGCCAGCCCAGGCGCGCGGCGGCCAGTGAAAAAGTGGAGGGCGCGGGAAAGGCCAGCCACTCGCCCGGCGCGAGCTGGCCGCACAGGCTGCCGCCGGCGCCGAACCAGAACGGGTCTCCCGAGGTCAGCACCGCCACGGTCTGGCCAGGCTGGCCGCGCAGTGCCAGCACCGGCGCCACGTCGAAAGGGACCGGCCAGGCCTGGCCGCGGGTGCCGACCTGCGCCAGGGCCAGGTGGCGTGGCCCGCCGAAGACGTGCCGCGCCCGGGCCAGCGCCAGGCGGCTACCATCGGAGAGACCAGCCAGTCCATCTTCTCCAATGCCGATGATCGAAAGCCAGGGTTCAGACATGCCGCGCGTCCTCGTGTTGGGTGGCACCAGCGAGGCCAGCCAGCTGGCGCGCGCCTTGGCCGAGGCCGGCATCGATGCCGTCTTTTCTTATGCCGGGCGTGTCGACGCGCCGCTGGTCCAGCCGATTCCCATGCGTGTCGGCGGCTTTGGCGGTGTGGCCGGTTTGCAGGCCTGGCTGGCGGCCGAACACATCACGCATGTGGTGGACGCAACCCATCCCTTCGCCGCCCAGATGAGCCGCCATGCCGTACTGGCCTGCGCCGCGGCCGGCCTGCCCCTGCTCGCGCTGGAGCGGCCCGCGTGGGCGGCACAGCCGGGCGACCGGTGGCGGCACGTGCCCAACATCGACGCGGCGGTGGCGGCCTTGCCCACCGCGCCGGCGCGTGTGTTCCTGGCCATCGGGCGCCAGCACCTGGCCCCGTTCCTGGCCCGCGGCCATCACTGGTATCTGCTGCGGCTGGTGGACCCGGCGCCCGAGCTGGCGGGCCTGCATGGCCAGGTGCTGCTGGCACGCGGGCCGTTCACCGCGCAAGGCGACGAGGCCTTGATGGCGGCCCACGGCATCACCCATGTGGTGGCGAAGAACGCTGGCGGTTCGGGTGCCGAAGCCAAGCTGACGGCCGCCCGTGCCCTGGGCTTGCCGGTGATCCTGATCGACCGCCCCGCCTTGCCGGCGCGCCAGACGGCCGGCACCGTGCCCGAGGTGATGCGCTGGATCACGGCTCATCATGTGGTTGATGCTGCTGATGTGGCCGACCGCGGTGTGTAGACGAACGGGCCGACCCGGCGGGTGGCCGTATTGCCGACGATCACCACCGTGCGCATGTCGGCCATCTCGGGCGTGGCCTGGGCCAGCGTCACGGTGTGGATCTTTTCTTCAGGTGTTGACACGGCGCGCGCGAAAATGATCAGGCGATCGGGTCCGCAGGTTTCGCGCAGCACGGCGAGCACACGGCCGAAGCTGTCGGGCCGGCTGGCCGAGCGCGGGTTGTAGAAGGCCATGGCGAAGTCGGCGCCGGCCGCGGCGCGCACCCGGGCTTCGATGAGGCTGGCGGGCTTGAGGTTGTCGCTGAGGTTGATGGCGCAGAAGTCGTGGCCGAGCGGTGCGCCGGCCCTGGCCGCGGCGGCCAGCATGGCGGTGATGCCGGGCAGGATGCGGATGTCCAACTGCTGCCAGAGCGGTTCGTTTTCCAGCGCCTCCATCACCGCCGCGGCCATGGCAAACACGCCCGGGTCGCCCGACGAAACCACCACCACCCGGCGCCCGGCCGCGGCCATGGCCAGTGCCGCGCGGGCGCGGTCGAGCTCGACCCGGTTGTCCGAGGCGTGCAGCGTCAGCCCTTGGCGCGGCGCGATGCGGGCCACATAGGGGATGTAGCCCACCACGTCGGTCGCCTCTGCCAGCGCGCTGCTCACCTCTGGCGTGACGAGCTGGGCATCACCCGGGCCGAGGCCGGCGACGCAGAGCCAGCCCGTCATGGCCATCGCCTCCGTCGTCATGCCTGTCACTCTTGCACCTCGGGGCGGCGGCCGCGCCCGTGCACCAGCACCACGGCGAAGTAGGGGCAGTCGCTGCCGTCGACGTCGGCCAGCGGCACGACACGCTGGCCCGGCATGGTGCCGCGTTCGACCAGCCAGGCCTGGCCCAGGCGGCCGGTGGCGCTCAGCGCGCTGCGCACACGCGGCAGGTTGCGCCCGGTCTTCATGATGACCAGCGCATCGGCCGTCTGCATGTGGCGCACCAGGTCGGCTTCGGGCAGCGTGCCCATCAACACCACCATCACGTCGTCGCCCCAGGTGAACGGCGTCTGTGTGCTGGACCAGCAGCCCACCATGCCGGGGATGCCCGGGATGACTTCGACCTTGGCCCGCCCCTGCAGCCGGGTGTGCAGGTGCATGAAGGAGCCGTAGAAAAACGGATCGCCTTCGCACAGCACCACCACGTCTTCGGTGCGGGCGAGCTCGGCCAGGCGCGTGGCCCAGTCGTCGTAAAAGCGGGCCAGGCAATGGATGTATTCCGGGCTGTCGAACGCGAGTTCGGTGGTCACCGGGTATTCCATCGCGTACTCGGTCACGCCGGGCGCCAGCATGTTGTCGACGATGCGCCGCGCCTGCCCCGGGCGGCCCTTCTTGCGGAAGTAGGCCACGTGCCGCGCGCCGCGGATGACGCGGTCGGCGCGCACACTCATCAGCTCCGGGTCGCCTGGCCCGAGGCCGGCGCAGAGGATGCTGCCCATCAGATTTCCCTCCGGCTGGCCAGCGCGTTGATGGCCGCCACCGTGATGGCCGAGCCGCCCAGGCGGCCCTGCACCACCAGCGCGGGCACCGGCGGCGCGGCCCGGAGCGCGGCCTTGGATTCGCTCGCCCCCACGAAGCCGACCGGGCAGCCGATGATGGCGGCCGGGCGCGGGCAGGCCGGGTCTTGCAGCATGTTGAGCAGATGGAACAGCGCGGTAGGCGCATTGCCGATGGCCACCACGGCGCCGGCCAGGTGCGGCCGCCACAGCTCGAGTGCGGCGGCGCTGCGCGTCGTGCCAAGGGCTGCGGCAAGCTGCGGGACCTCGGGGTGGTGCAGGGTGCAGATCACCGGGTTGCCGGCCGGCAGGCGCGAGCGTGTGATGCCTTCGCTCACCATGCTGGCATCACACAGGATGGGCGCGCCGGCCTCGAGTGCGCTGCGTGTTGCCTCGGCCATGCCGGGCGTGAAATGCACATGGGCTTCCAGCCCCACCATGCCGGCGGCGTGGATCATGCGCACCACCGCCACTTCTTCGACCGCGCTGAACCGGGCCAGGTCCGCCTCCGACCGGATGATCGCGAACGACTGGCGGTAGATGGCGCTGCCATCGGTTTCATACTCGTGGCGCATGTTCTAGATGTTGTAGGTGAGAGACGATCGCCGCGGCATCCATGGCGGCCTGGTCGGGCGCGGATGCGGCGGTGCCGTGGTGAATGAGATCGAAGCCGGCGGCCGTCGCCACCAGGGTCAGGGTGGCGCCAGGATGGGCGCAGCCTTTGCTGCAGCCCGAGACGTGCAGCACGCGGCCGTCCGGCACCAGGGGCGCCAGCTCGCGTGCCAGCCCGCGCGTGGCGGCGGCGGCCTGTGTGCAGCCCGGCGCGCCGGTGCAGGCGGCCACGCGCAGGCGTGTGTCGTCGCTGCGGGTGACGAGGCCTTCGAGCCCGGGGAGTGTGCGGGCACCCTCCACCAGCAGGCTGCGCCAGGGCGTGACGCGCAGAGGCCCGAGCGCACCGAGTGCGGCCAGCGTCGGGGCCGGCAATTGGCCGAACTCGAAGCCGACCACGCAGCCCTGGGGCACCAGGCCCAGCGGCGGTGTCACGGCAGGGGCAGCAGGCGTGGGCATGACGCCAAAACGGCTGGGCAGTGGCGCCTTGGCCAGGGCCAGCAGCGCCGCCATGCGTCCGCGCCCCGCGAGTGATCCGCCCGAGGCCACGAACCAGTGCGCGAGTTCAAGTGCCAGCGGCACCACTTCGTCGATGCTGGCCGGCGCGCCCGTTGGGCTGCCGTCGGCACCATCGGCATAGACCAGGTAGCCCGAAGCATTGCGTTCGATGCGGATGTCGGCCGAAGCACCACGCAGCACCGGAGCGTCGCCACAGTCCAGCGCGAAGCCGAACTTGCCGGGCAGGGCCGGCGCCTGTGGTGATACCAGGGCCTCGCCGAGTGCGTGGGCCAGCGCGCTGGTGCCGTCGCCTTGCTGCCAGAAGGGCGTGACGAGCAGGTTGCGGCGCGATTCCGCCGCGCTGCTGGTGTCGATCAGGCCCAGGGCCTGCAGCCCACGCATGAGCGGCGGGTAGTCGGCATCGGACACGCCGCGCAGCTGCAGGTTGGCCCGGCTGGTCAGGTCCAGGACGGGCCAGGCGTGTTGGCCGGCCAGCGTGGCCAGGCCTTGCGCCTGGGCCGGCGTCAGGCGTCCACCGGGCGGGCGAATGCGCACCACCAGTCCGTCACCCGATGGCATGGGACGCAACGCGCCCGGGCACCAACCATGGATATGGGGCTCGCGCATGGATGAAGCTTCGACTGGGGTGAACAACGTGTGGGGACCGGCATGCCGCGAAAGATCGGCTCCGGGATTGTAGATAGGGAATGGGCGGTGCCGACCATTAGGCTGGGTGTTCGCGGCGGGCCAGCTTCGGTGCGCGTGTGCCCTCTGGCGAACGGCAGCCGGTATCCTTCCTGCTGCACATAGTGCAGCACCTGCAGTTTGGTGGGCTTGTCGCAAAATCGCCTGATGATTCAAGAAAGGATGGCATCCATGGCGGAATCACTCGAAGCATCGGTTGTGAGCGAGATGCTCGACGTCCCTGCGGATGTTGTCTACACCTTCGCCCGGTGCATGGAAAATCTACCGCTCTGGGCCTCAGGTCTCGCCAACGGCATCATCCATCGTGATGAGGAATGGTTCGCAAATTCGGCCATGGGCGAAGTGAAGGTGGCGATGGCGCCCGACAATCCCTTCGGCGTGCTCGACCATGAAGTCACGCTGCCCAACGGCACGAAGGTTCACAACGCTTTCCGTGTGACGCCCAGTGGCGATGGGAGCGTATTGACCTTTGTGGTGCTGCGACCGACGGGCGTCAGCCAAGAGGGCTTCGATGCGGACGTCGCTCACGTGCGTCGGGATCTCGTGGCTTTGAAGCGTTTGCTTGAGGGCTAGGCGAACTTGCAGGGGCCGGGGACTGCGACTGCATCGGCAGGCATTGGTTTTGAGTATTCAGACGAGGTGTGTCTTTACGTTAATTTACAATATTTCAATTTCTTCTTGACTACATACATGAAATTGAAATCTTTTAAATTGCGTGCCAAGTTTTCAGCTGTACTGCTGGCCCTGCCGGCCTTTTTAACGGCCTGTGGCGGGGGCGGTGGCGGTGCTGCCTCGGCCCCGGTGACCGCCACTTCCAATACGTCCACTGGCAAGGCGGCCGGCGTGACTTACAGCGCCGTCGGAGAGGGCTCCATTGCTGCCGTGAGCTTGCTGTTCGATGTCGATGGCGGGCTCAAGGTCGACAATGTGGTGTACACCTTGCAGTACTCCTCGGCCTCTGGTACTTGCTCCTTCGGCGGTGGCAGCGATGTAGCCGTCTGCTCACCGTTGTTGTCCGGCAAGGTGTTTCTCCTGTGCGACACCGCCACTGATGCCAGTTCTCAGAGTGCACTGCTTACATCGGACATGACCGCGGCGTCCGTGTCCGAACTGGCAGGCTCCACGATGACCGGTTTCAGCTGCGGCTTGCAAGGTCAGGAAAGGGCGAACGGCTATACCCTGGCCTTCAATGCGGACGCGTCGATCGCGGTGCAGTCGAACGGTGGCAACACCTCGACCTATGGCACCGGTCTCCCTGCTATCCTGGCTTCGGCAACTGGAGGAAACGATACTGGTCCTTCATTGCACCGCTGGGCCATCTACAAGCTGGCCGATTCGACTGGGACAACCTACCTGTTGTTCGACTTGCATGAAGAATTGGTTACCGCAAACGCGGATCGCCCGGCCTATGTGTACAAGCTGAGAAAAGCCATCTGAGGGCTTTTCGAATCCGAAGACTCCGTCGCTGCCGCCTGGCATCGCGGAGTCTTCTCGTCGCTGGTATGGCTAACTCTCATCGCTGCGCAATCGCCGTGCGCAAACTATCTACGGTCAATGCCTCGGACAACACCATCCATCACCGGTGCCAATGTCGGCATCGGAATCTCTGTGGGTGACGAGTATGAAGGCGGGCCTTTGCGTCATCACGGGTTCGAAGGCCGGGTGTGACGCGCCTGGCTGGCATGCGCCACCGTAACCCCTTATGCTTGGGCCTTCGAATGATTGCACACAGTTGATAGACAGATCTTATGAAATCCAAAGTCGAGACCAAGGCAACGGCGCGCGCGGTGGCCAGGAAGCCGGGCCGCCCCAGGAAACCGGTGGTTCAGCCGGTGGTTCGCGCTCCGGCTGCCCTGGTGGTGTTGTCCGCGGATGAACCCGCCGAGTCTTCGTCCAACCTCACCGACCGCGCCTATGCCGTGGTGCGCAGGCTCATTCTCCAGCGCGAGCTCAGCGGTGGCGAGGTGATCGTCGAAGGGCGTCTTGCCGAGCGGCTGCAGATGTCGCGTACGCCGCTGCGCGAAGCCTTGCTGCGGCTCGAAGGCGAAGGGCTGCTGGTGCGGGCGAACGCGCGTTCGTATGCGGTGCGGCGCATCACGGCGTCTCATTATTTTCAATGCCTTCAGGTTCGCGAGCGGCTGGAATCGCAGGCCGTGTCGCTGGCGATGGGCCGCGTGCCGGCCGATGAAGTGAAGGCCTTGCGCAAGAACATCCGTGCACTCGATTCGAGCCAGCAGGGCTCCAGCCACTGGCAGGCGGACGACGAGATCCATGCCCTGTTCGCGCGGGCTTCGGGCAACGCGATGCTGGCCGAGACCATTGCGCATCTGCGCGTGTTGTGCCGGCTGTTCGAAGTGGTCGACCCGTTCAACCGCATCGAGGAAGATCGCACGGAACACCTCGCGATCCTCGACGCCTATGTCGCCGGCAAGGAGAAGGTGGCCGAGGAGGCGGTGGTGACACACCTGCGCAACCTCGCGCGCTACACGCTCTCGCGCCTGAGCAACGGCCTGGTGAGCGACTTTCCGCAGTAAGCGCACTGCGGCGCAGCGCCGTGGCCAGGGATGATGCAGCGGCTTAATGCCGCAGGATCTTGCCGACGAATTCGCGGGTGCGCGCCTCGCGCGGCTGGTCGAAGATCTGCGCCGGACTGCCGGCCTCGACCACGTGGCCGCCGTCCATGAACACCACCTTGCTCGACACCTCGCGCACGAAACCCATCTCGTGCGAGACGATGAACATCGTCATGCCGTCCGCGGCCAGCAGGCGCACGGTGTCGAGCACCTCGTTGACGAGTTCGGGGTCGAGTGCCGCGGTCACCTCGTCGAGCAGCACGATGCCCGGCTGCAGCGCGAGCGCGCGCGCGATCGCCACGCGCTGCTGCTGCCCGCCCGACAACTGGTCGGGATAAGCCTTGAGCTTGGCGCCCATGCCCACCTTCTCCAGCAGCTTGATCGCATAGTCCTCGACCTGCTGGCGTGGCCGGCCCTTGACCTTGATGGGCGCCACCGTCACGTTGTCGAGCACGGTCATGTTCTGGAACAGGTTGTATTGCTGGAACACGATCGCCATCTGCGAGCGGATGCGCCGCAGCTGCTCGCGGTTGTTGTAGTCGAGTGCCTGCCCGTCGATGCGCACCTGCCCGGAGATCGGCGGCAAGAGGCCCATCAGCACGCGCAGCAGTGTGCTCTTGCCCGAACCCGAGGGGCCGATCAGGCTGACGATCTCGCCCTTGTCGACCGACAGGTTGATGCGTTCGAGCACCGTGTGTGCGCCGTAGTTGGCCTTGAGGTCAACGATTTCGAGTTGGGGCAAGTCTTCTCTCCAGGTATTTACCGAAACGCGCGAGCGGATAGGACAGCATGAAATAAAGCGCCAGCACCGTGCCGTAGACCAGGGTGGCCGAGAAGCCCTTGTTGTTCATCGTCTTGCCGGCAAAGGCCAGTTCGATCACGCCGATCTGCGACGCGAGCGCCGTGTCCTTGATGAACAGCACGAAGAAGCCGAACACCGGCGGCAGGATGATCTTCCAGGCCTGCGGCACGATCACCATGCGCAGGGTCTGCAGGTAGCTGAAGTTGAGCGTCAGCGCGGCGTCCCACTGGTTCTGGTGCACCGATTCGAGTCCGCTGCGCACGATTTCGGCGATGAAGGCGGTTGCGATCAGGCACACGCTGATCAGCGCGACGGTGAACATGCCGAGATCGGCGTGCAGCGCCTGGAAGACGAAGAACACCAGCATCAGCGTGACCAGGAACGGGATGCGCCGGAACAGCTCGGTGAAGACCGTTGCCGCGATGCGCAGCGGCCTGGCGGCAGGCCGGGTCGTCATGCGCACGGCCGCGAGCGCGAAGCCCAGCGTGAAGCCCACGACGCAGCCGATGGCCGACAGCGCGAAGGTCACGCCCAGGGCCTTGGCGAAGAAGATCAGGTTGTAGTAGCTGAAGAAGCGCGGCAGCTCGTCCGCGATCTGGGCCCACATCAGAACCACCTCATCCTGGCGCGGAAGAAGCGCTTGCCGATGAAGGCCAGCGACACCGTGGCGATCAGCGTGATGGCGATGTAGAGCACCGCGGCGACCGAGAAGACTTCGATCGAGCGGAAGGTCTCGGAGTTGATGTTGTAGGCGCGGCCCGTGAGTTCTTCGACGCCGAAGACGGCAGCCATCGAAGTGCCGAGTGTCATCAGGATGTACTGGTTGGACAGCGGCGGGAACAGCACGCGGACGATGTGCGGCAGGATCACGTAGCGGATCGTCTGCAGGCGCGAGAAGCCGAGCGTCTCGGCCGCTTCGAGTTCGGGCTGGCGCACCGACTCGAAGCCTGCGCGCTGGATTTCGGTGAGGTACGCACCAGCATTGAGCGTCATGCCGATCAGCACCGCCTGGAAGGGCGACAACACGATGCCGGCGTCGGGCAGGGCGAAGAAGATGAAGAAGATCTGCACCAGCTGCGGCGTGTTGGTGAAGAACGCGACATAGGCACCGACGGTGCGGCGCGCCCAGCGTGGCCCGTAGGCGCGCACTGAGGCGCCGCCCAGGCCGATGAGCATGCCGAGCGCAAAGGCCAGGAAGGCGATCTGCAGGCTCAGCCACGCGCCGCCGACCAGATAGGGCAGGCGTTCGAGAACCGGTGCGTAGTCGAATTGCATGGGTTTTCCGTCAGGCACGCGCCGCGGGTGCAGACCATCTGCACCCGCGGCGAATTGTGCCCTGGCAGCGTGGGTTTACTTGTAGCTCGGTGCGGTGCGCGGGTCGTGCAGCATCGGGCCGCCGAACCACTTCTTCCAGCGTTCGTCTGCATAACCGTTGCGGTGCAGTTCCTTGACGGCGGCGCTGAGTTTTTCGCGCAGCGCATCGTTGCCCTTTTGCACGCCGATGCCGCAGAAGTACACGTCGATCGGTGCGTCGACGATGCGCCAGTCGACCTTGTGCTTGGCGGTGTGTTCGGTCATGAAGTCCATCACGTCGATCATCGCGTCGGCGCGGCCCTGGGCGATTGCGCGCACGGCATCGGGGTAGTTGTCGAGCAGCAGCAGCTGCGCCTTGGGCAGCTTTTCCTGCACCAGCTTGACCGGCGTGCTGCCGCGCACCTCGACCAGCCTGACCGCAGGGTCGTTCAGGTCCATGTAGTCCTTGTAGGGCTTGGACTTGGTGGTTAAAACGCCCAGCACTTCGGTGTGCAGCGGCACGGTGAAGTCGATGACCTTCTGGCGCTCGGCGGTGATGGTCATGGCGCCGAGCACGGCGTCGATCTTGCCGCTGCTCACGAACGGAATGCGGTCTGGCGAGCCGACCTGCACGATTTCGGTCTGGACGCCGAGCAGCTCGCCGAGCTTGCGCGCGATGTCGACGTCGAAGCCGTCGATTTCGTTCTTGTCGTTGAAGACGCCGAGCGGCGGCAGCGTCGGATTGACACCGACGATAAGCTTCTTGCTCGCCAGGATTTCATCGAGCGTACGTGCCGAGGCGGACGTCGAGAGGCCCAGCAAGGCCGAGCCGATGGCCAGCGAGCCGGCCATCAAAAGGCTGCGGCGGGTGGCGTTTTTGATTCGCTTCATCGAGAAGAACTCCTGGTGGTTGAGGACTGGAAAAGATGCAAGATGGATGCCAGTTTGACAGATGTCTGCAAAATATACAACATCAATATATAAAACTTATACAATCAAATTAATTCAATTCCATCGGGTTTTTCATCGCGCTTTCCGGCACGGGCCGCGGTGCTTGATTTCCATGCCATCCCCATGACGAAGACCTCGCTTTCAGAACCCATGTCCTTGCGTGTCGACCAGGCGGTGCGACGCGGTCCCGCGGTGCGTTTCATGGTCGATGGCCATGCGGTCGAGGCTTTCGAGGGCGAAAGCGTGGCGGCGGCGCTGTTTGCGGCTGGCACACATGCGCTGCGGCAGAGCCCGCGCGACGGTACGCCGCGCGGGCTCTTCTGCATGATGGGGTCGTGCCAGGAATGCCTGGTCTGGGTGGGCGCGCGCAAGCTCCCATCCTGCCAGGTTGCCGTGGTTGCGGCGCTCGAGATCGAGACACTTTCCTATCGCGAGGGGCACCTTGGCTGAGATCTCGCCTCACCCCATCCCCATACCCGTCGACGTGCTCGTGATCGGTGCCGGCCCGGCCGGTGCGCGCGCTGCGTTGCGTGCGCGGGCCTGCGGGCTCGACGTGCTGCTGGTCGACGAGAACCCTGACGCCGGAGGGCAGGTCTGGCGACCGCTTCCGCCCGGCTTCGCGCGGGTGCTCGGCAGCACGCCGTCGACAGAGGCGCGCGACGGCGACGCGTTGCGCGCAGAGTTGCGCCGCGCGGGCGTGGCCTGCCTCTTCGGCCACAAGCTGTGGAATGTGGGCACCAGCCTGCGCGCGGATCTGATCGGCCCCGAAGGCTCGATGAGCTGGCAGCCGCGTGCGCTGATCGTGGCCACGGGGACAACCGAACGCGTCGTTCCGTTCCCGGGCTGGACACTGCCCGGTGTCATCGGCCTGGCGGCGGCGACGATCCTGCTGAAGTCGCAAAACATGCTGCCGGGCCGCCGCACACTCGTCGCAGGCACGGGGCCGCTGCTGATGGCTGTTGCCACCGGCATTCTCAAGGCGGGTGGCGAAGTGGCGGCGGTGCTGGACCTTGCGAGCCAGGGCGACTGGCTGCGCACCCTGCCTTCGCTCGCGGCACGCCCTGATCTGCTCTGGCAGGGCCTGCAGTGGCAGGCCAGGCTGCGCGCCGCGGGTGTGCCCATCCTTTATCGGCACGGCATCCGGTCGGTCGAGGTGGCGGGCCCGGGCTTCAACATCTGCACCCAGCGCGTCGATGCCGGCGGCCAACCCATCTCCGGTGATGCGGCGCCGATGTTCGCGGCCGACGCGGTGACGGTCGGGCATGGCCTGGTGCCCGGCACCGACGTCACGCGGCTGTTGCGCGCCCGCCATCGCTACGCCGCCGGGCTGGGCGGCTGGGTGGCCGATGCCGACGCCGATGGCCGCACCTCGGTGGCGGGCCTCTATGTTGCCGGAGACGGTGCCGGCATCGCAGGCGCCGCCGCCGCGGGCGCGCACGGTGAGTTGGCCGCGCTGGCCTGCGCACACGATCTCGGGCGCCTCGGTGCGGCAAGCCATGCGCGCGAACGAGACCGCTTGCAAGCGTCGTGGCGCAAGTCGGCGCGCTTCGGCCATGCCATGGCCGGCCTGATGGCGCTGCGCGATGGCGCGGTCGCGGGCATTGCGCCCGACACCGTGGTGTGCCGCTGTGAAGACGTCACGCGCGCCGAGATCGACGCCGCCGCGCGCGACGGCGCGCGCGACATGAACCAGCTCAAGGCCTGGACGCGCTGCGGCATGGGGCCTTGCCAGGGCCGCAGCTGCGGTGATGTTGCGGGGGCGCTGCTCGCGATGCATGCCGGCAGCCGCGAGGCGGTTGGCTGCTTCACCGGCCGCGCGCCTTTGCGCCCGGTGTCGCTGGCCGAGGTGGCGGGCGACTACACCTATGCCGACATTCCGATTCCGAAGGCGGCGCCACTGTGAGTGCCGTGAGTGCCGTGAGCGCCGCACCTATGAGTTTCGACACCATCGTCATCGGCGGCGGCGTGATGGGCTGTTCCACCGCGCTGCATCTGGCGCGTGGCGGCATGCGGGTGGCGCTCGTCGACCGCGGGCCCTTGTGCCGCGAGGCTTCGGGCGTGAATGCCGGCACGCTGACGCTGCACATGACACGTGCCGCGCTGGTGCCCTACGCGATGCGCGCCTGGCAGATGTGGATGGACGCCGAGCAGTGGCTGGGCATGGGCGTGCTGGCGACGCAGGTGCCGGGGCTCACGCTGGCCTTCACCGAAGCCGAGTGTGCGCTGGTCGAGCTGCGCGCCAAGGCGCGCCGTGAGCAGGGCGCGCCGATCGAGGTCATCACGCCCGAGCGCGCGCGGCAGATCGAACCCGGCTTGCACCCCAGTCTGCTGAAGGCCGGTTATTGCGAGATCGACGGCTTCGCCAGCGCCTATCTGACCGGCCGGGCCTTCGGCCATGCGCTCAAGGGCGCCGGGGTCACCGTGTTCGAGAACGTGCCGGTCGAGGGCATTGATTCGGGCGATGCGGGCCATGTCGTCCACTTCGGCGGCTCTGCTGGCGGCGTGCGCGAGCCACTGCGCGCGAAGCGCGTCGTGCTCGCCGGCGGCGTCTGGACCGAGCCGATGCTGGCCTGGCTCGGCGTCGACATCCCGATCAAGGTGCTGGTCAACCAGCTCATCATCACCGAGCGCATCCGGCCCGTGATGCGCTCGGTGCTCAGCGTGGCCAACGGCCTGTTGTCGCTCAAGCAGTTCGCCAATGGCACGGTGCTGATCGGTGGCGGCTGGCAGGGCGAGGGTGACCGCGAGCGCGGCGGCGTCGAGGCCCGGCCGCAAAACCTCGTCGGCAACATGCGGCTGGCCGCGTACGCGGTGCCCGCCCTGGCCGAGGCCCGCATCGCCCGCATCTGGCTGGGCCTGGAGGCCGAGACGGCCGATGCGTTGCCGATCATCGGTGACGTGCCCGGTGTTGCCGGCGCCTACGTGGTCGGCAGCGCGCACTCGGGCTACACCAGCGGCCCGTTCATGGGCCGGATCATGGCCCAGCACATTCTCGGGCAGGAGCCCGACCTGCCTTTGTTCGACCCCTCGCGACTGCTGGGCATGCCAATGCCCGGCGCCTGATATCTGACACCGGACACCTTGCCTCCATGATTCCTCAACGACCCCATCCCTTCCACGGCATCTATGCCGCCACCTTGTGCCCGCTGCGCGACGACGGCAGCATCGACGAGGCCACGCTGGCGCGTCACCTCGAAGCCAACGCCTTGGTCGACGGCATGGCGGGCCTGCTGATCAACGGCCATGCCGGCGAGAACTTCATGCTGTCTCGCGCAGAGAAGCGCCGCGTCACCGAGATTGCCCATGAGGTTTGTGGCGACCGCTCCATCCTCGTCTGCGGGATCAATGCCGAGGACAGCATGGAGGCGCAGCGCCACGTCGACGACGCCAAGGCGGCCGGTGCCGACGCGGTGCTGATCTTTCCACCGTATTCGTGGGCGCTGATGCAGGACTCGCGCATGGCGGTCACGCACCACACCCTGGCCAACGCCAACGCGCGGATGCCGCTGATGCTGTACCAGGCCGGCGTCAGCACCGGCAGCATGGCTTATCGGCCCGATGTGCTGGCCGAACTGGCGCAGTTGCCCCACGTGGTCGGCATCAAGGAAGGCAGTTGGGAAGCCGCGGCCTATGAGGCCAATCGCCGGCTGGTGAAACGCGTGGCGCCGCAGGTGGCGATGATGGCTTCCGGCGACGAGCATCTGCTGACCTGCTTCGCAATCGGCAGCGAGGGCAGCCTGGTGAGCCTCGCGGCGGTGGTGCCCGAGCTCATCATCGCGCTCGACCGTGCCATCCAGCGCAAGGACCTCGACGAGGCGCGCCGGCTCAACGAGCGCATCTACCCGCTCGCCAAGGCCATCTACGGCACGGCGCCAGGAGGTTATGCGACGGCCAGGCTCAAGGCCTGCCTCAAGCTGCTGGGCCGCTTCCCGAGCGACGCGATGCGCCCACCCATGGGGCCGCTGCCCGCGGCCGAAATCGCCGCCTTGGAACGTGCGCTGGCCGAGGCCGGCGTGAACAGCTGAATCCATTCTCAACCGGAGCCACGACATGTCCCGCAAGATCATCCGCAACGGCCGCATCGTCACGGCCGTCGACGACTACACCGCCGACCTGCTGATCGACGACGGCCAGATCGTGGCCATCGGCCGCGCACTCGACGTTGGTGCCGATGTCGAGGTCATCGACGCCGCCGGCCTGTTGGTGCTGCCCGGCGGCGTCGATGCCCACACCCACATGGACAACACCTTCGGCGACTCGACCACCTGCGACAGCTTCGAGTCGGGCACACGCTCGGCGGCCTTCGGCGGCACGACCACGATCGTCGACTTCGCGTTCCAGCGCAAGGGCGTCGGCGTGCTCGAGGCGATCGAACGCGCGCGTGCGAAGGGTGTTGACGGCGCCTGCATCGACTATGGCTTTCACGTCATCGTGACCGGTGTCGACACGCAGACACTGGCCGACATGCAGCACGCGATCCGGCACGAAGGCGTGTCCAGCTTCAAGATGTTCATGGCCTACCCGGGTTCGGTGATGGTCGACGACGCGGCGATCTTCCAGGCGATGCGCATGGTCGGCCAGCACGGCGGCATGATCGCGCTGCATGCCGAGAACGGCACCATCATCGAGCTGCTGATCAAGGAGGCGCTGGCGCAGGGCCACACCGCGCCCAAGTACCACGCGCTCACGCGCCCCGCGATCATGGAGGGCGAGGCCACGCACCGCGGCATCAAGCTTGCGGAACTGGCCGAAGCGCCGGTGTACTTCGTCCACCTGTCGGCACAGGAGGCGCTCAAGCACGTGGTCGAGGCGCGCGACCTGGGCGTGCCGGTGTTTGCCGAGACCTGCCCGCACTACCTGTTCTTCGACGACAGCGCCTACGACAGTGAGGACTTCGACCTGGCGCGTTACGTGATGAGCCCGCCGCTGCGCTCCAAAGAGTCGCAGCGCGCACTCTGGACCGCCCTGCGCACCGACGACCTGCAGCTCGTGTCGACCGACCATTGCCCCTTCTGCATGAAGGAAGGCCACCTCGGCCGCATCAACCAGAAGCCGCTCGGCAAGGACGATTTCTCCAAGATCCCGAACGGCGTGCCGGGTGTGGAGACACGCTTGCCGACGCTGTACGACGGCGGGGTGCGCGCCGGCCGCATCTCGCTCAACCGCCTGGTCGAGCTGACTTCGACGGCGCCGGCCAAGCTCTTCGGGCTGTTTCCGCGCAAGGGCACGATCGCCGTTGGCAGCGATGCCGACATCGTGTTGTTCGACCCGGATGGGCAGCACGTCATCTCGGCCACGACGCAGCATGGCAACTGCGACTTCACGCTCTTCGAAGGCCGGCAAGTCACGGGGCAGGTGCGCAAGGTGATGCTGCGCGGCGAGCTCATCGTGGACGACGGGCAGTGGCTGGGCAAGCCCGGCAGCGGGCGCTACGTGCCGCGCGGCGAATCGGGTGGGTGGTAGGGCGCGACGAGTCCAGGTCCGGGCCGGGTTCAGGCCAGGTCTTACAGCTGCGCAATCGCCGCACGCAAGCTGTCCACCGCCAGCACTTCGGACAAGACCACCGGCGCGCGGCCGGCGCGGTAGAGCACATACACCGGCACGCCGCTGCGGCCGAGGCGGGCCAGGGCGGCGGTGATGTCGGGGTCGCGGCGGGTCCAGTCGGCGCGCAGCAGCTGCACATTTTTGGTGGCCAGGTCGGCCAGAACATCGGCATTGGCCAGCGTGGTTTTCTTGTTGTATTGGCAGGTTACGCACCAGGCGGCGGTGAAGTCCACCATCACCGGCTGGCCCTGGGCCAGGGCTTCTTCGACCCGGCCCGGCGCCCAGGGCTGCCAGCGGTTGCCGGTTGATCCTGCTGAGCCTGCCGAGGCGGTGCGGGCTGGTGCTTCCGAGGCCACGATGTTGCCGCCGATGGCACCGGCCAGCAGGGCCAGTGCGGCGATCGACAAGGTGGCCATCACCAGGCGCGTGCGGCCGGCCAGGCTCAGCGACCACAACACCGCACTGGCCGCCACCAGCAGCGCGAGCAGGGCGCCCGCGCCGTCGATGCCGCTTTGCTGCCCCAGCACCCAGACCAGCCAGGCCACGGTGGCGAACATTGGAAACGCCATGAAGCGGCGCAGCGTGTCCATCCAGGCGCCGGGCCTGGGCAGCCAGCCGGCCACCGCCGGCAGCCAGCTGGCCAGCAGATAGGGCAGGGCCATGCCCACGCCGATGGCCGCGAACACGGCCAGCGCCTGTGCCGCGGGCAGGCCGACAGCCAGGCCCAGCGAGGCGCCCATGAACGGCGCGGTGCAGGGCGAGGCGATGGCCACGGCCAGCATGCCCGAGAGGAAGGCGTTCGCCGCCGGGTTGCGGGCTTCGAGCGCCGCCAGCCGGCCCGGCAGGAACTGGCCGAATTCGAACAGGCCGGCCAGGTTCAGGCCGATCACGGTGAACAGCAGGGCCAGCACCGCCACCATGGCTGGCGACTGCAGCTGGAAGCCCCAGCCGAGCTGTGCCCCCGCCGCGCGCAGGCCCAGCATCAGCGCACCGAGTGCCAGGAAGGAGGCGATCACCCCGGCGGTGTAGGCCAGGCCGGCCGCCCGGTGCGCACGGCGGTCATCCGCATGCCGTGCGAAACCCACCACCTTGATGGCGAGGATGGGGAAGACACAGGGCATCAGGTTCAGGATCAGGCCGCCCAGCAGCGCGCCGAGCAGCGCCGCGGCCAAAGACAAGTCGGGCGCCGCCGTGCCTTGTGCGTTGCCGGCCAGCGCGGCCTGCAGCGCCGGCGAGACTTCGGCCCGCGCCGCCACGGCCGGCCAGTCCGTGGTGAGCTTGGCCTCGGCCCGATAGCCCTGGCGCGCACCGTCCGCACCGAGGGCCAGCACGATCGGCATCAGGCCCGGGCCCTGGCTGCGCTGGGCGGACAGGGGCACGCTGGCGGTCCACACCTCGCCTTGCCAGACCTGGGTGTAGGGCGCGGCGGTTTCGATGATTTCGCCAGTTTCGGGGAAGAACTCCAGCGTCTTGCCATGCAGCGCCGCCGGCAGGCCGGGCACGCTGACTTGCAGCGCCTGGCCATTGACCGCCACGGTGCTGCCCGCGGGCAGGTCTTTCGGCTGGGCTTGCCGGGCCGCGTCGAAGGCCGCGCCGTTGATGCCGGTCGAGCCGCGCACCGGGATCTTGAGCGCGAATTCGCCTTCTTGGGGGATGCATTCCTTGCGGCACACCAACCAGGCCGCCTTGAGCTTGACCTCGAGTTCGCTGGCCAGCAGCGAAGGCTTGAAGTCGGGCGTGATGGTCAGCGGCACCGGCAGCAACACGGTGTGCTCGTAGCCGTAGTTGGCCAGGTTGCCGACGGGGATCTTCTTCGGCACCGGCCAGGCGATGTCGCCGGCCATCACGCCGGGCGGCAGCGTCCATTCGAATTGCGTCGGCAGGCCGGAGTCGCCGGAGTTCTTCCAGTAGGTGTGCCACTCGGGCTGGTGCGTGATCTGCAGGCCCACCCATACCGGCTCGCCTGGGGCCACACCGTTGGGGGCATGCGCCATCAGCTCGGCCCGCACCTGTGGCGTGCTCACCGTGTTCTTCTGGCTGCCTTGCGCCTGGGCCGAGGTGGAAAGAAAGGCTGCCGCCACCAGCAAGAAGGCAAACAGCAGGGGTGAGAAATAAGAAAGGACGGGGCGGCGGGTCATTGCGGTAGTGGGAGCGCGAACAGCGGGCGAAGTTCCGGCCGGCTTCAGGCCGGCGCGAAGCTGCCTATTTTCTTCTCTCTTGCCCATCACGAAGCCCCTGGCGCTGGTGGCTGCCGCGGGGCCAGGCTCCCCAGCGGGCGGTAACCCGCTGGCGGCCTGTCATGCCGGCACACCGGTAAGTGCGCTGGCAGTGGAGAAAGTGTCGT
>Ga0307514_10000862_pt1 | contig 48286 bp, 41 predicted proteins | sample 16_EM_MG_FD_203088 | JGI IMG/M metagenome (GOLD analysis project Ga0307514, IMG submission 203088) | Populus trichocarpa ectomycorrhiza microbial communities from riparian zone in the Pacific Northwest, United States - 16_EM | ecosystem: Host-associated > Plants > Roots > Unclassified | place...
CTGCGCATCGCTGCCCGCGCCCGGGAACTCGTCGACCAGGGCACCCCGATCGAGGCCGCCTGCCGCATCGTCATCCTCGAAGACCAGCTCGAGGAAGCCCAGCGCATCAACGCCGCATACCGCCGCGCCGCCGAATCAGCGAACCCAACGGCCGCAGCCTGAGACGGCTGGGACCTGCAGCTCCCCCAGGAGCTTCGCGACTGCCGCCCACCCATGCTGCCCGGAACGCTGTGCGTTCCAGGCAACTTCGTCTGCCGGGAAGCTGGTCGACTGGGTAAAAACAGCACCTCAACCTGACCATCAAGCTGGTCAGCCGCTTTAAGGACGCCTCCGGCTTCGTCGTGCTGCCCCGCCGCTGGGTCGTCGAACGCACTGCGTGGATGATGCACGCCCACCGCCACGCACGCGACTACGAGCGGCTCATCCAGCACTCCGGGGCACTGATCATCTGGGCAGCCATCACGCTCATGACCAGGCGTCCGGCACGGAAGGGGGCAATCCCCAGCTGGCCGAGGAAACCGGCGCAGCGGGCTGAGCCCTCGGACTCAGCGTCACGACCCGCCGCAGGGCGCCGGTGGGACAGTGCACGACCGCGGTCACGGTCTTCCCCGCCGTCTGGACGTCGACCCGCACCTCCAGGGACAGCTCCTGCACCAGACGCCAGCCGAACCCGCCCGGCCGGGTGACATCCGGCGGCAGGAGCCGCGGCGGGACGGTGCTGGCGTCGTGGACCGCGACGGTCACCGTGTCCGGCCCGGCCTCCAGCCGGAACCCGCTCACCCCGCCGGCATGCCGCACCGCGTTGGAGAACAGTTCCGACAACACCAGCAGCACTGCGTCCGCTGAGTCTCCGCCTTCCGGCGCGGCCACGGCCAAGAACCCCTGGGCCACGTTCCTGGCCTGCAGGGCAGTCCGCAGGCTGCCGTCATCGAGGTGGTCGTACGCCTCTTCGAGGGGATGCACCATTGCAGTCTCCGGCGGCTCGGGTCCTCGCCGAAGCCCTCACCGGCCAGTTCGAGGACCACCACGCGTTCTTGTGCCGGACTTTGCTGGACAGCATCGACTTCCTCAGCGGCCAGATCGACGCGCTGACCGAGCGGACCACCCAGGCCGTCGAGCAGTTGCCGTGCCCTGATCCGAGTGGCGGCAGCCGGCCCGGCGCCGGGGCGGACCTGGTGGCGAAGCTGGTCACCATCCCGGGTGTCGGGGTGCGGATCGCCCAGATGCTGCTGGCCGAGCTCGGCCCGGACATGACCGTCTTCCCCACCGCCGACCATCTCGTCTCATGGGCGAAGTTCGCGCCACGGACCGTGCAGTCCGGAGGCAAGAACACGTCCGGCCCCACCGGCAAGGGCAACCCCTGGATCGAGGGCGCCATCGGCGAGGCCGCGCTGTCCGCCTCCCGGTCCAACACCTTCCTCGGCGCCCGCTACAAACGCATCGTCAAGCGCCGCGGCCGCAAGAGAGCCCTGGTCGCCGTCGGCCATTCACTCCTGGTCATCGTCTGGCACCTGCTCAACGAACCCGAGACGCCATACACCGACCTCGGCTGCGACTACCACCAGCACCTCGTCGACCCCACCTGCCGGACCCGCGACCTGGTCCGCCGGCTCAAGGCCCTCGGCCACGACGTCACCCTCGCACCGGCAGCCTGACCAGCAACTCCGTCCAGCCCCTGGCCAACGACGGGCGCAGCCTGCCCTGGTGCGGGGAGATTATCCGATCAGACCCTAACTGCCCTCAATACGAGGGCCCGCGCACACTGCGGGCGGGGAGGGGGCAGGGGCCGTGAAGTACTCGTTGAGCGACAAGCAGTTGCAGCTGCTCAAGCAGGTGGCGGCAGCGCCGAAGGCGTTCGAGGTGCAGGGCGCACACAGCGGTGTGCTGTGGGCGCTTCAGCAGCGGACGCTGGTGAAGACCAGCTACGGGGCCAAGGGCCGCCAGACCTGGCTTCCCGCCAACCGCGACCCGTCCGGCGTACGGCGGTACGTCACTGTCCGCCCGGACCGGGCGCGGACGACCAGACCGTCCCGACGCAGCGTGGCGACCGTGCAGAGCCGGAGCAAAAGGGCTCGTGCTTAAAGGTGCTGCCTTTGGCCGTCTAAGCTGCTGAAACAGGCATTGCCTTTCAGGGAATCGGACACGGCTCGTGCTTTCACGGGCCCGGACACCACGGACAGGGGACGACGCATGGCGGCACCGCAGGACCGATGGAGCGCCTTGCTGGACATACTGACGCGCGACGGACGGATCGAGGTAGAGGCCGCCGCGGAAGTACTTCAAGTCTCCTCCGCCACGATTCGACGCGACCTGGATGAGCTGGCTCGCCAGCAAATGGTCACCCGTACTCACGGCGGCGCCGTGATCAACGCCATCGCGTACGACCTTCCGCTCCGCTACAAGGCCGCACGCAACGCTCCGGAGAAGGAGCGGATCGCCAACGCGGCGGCGGGCCTGGTGAAGCCGGGTGCCGTGGTGGGTCTGAACGGCGGCACCACGACCACCGCGGTCGCCCGGGCGCTGGCCATCAGGCCCGATCTGAGCACGGAGGGCGCTGGGCCCCCCGCGCTGACGGTCGTCACCAACGCCCTGAACATCGCCAACGAGCTGGTTGTACGCCGCCACGTGAAGCTCGTTCTCACCGGGGGAGTGGCCCGCCCGGCCTCGTACGAGCTCACCGGACCGCTCGCCAACGGAATGCTCGCGCAGATCACCCTTGACCACGCTTTCATCGGCGTTGACGCGATCGACGTCCAGCACGGGGCAACGGCCCAGGACGAGGGCGAGGCCGGTATCAACTGGGCGTTGGCCCGTCGTGCCGAACGCGTGATCGTGGTCGCGGACTCCTCCAAGCTGGGTCGGCGGGCCTTCGCCCGGATCTGCCCGGTGGAAGACGTCCACGTTCTGGTGACCGACAAGGCGGCGGGCCCGGAGCTGACCGAGCCGTTCGCCGCGGCGGGTGTGGAGATCGTCCGGGCCTGAGCCTCCCGAGCGCTGCAAGCCGCAGCCGCAGCCCGCCTCGTGAAGGAGCGCCGTGCGTGTGGCTGCAGGTCACTTGATGCCACCGGCCGTCAAGCCACTGATCAGATAGCGCTCCACGAAGACGAACAGGACGACGACCGGCACGATGGCGATCAGTGACGTGGCGAAGAGGTACTGCCACTGCTCCTGGTACGCCGTGACGAATCCGGGGATGGCCTTGGTCAGCGTTGTCCGGTCGCCGGACGAGGTGATGGTGAGGGCGACGACGTACTCGTTCCAGGCCCCGATGAACGTGTAGACGAGCGCGGTCACCACTCCGGGCAGCGCCAACGGCAGGGTGATCCGCACCATCGCGCCTAGCCGGCCGGCTCCGTCCATGTACGCCGCCTCCTCCAGCTCTTTGGGGATGCTCGCGAAGTACGCGTTGAGGATCCAGATGCAGAACGGCAGGTTGAACGCCGCGTTGACCAGGATCAGCCCCTCTGCGGTATCGGTCAGATCGAGGCTGACCATCTCCCGGTAGATGCCGACCAGCAGTGCGGTCGGCGCGAACATCTGGGTGACGAGCACCAGCAGCAGGAAGGCGCCGCGTCCGCGGAACCGGTGGCGGGCGGTGTAGTACGCGGCGGGCAGTCCCACGGCGAGGGTGAGGAGTGTGGACATCCCGGCGACGTACAGCGAGAACCAGAGCGCGTCGGAGACCGGCGGGTCCTTCAGCGACCAGACGTCGGCGAAGTTCGACCACTCCCACCGCGACGGCAGATAGGACGGCGGCGACTTCATCAGTTCCGGCGTCGGCTTCAGAGCCGTCAACAGCATCTGCAGGTACGGCGCCAGGAACATCAGGGCCACCAGCCAGCCCACCGCGGTGAGCACGACGGTCCGCAGCCGGGGAGGACGCCGCCGGGTCGTTGTGGATGGGGTCGTCGCGGATTGGGGTGTTGTGGACCGGGCCGTGACGGCGGACATCAGCCGATCTCCTCTCGCCTGCGGACGACGCGCAGATACACCAGCACGACCAGGAGGATCAGCGCGAAGTTCACGACGGCCATGGCAGCCGACTCGCCGACGGCCTGGTTGTCGAACGCGAGCTTGTACATATAGGTCGTGGTCGTGTCGGTGGCGAAGCCGGGACCGCCGCGGGTCATGGCCCAGATGACCGGGAAGGAGTTGAACACGTTGATGACGTTGATGATGGCGGCGACCAGCAGGGAGGGGCGCAGCAGTGGCAGCGTGACGGAGAGATAGGTGCGGGCGGGGCCTGCGCCGTCCAGGCGGGCCGCCTCGTACACCTCGGCGGGAATGGTCCCGAGGCCGGAGAGGATGACGAAGGCGGTGAACGGCAGGGAGACGAAGACGGCCACTGCCATCATCCAGGCGAACGCCTGGGCCGGGTGGGCCAGCCAGTTCACCGGTTTGTCCAGGATTCCCACGTCCATGAGGACGCGGTTGACGACGCCGTAGAAGTTGTTGAGCATCCAGCGCCAGGTCAGCGCTGTCATCAGGACTGATGCGGCCCAGGGGACGATCAGCGCCCAGCGGACCATCCGGCGCCCGGGGAAGCGCGAGTTGAGCAACTGGGCCAGTGCCAGCGAGACGGTGATGGTGGCCGTGACCACTCCCACCACCCACACCAGGGTGCGCAGTACGACGCCCGGCAGGTCCGGCTCGGCGAACAGTTCGGCGTAGTTGGCGCCACCCGCGAAGCCGCGCGTCACTCCGGTGGAGCTGATGTCCATCAGGGATGTGCGGACCATCTCCACGACGGGCCAGATGACCACGCCGAGGATCAGCGCCAGCGCGGGGCCGAGCCACAGCAGCGGTTCCAGTGCCCGCAGGCGGAGACTGTTCCCGGCGTGGCGGGAGCCGCGCGCCGGTGCCACCGGCGTCCGTTCCTCCCCAGACCTGGAGCCGGACCCGGAGCCAGTGTTGTGTGTAGTGGTGTCCTGTACGGCCACCCCGTCAGCCGTCCTTCTCGGCGGTCTCCTGGATTTCGCCCAGGACCTTCTTGGGCTCTGCGCCCGATACGGCGGTGCCGATGCGCTGCTTCACGGCGCCCTCGACGGCCGACCAGTTGGGGTTGTCGGTGGGTGCGAACCGTGCGCCCGACAGAGCGTCGACGAACGGCTTGTAGTACGCGGAGTCCGAACTCAGGGCGTTGCCGGCCGACTTGGTGACCGACAGGAATCCCTCGGTGGACAGGAACTTCGAGGCGTTCTCCTTCTGGTAGAAGAAGTCGAGGAACTTGTTGACGGCCTCGCGGTTCCTGTCCTCGTCCTTCTTGAAGGCCACCAGGTAGTCCTGGACACCGAGCGTGTTGTGGGTCGTGCCGTCCTTGCTCGGCAGTGGCGCGATCCCGTAGTTCAGGTTCTTGTCGACCGTGTCGAGGAAGCCCTTGCGCATGAAGACGGCACCGTTGACCATGCCGATCTTCCCCTGCGCGAACTGGTTGAAGACGTCCTTGCGGTTGGTGGCCTCGGGGTTGGGCTGGGTCAGCCCGGCCTTCGTGAGCTTCCGCAAGTAGTCCAGCGTCTCGACGTTGGCCTGCTGGTCGACCGTCCACTTGCCCGACTTGTCGATCCAGCCCCCGCTGTTGTTCATCGCCCAGATGTAGAACTCGGCCTGGGCCTCCTCCGCGCCGAGCGGCAGGCCCAGTGGGATGTCCCCGGCCTTCTGTATTTTCCTGGCGGCGTCCTCGACCTCGGCCCAGGTGGACGGCGGCTCGGAGATCCCGGCCTTGTCGAAGATGTCCTTGTTGTAGAAGAAGAGCCGTGCACTGGAGATGAACGGCAGGCCGTACTGCACACCTTCGTACTGCGCCTGGTCGGCGAAGAGCGGCAGGAAGTCGGCGAGCACCTTCGGCGACACGATGTCCTTGGCCTGGTAGATCAGGTCGTCGCGGGCGAAGTCGGAGAACTTGTTGTAGTTGAGGACGTCGGGCTGCTGCCCGGTCTGGATGTACGTCTTGACCTTGGAATCCAGCTGCTCCCAGTCGACCACCTCCAACTCGACCTGGTAGCCGGGGTTCCGGGCCTCGAAAGCCTTGATGAGGTTGTCCCAGTAGGGCTGGGTGTCGTCGTCGTACTTGGCGGCCACGAATCTGATCGTCTTGCCGTCGGAATCGCCGTCGCCCGACGAACCTCCCTTGCCACATCCGCTGACGACCAGCGCGAGGGTCACACCTGCTGCGATGCCGATGAGGTGCCGTTTCACGGAGTACCACCTTCGCTGCAACCTGTTGATTGTTTCTGCTTGAAAGGCGTCCAGTTCAAGCATTAATCACCATCATGCCCAACAGGTTGCGCAGGATGTCAAGAGCTGCCGCTGGGTGTAGGCCGCCTGTGGCGCCTGCCAGGTCACCGTGCGAAGGGCGCCTTGGTGTAGAGCAGTTGACTGTTCTCGGAGAGGGTGAGGTCTGCCACGGCATACGGCCCCCGTCGGGGCGGAATCCCCCGAATCGGGCGCGGTTCACGCAGAATTTACAGCCGTTTCCCTCCGGGCCCGCCGACTCCCCGAGTAGCGCGCGGACCTGGTCAGGTGGCCGTCACCAGGGGCGGCAGTGGCCCGTGGTGTGGTCGAGAAATCATGAAAGTGAATGTTGACAGCTGACGTTTATAGCCAGAACATGAGCAGAAATGAGCATGATCTTGCCGTGCTGCTCTGCGAAGCAACGCCCCGCCCCGCAGGAGGACATGAGTGCGCATCCAACCGCTCAGACGGCACAAACCCCGTAGTCCCGGAACGCTGTTGGCCGCCGCACTGGCCCTGACACTCATACCGTCCGTTACCGGACCCCTCACCACAAAGGCTCAGGCGGACACCGGCTCCCGGCCGAAGGTGACCCAGAGCGCGGACGGCCTCACCCTGTCCGTGCCGGGCGCCAAGGACGCGCCCGGCTACACCGTCGACATCGCCACCGACGCACTCGCCCTCACCACCGAGCGCTCCGGAAAAACCGTGCTCGGCACCGCGGGCGGCGACGACGGAGGCCTCCGCTTCCGCTCCGACGGGAAGTGGGAGCACGCCACCGCGGTCACCGACTGGACGTGGCGGAGCGGCGTCCTCACTCTCACCACCGACACCACCCTCGACGGCGCCACAGTCAAGGCCCGGCTCGCGCCCGAAGCCGACCGCTACCAGCTGACCTGGGACGTCGCAGGCGGCAGCCCCGATCAACTGGGCCTCGCCTACGACCTGTCATCTGCCGGCCACTGGTACGGCCACGGCGAGGCGGAGACCCCGCAGGGCGGTCCCGGTGTCAACCAGCCCTGGCCGCTCGACGCCGGTGAAGTCGACCACAAGGCCTTCGGCCCGGCGTCATACAACATGATCGACCCGTTCTGGTACACCTCCAGATCCACCGGTCTGCGCGTCGACACCGGGAACGTCATGGACGTGGCGCTCAACAAGGGCATGGACGGCCTCGGCAGGTTCATCGTCGAGTCGCCCGACACCTACAAGGCCACCGTGTTCGTCGAGTCGACCCCGCTGGAGGTCTACCGCGACTACATCGGCATCGTCGGCAAGCCGACCAAGAGCGACGCCCCGTACGAGCAGTACGCCAAGCCGCTGTGGAATTCCTGGGCGCAGTTCTACACCAAGATCGACCAGGAGAAACTGCTCGACTACGCCACCGACCTCCACGACAACGGTCTGGACGGGCACACCATCCAGCTCGACGACAAGTGGGAGTCCAACTACGGCAATCTGACCTGGGACCCCAAGACCTTCCCCGATCCCAAGGACCTGTCCGACAAGATCCACGACATGGGGTTCGACTTCGGCATCTGGGTCACCCTGTGGATCAACCTGGACTCCGACAACTACCAGTACGCGGTCGACCACGGCTACCTGCTCATGGACGCCAAGGAGACGAGCAAGCCGTGTGAAGTGACCTGGTGGAACGGCCAGGCCGGGATCATCGACCTGGCCAACCCCGAAGCCAAGGCCTGGTACGAGGGCAACCTCAAGACCCTCATGGACACGTACGACATCGACGGGCTGAAGTTCGACACCCGCTTCTTCGACGAGAAGTGCGCGCCGCGCGAGGGCCACCAGGCCACGGACTACCAGAAGCTCGGCACCGAGCTCGCCGACGAGTTCGACCTCCAGGGCGCGGGCATCCGGGTGCACTGGAACCGGACGGCCCACGAGGCCGGCTTCGTCACCCGCCAGGTCGACAAGGGCACCGGCTGGGACTCCCTGCGCGCCTCCGCCACCCAGAACCTGGCCATCTCCACCATCGGCTACCCGTTCGTCGAGTCCGACATGATCGGCGGCTCCGGCGGCCAGCCCGCACCGACGAAGGACGTACTGGTGCGGTGGGCGCAATCCGCCTCGCTGATGCCGCTGATGTACGCCTCGACATCGCCGGTCGACACCAACGACACCACCACCGGCCAGAAGGTGGACTACGACCAGGAGACGGTCGACCTCTACCGGCAGGCGATCGAGACCCACGAGAAGCTCGCCCCCTACATCTGGGATCAGGTGCAGAGCACCCTGAAGACCGGTGATCCGATCATGCGGCCGCTGTTCTTCGACTTCCCGAAGGACGAGGCGAGTTACACGGTCACCGACGAGTGGATGCTCGGCCCGGCCGTGCTGGCCGCGCCCAAGCTGAGTACCGGCGCCACCCGTTCCGTCCATCTGCCGCCGGGCACCTGGTACGACGTGAACCAGGGCACGGTGATCCGCGGCCCCAAGACTCTCAAGGGGTACGCGGCGCCGCTCGGCGTCACCCCGGCCTTCGTCAACCTCAAGGCCAAGGGCGCCGCCAAGGCCGTCAAGGCGCTCAAGCGCGACGACGCGCCGGCCGCTTCGGTCCTGATCACCCCGGACGCCCCCGCCACCGACGCCGGTAAGCCGTTCGAGGTGACCACCGAGGTGACCAACTGGGGCACCGGGACCCTCAAGAACGCCAAGGCTGCCCTGGACCTGCCCGAGGGATGGACCGCCAAGGCGACCGGCCCGACCACCGTGCGGTCTCTCAAGAACGGCGCCGCCCTCACCACCACCTGGACGGTGACCCCGGCCGACGGCGCCCGATGGGGCAGCCACGACCTCATCTGCACCGCCACGTACAACGGATCGACGAAGGTGTCCGACATCGTGCGGGCACAGGTGAAGGCCGCTCCCGGCAGCGTGCAGGAGCCGTACCTCACGGCCGATACCACCTCCGGGGGCGCCCAATACGCCCAGGCCGGCGACCAGTTCGCCATCTGGGCGGGCGGCCAGGACCTGTCCGGCTGGAAGGACGAGAAGGGCGTCATCTACCGCGACGGCGCCGCCGGGGAAAAGGCCACCGTGCAGGCCCAGTTGGTCTCCCAGGACAGCGCCTCACCGGTCGGCAAGGCCGGCGTCGCCCTCGCCAACGACCTGACCGCGCCCGAAAAGGGCGGTTACGCGGTGCTGGTCATGACCGAGCAGTACGGCCTGGAGTTCATGACCGACAGCGACGGCGACGGGAAGCTCGACACCTGGGCGGGCGGTGGCTCCACCTACCACCCGGCGTATCTCAAGCTGATCCGGGACGGCGCCACCTACACCGCGTACGCCAGCAAGGACGGCGAGGCATGGTCGAAGGTCGGCACCGCCCAGATGCCGTCGGCCACCGGCACCGGTGACGCCGGGATGGTCGCCAGTGCGGCCAACGCCAACCATCCCGGCGAGAACATCGAAGCCGTGTTCAGCAAATTCTCCGTCACCTCCTGATCCCACAGGCGCCAGTCGCACCACTGCCATTACTTGCGCCCCCCGCTTCCCGGCAGGCCTCCTACCCCCCTGGGGGCCTGCCGGGGACCAGTCTCTGCACGTCCATGAGAGAGGGAACCCACCCCCATGGCACGTACGTCCTCAGTTGTCGCCGGCTTCGTCGCGGGCGTCGTCGTGGCCGCGAGCACCACCGCGATCGCCGTCACCGGCACGGCGACCACCGGCACCGACCTCAATTCCAAGGCCACCACCACCTGGCTGACCGTCAAGGTCGCCGACGCCATGGGCACCAGGGACACCATCACCTGGGTTCCCACCGGCTCCTTCGCCGGCTCCGCGGAGGAGCGGGTCCCGCGCTACCCGATGACCGCCATCCAGGGCAAGGACACCAAGGAGCTGAAGCTCTCCGCCGTGCGCAACGAGCAGGTCTCGGCGCAGCTGGCGATCGCCTCCGGCCAGGACCTCGACGACGTCAAGGCCGTGGTCGGCGACCTCACCGGGCCCGGCGGCGCGAAGCTCTCCGGTGACGACACCCAGGTCCGCTTCGTCAAGTACGTGCCCGTGCAGCGCTCCAAGAGCGAGGTCGACTGGTCCGCCACCATCGACCAGGTCAGCTCCGGCAAGGAGGTGTCCGGCGACCGCAACCCCGATGTGGTCGGCGACGCGCTGGAGGAGCGCTCCTCCGTGGACGTGCCCGCGTACGCGGCGCAGCCGCTGTGGTTCACCTTCCAGATCCCCGAGAGGGCCAGACCCGGCACCTATACCGGCACGGTGAAGGTCAACGCCGACGGCCGCACCCAGGCCAGTTATCCGCTGACCATCGAGGTCGCGGACGCGAGCGTGCCCGACCCGCAGGATTACGACTTCTTCCTCGACGTATGGGCGCAGCCGGAGACGATCGCCAAGAACCACGGCGTCAAGCTCTGGTCCGACGAGCACTGGAAGCTGATCGAGAAGTACAACCGCGATCTGGCGTCGCGCGGTCAGAAGGTCATCAACACCACCATCGTCGACAATCCGTGGCACCACCAGTGGTCGCTCGGCACCCGGGAGTCGCAGACCGCCACGCCGTACACCAGCATGGTGGGCTGGGCCTGGAACGGAAAGACTTTCTCCTTCGACTTCAGCCGCTGGGACAAGTACGTCCGGACCGCCAGACGCGCCGGTCTCGGGCCCGACATCGGTGCCTTCTCCATGCTGGCGTTCCAGGACCAGGAGCACCTCACCTACACCGACACCAGCACTGGCAAGACCGTCTACGAGAACGTCGATCTGGGCGGTGATCGCTGGCGGGAGGCGTGGGGAGCGTTCCTCCCCGCATTTGAGAAGCATGTGAAGGCGAAGGGCTGGCTGGAGAACACCTGGCTGTCCTTCGACGAGCGGCCCATCAACACGATGACGGTCGTCAAGGATTTCGTCCACGAGGTCGCACCGGTCTTCGACGACCGTATTTCCGTGGCCGGTTCGATCAGTACCGAGGGCGTCGCGTCCAACCTGTCCGTCGACTGGGGCGGCATCGACGCGATGACGAAGGAGAAGGTGGCGGAGCGGCGCAAGGCCGGGAAGACCACGACCTTCTACGTGTACGGCGCGCCGGCCCACCCCAACACGCTGTCGTTCTCGCCCGCCGTCGAGTCGCGGATGCTGCCGTGGATCTCCGCCCAGCGGAATCTGGACGGTTTCCTGCGCTGGTCGTACAACAGTTGGACCAGCGACCCCTTCAAGCAGCCGGTGCACATCTTCACCCAGGGCGACGAGTACCTGGTCTACCCGGGCAAGGACGGCCCGATGTCCAGCATCCGCTGGGAGCAGCTGAAGGAGGGCATCGAGGACTACGAACTCATCGCCCAGTTGCGGAAGAAGGACGGCGGCGCCGACAGTGACGCCCTGACCGAGGCCCTCACCACCGCGACCCGGAACCTCGACGGCCGGACGAAGGACGTCAACGACATCGAGACCGCGCGGACGGCCGTCGTGAAGGGGCTGACCTCATGAGAGGGAAGTGGAGAGCTCTGCTGCTCGCCGCAGTCCTATCTGTCATGCCCCTGACCAGCGGCGCAGGTGTCGCGACACCTGCGCAAGCACAGTCGCAGACCCAGGCGGAACGGCGGGCCCAGGCCCTGCACACCGTCACCTACGACCAGTACTCCGTGCAGGTCGACGGCAAACCCCTGTACATCTGGGGTGCCGAGTTCCACTACTTCCGGCTGCCCAGCCCGGATGCCTGGCGTGATGTGCTCCAGAAGATCAAGGCGGGCGGATTCAACGCGGTCTCCCTCTACTTCGACTGGGGCTACCACTCGGCCAAGCCGGGCTCGTACGACTTCACCGGCATCCGTGACGTGGAGCGGCTGCTGGGCGAGGCCGAGCGCGCGGGCCTGTATGTGATCGCCCGCCCCGGCCCATACATCAACGCGGAGGTCTCCGGCGGCGGAATGCCCGCCTGGCGCAAGACACAGGCCGGCGTGAACCGCACCTCCGAGCCGGAGTACATGAAGGCGGCCCGGGAGTGGATGAGCCGGATCAACCCGATCATCGCGCGCCACCAACTCACGCGCGGCACGGGCAACGTGGTCCTCTATCAGGTCGAGAACGAGTACCAGGGCGGTCGTCAGGACGCCGACTACATGCAGACCCTCATCGACTGGGCCCGCGAGGACGGCGTCGACGTCCCGACCTTCGTCAACGACGGCGGCGCCAACAAGAACTGGGTCAGCGGCAAGGGCGCCCCGGACATCTACGGCTTCGACGCCTACCCGCAGGGCTTCGACTGCAAGGACCCCGACAGCTGGAAGAACCTGCCCGACTACTCGTACGTCAACGAGTGGAAGCCCGAGTCCCCGCTGATCATCCCGGAGGCGCAGGGCGGCGCGTTCGACCCCTGGGGCGGCACCGGATACCAGGACTGCGCGAAGCTCACCGGCACCGACTTCACCCGGGTGTTCAGCAAGATGAACATCGCCGCCGGGGTGAGCGGCCAGTCCTTCTACATGACCTACGGCGGCACCAACTGGGGCTGGCTCGCCGACCCCAACGCGGTCTACACGTCGTACGACTACGGGGCCCCGATCAACGAGTCCCGCCAACTGACGGAGAAATACCAGGAGTTCAAGCGCCTCGGGTACATGGTCAACTCTGTCACCTCGCTGGCGCGCACCGACAAGGCCGAGGCCCCCGCCCCGTCCGACGACGCGCTGCGCATTGACCGGCGCGTCAATCCGGACGACGGCACCCAGTTCTTCACCGTCCGGCACGCCGACACCCGCGTGAAGGACAAGGACGAGACGACCCTGTCGCTGAAGGGCGCGGACGGCGAGTACCCGCGCGTACCGCAGCAGGGCACGATCGCCGTCGACGGCCGGGACGCCAAACTCCTGGTTGCGGGCTACGACTTGAGCGAGAGCCAGCGGCTCGTCTACTCCACCTCGGAGATCATGACGCACGCCCGGATCGGCGACCGGGAGGTGGCGCTGCTGTACGGGCGTGCGGGCGAGGCCGGTGAGACCGTGCTGCGGTACGCGGAGCGGCCCGAGGTGACCGTCCTCGACGGTGACGTCACCACCACCTGGGACGCCGAACGCGGCGATCTGCGCCTGAACTACACGCACATGGGACTGGCCCGGGTGCTGGTGAACGGCATGGAACTGCTGATCGCCGACACCGCCGAGACCGCCCACTGGTGGCGGCAGGACACCGCCGCGGGCCCGGTCCTGGTACGCGGACCGTCCCTCGTCCGTACGGCCGAACTGGCGGGCCGCACCCTGAAGCTGACCGGCGACTCCACCAAGGCCGCGAGGATCGAGGTCATCGCGGACGCCAAGAAGGTGACCTGGAACGGCAGCACGGTCACCGTCACCAAGGAGCCGCGCCCCGTCGAGCTGCCCAGGCTGACGACATGGAAGTACAAGGAGGAGGCACCGGAGTCCGCCCCGGACTTCGACGACGCCACCTGGACCACCGTCGACCACCTCACCGCCAACAACCCGGACCTGGCAGGGTCGTTGCCGGTCCTCGCGATGGACGAGTACGGCTACCACCACGGCAACGTCTGGTACCGCGGCCGGTTCAAGACCACGGGAAAGGCGACCGCGCTCGCGCTCGACGCCAACACCGGCCCGACCGGCCAGTACGCGGTCTGGCTCAACGGCCGCTACCTCGGCAGATCCGGCGACGGTGCGCACACCTTCGACATCCCGGCGGACACGCTGAGGGCCGGCGGAGACAGCACGGACAACGTCCTCTCCGTCCTCGTGGAGAACGCGGGCCACAACGAGGAATGGGGCCACGACTACTCGAAGGAGCCGCGCGGACTGCTCGGCGCCGAGGTGATCGGCGGCGCCTCCACCCTCACCTGGAAGATCCAGGGCAGCCGGGGCGGTGAGGACCCCGTCGACACCGCCCGGGGCTCGTACAACAACGGCGGGCTGTACGGGGAGCGGGCCGGCTGGTCGCTGCCCGGATACTCCGACAGCGGCTGGAAGAGCACCACCCTCTCCGAGCAGACCGGGAAGAGCGGGCCCGGCGTGCGCTGGTACCGCACCTCCGCACGGCTCGACCTGCCGCAGGGCCAGGACAACGCGATCGCGCTGGACTTGGCCGAGACCGCGGGCGGCGGCGCCGGCTACCGCGCTGAGATCTTCGTCAACGGCTGGCTGATCGGCCGTTACCTGCCCGATACCGGACCCCAGACACGGTTCGTCGTCCCCAAGGGCATCCTGCGCGAGCAGGGCGGCAACACCATCGCCCTGGCCGTGTGGTCCACCGAGGCCGGCGCGGGCCCGGGTTCGGCGAAGCTGGTCGACCTCGGCGCCTCGGCGGGAGGGATCAAGGTGGGCACGGTGGCCGCTCCCTCGTACGACGCCAAGACGTACGCCATGCCGGCCGCGGGCGCTCAAGTCACCGTGGACGCCGAGCCGTTCCTGGGCACCGGCACCGCAGCCAAGGTCCCTGTCACCCTCAGCGTGCCGAAGGACGCGCCGACCGCCCGGAACGTCGAGCTGGCCCTGAAGGTCCCGGGCGGCTGGACCGCCACCACCGGCGACACCACCCGTTTCGACCGGGTCCGGCCCGGCGCCACGGTGACCGCGGACTACACCGTCACCCCGCCGGGCGACCCGGTCCACTACGCCCTCCTGACCGCGACCGCCAAGCTCACCCAGCCCGGCCGTCCGGGCACCGTCACCGGTGTACGGGCCGTGCAGGTGCCGCCACCCGGGCTGTCCGCCGATGCCTTTGTGAGCGACCTGACCCTGGTCAAGGCGGTCAATGGCTGGGGTCCGGTCGAGAAGGACGCCTCCAACGGGGAGGACGCGGCGGGTGACGGCCGTCCCCTGAGCATCGGCGGCACCACCTACACCAAGGGGCTCGGCGTGCACGCGAACAGCCAGATCCGGGTCTATCTCGGCGGCGGCTGCACCCGGTTCTCCGCCACCGCCGGGGTGGACGACGAGGTCCGCGACGGCGGAAGCGTCTCCTTCCAGGTGATCGCCGACGGCCGCTCCCTCACCACAACCCCGGTGGTAGGGGGCTCCGACGGCGGCACCGGCATCGACGTGGACGTGACCGGCGCCCGCTGGCTGGACCTGCTGGTCGACGGTGACGGCGATGTCTCCTCGGACCACGCCGACTGGGCAGAGTCCAAGCTGACGTGCGGCGGCGGTGGTGCCTGATGCCCACGGTGAGAGGAACCGTCCGCTGCGGCTCGGCGGCGCTGATCCTGGCCGCGCCGCTCCTCGGCACGGCCCCGGCGGCTGCCGACTCCGGGCCGGTCACCTTCGCGATGCCCGCCTACGAACTGCGCGTTGCCACGGAGCGGTTGACCGTCACCACCGTGCGGGCGGGCCGGACCGTCCTGGCCACCGCGCCCGCGGCGTTCCGGTTCCGGATCGGCGCCGACTGGCACATCGTCCGGGAGGTCACCGGCAGTACGCGTGACGGCAACGCCCTGCGTGTGACCGCCGCCACCGACCTGCCGGGCGTCACCGTGGATCTGCGGATCACCCTGCGCTCCGACCGGTACGACATCAACTGGTCCCTGTCGGGCGCCCGGGCCGACGCGCTCAGCACGGCGTACGACCTGAACAGCGCGGGGCACTGGTACGGGCACGGCGAGAACAGCGACCAGACCGTCCAGCCGTGGCCGCTGGACTCCGGGCAGGTGGTGGACACCGGGTTCAGCCCGGCGTCCTACCAGGTGGTCTCCCCTTTCTGGTACACCTCCAGCGCCACCGGGCTGCGGGCGGACACGAACGACCCGATGGACGTGCGGATCAACGCCGGCGGCAACGGGCTCGGCGAGTTCACCGTCACCGGCGAACGGCCCGCCGCCTCCACGGTGTTCGTCGAGGACACCCCCGCCGAGGTGTACCGCGACCACATCGCACTGGCCGGCGGGCCCGAACGCTCCGACACCTCCTACGAGCAGTACGCCACCCCGCTCTGGAACTCCTGGGCCCAGCTCTACGGCGAGCAGACCCAGGAGAACGTCCTCGCCTGGGCCCGTGCACTGGCCGGCGCCGGGCTCGGCGGGCACGCTCTCCAGATCGAGGAGAGCGTGATCGCCGCCGACTTCGGCGAACGTTTCCCCGATCTGCCCGCCCTGTCCGAGCAACTCGACCGCCTCGGCTTCGACCTCGGCATGTGGACGGGCCTTTACATGCCCGAGACAGCCGCCAACTTCTCCGAAGCCGTCGACAACGGGTACCTGCTGAAGGACCCGTCCGATCCGGCCAAGCCGTGCCTGTTCACGTGGTGGAACGGCCGCCGGACCGGGTTGATCGACTTGGCGAATCCCGCCGCGCGGCAGTGGTACGCCGACGATCTCAAGGCGCAGACAAGCGAGTCGGGGGTGGCGGGGTTCAAGTTCGACACCGCCTTCTTCGACGACCGGTGCGCCCCGTATCCGGGGGCGACCCGCGCCGACTACGTGAAGTACGGCACCGAACTGGCGGACGAGTTCGACCAGCAGGGGGCCGGGCTGCGGGTCGCGTGGAACGCCGCGCAGACCAAGGGCTTCGCCACCCGCACGGCCGACAAGCCCACCACCTTCGCGGGGCTGCGCGCCGCGGTCTCGGCCAACCTGGCCGTCTCGACGATCGGGTACCCCTTCGTCGAGACCGACATGATCGGCGGCTCGCTCAGCTACCCGCCGCCCACCAAGGAGGTCCTGGTCCGCTGGGCGCAGGCGGCATCCCTGATGCCGCTGATGTACGCCTCGACCTCGCCCACCGGCGTACGGGACGCGACGACCGGCCAGTGGGTCGGATACGACCGGGAGACGGTCGATCTCTACCGGCAGGCGATCAAGACGCACGAGAAGCTCGCCCCGTACATCTGGGATCAGGTGCAGAGCACCCTGAAGACCGGTGATCCGATCATGCGGCCGCTGTTCTTCGACTTCCCTCGGGACGAGGCGAGTTACACGGTCACCGACGAGTGGATGCTCGGCCCGGCCGTGCTGGCCGCGCCCAAGCTCGACGAAGGCACCACCAGAGACCTCTTCCTGCCGTCCGGAACCTGGCGTGACGTCACCAACGGCAAGGTCGTCCGCGGCCCCGTGACGCTCAAGCAATACCCGGCGCCACTCGGGGTGACCCCGGCGTTCGTGAACCTCAAGGCCAAGGACGCCACCAAGGCGTACCGGGCGCTCGCGCGCACCGACGCGGAACAGTAGGGGGCGGCTCATGCAGGGGATACGCGGCAGGCTCGCGGCTCTGCTCCTGGCGGTCGCGGCCGTCGTGGCCGGGACGGTGGCGCCCGCCGGGGCCGGTCAGCAGGACGATCGGCGCGGCTGGACGGGAACCTGGGCGACGGCGGCCAGCGAGCACTACGAGGTCTCGGGGATGTCCGAGGTGACGGTACGGATGCCGGTGCACACCAGCGTCGGCGGTTCAACCGTACGCATCCGGCTCACCAACGCCTACGCCACCGACCCGGTGACGATCGGGCACGCGACCGTGGGCCTGCGTGACGGTGGTTCCGCCGCGGCGAGGCCGTACGACGTGCGGTTCGGCGGGAAGCGGGAGGTCACGATCCGGGCGGGCGGCGAGGTGGTCAGCGATCCGGTCGGCCTCGCAGTCCCGGCCCTGGCCGACCTGGTGGTCAGTCTCCATCTGCCCGGTCAGGTCACGCACATCACCGGTCACTGGTGGGCGCAGCAGACCGTGTACTGGACGGACTACGGGGCGGGTGACCACGCCGCCGACACCGCCGGTGACGCCTACACCTGGACCACCACGAGCTGGCCGTTCCTCAGCGGCGTCGACGTGACCGCGCCGAGGACCGGGGCGGTGGTGGCGCTCGGCGACTCGATCACCGACGGGTCCTTCTCGACCGCCGACACCAACCAGCGCTGGCCCGACCTGCTCTCCGCCCGGCTGAACGCCTGCCGGCCCGGCGCCGGAGTGCTCAACGCGGGCATCACCAGCAACCGGATCACAGCCGGAACCGAGACCAACCCCTCGGCGCTCGACCGGCTCGAACGGGATGTGCTCTCCCAGCCGGGCGCCAGGACCCTGATCCTCTTCGAGGGGATCAACGATCTCGGCGGGGCGAGTGCCGAGCAGATCATCGCCGGGATGACGGAGATCGCCGACCGGGCGCACCAGCGCGGGATGCGGGTCGTCGGCGCCACGGTCACGCCGTACAAGGACTTCACCTGGGGCGGCTGGAGCGAGGAGACGGAGGCGCGGCGACAGCAGGTCAACGCGTTCGTCCGGGACTCCGGCGGAGTCTTCGACGACTACGCCGACTTCGACCGGGCGGTCCGGGACCCGGCGGATCCGCGTCGGCTGGGCGCCGCGTACGACTCCGGTGACCATCTGCATCCCAACGATGCCGGGATGCGGGCATTCGCCGACTCCATCGACCTGACGTCGCTCGGCCTCGGCCGCGGCTGTTCCTGAGGAGGAACCGTGTCCAGACGGCTTGAACACCTACGCGGGCACCGAAGATTCGCGGCCCTGGCCACAGCGTTGGTGGCCACCCTGGCAGCCCTGCTCCCGGCGGCCCCAGCCGCTGCCGACACCAAGCAGCCGCAGTGGGCGGGGACTTGGGCGACCGCACAGCACGCCTCGTACGATCCGGGCACCTCCGAGGTGACGGTCCGGATACCGGTGCGGGTGAGTGCCGGCGGGTCGAGCGTACGCATCCGCCTGACCAACGCCTTCACCACCGAGCCGGTGACGATCGGGCACGCGACCGTGGGGCGCGGTGCCGGTGGCTCCGCCGTCGCGAAGCCGTACGAGCTGCGGTTCGGCGGCAAGGACGAGGTGAGGATCGCCGCCGGGGAACAGGCGGTGAGCGATGCCGTCCGGATCCCCGTGCCGGCCCGCGGCGACCTGGTCGTCAGCCTGTACTTCCCGGGCCGGCTCACCCACATCAGCCAGCACTGGATGGGCCTGCAGACCGTCTACTGGACGCCCGACGGCGGCGGCGACCACGCCTCGGACGCCGACGGGGACGCCTTCACCCGGACCGACTCCGCCTTCCCGTTCCTGACCGGTGTCGACGTACAGGGCGCAAACGCGGCGGGCTCCGTGGTGGCGCTCGGCGACTCCATCACCGACGGCGCGGCCTCCACTTCGAACGCCAACCGGCGCTGGCCCGACTATCTGGCGGGGCGGCTGTCGGCCTGTTCCACCACCGCCGGAGTGCTGAACGAGGGCATCAGCGGCAACCGGATCACGGCCGGCGTCGACGGCAACCCGTCGGCCATGGACCGGCTGGAACGCGATGTGCTGTCGCAGCCGGGCGCCCGGACGGTGATCCTGTTCGAGGGTGTCAACGACCTCAGCTGGGGCGGTGCCACCGGCGACCAGGTGATCGACGGCATGAAGGAGATCGGACGCCGTGTCCACGCGCGCGGGCTGCGCCTGATCGGCGCGACCGTCGTCCCGTATCGCGGCTGGGGCGACTGGTGGACCGAGGCCAAGGAGGCCGACCGGCAGAAGGTCAACACGTTCGTACGCGACTCCGGCGGCGCCTTCGACGGCTACGCCGACTTCGACGAGGCCGTACGGGACCCGGACGACCCCACCCGCTACGGCGCCGCGTTCGACTCCGGTGACCATCTGCACCCCAACGACACCGGGATGAAGGCGTTCGCCGACGCGGTGGACCTCGCAGGTCTGCGTGTGGCCCGCGACTGCCCCTCGGCCCGCGTCCGGCTCACCCCGTACCGGCCGACCCTGCAAGCGGGCGGCGACGGCACGGAGATCACGTCGACCGTCACCAACACCGGCACCGGCACGGTTACCCAGGTCAGCACACGCCTCGATCTCCCCGACGGCTGGTCCGCCGAACCGGCCGGCAGCACGCGGACACGCTCCCTCTCCCCGGGCGACAGCGCCACCCTTACCTGGACGGTGACCCCCGCGGCCGACGCAGCCTGGGGCACCCACGAGATCGGCGTACGCACCTCCTTCCTCCAGGACGGCCGTACGCGGCGTGACTCCGACAGCGTGGACGCGACGGTGACCCCCGCTCCGTCCGGGGTCCGGGCGCCGTACCTGACGACCGCCACCACCACCGAGGAGGCCCGATACGCCCAGAACGGCGACCAGTTCGCCATCTGGGCGGGCGGCCAGGACCTGTCCGGCTGGAAGGACGAGAAGGCGGCGGTGTACCTCGCCGACGCCGCACCGCCGTCCGGCACGGTGAGCGCCCGGATCGTCGGTCAGACCGGCCGCGGCCCGTCCGCCAAGGCGGGGATCGCCGTAGCCAACGACCTCACCGCGCCGGCAGCGGGCGGCTACGCGGTGCTCACCATGTCCGCGCAGTTCGGCCTGGAGTTCCTGACCGACAGCGACGGCGACGGGAAGCTCGACACCTGGGCCGGGGGCGGCAGTTCGTACCACCCCGCCTGGCTGAAGCTCGTCCGCGACGGCACCGCCTACACCGCGTACGCCAGTTCCGACGGCGCCGCCTGGCAGCAGGTGGCCACCGCCACCGTGCCGTCCGCGAGCGGCACCGGCGACGCCGGAATGGTCGCGAGCGCCGTCAACCTCAACTACCCGGGCCAGACCACGACAGCACTTTTCGACTCCTTCTCCACCCACGAGTGATCCACGCAGAGTGAGAGGCACATTGATGGCAGTCGACCGCAGACACTTCATGACCACCGCGGCCGCCCTCGGCGGCGCGGTGCTGCTCGCCCCGCCAGGCACCGCCCAGGCCCTTGCCGGCGGCGCGGTGCCCGGCGGCTCCGGCATACCCGACTACCAGCCCACCAAGGCGTCCCTCGACACCCATCCCGTGCCGCGCTGGTACAAGGACGCCAAGTTCGGCATCTTCGTCCACTGGGGCATCTACTCGGTGATCGCCGGCGCGACGCCGAGAAGCGCCTCCGAGTGGTACCTCTGGTACCAGAGCACCAAGGACACCGCCGAATGGAAGTACCACCGCGACACCTACGGCGAGGACGTCACCTACGACGACCTCATCCCGCAGTTCAAGGCCGAGAAGTACGATCCCGACGCCTGGGTCAAGCTGTTCGAGCAGGCGGGCGCCGAGTACTTCGCGCTGACCAGCAAGCACCACGACGGATTCGCCCTCTACCCCAGCAAGGTGACGGACCGTCACTCCGTGGCGCACGGCCCGAAGCGCGACCTCGTCGGTGAGCTGATGACCGCGGCCCGCAAGCGCGGCACCGTGCGCCCGGGCCTGTACTACTCGCTCGGCGAGTACTTCAACCCGGCGATCGGCCGGCCGATGCGCAACTTCTACACCGACAAGGAAATCCCGATGACCGGCTACAAGCCGGTCGAGGACTACATAGGCGACTACGAACTCAAGCAGCTCTACGAGATCTTCGACCGCTACGACCCGGAGCTGCTGTGGGCGGACGGACAGTGGTTCCGGCCCACCGGCGAACCGCCGTGGCGCAGCGAAGAACCCATGGCCCACTACTACAACCAGGCCAAGAACCGTAAGCACCCCAAGGGTGTCGTGATCAACGACCGGTTCGACACCCACTTCGACTTCGCGACGTACGAGCAGCGCACCAACCCCACCATGGATCCGCAGAAGTGGGAGTGCTGCATGACCATGGGCTACTCCTGGGGCTACAACAAACATGAGCCGGACGAGGACTACAAGACCTCCGAGTTCCTGATCCAGCTGCTCGCCGACGTGGTCAGCAAGAACGGCAACCTGCTGCTCAACATCGGTCCCAGGCCGGACGGCACGATCCCCGAGATCATGCAGGAGCGGCTGCGGGACATCGGCGCCTGGCTGAAGGTCAACGGCCCGGCGATCTACGGGTCGACGCCCTGGGTGCGGGCGGAGGAGGATGGCGGCTCGCTCGGCGTCCGCTACACCGTCACCCCGGGCAAGTTCAACATCATCGTGCTGGGCGCGCCCAGCGGCACCCTCTCGGTGCCCGGTGACATCCCCATCAGCGCCACGTCCCGGATCCGACTGCTCGGCACGAGCGGCAGTCTGAGGTGGACCCGCGGCGACGGAAAGATCAACATCACCGTACCGTCCGACCTGCCCAGCGACATCGCCAACGTCTTCACCGTCGACTGGGCCCGGTGACCGGCATGGGAATCCGCAACGACACCCGGTTCGACACCCTGGGACCCATGCTCACCGTCACCACGGAACCCGCCGAGCCGGCCGGTGGTGACACGGTCACCGCCACCGCGGTCCTCACCAACGACTGCCCCTTCCCGCTCCGCAACGCCGTGCTCCACCTGATCAACCCCGGCGCCACCACGGCGACGAAGACCATCCCGCTCGGCGACCTGCGGCGCGGCGCGAAGACGACCCGGCGCTGGAAGACGGCGATGCCGGCCGACGTGGCCGGGAACGTGTCGTTCACCGCGCACGTGGTCTTCGACGTCGACGGGCGCAGCAGCGACTGCGCACGGTCCGCGACGACGTTCACGGTGCCCTACCAGCCCAACGAGGTGCGGGACCCGTACCGGACGTTCGCAACCACCGACGACGCGAAGTTCGGCCAGTACGGCAGCCAGTTGGTGATCTGGGCGGGCGGCCGCGACTTCTCCGGCGGCACCGACGAGAAGGGGGGCGTCCTCCTTCCCAGATCCGCCGCCGAGTCGAGCGTGGTGCAGGTCAAGACGGTCAGCCTGACCGGGAGCGACAACCCCACCGCCAAGTACGGCATCGCGGTCGCCAACGACCTCACCGCGCCGGAGAAGGGCGGCTACGCCGTACTCACCATGTCGAAGTCGTTCGGCCTGGAGTTCATGACCGACAGCGACGGCGACGGACGGCTCGACACCTGGGCCGGTGGCGGCGGCTCCACCCACCCCGCATGGCTGCGCCTGGTCCGCGACGGCACCGCATACACCGCGTACTCCAGCGTCAACAACGGCCTTTCCTGGACCGAGATCGCGAGCGCGGACGTCCCCTCCGCGAGCGGCGCACTGGACGCCGGCATGGTGGCGAGCGCCGTGAACCTCAACTACCCCGGCACCACCGTGCAGGCCGTGTTCGACCACTTCTCAGTGGAGACAAGATGACAACCCATAGCCTCGCCCGGGCCGCCTACCGCTCGGAACGGGACTTCCTCCCGCCGCCCGTCTCCCTCACCGTCACCCCGGCCACCCCTGAGCCGGGCCAGGCCGTGGCCCTGACCGCCACCCTCAAGAACACCACCGGCATCACCCTGCGCGGCACCGTTCTCTACCTCGCCGTGGGCGACGTCGAGGAGTCGGACGGCCTGGGCGACATCGCGCCCGGACGGTCGGTCACCCGCAGTTGGCGGACCCGGCTCCCCGACGACGCCGAGGGAGTGGTGCCCTGCATCGCGCACGCGCTCTTCGACGTGCACGAGCACGGATCCGACTGCACCCGCGCGACCTCGTCGCTGAAATTGCCGTACAAGTCGCTGGCCAGTGCCTTCGACAACGCCGGCATCTCGTCCGACGACGCCACGACCACCGCCGACATCGACGGCTCGCGTTCCAGCCTGTCCGCCCAGGCGCTGGCATCGGTCGGCCTGACGCCCGGAGCTTCGGTCACCTACGACGGGACGGCCTTCACCTGGCCGGACACCGAGCCCGGGGCCAGGGACAACGTGGTGTCCTCCGGGCAGACCGTGCGGCTGTCCGGCACCGGCTCGAGGCTGGACTTCCTCGGCACCTGCACCTGGGGCGACGGCAAGGGGCCCGGGAAGGTCGTCTACGCGGACGGTACGGAGCAGGCCTTCTCCGTGGAGGTCCCCGACTGGTACTGGGCGAACCCCGTGGCCGCGGTGGTACTGCCCTACCGCAACACCCCCTCGGGCCAGGACAGGAACCCGGTCAGCCTCTACACCTTCGGCGTCGAGCTGGAGGACAAGGAACTGCATTCCGTCGTGCTGCCGAAGGTCAGCGACGGCCTGACGAGCGGTGTTCCCGCTCTGCACATTTTCGCGATGACCGTCGCCTGATCCGAGCGGCGGTGTCGCGGCATTGCACCACGGTTCGGAAGATCCGAAGAGTCTTGAGAGGACGTTCATGACAGGCAATCAACCGCTCAGCCGCAGACGCCTGCTGACCGGAGTGGCCGCGTTCGGCGGAGTGGTGGTGCTGACGCCGCCGCCAGGTGCCCACGCCGCACCAGCGGCGGCCGACACGGCTGCGAAGCCGTTCAACACGACCCCCGCATCGGTCGCGCTGCGACGGCTGCTGCCCGACCACCACCGGCAGGTGACGCTGCGCGCGCTGGGCGCCGGCAGTGCCGACCGGTTCAAGGTCACCGGCCGGGCCGGGGCGATCACTGTGGCGGGCACCAGCCCGGCGGTGTTGCTCACCGGCTTCAACACCTATCTCGCGCGGGCGGCGAAGGCCGACATCTCCTGGAACGGTGAGCAGCTGAACCTCCCCAGGCTGCTGCCCGCCCCCGACGGGGAGATCGCCGGATCGGCGAACGTGCCGCACCGGTTCGCCCTCAACGACACCAACGACGGTTACACCGGCCCTTACCGGGACTGGGACGCGTGGGAGCGCGAGCTGGACGTGCTCGCGCTGCACGGCATCAACAGGGTGCTGGTCTACACGGGCGGCGACGCCGTCTACTACGACACCTTCCGGCAGTTCGGCTACTCGGACGCCGAGATGCGGGCGTGGATTCCGGCACCGGCCCATCAGCCGTGGTGGCTGCTGCAGAACATGTCGGGGTTCGGCGGTCCGGTGTCCAGGCGGCTCATCGAGAGGCGCGCCGATCTCGCGCGGAAGATCACCGACCGGGTGCGCGAACTGGGCATGACACCGGTGCTGCCCGGCTACTTCGGCACGGTGCCGGACGACTTCGTCGCCAAACACGGTGGGGACGCGGCCGTGGTTCCCCAGGGCCCCTGGGGCGCCTTCAAGCGGCCCGACTGGCTCGACCCGCGCACCACGGCCTTCGACGAGGTGTCCGCCGCCTTCTACCGGGCCCAGTCGGAGCGGTTCGGCGACAGCGCGATGTACAAGATGGACCTGTTGCACGAGGGCGGCAACCCTGGTGATGTTCCGGTGGACGAGGCCGCGGCAGCCGTCGAAGGGGCGCTCCAGAAAGCTCACCCGGGTGCGATCTGGGCCATCCTGGGCTGGCAGTCCAACCCGTCCACGGCGCTGCTCGACGGGGTCGACAAGTCCCGGATGCTGATCGTGGACGGCCTGTCCGACCGCTACACCACCGTCACGGACCGGGAGAGCGACTGGGGCGGCACCCCGTACGCCTTCGGCAGCATCTGGAACTTCGGCGGCCACACCCCGATGGGCGCCAACGCCCCGGACTGGGTGGAGCAGTATCCCAAGTGGCGTGACAAGGAAGGCAGCGCGCTCGCCGGTATCGCGGCGATGCCGGAGGCCGCCGACAACAACGCGCCCGCGCTCGCCCTCCTCACCGACCTGGCCTGGACACCGGGCACCATCGACCTCGACGACTGGTTCGCCGCGTACGCCGTGTCCCGCTACGGAGGCGAGGACCCGCACGCGGCTGCCGCCTGGAGGACGATCCGCGACACCGCGTACAACATGACCCGCAAGGATGCGTGGAGCGAGGCGCCCGACGGACTGTTTGGCGCCCGGCCGAGTCTGGGCGCCAACAAGGCCGCCGCCTGGGGCCCGGAGGCCGACCGCTACGACACCACGGTCTTCGACGCGGCCCTCACCGAACTGCTCCAGGTCGCGCCGCGACTGCGCGACAGTTCCGCCTACGCCTACGACCTCGCCGACGTGACCCGCCAGGTGCTGTCCAACCGCAGCCGTGTACTGCTGCCCCGAATCAAGGCGGCGTACGAGGCCGGTGACCGGGCCGGCTTCGACCGGCTCACCAAGACCTGGCTCAGCTGGATGAAGCTGATGGACAAAGTGCTGGCCACGTCCCCGCAGCACCTGCTCGGACGGTGGCTGGCCGACGCCCGGTCCTGGGGCGCCACCAGGGCCGAGAAGGACCAATTGGAGTACGACGCACGGTCGATCATCACCACCTGGGGCGGCCGGGAGAGCAGCGAGGAAGGGCTGCACGACTACGCGAACCGGGAATGGGCGGGGCTGGTCGGCGGCCTGTACCTCACGCGCTGGAAGACATACTTCGGCGAGTTGTCCGCCGCGCTCGCGGCCGGCCGGGAGCCGGCCGAGATCGACTGGTTCGCGCTGGAGGACCGCTGGGCGCACCAGCACGACAGCTACGCGGTGAAGACGTCGGGCGACATCCACAAGCTGGCCCGGAAGGTGCGCGACACCCTGGTGGCCGATCCCGACCAGGTGGCGCTGACCGGGTCCGCCGACCGGGGCGCGGTGGCGGAGGACCACCCGGTGACGGTGACCGTGTCGTTCACCAACCGAAACGGCTTCGGGCCGGCGACGGACGTGACCCTGTCCGTCGAAGCGCCGGAGGGGATGACCGCCGAGCCGGCCGGAGCCACCACCGCGGCGTCGGTCGCCCCGGGCGAGACCTTCTCGGCAAATTTCCGGGTCACCCTCACCAAGGCTGTCGGCGCGCTGGTCTCCCGGGTGCCGGTGGGCGCGTCCTACCGGACCGGCGCCGCGCGCGGCTCGGCCTCGGCGGCGGTCCGGCTGATGGCAGGCACCGGGGTGGTCGACCCCTACCGGAGCGCCTCCTCCAACGACGCGGTCTTCGGCCAGACCGGCGACGCGATCGCCATCGAGGGCGCGGGCGCCGACCTGTGGGGCGGCACCAACGAGTTCGGCACGGTCTACCGCCCCGCCACCTTCGGGTCCTCCTCGACCGCCACCGTCCAGGTCACCTCGCAGGACACCACTGGCGGCTGGGCCCGCGCCGGGCTGATCGTCCGCAACGACCTCTCGGAGAGTGGCACCGGCTCGGCCGGCTACGTCAATCTCGCGGTGACTCCGTCCAACGGCTGCGCGCTGTCCTGGGACTCCGACGCCAACGGCCAGTTCGACTCCATCGAGTTGGCCGGTTCCCTGGCCGCCCCGGTGCACCTGCGACTGACGCGCTCCGGCGACGCGTACACCGGTGAGTGCAGTCGCGACGGCGTCTCCTGGACCAAGGTCGGAACCGCCACACCGGGCGGCGCTGCCGGTACCCAGGATGTCGGCGTCTTCATGACGGCGGCCAATGGCTGGACCGGCACTCGCGGGATCGCCGGCTTCGAGGACTTCTCCGTCACCTGAGCGGATGGGCCGGCCTGGCCGGGGCCGCCTCACGTGTCTCCGGCCCTCTTCCGTGAACAGGTCGCCCGGGCCTGTGAGCGGGCCGCCCTGGTGCTACGTGCCGGTGCCCCCGAACCGACCCAGCCGGAACCTGGCAACTCCTGATACGAGGTTGCTTCCTTGGTGGGCCCTGGCCGGAAGGTTCCGCAAGTCTGGACGGCATCGGTTGCCGACGGTGGTCGGGGTGGCGCTGGCCGGAAGTACGTCGGTGTACGCGATCGGGCAGTCGATCACCGGGTGTTCACGGGAGACCCTGAAGGTGGGTCACGAGGGACAGAGCCTTGCAGGCTGTGGTCCTCAACGCCCTGGAACCCGAGGGGGAAGCGCGGTTCGAGCCGGGCAGCTACGGCTTCCGGGAGCGACGGCAATGCCATCATGCTCATTCGCGTTCGACGACGAGTACGCGGCTCTCCTGACCGATCTTCTGCCGCCGCTCGTGATCGTCCGCGTGGCCGATCCTCATGGCGGGCGGCTCGCGCAGCTGATCGATCTCCTGGCCACCGAGGTCGGGGTCGCCGCCGTCGGCGGCCCGCTGGTGCAGAACCACCTTGCACAGATCCTGCTCGTGCACGTGCTCCGTGCTCACGCCGGTCAGACAGACCGGCCCACCGGCTGGCTGGGCGCCCTGAACGAGGACGGCATCGGTGCCGCCCTGCGAGCCGTGCACGCGGACGTGGCCTACTCCTGGAGCCTCAAGGAGCTCGCCGAGATCAGCCGCATGTCGCGTTCCGCGTTCGCCCAGGCTTTCAAGAGCCACGTCGGGGTCCCGCCGTTGGAGTACCTGATCCAATGCCGCATGAGCCTCGCGCGCGACGCCCTCGCCCGCGACACTCTCTCGATCTCCGAGCTCGCACGGGCCACGGGCTACCTGTCCGAGAGCGCGTTCAGCACCGCGTTCCGCCGCGTGGTCGGCTCATCGCCCGCACAGTTTCGGAACCAGGCACGACAGCCACCGCGCTCGGCCGCGAACGGAAGCTGAGGAGGCGTCCTGTGCTCAGCTGCGCCCCTCACGCTGGCGACGAAGACGCCGGCACACCGCCCGCCGACACCACTACCAGCGACGCGGACACGCGTCATAGACGCGACCACCACGCCGTCTCTGGCTCCCGTGATCGGCGCGTTTCCCTTGACCGTGCGACAAGGGAGGCGGCTATGGAGCGGTGGAATTGGCCACCATCGGGTACACAGCAGATTTTTCGTCTGGTGGTGGTACCGCGGGTTCATGCCTGTGAGCTGTATGTATGCACCGTCGGTAGGGGAGTTGGCAGGCTCCGGCCCGCATATGGTCCGGATCTTGGTGGGGCGACGCAGGTGTGACGTCCGTGCACCGGCGGTCGAAAACCATCCCGGCGCGCACATCGGTGTGGCCGTGCGCCATGACACCCCACACGGTGACCTGATTGGGAGCGGTTGTCGTCAGGGGTAAACGGCGCCTACCTGTCCGCCTCCTGCACGTACTGCTCGTACGAGCAGATCTGTTCCCGGTGGGGGGTAGGACGGGAGAAGCGGCCTACGGCGGAGTGGCAGGCCGCGATGACCTGCGCGAGGACGAGCGTTGTCTCGGCGTCGCAGGAGGGATCACCGGGGCGTTCATGTGGGATGCCGTACCACTCGGCGACCGTTTCCAGAGCGCGCCCGCCGGAGCGGAAGGGCTCGGCGTGCCGGTCCAGAACGAGTGGGTCGCAGATCGGTGATATGCCGTTGGCCAAGCGATCAGACAATGGTGTGAGTCCGTGCCGGAGCAGTTCACTCTCCAACGTGCTCAGGACGAATTGGGCGTACCCAGACCACCATCAGTTCCTTGGTTGCCAACTGCCCCACAAGCACGGTTGTCACCGCTGCGCCGAGAGTGCGGTCGACACCGTACCGGTTGCCGGTGGTCGCGATGTCCAGGGCCATCAGGCGGCGTCGATGCCAGCCTGAATGGTGCCCCCGAACCCGCCGCGACCGCTCACCATCAATGCAAACGCGGTAAAACGCCCCAGTGAGGCACTGACGGCGGAAAGCCATCCGTAACGCAAACCATTACGCAAGGCCAGTAACTGATTTGCCCCCGGTGTTGCGGCAAGCAGCAGAGCCGTGGGGAAGAAGGTCGTCCACTCTACGTCTGAGATCATGCCGGTACGCGTACCCGGACACCGCAACGATTTCTCACGAAACCATCAGTGAGTAGATGGCATATGGCCCGATCGCTGCATTGAGTAGTGGGGCCTCAGGGCGTATGAAGGCCGCGTTCTACTCCAGTGACGGCTGGGAGTCCGCCGCACTGCTTCGCGAGGCACGTCCGGGCGGGACGCTGGCCGCGCTCACCGCGGAAGGAACGGACTCACGGCAGGTCGGCCAGCACGCGGTCCGGTGTCAGGGGAAGTTCGCGGTACCGGACACCGGTGGCGTGGTGGACGGCGTTGCCGATGGCCGCCGCCGTACCGACGATCCCGATCTCGCCGATGCCTTTGCTGCCCATCGGGTTGAGATGGGGATCGTCCTCGTCGATCCAGTGGGCCTCGACGGCGGGTACGTCGGCATGGGCGGGTACGTGGTAGGCGGCCAGGTCCGCCTCGGTGAAGTCGCCGAACGCGGCGTCCATGGTGCTGCCCTCGGTCAGTGCCATGCCCAGGCCCATCGTCATGCCGCCGATGAACTGGGAGCGAGCGGTACGGGGGTTGAGGATGTGCCCCGCCGCGTACACGCCGAGCAGGCGGCGGACCCGGACCTCCCCGGTGACCGTGTCGACGGTGATCTCGGCGAAGTGGGCGCCGAAGGCGTGCCGCGAGTAGTCGCTGTCGGCGTCCGCGCTGCCTTGCGTGTCGGCGCTCGCGGTGAGACCCGGCTCGGGCAGGGCGCCCGTGTGTTCCGCGAGGACCGCGCGCAACCGTGTGCACGCCTCGTGGACCGCCCAGCCCCATGAGGCGGTGCCCGAGGAACCGCCGGCCAGTGACGCCGACGGCAGGTCACTGTTCCCGATCTCGGTACGGACCCGTTCCAGCGGGACGCCGAGGGCGTCGGCGGCGACCTGCGCGAGGACCGTGCGGGCACCGGTGCCGATATCGATCGCGTTGACCCGCACGACGAAGCTTCCGTCCGGCCGCGCCTGGGCGGTCGCGGTGGAGGGCTGGATCAGCACGGGATACATCGCGGCCGCCACCCCCGATCCCACCAGCAGGGGGCCCGCGGAACGGGTGCCCGGCCGGGGATCCCGGTGCGACCAGTCGAAGCGCTGGGCGCCCTCCCGCAGACACTCGACGAGATGCCGGCTGCTGAACGGTTTGCCGCTGTCCGGTTCGGTGTCCGGCTCGTTCGCGATGCGCAGCTCGACGGGGTCCATCCTGAGTGCCACGGCGAGTTCGTCCATGGCCGACTCCAGGGCGTACATGCCCGGTGCCTCGCCGGGCGCGCGCATCCAGGAGGGGCTGGGAACGTCCAGCGGTACGACGCGGTGGCTGGTGCGGCTGTTCGGCGCGGCGTACATGATGCGGGCGGGCACAGCCGCCTGCTCGACGAACTCCTTGATACGGGATGTGTGGGTGGTGACCTCGTGCCGGAGCGAGGTGAGGGAACCCTGTTCGGTGGCGCCGAGGCGGATGCGGTGCAGGGTGGGCGCGCGATGGCCGACGAGGGCGGGCAGGAGGCGGCGGGGCAGGGCCACGGTGACAGGGCGTCCGGTCTGCCGCGCCGCCATCGCGGCGAGCACCACGTGGGGGCGTGGCGTCCCCTTGGACCCGAAGCCGCCGCCGACATGCTCGGACATGACGGTGACCCGGTCCTCGGGCAGCCGGAACAGCGCGGAGAGTGTGGCTCGTACGACCGTGGTGCCCTGGCTCGAGTCGTGCACGACGAGCCGGCCGTCGTCCCAGTGGGCGGTGGCCGCGTGCGGTTCCATGGGGTGGTTGTGCAGGGGCGGCACCCGGTAGTCGGCGTCGACGCGGACCGCGGCGGACGTGAACGCGCCCTCGGGGTCGCCCTGTTCCCGCTGTGCCGGGTAGCCGCCGTTGGCCTCTTCGGGGACGTACGCTCCCGGATGAGTCTCGGTGAGAGTCACGTCATGGTCCTGTGCGGTGTACTCGACACGCACCGCCGCGGCACCGGACCGGGCCGCTTCCAGCGTCTCGGCGACGACCAGGGCGACCGGCCAACCGCGGTGCGGTACCCGGGAGTTCTGCAGGACGGCAAGTGTGGGGTCGTCGGGGTCGGCGAGCCGGGGAGCGTTCTCGTGGGTGAGCACGGTCAGGACCTCCGGGAGCCGCAGGGCCTCACTGGTGTCGATCGCGCGGACCGAACCACTGGCGACGGCGGCAGCCACGGGCCACGCGTGCACCCGGCCGGAGACAGTGTGCTCGGCGGCATAGCGGGCCAGGCCAGTGACCTTGTCCCGGCCCTCCCGGCGCTCGGCGGGCGCGCCCAGCGCGGTATCGATGTCGGCCATGGAGTCCTCCTGGGGGCGCCGGTGGCGAGGCTGCTGTCAGGTGTTGGCCGGCGGCGCCAGCCGGGTCAGAACGTCGAGGGCGAGATTGCGGGCCAGACGCACCTTGTAGGCGTTGTCGCGCAAGGGCTGGGCGGCTGCGAGTTCGAGGTCCACGGCATGCTCGAAGGCGGCGGCCGTGGGCGCTGCGCCCAGCAGAGCCGCCTCCGCGCGTCGAGCGCGCCAGGGCCGATGGGCCAGCGCGCCGAAAGCGATCCCGGCGTGCTGGACGACGCCGTCGCCGGTGTGCAGGACCGCGGCGACGGAGGCCAGGGCGAAGGCATACGAGGCGCGGTCGCGTGCCTTGCGGTAGAGGGACGGCAGCCCGGCCGCGGCGGCCGGCAGGACGACTGCGGTGATGAGTTCACCGGGGCGGATCTCGGTGTCACGCTCGGGGTGGTCACCGGGCAGCCGGTGGAACTCGGCGGCGGGGACGGAGCGTTCGCCGTCGGTCCCGTACAACTCGACGCGTGCGTCGAGGGCGGACAGGGCTACGGCCATGTCGGAGGGATGCGTGGCGATGCACTGCGGCGAATGCCCGAGCACCGCGTGGTCGCGATGGACGCCGTCCCGGGCGCCGCAGCCGCTGCCCGGCTCGCGCTTGTTGCAGGGTTTGCCGGTGTCCTGGAAATAGGGGCAGCGGGTGCGCTGGAGAAGGTTGCCGCCCGTGGTGGCGATGTTGCGCAGCTGCCCGGAGGCACCCGCGAGCAGCGCCTGCGAGAGCACTGGGTAGCGGTCACGGACCAGAGGATGGGCCGCGAGGTCGCTGTTGCGGACGGTGGCCCCGATCCGCAGCCCGCCGTCGGGCAGCTCCTCCACCGAGTCCAGGGGCAGCCGGCTGACGTCGACGAGGGTGGCGGGCTGTTCCACACCGAGTTTCATCAGATCCACGAGATTGGTGCCGCCGCCGAGATACCGCGCACCGGGATGCGAGGCGTACGCGTCGGCCGCCTCCTCGGCGCTGCCCGCGCGTACGTATCCGAAGGGCTTCACGAGATCACGTCCCGGACAGCTTCGACGATGTGCGGGTAGGCGCCGCAGCGGCAGAGGTTGCCGCTGAGCCGCTCGCGGATCTCGTCCCCGCCCAGCGGTACGGGCTGCCCAGAGGGGGCAGCGGGGTCGGTGACGTGGGAGGGATGGCCGGCCGCCGCCTCGGCGACCGCACCCAGGGCGCTGCAGATCTGTCCTGGGGTGCAGTAGCCGCACTGAAAGGCGTCGCGGTCCAGGAAGGCGCGCTGGAGCGGATGGAGCTCCTCGCCGTCCCCCGAGAGTCCTTCGACGGTCGTGATGTCGCCCCCGTCGAGGGCGACGGCGGGCAGCAGGCAGCTGTTGGCACGACGGCCGTCGACCAGGACCGTGCAGGCGCCGCACTGGCCGTGGTCACAGCCCTTCTTGGCGCCGATGAGGTCGAGGTCCTCACGCAGCACGTCCAGCAGAACTGAACGGTGGTCGACGGTGAGCGTGTGCGGTTTGCCGTTCACCCGCAGAGTGACGTCCGAGTGGTGGCTGTCGGGTGAGGCGGAGGTGCCGCGCGCGACGTCGGAATCCATGAAGACCTCCGTACGTAAAAGCCGTTGGGACGGGGCGTTCGGGAAGGGGGCACGAGAGCTACGGCAATGTGTCGTCCTCGTCCGGGACCCGGTGGACGGCAGCCTCTTCCGCGGAGGCCGCGCCGCCGTCGATGCCGACGTCGTCGGCGATCATGTCCTTCTCGGCATCCTCGTGCGCGCCTTCGTCCGGAGCCACGAGGCGGCCCGCCCGGCCCGCACCCACCTCCGCGTCCAGCGGCTCGCCCTGCCCGCCCGCGAGGTCCCCCATGCCGTCGTCCGCGTCGGGCTCCTCCAGCGCCGGATCCGTACGCTCCTCGGCCAGCCTCTGGTCCAGACTCTCGCCCTCGTGCTGCTCACGACCGGTGGTGCCCTGGTGCTCCACGGCGAGCGGACGCTCGGGGGGTGACCAGCCTTCCTCGTAGGGGTCGCTGCCCCGGTCGCTGAGCGTGTCCTCCGGATCCAGGACGCCCTCGTCCTCACGGTCGTCGGTGCCTTGGGGCTGGTAGACCTCGTCACCCGTGACGTCGTCGTTCTGGCTTCCCATGGCGTACATACCTTTCGGATGGATCCAGGTTCTTGAGTCCACGTATCCAGGCTGACCCCGTCCACACTTTCCGGCACGCCGGGGAGGCGGGTGGGGGCTGGGGTCGGGGTATTCGCGGGGGTGGGGCGGGCACCCGGGCCCCCGGAGGCCAGGGTCCGCGACGCGGATGCGGAGCGCGACAAGGACACCGAGATCGTGGATCTTTTCCGCAGGGCCCAGGCGGACAGCCGCAAGGGCGCCGAGATCGGCAAGCGGCTACTGCGCCAGGTGCCGGCGGTGGTCCACTGCGCGTAGGGAACCTCGTTCCAGGTCCACGCCTCGATGTGGAAATGCGGGGTGCTGCGCATCGTGCGCATCTCCGGGCGCTGGACCATCCACCCCACCGTGCGGGACGGAACACTGAGGCTGCTCGTCTTCGACCAGCCCTTCGTCTCCGCGTAGGACCAGGAATGCGAGTACTCGGCATCCGCCGAGAATGACAGCACGTCCTTGATGGCCTCGCACTCGGCGCCGGCCTCAGGCACCCGCCTGTTCAACGCCGCCGGGCCACCCAGGGAGCTCTCTCCGTCGTTCTCGCGATCAGTGGAAAGGCTACGGCAAGTGGCCGTGCCGACTGGGGACGGCGATCGGCAGGATCGCCGTCCCGTACGGCCGGTGCTTCAGAGGATCCTGACCTTGTTTATGCGGACGCCACCGGGATGGTTCGGCCAGGTGTAGACGGTCCACTTGTCGATCGCCGCAGCGGGCTGCCATCTGCCGTCCCCGTACCACTGGACGCGGTTGTTGCCGGTCGAGATCCGGGTGACCCACCAGTTCGTGGAGAACAGGTCGGCCTCTCCGGCGTTGGCGTAACACCGCATCTGTGAGTTCTCGCCGGGCCGGTGGATGGTGATCTGCAGGAAGTCGCTCCGGCTGCACGTGCCTTCGTTGATCGCGAATGCGTTCGTCGCGCCGACGGTGAGTGAGGCCGTTACCGCGACGGACGTAAACGCGGCCAGGGCCGCCCGTCTGGCGATTTGCTTCATGGGGAATGTCCACCTTCCAGGAGCAGGAGCGGAGCGATCAACCAGGACGAACTCGCCTCGCGTGCCGCTCCGTTGAGAGTCGATCAGTGAAGCCACCGCGCGGATTCGTGGATGATCCTCTTTCGTCGGCGCGGTCGCTGACCAGCCCGAGAAGGCAGAACTGCCCGAACATACGTGAGGGTTGCCTGACGGTCCATCGGCTGCCCCCTGGGAAGGGATAGCGGCCGAATATGGCCTCGGGGAACATCGGTACAGCCGGTGGCGGCCGAGAACGATCATGATCCGATCGGCGCGAGCGTGCTGACGCGGTTCTCGTACTCGCGATTGGCCTTGGGCTGGGCCGGAACAGCCGGGACACCCTGGCCGCCGTCGAGCGGCTGGCAGCGGTCGAGGAGCTGACGGTGCACGGCGGGGATGGCGGTCACACCCAGGGTGTAGCCCTGGCCTCGCCGCACGGTCGCCCCCTCGTCGAGCGCGGCCCGCTCGGCGGGCTCCAGGTCGGCCGAGCGAAGGAAGTCGGCGACCTTGCCCGGCATGTCGAGGGTGACCAGCAACTTCGGGGCGGGGATGTCCTCCTCGGCGCTGGTGTGATCGGGCAGAAGGTCGGCGACGGTCGTGCGGATCGCGCCGCGGCTGACGCCGTGGTCGCGGGCGAGGGCGGCGATTGAGCGGTTCTGCAGGTACGCGGTGCGCACGGCGTCGGTCTCGTCAGCCGGGACGGCAGGGCGGCGTCCGCCCTTGCTGTTCCTTGGCGTCGGTGGCGCGCAGTCCGTCGTAGGTCAGTTCCCGCTGGAGGTCTCGCTGGAGTTCGCCGGCGGCGGCGAGGGTCTGCACTGTGAACTTCACGGTGGACAGCAGGTCGCCGGTGCGCGGGTGGCGGGCGGTGAGGACCATCGCGGAGAACGCGCCGTCGTGGATGCGCAGGGCCACCTGCCCGCGGTGGAGGATGTCGAGCACGTCGAGGATGTGCCCTGTGCCTAGCAATGGCGCCCCGGAATCCAAGCCCAGCTCAACCAGGCCTGCATCGTGGCGAGGGTGACCAGTTCGGCATCGCTCAGGCGGGGCGTAATGCCGACCGGCGGGCGCCACGGTGCCAGGTCGGGAGATCCTTCAGCATGTCGTCGGTCGTCGCATTGGTTGCTGTCGCGAGGGTGTCCGCGTCGTTCGTCACAAAACGATCTTGGACACTCTCGTTCTAGTCTCCGCAGGCACCCCTTGGGCCACACCACCAGGAGGAACCAGTGTCATACCCGCAACTGCTCACCCCCGAGGAGAAGCTCGCCGACGTGAAGAGGCTGTTGAGCCTCCCGCGTATCGTCGTGATCTGCGGCTCCACCCGCTTCATGACCGAGATGACCGAGGCCGATCTACGGGAGACCAAAGCCGGAAAGATTGTCGTCAAACCGGGCTGCGACATGAAGTCGCCGCACGAACTTTGGTCCGATCCTGTCGAGGCCGAGGCGCTGAAGGTTCGACTCGACGATCTGCACCGGGCGAAGATCCGGCTCGCTGATGAGGTGCTCGTAGTCGGCGACTACATCGGAGACAGCACCCGAGCCGAAATTGCCTACGCCCGGTCGCTGGACAAGCCCGTGCGGTTCACGCACCCCGAAGTCGGCCCTGACGCCTGACAGTCCGCTGTCACCTCGACAACCAGGGCCGGCAGCCCGCCGCCTGGCCGTCTCGCGGTGGCTTCGGCCGCCGCCCACTCCACACCCTGCGCAGGCATTCCTTGGAATTGATCATCTAGTACTCCAGTGCGGTTTCGTGATCTACCCAGTGAGTTCGCTGGTGGTCCGTCGTCGGTAGTGGCTGCGCCGGGCTGTGGCCTGGTGGCGTCTGCGCCAGATTGACCAGTGCACGAGCCTGGCCGCTGTCACGGCCGGTGGGGTGAAGACGGCGGCGAGCAGGTGGCGGATTTCCGGGACGGTCAGCGTGATCGGATCGCGGCTGTGGGCAAGGTGGTGCGTGCTGGCGGTCCGATCGGGGGCGGCGTCGGCGGCGAGGGCGGTCAGGAAGGCCAGGGCGAGCATGGCGAAGGTGATGTGCCGGTGCCATGAGGTCCGGTGCCTGACCTGGTAGTGGTCGAGGCCGACCTGGCCCTTGGCGGCCTGGAAGCACTCCTCGACGCTCCAACGGACGCCGGCGACGCGGCCCAGTTCGGCCAGGGGCACTTCGGTGGGTGACCAGCACAGGTAGAAGGCGAGTTCGCCGGTGATGTGGTTGCGGCGGATGAGCAGGTGGTGGTGGCTGTCGGTGCCGAGGTGCATCCAGGTGCAGTCGTAGTGGCGCGGGCCCTTGGCGCCGTTGCCTGCGCTGTGCCGCTGCCAGGCGGCGGCGGGCTGGCGGCCGGCGACGGTGTCCGCGCGGATGGTGGTGCGGCCGTGGTTGATCCGCACCCGCGTTGAGCAGGCGACGGCCATCACGTAGCCGGTCCCACGTGCCTCCAGGGCGGCACGAAGCTGCGGGTCCTGTCCGTAGACTTCGTCGCCGGTCACCCACGATGCCTGCACCCCGGCGTCCAGCGCGGCGGCGATCATCTTCCAGGCCAGGCGGGGTTTGGTCTGAAACCGCACCTCCTCGGGTATCCCCGCCGCGTGGCGGCGCTCGGCGTCAGCGCACCAGGAGTGCTCGGGCAGGTAGAGCCTGCGGTCGATCTGCGTCCGCCCCCAGCTGGTGGCATAGGCGAGGAAGACCCCGACCTGGGAGTTCTCGATGCGGCCCGCGGTGCCGGTGTACGGGCGCTGGACGCTCGCCGAAGCCCGGCCCTTCTTCACGAAGCCGGTCTCGTCCACGATCAGCACACCGCCGTCGGCGCCGAGGTGTTCGACGGCGTAAGCGCGGATGTCGTCGCGGACAGCGTCGGCGTCCTAGCGGGCGTAGCGCAGCAGGCGCTGCATCGGCCCCGGCCGGGCCAGGCCGGCCTGTTCGGCCAGCTGCCGGCAGTTCTTCCGCTCGGCACGCGGCAGCAGCCCGAGCAGATAGGAGCGGGCACTCGCCCGGGGTTCAACCCGGCCGAAATGTCCCGCGATCCGGGCCATGGCCTGGTCGAACATCGCCCGCCAGCGAGCGGGGTCTACGTTATGGCCAGCGGCCACCGCACGATCTTCGTTTGTCCACACTCCAACCGATGATCACGCGGTGGCCGTACCCGTTCCCGGCCGGGTACGGCCACAAGACTGGAGTATTAGGAGCCGGTCACTGTGGGGTAGTCCGTGTATCCCTTCGCGCCACCCGCGAAGTGCGTGTCGCGGTTGTCGGCGGCGAGAGGGTGGCCGTGGGTGAATCGATCGACGAGGTCTGGATTGGCGATGAAGGGGGCGCCGAAGGAGACCGCGTCGGCCAGTTGCCGTTCGAGGATCTCGTTGCCGCTCGCTTGTGTGAAGCCGAGGTTGGCGATGATGGCGCCGTGGTAGTGGGCGCGGTAGCGGGTGAATGCGGTGAGGGTGTCGTCAGTTCCCGTGTCGGGTTCCGGGCCGAGGAGGTGGAGGTAGGCCAGGTTGCTGTCGTTGAGGCGCTTGAGGAGCTGGTCGTACTCGGCCAGCGTCTCGGAATCTGCGGTGAAGGCAGGCCCGTGATTCCAGTAGGGGGAGAGTTTGATTCCGATGTGGTCGCTGCCCCACACGCTGCTGACGGCGTCCACGACGTCGAAGAGGAACTGGGCCCGCTTCTCACTGCTGCCGCCGTAGGCGTCGGTGCGCTGGTTGAGGCGTGGGTTGAGGAACTGGGCCACGAGATGGGATATCTGGGCGTGGATCTCCAGGCCGTCGAATCCGGCGCGCAGGGCGTTGACGGCTGTCTGGCGGTAGGAGTCGATTGTGGTGGCGATCTCCGCGGCGCTCAGGGCGCGTGGCGTGAGGGAGTCCTTCGGGCCGTCGGGGGTGAAGGACATCTGGTGGGGATTGATCGCCGAAGGGCCGGCGGGGAGCCTGCCGCCGTGGTGGTCCGGGTGGGAGGCGGCGCCGGCGTGGCCGATTTGCGTGACGATCATCCCTCCCGCGGAGTGCACGGCTTCGGTGACCTTGGCCCAGCCGGCGGTCTGGGTGTCGGTGTAGATGCCGGGGACGTTGATGAAGCCGATCGCGTCCGTGCTGACCCAGGCCCCTTCGCCGATGATCAAGCCGGCGCCGGCGCGCTGCGCGTAGTAGGTGGCGTGCAGGTCGGTGGGGGCCAGTTCCTCGTTGTCGGCCCGGGAGCGCGTCATGGGAGCCATGACGACGCGGTTGGGCAGCTTGAGCGCGCCCAGTTGAACAGGCTGCAGGAGGGGCTGGGTGCCGGGTATCGAGCTCAGGTCGGACATGAGGATCTCTTTCGTAATGGAAGGCGCTCCTCGTGGGCATGAGGAGCACGAGCGGGTTGGTGGGATCAGTCCTGCTTGAGGGCATGGAGGGCGGACAGAGGGCCGCCGAGCTGGATGAGGCGTCCTCCCTCGCGCAGCGTTCCGAGGTCGACAGGGGCGAAGCCGAACTCGGAGGTCAGGACCTTCACCGTGTTTTTGGCGTCGGCGTCGTCGCCGGCGAGGAACAGCACCTGCCGCCCCGCCTCGTGGCGGGGATCGGGTGCGATGAACTGCCCGTAGAGGGCGTTGAAAGCCTTGACCACGCGCGCGCCGGGAAGCAGGGAGGCCACGTATTCGCTCCCGGTGAGGTCGCCCAGGTCGGCGATCTTCAGGTTCGGGGGATAGGAGGCGAACTGGTTGGTGGCGTCGATGACGACGGTCCCGTCCAGGCGGGGGAGCCCGGCGACGGCGTCAGGGATCTGCGGCCAGGGGACCGCGAGCACGACGAGGTCCGCGACGGCGGCCTCCGCAGGGGTTGCGGCCGTCGCGAGCGCGCCGAGGTCCTTGACCAGCGGGTCCAGGGAGGCTGGTCCTCGGCTGTTGCTGAGCACGACCTCGTGGCCGTGACGGATCGCATGCCGGGCGATGGCCTGGGCGACTTCTCCAGCTCCGAGCATTCCGATCTTCATCAGGCGGCCTCGTTTCCGGAGTCGGCCGTCTGCGGTGTGGTGAGCAGGACGGTTCCGCTCTTGGCCGGGCGGCGGGCGTGCTCGATGGCCGGCTTGAAGTCGGCGAGGTCGTAGCTGGCCGCGACGTCAAGCAGGTCCGGCGTGCTCTGCGCCAGGTCCTGGGCGAAGGCGACATCCTCAGCCCGCTCCCTGGGGGTGCGGCTCATCCAGTGCAGTATCGACACTCCCCGCACCGTCAGCTCCCGCGCCATGAGAGGCAGCGCCTCAAACGGTGTCGTGCCGGAACTCAGATGTCCGTAGGAGATCAGAGTGCCGCCGTCGGCGAGAAGTTCGGCGAGGTCCTGGGTCATGGCACCGCCGACACAGTCGAGGACCACATGGACGCCCGGCTCGCCGGCATGGCGGCGGACTTGTCCCTGCCAGTCGTCGTCGCATGTCGCGATCACGGGTTGGGAGGGGTACAACGTCCGCACCTTCTCGGCACCGGAGGTGCTGCGCACGAGGTTGATCAACTGCAGGTCGTGCCGGACCGCGGCTGCGCTGACCAACCTGCCGATGGACGAGCCGGCGGCGGTCTGAAGAACCGGACCCGTCTGCCCGCGCAGCGCCTTCTCTATTGCGCGATACAGCATGCACAGCGTCAGCGGGTTGACCAGCATTAGGGCTGCAGTCTCGTCGCTGACTCCGGCTGGCACCGGCACTGCCAGATCGGCTGGGACCACGACGAAGTCGCTCCATGTTCCCGGCGCCGGGAAAACCGCCACCCGCTGACCTGGGCGCAGTGTGCGGACGTCCGCTCCGACGCTCTCGACGACGCCCATCCCCTCCACTCCGGGAGTCCGGGCCCCCGACTGCTGTTCGGGCTGCCCCGGCAGACCCTCCACACCGACCAGGTCCCCCGGATGGATGGGCCGGACCAGCATGCGGACCAGAACCTCTCCGACGCCGGGGGTCGGCCGGTGGCGTTCCTCCCTCAGCGTCAGTACCTGTACGGCTTCCCCTTGGCGGGTGTACTCCACGGTGCGCACAAGCGCCTCCACTCATTCTTTGATGATGGGCATCATTAAAAAGAATGATGAGGAGTAACATTGAAAACGTCAAATACTGCCGACGCAGGAGGGCGGCCATGCCGCGGATCACCAGGGAAGACAAGGCCAGGAACCGGCAGAACATCGTCGAGGCGGCAGGACGCATGTTCCGCTCGCAGGGCGTCGATTCCGTAGGGATCGCCGAACTGATGAAGGAAGCAGGCCTGACCCACGGCGGCTTCTACAACCACTTCGCATCCAAAGGCGATCTGGCCGCCGAGGCATGCGGTGCCTCGTTCGAAGCCTCTCTGGGCGCTCTGGACCAGGCACTTGAGGAAGGCGCCGATCTCACCGGCCCACCGCTGAAGCGAGTGGTGGACAGCTACCTTTCGGCCGCCCACCGCGACGACCCGGATGGCGGCTGTCCCTCCGCCTCCCTGGTCACCGACGCCGGACGGCACATCGACACGGTCCAGCGCGCCTACGCGAGCGGCGTGGAGGGATACCTCACCGGCTTCGCCCAGGAGTTCGCCCGCGAGCACGAAGGGGAGATCACCTCACAGGAGGCGCGGGACCGTGCGGTGCTGCTGTTCAGCCGACTCGTAGGGGCAATGGCCCTCGCCCGCGCAGTGAGCCACTTCCAGCCTGAACTGTCCGACGAGATTCTGCGGACCTGCCGCGCCCACGCTCTCGACTGACCGACTGACCGACTGACCGACTGACCGATTGTCAGCTGGATGGAGTGCTCACGCTCGTGCGCCGACTGGTCCAGGGGACAGCTGCCGAGAGGACAGCTGTCATCTGCCGCCAGGCAGCCGCTGGAGAGGGCTACTGATCGCCGCAGGTGGAGCGCCGCGCGGACAGGTGTTTCATGTGCGGCCGCCTGTGAAACACACGGAGGCGAAGCCGGCCTATCGTCGCTGATCTCCGCGTTCCGTCGGCTGGTCAGGGGTGGGGCTGGCGCTGTGTGGCGTGGATGGAGCCGAGCAGATTGAGGGACTGGGCGCTGGGGCTGCCTGGTTCGGCGTGGTAGATGACGAGTTGCTGGCCGGGGGCGTCGCGTACGTCGAATGCCTGGTAGGTGAGGGTGAGGGGGCCGACGTCCGGGTGGAGGAAGTGTTTGGCGTCCTTGGTCTTGCCGCGCACGGTGTGGGCGTTCCAGAGGCGGGTGAAGTCCGCGCTGTGCTCGGTGAGGGTGCGGACGAGTTCGCGCAGCCGTGGGTTGTCCGGGTCGAATCCGGTTGCCTCGCGGAGGTTGGCGACGGTGGCCTGTGCTGCCCGGTCCCAGTCCGTGTAGAAGGTGCGGCCTGCGGGGTCGAGGAAGGTCATGCGGGCCAGGTTGTCCGCCGGTTCGAACGGGGCGTAGAGGGCATCGGCCAGGGCGTTGACGGCGAGGAGGTCCAGGGTCCGGTTCATGACGAACGCCGGCGTGTTCGGGTAGCCGTCCATCAGCTGTCGCAGCGCCGGGCTGACCCGTTCGGCGGCGTGGACGGAGGGCCGGTCGTCCGGCGTGGCCCCGGCCAGCCGGTACAGGTGCGCGCGGGCGTCCGCGTCAAGGTGCAGTGCGCGGCTGAGTGCGTCGATCACCTGGGGTGAGGGGTTGCGCTCGCGGCCCTGTTCCAGGCGGGTGTAGTAGTCGGCGTTCACTCCGGCCAGGACGGCGACCTCCTCGCGGCGCAGTCCGGCGACTCTGCGGGCCCCGTAGCTCGCCATGCCGACGTCCTCCGGCTGCAGGTCGGCGCGGCGTGTGCGCAGGAAGTCTCCCAGGTGGTTGTCGTCCATGTCTTCAGGCTAGGCGGCGGTCCGGTGTGCTGCCTGGGTGTGCCACACCCAGGCAGCACGCGTCCTGGTTGGTGGCCGCTGACCTGCCCAGACTCGGTGGAGCGGGAAGAACCGCACCATTCGAGGAGAGGAGTCCGCCATGGCCGGGCCCGTTGAGAGCGACCACGTCGACGTGGTCGGGATGTGGGTGACCGCGGATGGTCACATCCGTCAGGAGCTGCTGCCGGACGGCCGCTACGACGAAGCCCGCGGCGAGCGGTGCAGTGCGTACACCGGCCGGTACACGGTGACCGGCAGCCACCTGGACTACGTCGACGACACCGGATTCACCGCCACAGGCGACATACGGGACGGAGTGCTCTATCACGAACACCTCGTGCTCTACCGGGAGCAGAAGCCGTCCTAGGGGGCCGGGCCGTGGCAGCCCTGGCCGCCGGGGGCGAACCCGCCGTCGGCGGACCAGGAAGGCCCGACACAGCAGTCAGCCAGTCAGCCAGTCAGCATCAACGAGAATCGAGGACCATATCCATGACGGGACAACGACTTGACGGCAAGGTCGCGCTGATCACGGGCGCGACCGGCGGCCTCGGCACAGCGACCGCCGAACTCTTCGCCCGCGAAGGCGCCCGGCTGGTGATCACCGATGTCGCGGAAGGCCCTCTGCGGGACCTGGCCCACCGGATCGAGACACGCGGCGCGGAAGTCGTCGCTGCCCGCCTCGATGTCTCCTCCGCGCGGGAGTGGAACGAAGTGATCACAGCCGTACGCGACCGGTTCGGCACGCTGGACGTGCTAGTGAACCTCGCCGGCATCCTGGACTGGCCAGGTATCGAGGACACGCGGGAAGAGGCGTGGGACCGCGTCATTGACGTGAACCAGAAAGGCACCTGGCTCGGCATGAAGGCGGCGATGCCGCTCTTGCGTGCGAGCGGCAACGCGTCAGTGATCAATACGTCGTCCGTACTGGGCCTGGTGGGAAGCGGTGCGGCCGCGGCCTACCAGGCGTCCAAGGGGGCCGTACGCCTGCTGAGCAAGACCGCCGCGGTCGAGTACGCCCGGCAGGGAGTACGGGTCAACTCGGTGCATCCCGGGGTGATCGCCACACCGATGATCCAGGACCTCCTGGACGACCAGGGTGACCAGCAGCCGGACATCCAACGCACCCCCATGCGCCGGGCCGGCCACGCCGACGAGGTCGCCCCCGCGATCCTCTTCCTCGCCTGCGACGACTCCTCGTTCGTCACCGGCTCGGAGCTGGTGGTCGACGGCGGGCTCACCGCGCACTGAACAGCCCAGCCGCGCGACGACCGCGACGGCCTGCCTCGAACGCCGCACCCCGTGAGCGCGTCAACGGCTTGGCCCACCTGACCCGTTCACGCACTGCACAGCTTCAGGCAGCCCGCACCGGCGCCTGCCCTCACACTCGCTTTCTCCAGGGACCACACCATGACACCTGCAACCGCGTCCGCCGAAGCATCCGAATCCACCGAGTTCGCCGGGAAGACCGCCCTCGTCACCGGGGCCGCGCGCGGCGTGGGCAAGGAGACCGTGGCCCTGCTCCACGCCCGCGGCGCCCGCGTCGTCGCCGTCGACCTACGCCCTGACATCACGACTCTGCCGGACGAGTTTCCCGGCGTACTCGCGATGCGCGGCGACATCACGCGAGAAGAGACCGCTGCCCGCGCGGTGCAATCGGCCTTGGGTACCTTCGGAGGACTGGACGTCCTGGTGAACAACGCCGGACGCACCTTGAACAAGCCCGTCACCGAAACCACCGCCGAGGACTGGGACGCTGTGATGGCGGTCATCGCCCGCGGCTCGTTCTTCTGCGCCCGCGAAGCATTCCGGGTCATGAAGAGCCGCGGCGGCGGTGCCATCGTCAGTACCGGGTCCTATGCCAGCACCGTCGCCCTGCCCGAAGGCGTCGCCTACAGTGCGTCGAAGGGCGCTCTGGCCCAACTGACCAAGGTGTTCGCCGTCGAGGGCGGGCCACTGGGCATCCGCGCCAATCTCGTTGCCGCAGGCGTCATCGAAACCGATTTCCTCGACACGATCCGCCCGGACAGCCGCTCATACCTGGCGTCCTTCGCCGAGGCGCAGCCCCTGGGCCGAGTCGCGCAGCCCGAAGAGATCGCCGAGGTCCTGTGCTTCCTGGCTTCACCACGCTCCAGCTTCATCACAGGAGCCGTGGTCGCCGCTGACGGCGGCTTCACTGCGGTATAGCGTCGCACCCGGCAATGTGTCTCTGGTGGCCACGGCCCGTAGCCTCTGGTTGTCAGCGGTTACGCCGGGTGAAGTCGCGGTGAGGCGTCGGAGTCGCGCAGCGGCGCAGTCAGGCGGCCTGATCGGAGCCGACGGCTCCTGCGCCGCCCCCCCGCTTGACGCCGACCAGGCGCCCAGCGTCGTGACCACCGCCACCTCCATGGCCGGACCCTGTGGCAGATGGCCGCCCCTTGCACGCGCTGCGCGCCTTCTACGAGGCCGACTCCAAAATGTCCCTCTCGATCTGGTCGAGATCCGCGACAACCTCGTTGACCGCATTGCTGAGGCAGAGCAGGAGGGCTGGCTGGGCGAGATCGAAGGACTCCGCATCAGCCTGACCGGCGCTGAGTCCTGAGTCCAAGACCAGTCAGATTGACACGGCGGCCGGAGGCGGGCCCGTGCTCCTCGGCATGCCGGCACAGCGATGGCCTCTTGGCACCGCCCTTCGGGGGACTTCGCAGGTTGAGGTGGCAGCCTGGAAAGCAGTCCCGGACGAGCAGAATTCAAGCTCTCGGTCGGCTTGCGGGGCATCCGTCCGGGGACAAGAAGGGCGACGAGCACGGGCCGGCGTCCACCGGGCAGTCCTCGAGAGAGATCACTCGCTCACACCACCTGCAAAGCAAGGCAGCTCGGGCGCCCGCTGCGTTGAGGCGCCTCGCCGCTTCTGTTGCGGCCTCGAACCATGTCCGGTCGACAACCGCCTTCGGGGCGGCTTCAAGTAACTGCTTGCTTCGCCATGCGCTCAGCCCAGTTATTGAGCGAACCGCTTGGACAAGGAGGCCCTTTCAACCTGGCTGAGCACAGGCCGAGTTGGCGGAAGGCCGGGCGCGGGGAGAGGCGAGGCTTCTGGTTAGATGGGGCGACGACAAGCACTCCTTGCGCCTGACCGGCACACCTCAGCGGGATCGTTGTCACGAACTCCTGCGGGGTAACTGACAGAACACGGCCGGTGGAAGCCAGCAGACGAAGGATGGATCTCATGGGAACGACGCGGGGCGGACCGGTGGGGGACGAGGACATCCAGGTCCCCGCGGGACGGACCAGGTGGTGGGTGGTCGCCCTCATCCTGGGTCTGCCTGCACTTCTCGTGGTCGGCTTCTTGGCCATGATCGTGATCTGGCTGTTCGCCGACGACACCTCCAGGGCTGAACAGGGGCCCTCTCACGGTCTTCAGGCGCCGATCGCGGCGAACTGGTAGCTGGTAACTGGTACGGCTGACGCGCACCCTGCCGTTCGAGCGGCAGCGCGGTCACTCGAATGAGACCGATGAGACTGCTGAGACCAAGCAAAGGGCCCTCGCCAACGAACCGGATTCCTCGCGCGCGGTCGACCGCAAACTGATCACACGTCTCAAGGCGCCTCAACACGGAGCCCTTTTCAAGCTGGCGGTGCTGACCGGGAGTTGGACAAGCTCTGCGCAACGATGAAGCTCCTGGTAGACGGGTTCTCGACCAAGATCACCTGTGTCCGCCAGGAGCTTCGCGTGCTTGTCTACCCGTCCTCGATTGATCTGTCCAGCCGCACCTTTCGGTTCCTGACCGGACAACTGACAGCCCGGCGGCAGGAGGTCGGAACGCGGTGGCGGCGCCTTCCTGCCGGACGTCAGGCTCTGCTCGCCCTGGCCCACCTGAGGTGCGGTGACACTTACGCCCAGCTCGCCGCCGGGTTCGGCATCGGGATCGCGACCGTGTACCGCTACATACGTGAAGTCGTCGAGGCCCTGTCCGCCCTCGCCCCGTCCCTGGCCGAGGCGATGACGACCATCCGTGCGAAGGCGTTCGTCATCCTCGACGGCACCTTGCTGCCGATCGACCGTATTGCCGCCGACAGGGCTGTGAAGGCCAGGGCCAAGGACTCGTCGAAGGCCCGGCGGTAGCCCGGACTACCGGGAGCCCACCACAGGCTGCCGCTTGTAGAAGGACTCCTCCAGGTAGGCGGCCTCGTGCGGCTGGTAGGGCTCCTCCAAGTAGGCGGCCTCGTCTTCGTCGAGTTCGACGTCCACCGCGGCGACCGCGTCGGCCAGCTGGGCCGGCTTGGTGACCCCGACGATGGGCGAGGTCACCGCCGGGTTGCGCATGACCCAGGCCAGGGCGACCTGGGCCGGGGACAGTCCCCGCTTGCCCGCGATCTCGTGGACGCGCTCGGCCACTGCCTGGTCCTCGTCGCGGTAGAGGATTTTGCCGCCCGCGTCGGTCTCTGCACGCGCCGTGGCGGTGTCCCGGGCCCGCGTCAGCCTGCCCCGCGCCAGCGGGCTCCACGGGATCACGCCGATGCCCTGGTCGGCGCAGAGCGGGATCATCTCCCGCTCTGCTTCTCGGTGAATGAGGTTGTAGTGGTCCTGCATCGACACGAACCGGGTCCAGCCGTTCAGGTCAGCCAGGTACAGGGCCTTGGCGAACTGCCAGGCGTACATGGAAGAGGCTCCGATGTAGCGGACCTTCCCGGACTTGACCGCGTCGTGCAGCGCTTCGAGGGTTTCCTCGATCGGGGTGTCGTAGTCCCAGCGGTGGATCTGGTATAGGTCGACGTAGTCGGTCCCCAGTCGCTTCAGGGAGGCGTCGAGCTCGGCGAAGATCGCCTTGCGGGACAGCCCGGCGCCGTTCGGGCCGGGGCGCATCCGCATCCAGACCTTGGTGGAGAGAACGACCTCCTCGCGCCGGGTGAAGTCCTTGACCGCCTGGCCGACGATCTCCTCGCTGCTTCCGGCGCTGTACCCATTGGCAGTGTCGAGGAAGTTGACGCCGCCCTCGAGGGCCCGCTTGATGATGTCCCGGCTGGCGTCCGCGCCCAGCGACCAGGGCTCGCCGCCCCGGTCCGGCTCGCCGAAGCTCATACAGCCGAGGGTGATGGCGGAAACTTCCAGTCCGGTCGTTCCGAGTTTGATGTATCGCATGCCTCCGAACCTAGGAATTGGAGTGCGCTCCAACGCAAATACGTCTCGGTCCGGAATTCGGAGGCGTGTGGCATGTGCGCCCTGTCAGGCTTCGACCGTTTCGGCCAGACGTATCAGAGAACCCAGTGGTAGCGAGTAGCAAACTGTCAATTCTCGGCCGAGCGCGTGGGGCACTACTCAGCCCCCCCCGACGGCAAACCGCCCCCGCGGGTCCGTCGCCACGACCGATCATCGCTCGATCACTCAGACGGTGGCATCCTGCTGTTCCAGCCATTTGGTAATCAGCTGGTTTGTTTCCTCAGGCATTTCCTCCTGGATCCAGTGCCCGCAGTCCAGGCCGACAACTTCCACGTTGGGCACGAACTCTGTCAGGGTTTCGGACCTCGGGCCGAAGGGGTCCTGGTCGCCGTAGATCATGAGGGCGGGCTGCTGGATGATCGGGTCCA
>Ga0307514_10000863_pt1 | contig 48275 bp, 42 predicted proteins | sample 16_EM_MG_FD_203088 | JGI IMG/M metagenome (GOLD analysis project Ga0307514, IMG submission 203088) | Populus trichocarpa ectomycorrhiza microbial communities from riparian zone in the Pacific Northwest, United States - 16_EM | ecosystem: Host-associated > Plants > Roots > Unclassified | place...
TGGATCAGCCGTTGCTGGCGATGTCGCGGAGTTTGTCTGCATCGAGGATCATGATGCGCTTGTAGACGGCGGCGACCACGGCTTCGTCGGCGAGTTGGCGCAGTTCCTTGTTCATGGTCTGGCGCGAGACGCCCAGCATCGTCGCCAGATCGCCTTGCGACAGGCCGATGCTGAGACTCTGGCCGCTGCGCAGCGGTGTGCCGGTCTGGCCGGCCAGGCTGGCCAGCGTGGCGGCCAGGCGCACCCGCAGCGAACCCAGCACCTGCTGGTGCAGGCTCTGCAGGCTTTCGCGCTGGCGCCGCAGCGCCAGGCGCGAGACGTCCTTCCAGAGCCTGGGTTCTGCGTCCAGCTCGGCGATCACCGCGTCTGCCGGCAGGTGGATGACCTGCGACTCCTCATGCGCCGTGTAGTTGTAGAAACCCAGGGGGGTTTCGTCCAGCAGCCGCACCAGCGGGGCCACATGGCCGGGTGACATGAAGCTGTGCAGGTACTTGCGGCCGTCGGCATTGGTGCGGCTGATCTCCACCATGCCCGAGACCAGCACAAGCAACTCGCGCCGCGCAATGTCGTGCCCCAGCACCAGCGCACCGCGCGCATGGCGCACCAGCCGTGCCGACTGCATCAGGTTGGCAATGCGAGGATAGGGCCATTCGGAAAACAGCTCGGTCCAGCGCAGCACGCGCTGGATCAGCAGGCTGTTGTCGCGCAGCGTCTCGCCATCGGCTTGATCGGCTTCGGTGGACGGGCTCGGGGTGTCATCAGGGGTAGGCAAGGGCGCGGCGCGATGGCAGTGTGAAGAAGTTCTATTGCCGCGGATCTTCCCCATTCTGTCAATCGGTTGACAGATTTGGCCGAGGGCCGCGGCCTATCGTTGTCAGGGACAGGCACGGTGCAGCTGGCACCCGGGCCTGCCCACCGCAGGGAGTCCAAAACATGAAATATCAGGCCAGCATCCTCGCTCACGATGCTTTCTTATTCAAGACCCGCATGTCGCTCGGCAGCGCGGTCTTGCTGGGCGCTGCTTGGGCCTCACCGGTGTGGGCTGGCAGCGTCACCGTGTCTGGCGCGCTGGACCAGTACGTGGCCTGGGCCAAGGCCGGCTCGCGCACCCAGTACCGGGTGGACGATGGCGGCAACATCGCCTCGCGCATCAACTTCAAGGGCACCGAAGATCTTGGGGATGGGCTGCGTGCCAATTTTCTGATGGAGAGTGGCTTCAACGCCGACACCGGCACGGGTACCGTGCCCGGGCCTGATTTCGGCTGGACGCGGCAGATCTATGTGGGCCTCGCCGGCCGCTGGGGCTCGGTCGACCTGGGCCGCATGTACACCCCCGTCTTCTATGGCATCTACCGGGCCGATCCGTTTGGCCTGAACGTGGTGTTCTCGCCGCTGAACCTGGTTTCGGCCATTGACGGCCAGACGCGGCTGAACCCGTTTGCGGGTCGCGGCAGCAACATGCTGCGCTACCGCACCCCGGCCGAGTCGCCGCTGATCCTGGACCTTGCGTGGGCACCGGGCGAGTCTCTGGTCGAGAGCCGCCACAGCGGGGACTTGGTCGGGGGCCGCATCGGCTGGGCCACCGACACCTTCTACCTCGGCTATGGTCTTCAGCGCGCGCGCGAAGGCTCCGCCGCCAGGCCCGTGCCCACGCCTGCCACGTCCAAGTACCAGGCCTTCAGCGCCTCGTACAAGTTCAACGAGCAGTTCCAGCTGACGGCCAACTTCGTTCGCAACACCTCGAACCTGGACGGCGTGCCGGCTGCCCGCATCACCTCGCTCGGCACCAGCTGGACGATTGCGACCACCACCACCTTGTTGGCCGAGGTCGCCCGGCGGGAACTGCACGACAGCCCGCGCGGCCAGATCGTGATGACCTTGGGTGCGGACTACTACCTCAGCAAGCGCACCGTGCTGTACGGCCGCGCACTGGGGCTGAACAACCGCGGTGGCTCGTCGGTCAGCATGGCGCAGGTGGCCATCACACCCGGCAGCGACGAAGACACCAAGGTGGTGGCCTTGGGCATGCGGCACAGCTTCTAGGCACCGTCCGAACCAGAGCAGTCCATGAAAGAAAGTCAAACCACGCCAGACGACGCCTTGCTGCACCAGGCCGAAGAGGCCGTGCTCTATGCCTACCCGGTGTACGAGATGTGCCGCATGCGCGCGCTGACCTCGCCGCAGCGACTGCCCGGCGGCGAAGCCCTGGCGCCACCGCAGCGCTGGTGCAATCGCTTCATGCACGCCCGCCGGCTGATGCGGCCAGGCCAGAGCCGCGTGCCCACCCCCAATCACGACACGCTCTATTCCACCGCCTGGCTGGACCTGGCGGACGGCGCCTGGGTGCTGGACATGCCCGACATGGCGGGCCGCTACCACGTGATGGGCTTGCTGGACATGTTCACCAACCCGTTTGCGCACCTCGGCCAGCGCCTCACCGGCAACCAGGCGCGCAGCTTCCTGATCACCGGGCCTGGCTGGCGTGGCGAGGTGCCGGCTGCCTTTCGTGGTCGCCACGAGCATGTGATCTCTCCGACACGCTGGGTCTGGCTGCTGGGCCGGATGCTGGTCGAGGAAGACGAGCGCGACCTGCCGGCGGCCCATGCGCTGCAGAACGCGATCCGTCTCTCCAGCCTGCCGGACTGGGAGGCCGGCCGGCCCAGCGAGGCCACGGCCTTCGACCCCGAATGCGACCCGAACGCTGCGCTGGACGCCACGCTGTTTGCGACCCAGGTCAACCGCGCGCTGCGTGACGACCCGCCGCCCGAGGACGATGCGTGGCTCAAGGCCGCATTGGCCAGTGCGGGCCTGGGCCCAGGCTGGCCGGTGCCGGAAGGCGAACAGCTCGCGTTGCTGCAGAAGGGGCTGGACCAGGCGGTGACGCGGCTGCGCACGCTGGAGAACGGCCGTCGCACCATGACCGGCTGGCTGCAGATGCCGCTGATCGGCAACACCTTTGCGCAGGACTATGAGTTCCGCGCGCTGGTCGCCTTGAAATACATCGGCATGCTCGAGAGCCGCGAGGCCACCTACTCGCTGGCACTGAACGATTCGCAGGGCCGGCCCCTCACCGGCAGCCACCGCTACCGCATGCGCTTCAAGCCAGGCACCTTGCCACGCGTCTATGCCTTCTGGTCGCTCACGCTTTACAGCAACGCCGACGGCATGCTGGTGCCCAACGTGCTGCACCGCCATGCGATTGGCGACCGCACGCCCGGCCTGCAGTACGACGCCGATGGCGGTCTGACACTGACACTCTCGCACCAGCCGCCGCAAGACCAGTTCGACATGCCCTCCGCGCGCGCCAACTGGCTGCCCGCGCCCGCCGATGGCTTCTACCTCTGCCTGAGGTTTTACCTGCCCAGCGACGCGGTGCTGGAGTCGCGCACGCCGCTGCCGCCACTGCAGCGCGAGGAGGGCATCGTCGCGGGGTGATAGGGTGCGGGCACGCGATGCGTCCCATGCCCTCCCACCCGATGCACCTGAAGTTCCGCTTTTCCCCCTGGCGCCTGGCTTTGCAGGTCTGGCCTTGCCTGCTCGCACCCGCCAGTCACGCCGCACCGGCCGATGACGCCGCCACGAGCTACCCCACGCGGCAGATCACCTTGATCGTGCCCACCGCGGCGGCAGGCGGCACCGACACCGTGGCCCGGCTCTTCGCACCCGCGCTGGCGCAGCTGCTCAAGCAGCCGGTGTTGGTCGAGAACAAATCCGGCGCCAATGGCATCCTAGGCGCTGACGCGGTGGCCCATGCGCCCCCGGATGGTCACAAGCTGCTGTTCGCCTACGCCGCGGCCATGGTGGTCAACCCCAGCCTCTACCGCAAGCTGCCGTACGACACCTTGCGCGACTTCGTGCCCGTCGTGCAGATTGGCAGGGGAGGCAACCTGCTGCTGGTGCGCAGCGACATGCCGGTCAAGACGCTGCAGGACTTTGTTGCCTATGCCAAGGCCCGGCCCGGCCAGCTCAGCTACTGCTCCTGGGGCGCAGGCTCCGGCGGCCATCTCGCGATGGAAAGCCTCAGCAGGCAGGCCGGACTGCAGATGACGCATGTGCCCTACAAGGGCACCGCGCCCTGCGTGCAGGACCTGCTGGGCGGCCAGGTCAACGCGGCATTTGCCGACACCACCTCCACGGTGGAACTCGTCAAGGCGGGCAAGCTGCGCCCGCTGGTCAATAGCGGCCCGGCCCGGCTGCCGCTGATGCCGGATGTGCCCACGATGAACGAAGCCGGCCACCCGTTCACCACCTATGCCTGGTACGGCCTTTTCGCTCCCGCCGGCACGCCGGACGCCATCGTGCACAAGCTCAACCGGGTCGTGAACCAGCTGATCCAGGATCCCGCCATCCGCCGGCGCATGAACGAGCTGAACACCAACGAGATGCAATCCAACACCCCGGAAGACTTCGCCGCCACCATCCGCCAAGACCTGAAGGACTGGGGCCAGTTGGTGCGGCAGACGGGGGTGGTGCTGGACTGAAGGCCTGCGCTGATAGGGCCCCCGCTGGGGTCGGCGCTGCCTTGTTGCTGCCGCACGATGAGAGCCTGGCGAAGCACAGCGTCGCCTCGCATCAGGCGCCCAGCAGCTCGGCCAGATGCAAAAAGCTGTGCGCATGAAGGTCGTTGCCGTCCTGCGGTGACACGTACTTGATTTGCGACGCACCGAATTCGAGGGGGCGTTCGATGTAGGCCGTGCCCAGGCCGCAGGCGCGGGCGGCGGCGAGGTCGTCATGATGGGCCGCCACCAGCATGACCTGCTCGGGCTGAACGTCCAGCAGCCTGGCCACGCCCAGGTAGGTCGCGGGATCTGGCTTGTAGCGCTGGAAGGTTTCGGCGGAGAGCACGCAGTCCCAGGGCAGGCCGCCGTGGCGGGCCAGGTCCACCAGCAGGCTGAGGTTGCCGTTCGACAGCGTGGTGAGGATGAAGCGCCGCTTCAGGCGCTGCAGGCCGGCCGCCACGTCGGGCCACGGATCCAGCCTGTGCCACGCAAAGTTCAGTGCATGGCGCTGTTCTTCAGGCATGGCCTGGAGACCGAAGCGGGGCAGGATTTCGTCGAGGATCTGCCGGTGCAGGTCGTCGATGCGCGTCCAGCCTTGCTCACCGCGCATCACGCGTTGCATCGCCGGCCGGTAGCCCTCGCGCCAGGCCAGCGCAAAGGCATTGGCATCCACCGCCAGGCCCAGCGCTTCGACTTCGCGCACGATGCCGCCGTGCCAGTCGACCACGGTGCCGAAGACGTCGAAGGCGAGGACTTTCAGCGGCTGCGCTTGAAGAGGCGTCATGCGAGTTCCCGGCAAATGTCGGTTCAGCGTTTTCGGGCCAGCACCAGCTCGTCGCAGGCTTCGTCCGCCAGGCGCTGGATGCGTGCGATTTCGTCGGTGGGTGCGGGGGATGCGTCAGTCTCCGGGGCCTCGGTGGCGTCTTCCTCGGCCAAGGTGTCCGGGTCCACGTCGGTGAGGCGGCTGAGGAACAGGCGCATCACGTGGTCCACGGCGCGGGGCGAGACGGTGCGGCGGTCGGCTTCGAAGTAGTGGGCCGGGGCATGCGGGCCGGTCACCACCTCGTAGGCCGGGAAATAGAAGACCTGGGCATGGCGGCGGGCCAGCTCGCCCGCGGCCACGCGCAGCACGGCCTTGGCGTGCACCGTGGCGCTCAGCACGTGCTCGCCGGAAGCGGTGGCGACCAGCGGCACCGGCGAGACGGTGAGGATGACTCGCACGCGGGGGTTGACCTCGGCCAGCAGCGCGAGGAAGCGTTCCATGTCGGCCTGTACCTCAGTCACCGAGAAGCGCTCGAAGCGGTGCAGGGTGGGGTCGTAAACGCCGGCTGCCGTGCCGGGGGCGACGGGGTAGGCGGCGCCGTCCCTGCGCGAGAGCCAGCACTCGGTGAGTCCCAGCGTGAAGACCAGGAAGTCCGCGGTGGCGAACAGCTCGCGCACGGCGCGCAGGTGCGGCTCGCGGGCCTGCGCCACGGCCTCGGGCGATTCGTAGCCCGCGGGCTCGATGCGCGGCCGGAAGGGGTCGCACCAGCGGCCATCGGCGCGCTGCCAGGCGCTGTCCTGCGGATGGAACGTGCCATGCGCGCGCTCGAACAGCTGCAGCAGCTGGCGTGCGGTGTAGACGTTGCCGTAGCGGGCCGAGAACTCGGCGGCGTCCGCCGGGTCGTGTGGCTCGGTCTGCAGGAAGTGGAAGCCGTGGCGGCGCAGGCGGGCGGCGATGTGCTGTGCAAAGCAGCTGCCGGCGGTGGCGATGCGGTCAACCGTGGCGATGCGGAAAGTGGGTTCGTCGACCGGGTCCACCGCTTCGGGCGGCAGCTCGCTCACCGCCTGGCGCCAGAACGCGCGGTCTTCCAGCGCGGCGTAGGGGTGAGGGCGTGGCGCGGTGGGCAGCGCGTGCGCGGCCTGCGTGAGTTGCTGCAGCATGCGCTCGCCATAGGCCTCGTTGGCATGGCCGGGGTCGTCGCTCCACCAGGTGGGGCCGAGCAGGCCATCGGGCTCGAACACGTCGGCCGGCGGCGCCACGAAATGCAGCCCCAGCTTCTCGCATTCGGCCTGCACCAGGCTGCAGAAGTGCTGCCAGGCCTGCAGGCGAAAGGCCCGGCTTTCGAGCGACAGCGCGCGAAAGCGGGCGGTGCGCTCGGGCGGGAAGTGAGCCTGCAGGTCGTCGCAGGCGACCGGTGGCATGGGCGGGTAGACCAGCAGCGTGGCCGGCAATTGCGGCCGCAGGCATTCCACCCACTCGCGCAAGCGCGCCGGCACGTTGTTGGTCAGGCTGCGCAGCTTGGCTTCGTGCGTGGCCGTGCCGTTGGCATGGCCCTTGAGCCCCAGCGCAAAGGGCTCGTTGCCGGAGAGGCACAACACGCCCACGTCCGCCGGCCAACGATCCAGCGCGGCGCGCACCCGGTCCAGCGCCACGCCGGTCACGCGTTCGGCCAGCCGGTGCTGCTCCGGTTCAGGCAGTTGCTTCAGCGAAGGGTGGCGGTACTGGCGTTCGCGCAGCTGGACGAAGTGGAACTCGTCGGACTGGGGCCAGGTGCGCTCGCGCGCGGCGTAGTCCAGTGCGATCAGGTGGCTGTGGCCAATGACGACAAAACGGCTCATGTGGGACAAGCTGGTGATGGCAGAACGCAGGCTTTATAGCCTGAGTCGGTATCAAGCTCCTTCGGCCGCAGGCGTTCCCTGGTGATACAGCAGTTGCCAGCCCTGCTGCGTGCGCCGCCAGACGGACGAGCGATGTGTGGCGTTGACCAGCGTGTCGCCAGTCGCGCGGTGGGCCGACTGGTAGGTGAGCAAGGCCGTGTCCGGGCCCAGGGGCGTGACCGCGTGGCCCCAGGCCAGCACGTCCGGCCAGTGGGCCTGGCCGGCGAGGAACTGCAGCACCGTCTCGCGGGTGTATGGGCGGCCGGAGCGGCCCACTTCGTGGAAGTCGGCATGCAGCAGTTCTTCCAGACGCGAGGGTGAGCAGCGTGCGCCTGGGTGATGCAGCTCGGCTTCCAGGGCCTGCAGTGTGGCGCGCAGCGCGGCGTGAGGGGATGCCGATGCGCCAGCGTCCACCGGCGCAAAGCGCGCCTGGCTGCGGCCCTCACTGGTGATCTCCCCGGTGAACATCTCGAACGGGCGCACCCACCAGCCGGTCTGGTTGTAGAGCGGCCGGTAGACCACGAACGCCTCCAGGCTCTCGCTGTGGCGGGCCACGCCGACCACCTCGTATTCGCCGCCCTTGTAGTGGCGGTAGCGGCCCAGTTGAAGCTGGGGCAGGGCGGGCAGGGCTTCGGATTCGCTCATGCAGGTCTTCTGGTTTTCGGCTGGGATCGGCAGGGTAGCCCAGCCAGGGGTGTCGCTTCGCAGTCACCAAGCGCGTGAAATACTCGCGGCCATTTTTAACGATGCATGACGCCTGACGAAGCCGCGTGAACGCCGCACGCCGTTCCTCGTCAAGATGTCCGTCCTTTCCCGGTCCTGCCTTGCCTTACGCCATGAATCGCCGTCACGTTCTCTGCCATCTCGCCGCCCTGTCCGGTGCCGCCAGCCTGCCCGCGCTGGCCGATGGCGCGCCCATCCTGCTGGGACAGTCCGCCCCATTCAGCGGGCCTGCCAGCGAGCTCGGCCTGGCGTTCCGGCAGGGGGCGATGCTGGTGTTCGACCAGGTGAACGCGCGCGGCGGCATTGGTGGGCGCAAGATCGAATTGCGCAGCATGGACGATGGCTACGAGCCCGAGCGCTGTGCGGCCAACACCCGGTCGCTGATCGGCGCAGGCGTCACTGCGCTGTTCGGCTATGTCGGCACGCCCACCTCGCTCGCCGCGCTGCCCTTGTTCACGGCGGCCAAAGTGCCGTTTGTGGCGCCCTACACCGGCGCCGAGGCGCTGCGCACGCCGTTCAACCGCTACGTGTTCAACGTGCGGGCGTCCTACTTCGACGAGGCCGCCGAGATCGTCAAGCAGATCACCGCAGTGGGCATCAAGCGGGTGGCCGTGTTCTACCAGGACGACAGCTACGGCCAGTCCGGCCTGCAGGGCGTGCAGGCGGCGCTCAAGCCGCTGGGCCTGGCGCCGGTGTCGCTGGGCACGGTGGAGCGCAACTCCACCGACGTGGCCGCCGCGGTGAAGAGCGTGGTGGCCGGCTCGCCCGAGTGCGTGATCCAGATCAGCGCCTACAAGTCCTGCGCGGCCTTCATCCGCGCGGCCAGGCTGGCCGGCTTTGGCGGCAATTTCTACAACCTCTCGTTTGTCGGCACGCAGGCACTGGCCGACGAGCTGGGCTCGGCCGCGAAGGGCGTGATCGTCTCGCAGGTCATGCCTTTCCCGTTCTCGACCCGCACGCCGGTGGCGGGCGAATACCTCGACCGGCTCAAGGCCTCCCACCTGCCGGGCAAGGACCCGAGCTACAGCGGCATGGAAGGCTATGTCGCTGCGCGAACATTGGTCGAGGGCCTGCGCCGCGCGGGCAACACCATCCATGCCGAGAGCCTGGTGGCCGGCCTCGAATCGCTGCACGACTTCGACCTGGGCGGCTTCTTCGTCAACTTCTCGGCCCAGCGCCACAATGGCTCGAAGTTCGTCGACATGACGATCCTGACCGAGGACGGCCGCGTGCGGCACTGACCCAAGCGGGTGCCTGAATTGCGGGCCGTGTCAGGCAGCGCGCGGGATGGGCCGCCACAATGGCCGCCGTGTCCCATTTGCCAACCTGCCGTACCGGTGCCGACACCTGCTTCGCGAGCCGCATCGCCGCTCACCTGCTGGCATGCTGCCTCGCCATTGGCCTGATCGCGCCCTGCGCAGCGCTGGAGCCTGACCGCCGGCTCGGCCAGCTGCAGCACAGCGCCTGGTTTGCGCGCGATGGCGCGCCGACCGAGATCGTCGGCATCACGCAGACGCCTGACGGTTTCCTCTGGCTGGGCACGACCAGTGGCCTGTTCCGTTTCGACGGGCTGAAGTTCGAGCGGGTCGACCTGTTTCCCGCCGGGAGCAGCCTGGGCCATGCCCAGAACATCAGCACCCTGACGCTGGCACCTGACGGCAGCCTGTGGATCGGCTTCAGGCTGGGCGGCGTGCTGCGCTGGGACGCTGCACCTGCGGCTTCGTCCGCCAGCGCACACTGGTACGGCACCGAAGCCGGCTTGCCAAACGGCACGGTCTTCCACCTGCTGCAGGACCGCGACGGCCAGGTCTGGGCGGCCACGGCGCTGGGCCTTTTTGCACTGCAGGCCGATGGCCGCTGGTCCGAGGTAGGCCCAGCACAAGGGCTGGACGGCCACTTCTACCAATACCTGATGCAGGACGCTGGCGGCACCCTGTGGCTGAACGGGCCCAACGGCCGCTGGGACCTGCGCCGGCCGGGCGCGTCGCGTTTCGAACGCGCCGTCGGCATGGACCAGGTGAACGACATGTCGATCGACCGCGAGGGTCGCCGCTGGCTTTGGGACCGCGACGACCGGCTGCGGCTGGCCGATGGCCCCGCGGCGCCACAGCTGCCGGTACGGTCCATCGGCCACCACGGTGGCGGCTTGCGCGCCGACCGTGATGGCGGCATCTGGCTGTTCCTGTTCGATGGCGGCATGCTGCGCCTGGCCAGGCCCGAGGATCCTGCCTCCGGCTTCGAGCATTTCGATGCGCAGGACGGCCTGTCCGGCGACCGCGTCACGGCCTCTTTCGTGGACCGTGACGGCAACCTGTGGGTGGGCACCGCCAAGGGACTGGACCGCTTCCGCCCGGCGCGCGCGGTGCCGGCACCTCTGGCTCACGGCTTGGAGGTGGGTGTGATGGCGCCACTGGACGACGGTTCGGTGGTGACCGGCTCGATCGGCCAGCCGCCGGCACGGCTGTGGCCCACGGGTGCTTTCGAGGCCTTGCCGGGCGACTACCGGCCCGGCGAGACCATGTTCGGCGCCGCCGTGCGGGCACCTGACGGTACAGCCTGGGTCGGCGGCATTCCCGATCTCTGGCACCTGGTGGACGGCCGCATGCAGCGTGTGGCCGCGCCGGCCGACATCGCGCCGAAGAACCCGGTTCAGATCCTGGCGGCAGACGCGCAAGGCGCGATCTGGGCCGCCTGGTGGGCCACGCCGCTGCGCCGCTGGAACGGGACCGGCTGGGATGCGGTGCGACCGGCCGAGCGCGGCGAAGAAGTGATGACCGCGATGCTGGACGACCGTGGCGGCTTCTGGCGTGGCCTGGCCAGCGGCGAGGTGATTCGCCGCGACGCGGCTGGCGAGCAGCGCTTCGACCGCACGCAGGGCCTGGCGCTGGGCCGCGTGCTGAGCCTGCACGCGCGGGACGGCGAGCTGTGGGTGGGCGGCGAGCTCGGTGCAGCGCAACTGCTGGACGGGCGTTTCCGTGGCCTGCAGGTCGAGGGCGAGCAGGGGCTGCGTTCGGTCTCGGGCATCGTGCAGTCGGCAGGCGGCGACCTGTGGCTGAACGACGAGTCCGGCATCCTGCGCATCCGGCGGTCCGACCTGAAGCGCTGGCAGCGCGAGCCGCAGTGGCGCCTGCCGGTCGAGCGGCTGGACTGGCGCGATGGCGTGATCGGTCCGTCGCCCTCGGTGCGCGGCCTGCCGTCTGCCACCGAAGGCCGGGACGGCCGGCTCTGGTTCAGCCGCAACACCGGCATCTATTGGGTGGACCCTGCACGGCCCGCAGCCGCCACTGCGGCACCGGTCGCGCGGGTCACCCGCGTCTCCGTGGATGACCAGCCATGGCCGACCTCGACCGACCTGCAGCTGCCGGCCGGCAGCCAGGTGGTTCGCATCGGCTACACCGCGCCTTTGCCCGGCGCGCCGGAGCGGGTGCGCTTCCGCCACCGGCTGGTCGGGCTGGATCCGGGCTGGCAGGCGCCCACCGAGCGCCGCGAGGCGGTGTTCACCCACCTGCCCCCGGGCGAATACCGGTTCGAGGTGCAAGCCATGGACGAAGGCGGGCGCTGGCAGTCTGCGGTGGCCGGCATGGGTTTCGCGGTCCAGCCCACGCTGACGCAGACGGGCTGGTTCCGCGCCCTGCTGGCGGCCACGGCTGTGGTGCTGGGCTGGCTGCTGTACCGCTGGCGCATGGCCTGGAACAGCCGGCGCGCGCAGGAGCGCATCGAGACCCGCCTGGCCGAGCGCGAGCGCATTGCCCGCGAACTGCACGACACCTTGCTGCAGAGCACGATGGCGCTGACGGTGCAGATCGAGGCCGCCAGCATCCAGCTGCCCGAGAGCGACCCGCTGCGCCGCGGGCTGGTCTCGGCGCTGGACATGGCGGACGCGGCGGTCGCCGAAACGCGTGCCCGCGTGCAGGACCTGCGCCGCCACCAGCAGCCCGAGGAGCTGTCGCAGGCCTTGCAGGCGGCCGTCATTGCGATGCGCGGTGCCGGCCATCGCCCCGCTGTGCGCGGAGAGTGCATCGGCAATGCGCGCGCGCTGGCGCCGGCTGTCTGGCAGGAGGCCTTCCGGCTCGGCCTGGAGGCCGCGCAGAACGCCTTGCGCCACGCCCAGGCCGGCGAAATACGATTGACCGTGCGCTACGGTCCGCAGGCGCTGGCCTTGTTCGTGGTCGACGATGGCATTGGCATGGACGTGTCCCCTTCTGACCTCACTCCGAGCCCGGATGGCCTGCCCGCCTGGGCCAAGCAGGCCCGGGACCGTGGCCACTTCGGACTGGTGGGCTTGTACGAACGCGCCCGCCACCTGGGCGGCCAACTCGACATCGAAAGCGCCGTCGGCCTGGGCACCCGGGTGCAGCTGAGCCTGCGTGCTTCGAAGGCCTACCTGCCCGGATCACGGTCGTGGTGGCCATGGTCGAGAAACCGGAAAACCACCGCGGGCTGAGCGCCTCAGAGACCATCAGGCCTCGAAAGGTGTCTGGTCCAGTGCCGTGACCTGGATGGGCAGGTCGGGGCCGGTGACGGCGATGCTGCGCACGTCGCCCGGCATCAGGTCGATGAAGTTGTCGGAGAAGTTGACGCCGGGCGCGGCCAGCCAGATGCCCTTGGCCGGGCGTTCGGTGCGCAGCGTCAGGCCGCCCGCGTGGCGTGCTACCTGCAAGCCGCAGTCGCCCAGCGGGTGGAAGCGGAACGGTTCGGGCCAGGCGCAGTCGCGGGCGATGCATTCGCCGTCCACCCACAGGCTGGCTTCGACGACGGCCGGCGCGGCCAGGTCCAGCGGGAAATTCAGGTCGGCGCTGCCGTTGGATGGCGCCATGAGTTCAGCCGTCTGCACTTCACTGCTGACCCCGGCCAGCGCATGGCATTGCAGGCGGACTTCGCAGCGGGTCGCCGCAAGCGCTGACGAGATCCAGCAACGAGCTTCGCCGTCGACCTGCCGGACCGCGATGGCCAGCGGCGCCAGTGCGCGGCGGATCGCATGCCATGCAGGTTTCAGCGTGCCAAGCGAATCGATGATGGCCCAGCTGGTCACCGGCCAGCAGTCGTTGAGCTGCCAGACCAGCGCGCCGCCCACCGCCCGCCGGCCAGCGCCCAGCCAGCGGTGGCGGAAGTCCTGGAAGGCGTAGCGCATGGCCTCGGCCTGCACGAACTGGGTGGCATAGACCGCATCGGCCAGCGTGGGTCCGGCATTCAGCGTGTCGGCCACATACACCGCCAGCCGCCGGTGGCCATCCTGCAGCGGCAGGCCGGCTTTGTTGTGCGCGGCCATGGTGCGGCTGAGCGGGAATTGCTCGGCTTCGGGGATGGCTTGCTGCAGCAGGTCCAGCGACGGATGCGACTGCATGCCGAACTCGCTGACGAAGCGCGCCTGCACCGTGTGATAGCGCTGGTACGGCAGCATCGCGCCGTGCCAGATTTCCCAGCTGTGGCGGTCGCCCACCGTGGGGTTGTCGGAGCTCAGCGTGTCGTTGGCGCTGGGGCTGTAGGGGCTGCCGGGCCAGTAGGGGCGCTGCGGGTCCAGCCGGGCGCAGAGCTCGGGCAGCAACTGCTCGTAGATGGCGCGGGCCTCGAAGCGGACCATGTCCTTGCCCTTGCCGTACAGCCCCATGGACTCGGCAATCGCGTAGTCCTCGTTGTTGCCGCACCAGAGCGCCAGGCAGGCGTGGTGGCGCAGGCGCTTGACTGCGGCAGCGGCCTCGGCCTCCACGCTGCGCAGGAACTCGGGGTTGGCCGGGTAGATGCCGCAGGCGAACAGGAAGTCCTGCCAGACCAGCAGGCCGAGTTCGTCGCAAGCGGCGTAGAACGCGTCGTCCTCGTAGATGCCGCCGCCCCAGACACGCAACATGTTCATGTTTGCCTCGGCCGCTTGCCGCACGCGCAGCCGGTAGCGTTCGGGCGTGATGCGGTTGAGCAGGTTGTCGTCGGGAATCCAGTTGGCGCCGCCCATGAAGACCTGCCGGCCATTGACCTCGAAGCAGAAAGAGCTGCCTTTTTCGCCCGCCACCGGCTCCTGCACCAGCCGCAGCCTGCGCAGGCCGATCCGGCGGCTGTGCCTGTCCAGCACCTGCTCGCCGGCCTGCAGCGTGGTCACCAGCGTGTACAGCGGCTGCGCGCCCTGGCCGTTGGGCCACCAGAGTTCCGGCGCTTCCACATGCAGGCTGGCCTCGGTGCCGGCGGGCACCGAAGCTTCGGCCACGAGCTTGCCTTGCGGGTCGAGGAGACGGTGGTGCAACGCCAGCGCCGCGTCCTGCGTTCCCGCCAGTTCGCAGCGCAGGTCTACCCGCGCATGGCCGAGGTCCGTCGCCAGGTGCACGGTGCTGTCCACCTCTTGCAGCCGGGTCTCGTAGGCTTCGAGCTTGACCGGCTGCCACGGCCCGGCCGTCAACAGCACAGGGCCCCAGTCCCAGCCGTAGTGGTACTGGGCCTTGCGCACATGCAGCCGGCTGGATTCACCATTCCACAGGTTGCGCCGCCCCAGCGCCGCCTCGCGCTCGCGCCCGCGCCGCCGGGCCGATTCGAAATACAGCCCCAGTCGGTTCGTGCCCGGCTTCAGCAGGCCACGCACCTCAATGCGTGCCGGCACGAACATGTTGTCGCTCACCAGCACGCGCTGTCCGTTCAGGTAGACGGTGGCAAACGTGTCCAGCCCCTCCAGCACCAGGTCCACCTGCGCGCCCAGCGCTGCGGCGTCGACATCGAAGTCGCAGCGGTAGCACCAGTCCTGCTCGGCCACCCATTGCACCTCGGCCTCCTGCGTGCCGAAGTACGGATCCGGAATCGCCCCCTGCGCAATCAGGTCCTGGTACACGGTGCCCGGCACCGTCGCCGGCCGCCAGTCCGCTTCAGCCGCCAGGTTCTCCAGCATCGAGAGCTCAGGCGCCGCCATCCGGAACAGCCAGGATTCGTGCAGCGGGCGGGCGGTGGTGGCAGCGGGCATGGCGAGGCTCCGGGTGCGGTGGGCGGCATGAGGTCAGGACCGATGCTGGCACAGCCGCGGTCCTCGCGGGGCGTCTTGAGGCAGCGCCAGCTGGTGTCGAGTGCTTGCCACCAGGCTCAGGCTTCGCCGAACAAGGGCCGCAGCATCTGCACTTCTTCCACCCTCTGGCCGCCCAGTTCCAGCAGTTTGGCGCTCCCCGGCACTTCGGCGAAGCCGGCGGCGCGGTAGAAGCGGATGCCGCGCTGGTTGCCGCTGAGCACCCAGAGCGATACCGAGTCGCGGCCTTGGGCCAGCAGCTCCGAGAGCGCACGCTGGAGCAGCGCACGGCCCACGCCCTGGCCCCAGGCGCTGGGCAACGCATACAGCGCCCAGATCTCGCCGCGCGTGGGCGGCGAACCTTCGTCGCGGCAAGGCCCATGGCTGACGAAGCCGAGCACCTGGCCCGCCTCGTCGCGCATCACCCGCGTGTTCGAGTCCTGGCGCGCGAGGATGCCGCGCCAGCGTTCGCTGCGCTGCTCGATGGAGAGTTCGGCCAGGAAGGCAGGAGGCAGGATGGCCGCATAGGCGGCCTGCCATGAACGCACGTGGGCCGTAGCGATGCCCTGGGCGTCGACTTCGGTGGGGTGGTCGATCTGCATCGGTCTGCCAAGGTTTGATGGTGGTTGTCAGGCCACCTTGGCCAGTCGTTCAATCGCCGCAATGCCGAGCAGCATCTTCTCGCGGGCGGACGAGTTGGCGGAATGCACGTGGATCCTGGGTGGCACGAAGCCTTGCAATGCAACCGCCTGTTCGATCCACAGGATCACGTCGTAACCGGTGCCTCGTTCATCGTCGCCGAGGTCGTGGTCGAGGCTGATCTCCCGAACATTGCCGGTCTGCAACAGCGCGATGGCTTCGTCAGGCCAGTACACCCTGGTCCAACCATCGGGTGTCTTGCGCTCGTCGTCCAAAAACACCCGCATGGGTCTGAGCTTTCGTTGCTGTCATTGGCTTGGCAGCGTGTGGCGGGAGCGAATCTCTGCATAGCAGGCGATGCACACCAAGCGCATGTTGTTGAATTCATGGAATGCTTGGGTCATCTCGCCCTCTTCCTCAAATTTCTCTTCGCAGGCATAGCACCAAGCTTGGCGGTCGTTGGGCTCAGACTTGTTTTCGATGAAGCCTACTGGTCTGGCATTCGGTCCAATCATGTGACAGCACACCACGGCGGAGATTTTTCGGCCGTGTCGGTCGCAATCGACGCTCAGCGGTTTGGGTTGTGTCATTTTCTAGTGCCGTGGCTGCGGCAAATCATACGGCCGCTCCTCGTTGACAGGCGCGGTCGCGCCACGCCATCAGATGCAGTTCGCCAATGAAAACGGCCGCCCCGTTGGGGGCGGCCGTGTGTGTGGGAGTTGACAAGCAGCAGCCGCCTGGCCGCTGCCCGTCCTCGCGTCAGTAACTTGCCTTCAGGCTGACGCCCGAGAAGGCGGAGTAGCCGCGCACCATGATGTAGTAGTCACCTGCCGAGGTGCTGGTGGTGGTGCAGGTCTCGTTGTTGCCGCTCAGGTAAGGCCGGCACGAGTACGTGGTGGTGGTCGGCCGTGACCCGAAGCGGGTGTAGAGGTCTGCGTCGCCCGTGCCGCCAGAAGTGGTGATCGTCAGCGTCTTGCCGGCCGGGACTGTGATGCGCCAGTATTGCGCGCTGCTGGTGGCCCCGGAGATCGTGATGGCCTGGCCATTGGTCAGCAACGGATCACCACCGCCGCCGCCACCCGTCGTGGAGTAAGTGGCCGTCAGCGAGACGCCGCTGTAGGCCGAATACCCGTTGAGCAACACGTAGTAAGTGCCGGCCGCAGGGTTGGTCACGGTGCAGGTTTCGGCGTTGCCGGTCTTGTACGGACGGCAGTCGTAGGTCGACAGCGTCGGGCGGGCGCCTAGCTTGGTGTAGAGGTCCACGTCACCGGTGCCACCCGAGATGGCGATGGTCAGCGAGGTTTGCCCACTCGGTACGACGATCTTGTAGAACGCCTGCGAGCTGGCCGCACCGCTGATGCCGGTCACCGCGGTGCCGTTGGTCAGCACGATGTCCGTGCCACCGCCGCCACCACCGCCACCGCCGGTGCCACCGGTCACCGCCACGCCTACGGCATTCCAGGCATCGGCCACCGACACCTGCTCAGCCGCGGTCAAGCCGAGGTTGATCGCGGCTTGTTTGGTCGCGTTGCCGGCTGCCAGGAAGTTGGCGTTGGAGGTCAGGATGTTGACGTTGGCTTCGTAGAAGACCCGGATGGCCTTGGCCATGCCGATGCCGGTCACGTTGATCGTGGACTTGCCGCGGGGATGGGTGCCACCCTGCGAGAGCAGGTAGAACGCCAGGTTGGCAATGCCCGAGCTGTAATGCACGTCCACATTGCCCACGCCGCTGACCCAGAAGTCCTTGGACGAGCCATCGGCCGCCGGGTCGCTCATGTAGCGCAACGCAGGCGGCAGGATGTCTTCGCCGACCTTCCAGGTGTCGGCCGAGACGGTCAGCGTGCCGGTCTTGCCGCCGTCGACATAGGCCTCGGTGAAGGCACCGAAGATGTCGGACATGGCCTCGTTCAGGCCGCCCGATTCACCCGAATAAACCAGCCCGGACTCGTTTTCGGTCACGGCGTGGGTCAGTTCGTGGCCGGTCACGTCCACGGCGCGCGCCAGCGGCAGGCAACCTTGGCTGGAGTTGCCGTCGCCGTAAACCATCTGCGTGCCGTCCCAGTAGGCATTGCAGTAGTTGGTGCTGTAGTGCACCGAACTGATCAGCGCGGCGCCGGCGTTGTTGTAGGAGTCGCGGTTCCAGAAGGCCTTGTAGGCTTCGTAGGTGGCGCCGGTGCCGTCGTAGGCGGCGTTCACGTCGGTGTCGCTGGTGGCCGCCTGGCCTTCGGAACGCTTCAGCGTGCCGGGGGTGCTGGTGCCGTTGTTGGCGCTGTAGATCTTGCGGTTCTCGGCGAAGTGGATCTGCGGATGCACGGCGACGATGGCGCCGCTGTCCACGTCGACGTAGACCTTGTCGCGCACCGGGTCCTGCCCGCGCGTGCCGATCACCACCGTCTCGTAGGCCATGTGGAAGCGGCCTTCGGGCGTCAGCAGGAACACCTTGCGCGGTGGCGTGGTGGCCATGCCGGCGAAGCGCGCATCGGCCGCGATTGCGGGATGCACTGCGCTTTCGCCGACGTTCTTGGCGCCCAGCGTGGCCGCGATGTCGCCGCGGGCCGTGCCGTTGATCGCGAATATCTTGCCCTTGCCGTCAATGTGCACGACCAGGTCACCGCCGATCACGTCCAGGCCGCGGTGGGTCTGGTTGTAGCGCAAGTGCTGGTTGCCGTTGGGGTCCACGTTGACCTTGCGCAGCTGCAGCTCGGCCGGGCGCAGGCGCAGGGCGGCCAGCGCCGGGACCAGCGCGGGGCGCATGGCCTGCTGGGTGGCTGCGAGGTCCGTCGCGTCCAGCCGCGGGGCGTGACCGAGGTCGCCTCGCAGGAACAGCGGCAGTCCGTCAGAGCTGGCCTGGATCACATCGACCGATGGCAGCGTGCCGAGCGCACGTGCGACGTCCGTCGGCGTGTTGCCGGGGATCGCGGCCATTGCGCTGGTGGCCAGCAAAAGGCCTGAGGCGGCCAGGGCGGTCATCAACTGACCGTGGGCCCATCTGAAACTCATCGAACTCATCATTGCTCCCAACAGGTATGGGTTCACGCGCGATAACGCGTGCTGCCATGTCGTCCATGCCCGCCCGGATTGGCGAGCGGACGGATGCTCGGAGTGCGACAAGGATGTGTCAAACCCCTAAGTCGTCAGTGACCTGAGGTGCCTCAAGCCATGTCCTACGAGGAGATGGCGCTGTCCCAGGCGCTGGCCGCTCACGGCGCTAAGGGATCGCCCTGATGGGACACGCCCTGGAAACAACGGTCACCTGTCCCCTTCCCAGGTGACGAGGCATTGCGTGCTGAGAAAGGGCGCGACCGGTGCGCCTCGCGATACCGGTGAGCCGGCTGCCGTGGATCCATGCAACGGCGCTCCCGCGCCGTTGCCGGAACTTGCTGAACTTACGCTTGGATGCTTAGGGTCAGCTCTTAGAACAAGAAGTACCTCTGCGCCATCGGCAGCACTGTCGCCGGTTCGCAGGTCAGCAGCTGGCCGTCGGCGCGCACGTGGTAGGTCTGCGCGTCGATCTCCATGGTCGGCAGGTAGCTGTTGTGCACCATGTCGGTCTTTCTCACGGTGCGGCAGCCGCGCACCGCGGCGAGCTGCTTCTTCAGGCCGAAGGCGTCGCCGATGCTGTTGGCCAGGCCCGCCTGGCTGACGAAGGTGAGCGAGCCGCGGGCCAGCGCGCCGCCGAAGGCGCCGAACATCGGGCGGTAGTGCACCGGTTGCGGCGTGGGGATGCTGGCGCTGGGGTCGCCCATCGCGGCCATCGCGATGAAGCCGCCCTTGAGGACCAGGCTGGGCTTGACGCCGAAGAAGGCAGGGCGCCAGAACACCAGGTCGGCCCACTTGCCGACCTCGATCGAACCCACCTCGTGCGCGATGCCGTTGGCCAACGCCGGGTTGATGGTGTACTTGGCCACGTAGCGCTTGAGGCGGCCGTTGTCGTGGCGCTCCGGGTCGCCGGCCAGCTTGCCGAGCTGGGCCTTCATCTTGTGCGCCGTCTGCCAGGTGCGGATGATGACCTCGCCGACGCGGCCCATGGCTTGGCTGTCGGAGCTCATCATGCTGATCGCGCCCAGGTCGTGCAGCATGTCCTCGGCGGCAATCGTCTCGCGGCGGATGCGGCTTTCGGCGAAGGCCAGGTCCTCGGCGATGGACGCGTCCAGGTGGTGGCAGACCATCAGCATGTCGACGTGCTCGTCCACCGTGTTGACGGTGTAGGGCATGGTCGGGTTGGTGGAACTGGGCAGGAAGTTGGCCTCGCCGACCACGCGCAGGATGTCCGGCGCATGGCCGCCGCCAGCGCCTTCGGTGTGGAAGGCGCAGAGGCTGCGGCCCTTGGTCGCGGCGATGGTGTCTTCGACGAAGCCGGATTCGTTCAGCGTGTCGCTGTGGATCGAGACCTGGGTGTCGGTTTCATCGGCGACCGACAGGCAGCAGTCGATGGCCGCTGGCGTGGTGCCCCAGTCCTCGTGCAGCTTCAGGCCGATGGCACCGGCCTCGATCTGCTGGCGCAGCGCCGCCGGCTGCGAGGCATTGCCCTTGCCGAGGAAGCCCAGGTTCATCGGGAAGGCGTCTGCCGCCTGCAGCATGCGTCGCAGGTTCTCCGGTCCCGGCGTGCAGGTGGTGGCGAAGGTGCCGGTGGCCGGGCCGGTGCCGCCGCCCAGCATGGTGGTCACGCCGCTGGACAGCGCTTCTTCAATTTGCTGCGGGCAGATGAAGTGGATGTGGCTGTCGATGCCGCCGGCGGTGACGATCATGCCCTCACCGGCAATCACCTCGGTACCCGGGCCGATGACGATGTCCACGCCCGGCTGCACGTCCGGGTTGCCGGCCTTGCCGATGGCGGCAATGCGCTGGCCGCGGATGCCGATGTCGGCCTTGACGATGCCCCAGTGGTCCAGGATCACCGCGTTGGTGATGACCAGGTCCACCGCTTCGTGAGCGCCGGGGCCGTTGGGCACCTGGCTCTGGCCCATGCCGTCGCGGATGGTCTTGCCGCCGCCGAACTTCACCTCTTCGCCGTAGCCGCCGGCCTTCAGCGTGAAGTCTTGTTCAACTTCGAGGATCAGCCCGGTGTCGGCCAGCCGCAGCCGGTGGCCCGTCGTGGGGCCGAACATTTCGGCGTAGGCGCGTTTTCCAATCGTGGCCATCAAAGTTTTCCTTGCACCAGGCCGCGGAAGCCGTAGACGGTGCGGCTGCCGGAGAGGTCCACCAGTTCGACCGTGCGCTGCTGGCCCGGCTCGAAGCGCACCGCGGTGCCGCTGGCAATGTTCAGCCGCATGCCGCGCGCGGCCTCGCGGTCGAAGCTCAGTCCAGCGTTGGTTTCGGCAAAGTGGTAGTGCGAGCCAACCTGCACCGGCCGGTCGCTGGCGTTTTCGACGACCAGTGTCAGCGTGCGGCGGCCGGGGTTCAGCGGCAGGTCACCTTCGTCGGTGAAGAGTTCGCCGGGGATCATCGGACAGGCCTTGCCGCCGAGGCCTGGCGCGCGCGCAGCTTGCGGCGCAGTAGCACGTTGGCGCCGTACAGCACCAGCGTGGCCGCCACGAAGGCGGCTTCGATGCCGTGGTGGCCACCGGTGTGGCCCGGGTGCGCGGAGGCGGCCAGTGGCAACGCGGCCAGGGCCAGCGAAGCGCCCAGGTTCAGGGCGCGGCAAAACGGGGAGGGCAACGGCATGGTGGCTCCTGTCAGGCAATCGGTTGGTGCACGGTCACCAGCTTGGTGCCGTCGGGGAAGGTGGCTTCGACCTGGATCTCGGGGATCATCTCGGCCACGCCTTCCATGACCTGGGCGCGGGTGAGCACGGTCTTGCCCTCGCTCATCAGCTGGGCGACGGTCTTGCCGTCGCGGGCGCCTTCCATGATGGCGGCGCTGATCAGGGCCACTGCTTCGGGGTAGTTCAGTGCCAGGCCTCGCGCCAGCCGGCGTTCGGCCAACAGCGAGGCGGTGAAGATCAGCAGCTTGTCTTTTTCGCGGGGCGTCAGTTCCATGCGGTGTTCCTGCGGCGGCGAAGGCCGGCCGGGTGAGGGTTGTCTGCAAGGCCGGTGCCAGTGTCTTGCAAAGCGGCTTGCAAGCCCGGTTGGGTACGGGCCGATTTCAGGGCAAGATAGGGAAAACGAGAAATCGATGCGAGGAAACGACTGCATGACCGTGATCAGCCCAGACCTTTCCCCTCGGACTGCAGACGGCCGCCGGCCGGACCCGGACTGGTGGCGCGGCGCCGTCATCTACCAGATCTACCCGCGCAGTTTCGCCGATGCCAACAACGACGGCATTGGCGATTTGCCCGGCATCACCGCCCGGCTGGAACATGTGGCGGAGCTCGGGGCCGACGCGATCTGGATCTCGCCCTTCTTCAAGTCGCCCATGGCCGACTTCGGCTACGACGTGGCCGACTACCGCGAGGTGGACCCCATCTTCGGCACGCTGGCCGACTTCGATGCGCTGCTGGCCAAGGCCCACGCGCTGGGCCTGCGCATCATCATCGACCAGGTGCTCTCGCACACCTCCGAGCAGCACGCCTGGTTCAAGGAAAGCCGCAGCAGCCGCGACAACCCCAAGGCCGACTGGTACGTGTGGGCCGAAGCCAAGCCCGATGGCAGCCCGCCGAACAACTGGCTCAGCGTCTTTGGCGGCCCGGCCTGGCAGTGGGACAGCCGGCGCCGCCAGTACTACCTGCACAGCTTCCTGACTGCACAGCCCGACCTGAACCACCACAACCCCGAGGTGCAGGACGCCTTGCTGGGCGACGTGCGCTTCTGGTGCGAGCGCGGCGTGGACGGTTTCCGCTTCGACGCCTGCAACCACCAGTTCTACGACCGCTCGCTGCGCGACAACCCGCCAGCCGATGCCAAGGAACAGCAGAGCGTGACGACGGTGCGGCCGGACAACCCGTATGCCATGCAGCGCCATCTGCACGACAAGACCCAGCCCGAGAACCTGGCCTTCCTGCAGCGCGTGCGCCAGGTGCTGGACGGCACCGGTGCGGTCAGCATCGGCGAGGTGGGCGACGACCATCCGCAGCCCATCATGGCCGACTACACCGAGGCCGGCAAACGCCTGCACATGGCCTACAGCTTCGCGCTGCTGACGCCGTATGTCTCGGCCAAGCAGATCCGAGAGCAGGTCGAAAGCCTGGAACTGGCGCTGGCGCGCACCGGTGGCTGGGGCTGCTGGGCGCTGTCCAACCACGACGTGCCGCGCGTGGCCTCGCGCTGGGCGCCCGCCAATCAACCCGACCCGGTGCTCACCCGCACGCTGCAGGCCCTGCTGTTCACGCTGCGCGGCAGCGTCTGCACCTACCAGGGCGAGGAGCTGGGCCTGCCCGAGGCGGACATTCCGTTCGAGTTGCTGCAGGACCCTTACGGCAAGACCTTCTGGCCCGAGTTCAAGGGCCGCGACGGCTGCCGCACGCCCATGCCCTGGCAGCACGACGCGCTGCAGGCGGGTTTCAATGCCGGCGCCGCGCCCTGGTTGCCGCTGGGCCAGGGCCACGGCGAGCGCTCGGTGGACCTGCAGCGGGCCGACCCGGCCAGCCCGCTGCACCATGCCCGCGCACTGCTGGCCTGGCGCCGCGGCGAAGCCAGGTTGCGCCACGGCAGCATCCGCTTCCATGACGCGGCCGAGCCGGTGCTGCTGTTCGAGCGCGCGCGGGGTGCCGGCCCGGCGCTGGTGCTGGCCTTCAATCTGGGCGACACGCCAGTCAGCCTGCCGTTGCCGGCCAAGCTTGGCATGCTGCTGCCCGTCAACGGCACACCCATTGCCCCTGCGGAACTGTTGGAAGCTTCAGGCGATGCGCACTGCGCCGGCGGCCGCTGCTGGCTGTTGCCGGCGCATGGCGCGGCGATTGCTGTCACTGCCGCTTGAGGCCATCCAAACATCCCTGCCCGGTTGCCGCGTATTGCGGTAGATTGGCCCTCACTTCTGCACAGGACTGTTGCCGCCGCGCATGACCGCTTTACCCGTGCCAGATGCCCAGCCCGGCGCCCAGCCCGGCCCCTCACTCGGCGCTTTCCCCGGCGCCCCTTCGGCTGACCTCGTCGCCGCGCTGCAGCGCGCCGAATCGGCCGACCCGTTTGCCGTGCTCGGCCCGCATCGCCTGGCCGATGCATCGCCAGGCTGGGCGCTGCGGGTGCTGTTGCCCGGCGCCGTCCAGGTCAGCGCCGTGACACCCAAGGGCGCATTGCTTGCGCCCTTGCGCTGCGTGACCGGCAGCGACCTGTGGTGCGGCGTGCTGCCCGCGTCCGAAACCGCGCCCGACTACCGCCTGCAGATCGACTGGGGCACGCACCAGTCGCGGCTGGACGACGCCTACCGCTTTGGCTCGCAGCTGCGCGAGACGGACCTCTGGCTGCTGTCAGAAGGCACGCACCTGCGGCCTTACGAGGCGCTGGGCGCGCATCCGCTGGACGTCGGCGGTGTGGGGGGGGTGCGCTTCGCCGTCTGGGCGCCGTCGGCGCGGCGGGTCTCGGTGGTCGGCAGCTTCAACAGCTGGGATGGTCGGCGCCACGCGATGCGGCTGCACCCTGCCAGCGGCGTGTGGGAGATCTTCATCCCGCACGTGGCCGAGGGCGACCTGTACCGCTTCGAACTGGTGGGGGCCGACGGTCGGCTGCGCCTGAAGTCCGACCCATACGCCAACCGCGCCGAGCTGCGGCCCAGCACCGCCTCCATCGTGCAGCGGCTGCCTGCCGGCGTGGCCAGCAGCCCGCTGCGCCGCCGTGCCAACGCGCTGGACGCGCCCATCAGCATCTATGAAGCGCACCTGGGCTCGTGGCGCCGCGGGCCGGACAACCGCTGGCTGAGCTACCGCGAACTGGCCGCGCAGCTGGTGCCCTACGTGCGCGACATGGGCTTCACCCACATCGAGCTGCTGCCGGTGCAGGAGCACCCGTTCGATGGCTCGTGGGGCTACCAGCCCACCGGCCTGTTTGCGCCCACCTCGCGCTTTGGGTCGCCGGAAGACTTCAAGCACTTTGTCGACACCGCCCACGCCGCCGGCCTGGGCGTGATCCTCGACTGGGTGCCGGCCCATTTCCCGACCGATGAACACGGCCTGGCCCAGTTCGACGGCACCCATCTCTACGAACACGCCGACCCGCGCGAGGGTTTCCACCCCGACTGGCAGACGCTGATCTACAACTACGGCCGCCGCGAGGTGCGCAACTTCCTGATCGGCAACGCGCTGTACTGGATCGAGCGCTTCGGCATCGACGGGTTGCGCGTGGACGCGGTGGCCTCGATGCTTTACCGCGACTACAGCCGCAAGGAAGGCGAGTGGATTCCGAACCAGCACGGCGGCCGCGAGAACCTGGAAGCCATCTCCTTCCTGCGGCGCATGAACCGGGCCATCGGCATCGAGCGGCCCGAGGCCATCATGATCGCCGAGGAGTCCACCTCGTTTGCCGGCGTCAGCCGCCCGCCGTCGGACGACTGCGAATCCGGCGGCCTGGGCTTCCACTACAAGTGGAACATGGGCTGGATGAACGACACGCTGCGCTACCTGGCGCGCGACCCGGTGCACCGCAGCTTCCACCAGGACGAGCTGCGCTTCTCGCTGGTCTATGCCTTCAGCGAAAACTTCATGCTGCCGCTCTCGCACGACGAAGTGGTGCACGGCAAAGGCTCGCTGCTGCGCAAGATGCCGGGCAACGATTGGCGCCGCTTTGCCAACCTGCGTGCGGCCTACGGCTACATGTGGGGCCACCCTGGCAAGAAGCTGCTCTTCATGGGCAACGAGATCGGCCAGTGGGGCGAGTGGAACGCCGAAGCCCAGCTGGACTGGCCGCTGCTGGAGCGCGAGCCGCATGCCGGCCTGCAGCGCCTGGTGCGCGACCTGAACCTGGTGTTGCGCCATCACCCGGCGCTGTACCAGCGCGATGTGTCCGGCGACGGCTTCGAGTGGCTGCGCCATGACGATGCCGCCAGCTCGGTGCTGGCCTTTGTGCGCAAGGCCGGCGGTGATGCACCGCCGGTGGTCGTCGTCAGCCACTTCACGCCCGAGGTGCGCCATGGCTACCGCATTGGCGTGCCGCAGGGCGGCCAGTGGGAATCGCTGCTGAACACCGATGACGCGGCCTACGGCGGCAGCGGCGTGTCGCCCGGGCCGCTGCAGGCCGAAGCCGTGCCCTGGGACGGCCAGCCACAGTCGCTGGTGCTGACGTTGCCGCCGCTGGCCACATTGATGCTGCGCCCGGCCGGCGGCCCGCTACCGGTCGACTTCTCTGCGCTCATCGCCTCGGAAGCTGCCACCGAAGGCACGAATGCCCGTCCCTGAGTTACCGCCTGGCGACCCGCTGTCGCTGGGCGGCTGCGTCGTGCCCGGCGGGCTGCGCTTTGGCGTCTGGGCGCCCGAGGCCGAGCAGGTCTGGCTGTGCCTGTTCGACGACAACGGCCAGCAGGAAACCCAGCGGCTGCCGCTGCTGCCCAGCCCGCTGGGCGTCTGGCATGGCACGCTGCCGGGTGGCCGGGCCGGACAGGTCTACGGCTACCGCGCGGCTGGCCGCTGGGCGCCTGAAGAGGGCCTGCGATTCAACCCGCAGCGCCTGTTGCTGGACCCGTATGCGCGTGAAATGGTTGGCAGCTACCGCGGCCGCACGCAAGCCGAGCTGGCCGCCTACCTGGACTTCGACCCGGCCGACCCTTCGCGGCCGCACCCGGACGACAACGCCGCTGTCGCGCTGAAGGCGCGCGTGCTGCCCGAGCTGGCCGCGCAGCCGGTGGCGCTGAAGCCGCCGCCCGCAGGCCAGCGCGTGATTGCCGAGGTCCATGTGCGCGGTGCCAGCGCGCTACACCCCGGGCTGCAGGCCGGCCAGCGTGGGAGCTACGCCGGCCTGGCCCATCCGACGCTGATCGCCCACTGGCGCGGCCTGGGTGTCACGACAGTGCAGCTGATGCCGGTGCAGGCCCGTGCCGACGAAGCCCGGCTGCAACTGCTGGGCCTGCGCAACCACTGGGGCTACACGCCGATTGGGCTGCTGGCACCCGAGGCGCGTTATGCCGGGCCGCCCGAGCTGGAAACAGGAGATAGCGGCCACACCGCCGGGCCGGCCTTGCGCGAAGCCATTGCCAAGCTGCGCAGCGAAGGCTTCGAGGTGCTGCTGGACGTCGTGTTCAACCACAGCGCCGAAACCGACCTGCAGGGGCCTTGCCTGGGCTTCAAGGGCCTGGCCAACCGCCACTGGTATCGCGCCGAGCCGGATGCGCCGGGCCAGTACCAGAACTGGACCGGCTGCGGCAACACGCTGAACCTTGCCGAGCCCATGGTGCTGCGCTGGGTGGTGGACGCGCTGCGCCACTGGGTGCAGGCTTACGGGGTGGACGGCTTTCGCTACGATCTGGCGCCCATCCTGGCGCGCGACGACACCGGCCGGTTCGCCGGCGGCGCGGCGCTGTTCGCCGCGCTGCAGGCCGACCCGCTGCTGCGCCGCTGCCTGCACATTGCCGAGCCCTGGGACCTGGCGCCGCACAGCTACCAGCTCGGCGGCTTCCCGCCCGGCTGGCTGGAATGGAACGACCAGGCCCGCGACAGCCTGCGCGCCTACTGGCTGCAGCCCGGCCACGAGCGCAGCACGCGCGCCGCGCTGGCCACCCGCCTGGCTGGCTCCAGCGACCGTTTCGCCGCCGATCCGCGCCGCCCGCGCCCGCCGTCTGCCAGCGTCAACTTCGTGACCTCGCACGACGGCTTCACGCTGCGCGACCTGGTGAGCTACAACCAGCGCCACAACGAAGCCAACGGCGAACACAACCGCGACGGCCACGGCGACAACCTGAGCTGGAACGCCGGCATCGAAGGCGACAGCGACGACCCCGCCGTGCAGCACACCCGTGCCCGGCTGCAGCGCGCCCTGCTGGCCACGCTGCTGCTTTCGCGCGGCACGCCGATGCTGCTGATGGGCGACGAACTCGGCCACACCCAGCACGGCAACAACAACGCCTACTGCCAGGACAACCCCGTGTCCTGGCTGGACTGGGGCGACGCCGGCAAGCCGGCGGAGACTCAAGCCTTGCCAGCCTTCATCGCCCGGCTCACCGCGCTGCGCCGCGCCGACGCTGCGCTGCATGCCGACCAGTGGCTCAGTGGCCAGCCTGGCGCCGATGGCGTGGCTGACGTGACCTGGGCCACACCATCCGGCGCAGCGCTGGACGAAGCCGGCTGGCACGACCGTGGCGATCGCGCTTTGAGCGTGCTGCTGGCGCCGCCGGGCTTGGGCCATTGCACGCTGCTGCTGTTCAACCCGATGTCAGAGTCGCGCCGCTTTGTCTTGGCAGTGCCACCTCGCGGTGGCGCCTGGCGGCCATTGCTGGACAGCGCAACGCCCAGTGGCGAGCCGGCCAAGCCCGAAGCGGCTGCCGGTGCGCCCGATGGGCTTTCAGCATGCGAGCTGCCGCCTCGAAGCGTGCAGGTCTGGTGCAGCGCCGCGTTGGCGCTGACGCCGCTCGTGAACCCGGCCGCGCAGGTGGCCTTCGATGGAACGAACGGAGACTGATGTGATGGACTTGAACCGCAGTGCGAACAGCCGTTGGCTGGCCCGGCGCACGCTTGCGCTGGTGCTGGCCGGCGGGCGTGGCTCCCGCCTGATGAACCTGACCGACAACCGCGCCAAGCCCGCGGTGCACTTCGGCGGCAAGTTCCGCATCATCGACTTCGCGCTGTCGAACTGCCTGAACTCCGGGCTGCGCCGCATTGGCGTGATCACGCAGTACAAATCCCACTCGCTGCTGCGCCACCTGCAGCGCGGCTGGAGCTTCATGCGCAACGAGATGGGCGAGTTCATCGACCTGCTGCCGGCACAGCAGCGGACCAATGAAGAGCACTGGTACCGCGGCACGGCCGATGCGATCTGGCAGAACCTGGACATCATCCGCAACTCCACGCCGCCCGAGTACGTGGTGGTGCTGGCCGGGGACCATGTCTACAAGATGGACTACTCCATCATGCTGGCCGACCACGTGGCCAACGGCCGCGGTGTGACCGTGGGCTGCATCGAGGTCTCCTGCGAAGAGGCCACCGGCTTTGGCGTGATGGCGGTCAACGAGCAGCGCCACGTCACCGCCTTCGTCGAGAAGCCGGCCGTGCCACCCACGCTGCCCGGCCAGCCGGGCCGATCGCTCGCCAGCATGGGCATCTACATCTTCAGCGCCGACTACCTGTTCCGCCTGCTGGAGGAAGACGCGCTGGATCCGAACTCCAGCCATGACTTCGGCAAGGAGCTCATTCCGCGCGCGGTCGCGGAGGGCCAGGCGCTGGCGCATCCATTCTCGATGTCGGCCATTGCCAACCCGCCGTATTCGCGCCCGTACTGGCGCGATGTGGGCACCGTGGACGCCTACTGGGCCGCCAACCTGGACCTGGCTTCGACCACGCCCGAGCTGAACATGTACGACCGTGACTGGCCGATCTGGACCTACCAGGAGCAGCTGCCGCCGGCCAAGTTCGTGCACAACCAGGAAGACGGCCGGCGCGGCCAGGCGGTGGACAGCCTGGTCTCGGGCGGTTGCATCGTCTCCGGCGCCACGGTGGTCGACTCGGTGCTGTTCTCCAATGTGCTGCTGCGCTCCTACAGCCAGGTCACGCGCAGCGTGGTGCTGCCGGATGTTCAGATCAACCGCCACTGCCGCGTGCGCAACGCGGTGATCGACCGGCGCTGCAAGCTGCCCGAGGGCCTGGTGGTCGGCGAAGACGCCGAGCTGGACGCCAAGCGCTTCTACCGCAGCCCCAACGGCGTGGTGCTGGTCACCCGCGACATGCTCAGAAAACTCTAAGGAATCCAATCGATGCGGGTGCTGCAGGTCTGCGCTGAAATTTTTCCCTTGCTCAAGACGGGCGGGCTGGCCGATGTGGCGGGCGCGCTGCCGGCGGCACTGCAGGCCGCCGGTGCCGATGCCCGGGTGCTGCTGCCCGGCTTCGACGCGGTGCTGGCCGGCCTGACCGAGCCGGCCCTGGTGGCCGAGCTGCCGGCGCGCGGCCAGGTGCCGGCAGCCCGCCTGCTCTATGGCCAGCTGCCGGCGGCCAACACCTCCGGCTACGTGATCGAATTGCCCGCGCTGTACCAGCGCGCCGGCGGCCCGTATGCCGACGGCAACCAACAGCCCTATGCCGACAACCACCTGCGTTTCGCCCGCCTGGGCTGGGCCGCGGCCGAGCTGGCGCAGGGGGCAGACGCGTACTGGCGGCCCGAGCTGGTGCACGCACACGACTGGCATGCCGGCCTGGCGCCGGCCTGCCTGCGCGCGCTGGGCTCGCCCGCGGCCTCGGTCTTCACCATCCACAACCTGGCCTACCAGGGCAGCTTCGACGCCCGGCACTTCGCCGAGCTGGGCCTGCCACCCGAGTTCTTTGGTGTGGACGGCGTGGAGTTCCACGGCGGCCTGAACTTCATGAAGGCCGGGCTGTTTTTCGCCGACCACCTCAGCACCGTGAGCCCGACCTACGCCCGCGAGATCCAGCAGCCCGAGCAGGGCATGGGGCTGGACGGCCTGCTGCGCACCCGCAGCGCGGTGCTGCACGGCATCCTGAACGGTGTGGACCCGGCCGTCTGGGACCCGGCGCATGACCCGGCCATCACGGCCACCTACGAGCCGCGCCGCCTGGGCCGCAAGGCGCTGAACAAGGCCGCGCTGCAGGCTGCGATGGGGCTGGCCCTGGTGCCGGACTCGCCGCTGTTCATCGTCGTCAGCCGGCTCACCGAGCAGAAGGGCCTGCACCTGGTGCAGGCGGCCGTGCCCGGGCTGGTGGCATGCGGCGCGCAGTTTGCGCTGCTGGGCAGTGGCGACCCCGGCATGGAAGCTGCATTCCGCACGCTCGCGGAGGAAACGCCGGCCTCGGTGGCGGTGCGCATCGGCTATGACGAGCTGTTTGCGCATCAACTGGTGGCTGGCGGCGACGTGATCATGGTGCCTTCCCGATTCGAACCCTGCGGGCTGACGCAGCTGTACGGCCTGCGCTACGCCACCTTGCCGCTGGTGCGCCGCGTCGGCGGGCTGGCCGACACGGTGACCGACTGCTCGCTGGAGGCGCTGGACGACGGCAGCGCCACCGGCATGGTGTTCGACAGCTTCGACGAAGCCGGCCTGGCGACGGCGCTGCGCAGGGCGCTGGCGCTGTACCGCCGGCCGCGCGACTGGCGCGCGGTGCAGCGCAACGCCATGGCCCAGCGCCATGACTGGGGCGTGGCGGCAGAGGCGTATCTGGCGATGTACCGCGCAGCACTCGGCCACTGAACCACCTTCCAAGAACCCACACGACCCCGACCCATACAGAAAGCGACGGATGCCATGGACCTGACCCAGTTCGAGCACCAGTACGACCACCTGGCCACCGACGTGGCCGCCTTCAAGCGGCTGATTGCCAACAAGCTGATCTACCAGGTCGGCAAGGACCCGATCTCGGCCCGGCCCGAGGACTGGATGCATGCCGCGGCCTACGCGGTGCGCGACCACCTGGTCGGCCGCTGGATGCAGACCACGCGGGCCCAGTACGCGCAGGACGTCAAGCGCGTCTACTACTTCTCGATGGAGTTCCTGATCGGCCGCACCTTCGGCAACGCGGTGCTGGCGCTCGAACTGATGCCCACGCTGCGCCAGGCGCTCAAGGAGTTCGACTGCGACGTGGAGGCGCTGTTCGAGCTGGAGCCCGATGCAGCGCTGGGCAACGGCGGCCTGGGCCGGCTGGCCGCCTGTTTCCTCGACTCCATGGCCACGCTGGGCGTGCCGGGCTTTGGCTACGGCATCCGCTACGACTACGGCATGTTCCGCCAGACCATCCAGGGTGGCCGCCAGGTCGAGGCGCCGGACTACTGGCTCACCCATGGCAACCCGTGGGAGTTCCCGCGGCCCGAGGTGGTCTACCGCGTGCGTTTTGGTGGCCGCATCGAAGAAAGCCCCGCGTCCGGCGGCGGCCCTGCGGCCGTGCGCTGGGTGGGCACCGACGACGTGCTGGCCATGGCCTACGACACCATCATCCCCGGCTACGGCACGCCCGCCACCAACACGCTGCGGCTGTGGAGCGCCAAGGCCACCGAAGAGATGGACCTGAAGGCCTTCAACCAGGGCAACTACTTCGGCGCGGTGGAGACCAAGAACCACAGCGAAAACGTTTCGCGCGTGCTGTACCCGGACGACTCCACCGCCGATGGCCGCGAGCTGCGGCTGCGCCAGGAGTATTTCTTCGTCTCGGCCAGCGTGCAGGACCTGGTGCACCGCTACCTGCGCACCCACAGCGGCTTCGAGAAGCTGCCCGACAAGGTCAGCATCCACTTGAACGACACCCACCCGGTGCTGGCCATTCCCGAGCTGATGCGGGTGCTGATCGACGAGCAGCTGCAGCCATGGGACACGGCCTGGGCGCTGTGCCGGCGCATCTTCAGCTACACCAACCACACGCTGATGCACGAGGCGCTGGAGACCTGGCCGATCGAGCTGTTCGGCCGCGTGCTGCCGCGCCACCTGCGCATCATCTTCGACATCAACGCCCGCTTCCTGCAGGAACTCACCGAGCAGCACGGCGCCGACGCCGCGCTGATGCGCCGGCTGTCGCTGATCGACGAAGGCGGCGAGCGGCGCGTGCGCATGGCCTACTTGGCGGTGGTCACCAGCCACTCGGTCAACGGTGTCTCGGCGCTGCACTCGGAGCTGATGATCCAGTCGATCTTTGCCGACTTCGCCAAGCTCTGGCCGGAACGCTTCAACAACAAGACCAATGGCATCACGCCGCGCCGCTGGCTGGCGCATGCCAACCCCGGCCTGTCGGCCCTGCTGGACGCCCGCATCGGCCGCGGCTGGCGCCGCCACCTGGACCAGCTCGAAGGCCTGAAGGGCGCGCTGGAACTGCCCGGTTTCCTCGGCGCCTTCCGCCGCGTAAAGCGCCAGAACAAGCAGCGCCTGGCCGCGCTGGTGCAGCAGCAGATGGGGCTGGCGCTGAACGTGGACGCGCTGTTCGACGTGCAGGTCAAGCGCATCCACGAATACAAGCGCCAGCTGCTCAACGTGCTGCACGTCATCTCCCGCTACCGCCGCATCCTGGCCCAGCCGGACGCGCAGTGGGTGCCCCGCGTGGTCGTCTTCGCCGGCAAGGCGGCCTCGGCGTACCACATGGCCAAGCTGGTGATCCGCCTGATCAACGACGTGGCCGAAGTGGTCAACAACGACCCGCGCACCCAGGGCAAGCTGCAGGTGGTGTTCGTGCCGAACTACAGCGTCAGCCTGGCCGAGATCATCATCCCGGCGGCCGACCTGTCCGAGCAGATCTCCACCGCCGGCACCGAGGCTTCGGGCACCGGCAACATGAAGTTTGCGCTGAACGGTGCGCTGACCATCGGCACGCTGGACGGCGCCAACGTCGAGATGCGCGAGCACGTCGGCCCCGAGCACATCTTCATCTTCGGCCACACCACGCCCGAGGTCGCGGCCCTGCGTGCCCGCGGCTACCAGCCGCGCGAGTGGGTGGAGAAGGACCCGGAGCTGGCTGCGGTGCTGGAGCTGCTGCGCAGCGGCGTCTTCAGCCCCGGCGAACCCGCGCGCTACCAGGCCATCATCGACACGCTCGTGAACTGGGGCGACCACTACCTGCTGCTGGCCGACTACCGCAGCTACGTCGACATGCAGGACAAGGTCGATGCGCTCTACCGCAACACCGACGAATGGACCCGCCACGCGGTGCTGAACGTCGCCGGCATGGGCCATTTCTCGTCCGACCGCACCATCGCCGAATACGCCCACGACATCTGGCACAGCACCCCCGTGCAACTGCCACAACCGCTGTAGGCCTCCGCCAGCCTGCCGGTCGGCCACTTGGTGCCGCAGCAGCGGTAGGGGTGCGGGTTCTGCGCCGCGTCAGCGCGACGGAGGACTGAAACCGCCCGACACAGCTTTTTTGTCCCCGCCTCTCAAGTGAGCGGCGGCATTGGTCGATAGCTGGATAAGCCCTGTGAACACGGGGCAATTCCTGAGGAATCGACCGATGAATGCCGTGTTACGCGCCACGCCGCTGTGGGCCCTGATGCTGATGCTTGCTGCCTGTGGCGGAGGCGGAGACAGTTCGACTGGCAGCGAAACCGCGGCGGCAACGTCCGGAAGCACCTCGGGCAGCAATGTCGACAGCAGTGCCGGCGGTGCGGCTGCCGCGGCCGATGGTGTCAGCGAGATTGCTGCGGCGACCGCCGCTGCCCCCACGCTGGCACAGCGCAAGGCCGCGGCGACCAAGGTGGCCGGCAAGGATGCCAGCTGCACCTCGCTGACCCCGTTCTACTGGGAGATCGGCAACGCGGCCGGCAAGCAGGCCAGCGGCACTGGCGGCGCCGTCACCAGCACCAACAAGGCACCGACGGCGACCACCCTGATGCCGGTGGCTTCGGCCTCGAAGTGGGTATTCGCCAGCACGGTGATCGAGCAGACCGCCGGCAGCCTGTCGGCCAATGACGTGGCCTTGCTCAGCATGCGTGGCGGCTACAACAATTTCGACAGCTGCAGCAACACCGGCACCGTGGCCTCCTGCCTGAAGGAGCCGGGCCGCTTCGGCGGCACCAACGGCGACCACATTGCTGCGCAGGACGGCAAGTTCTCCTACGGCGGCGGCCACATGCAGGTGCTGGGCAACGCCCGCGGCCTGGGCCCGGACAACAACAGCCTGCTGGCCAGCGCCTTGCGCTCGCAGCGCGGCATGTCCAACAGCATGAGCTACATCAACCCGCAGCTGGCGGGCGGCCTGGCCACCACGGCCACCGGCTACGCCAGCTTCCTGCGCCAGATCCTGGACGGCAGCTACGCCAGCACCGCGAAGTCGCTGGGCACGCAGGCCACCTGCACCCACACCAACGGCAGCGATTGCACGACGGCCATCTTCAGCCCGATCAACCAGTCTCGCCCCGGCGGCCCGAACGACATCAGCGACGAGCGCTGGCACTACTCGCTGGGTCATTGGGTGGAAGACGACCCCACGGTCGGCGACGGTGCCTTCAGCAGCCCGGGCCGTTTCGGCTTTTATCCGTGGATTGACAAAAGCAAGGCCTGGTACGGTGTGCTTGCACGCACCGACAGCGTGAACGTCAACAGCACGGACCCCAAAAAGGCGCCGTACAACACCTCCATGCAGTGCGGTCGCAAGATCCGCGCAGCCTGGGTCAAGGGCAGCTGAGGAGCTGATCCGGGCCACGGTCTGGCCTGACAAATATGGGCGCCCGATGGCGGCGCCCGCAAGGGTTTGCGGCAGGCCGAACGCCGCAATTTGTCACATTTCTGGTGGCATGGTTGCTGCATGTTTGTCTTGGACAGCTGTAGAGCAGCCAAGCCATCAGGGGGTGTCGTTGGACAGGGCGCCAGGACAAGTTCGAGAGCGCCCAGGCGATGCCGGGTCGGTAGCGAGAAACTCGCACCGGGCCGCATAGAAAGAGATTGATCAATGACGAAGTTGGGACACCAGGCGGGGCATGCCCGTCTGATGGGCGCGCCTGCGCGTGAAATGCGTCAAACCGACGCGGTGCAGCAGGCGACGATGACCGCCAATCATGGCGGCTTGACGGCCAAGCTGATGGCCAGCCGTTTTGGCTGGAATCTGGTGGCATTTGCGACGCTGTCGCTGTTCGCAGTTGCAGCGGCTCACTCGGCCACCGTGGACGAGCGGGCTGCTGCAGCCGGGATCGTGGCCAGCACCGATCCGGCCTGCACCAGCCTCACGGCTTTCTATTGGGAAATTGGCGATGGCGTCGGCCTCAAGGCCAGCGGCCAGGGCGGCAGTGGTGGCAGCCTGAAGACCATCAATGCGACCACCACCATTCCGGTGGCCTCGGCCTCGAAATGGGTCTTCGCCAGCATGGCGGTGGAGCAGGTGCAGGGCCAGGTGAGCGACGTGATGGCCAAGGCCCTCACGATGAGCGCCGGCTACGTCAACTTCAACGCCTGCTCGACCGCCTCCACGGTGGACAGCTGCCTGTCCGAACCGGGTGCTGCCGGTGGCACCAACGGCGACTACACGTCCAACTATGACGGCTATTTCTACTACGGTGGTGGCCACATGCAGGTGCTGGGTGACGCAATGGGCTACGGCCCTGACACCACCGCCGACCTGACCGCTGCAACCAAGCTGCTGCCCAACACCAAGCGCGGCCTGACCTGGGTCAATCCGCAGCTGGCGGGCGGCCTGGGTGTGTCGGTCAACGGCTACACCCAGTTCCTGCGTAACCTGATCAACGGTTCGTACACCTACATGAACCCGGCGCTGGGCTCGCACGCGGTGTGCACCCACACCAACGGTGACGATTGCCCGACGGCCTACTACAGCCCGATCAACAACGGTCGCCCGGGTGGTGTCAACAACATCAGCGACGAGCATTGGCACTACTCGCTGGGCCACTGGGTCGAGGACGACCCGACGGTTGGCGACGGCGCCTTCAGCAGCCCCGGCAAGTTCGGCTTTTATCCCTGGGTGGACGCGGGCAAGCAGTGGTACGGCGTGATCGCCCGCTACGACATGGCCAACGTCTACAACACCGATCCGCAGAAGCAGCCTTACTACACCTCGGTGCAGTGCGGACGCAAGATGCGCGCGGCCTGGATCGACCCGACCGGCCAGGGGCTGGTGAGCAAGGCGCTCAAGGCGCAAGCCAAGAAGAGCTGACGCCAGGAGGGCCGGGATCGTGGCCGGGCCTGTCCCGCGCCATACAATCCCGGCCCTGTTTCATTTCTGTTCGAGCGCCACGTGGACCTCAAGCTTCCCATCAAGATCATCGACGAGTTGGCCGAGTCGGTGATTGAATCAACCGGCGTTCTCGACCTGGCCAGCGGCGAGATCCGCGACGTGAAGCTCAGCGAGGACAACGATCCGCCGTATGAAGGCTTCCCGGGCGAGGACGAGGACTACGAGTTCACCTCCGGCATGCTGACCAACGGCAAGAAGGAAGTCGAATTCCGCGTCGAGGTCGACGTGGTCGGCCGCAAATACTCGGTCACGCCGTCCGAACTGCTGGAGCTGAAAGGTCGCGCCGCGCGCCTGTTCTCCGCCGCGCCCAGCGCGCCGCCCGCACCGCCTGCGCCCCCACCCAAGGGCCGCAGGAAGAGCTGACCGAATCCGGCAGCTGCAAGCCCCGCCACCCTGGGCCGCTGCCACGAAACGTCACACCGACGTTCGTACAATTCGCGCATCCCGCCAGGGCGCCATTTGGAACATCCCAATGGCGCCCTTGTCGTCTTCGGACCTTTTTCTTCGACCGTGAGCGCTGCCATGCCAGTCAACCTGCAAGCCCCGAACCCTCTCGACCTGGCGCCGGTGGCCGGCGTCACGCTGGGCATTGCCGAAGCCGGCGTGCGCAAGGCCAATCGCAAGGACCTGGTCGTCGTGCGGCTGGAAGAGGGCGCGGCAGTGGCCGGCGTGTTCACGCAGAACCGCTTCTGCGCCGCGCCGGTGCAGGTCTGCCGCGAGCACCTGGCACACCTGGCGGAAGGCAGTGCGATCCGCGCCATCGTGGTGAACACCGGCAATGCCAACGCCGGTACCGGCGCCGACGGCCTGGCCCGTGCCCGCCGCACCTGCGCCAGCCTGGCCACGCTGATGGGTGTCGCGCCCGAACAGGTGCTGCCGTTCTCCACCGGCGTGATCATGGAGACGCTGCCGGTCGAGCGCATCGAAGCCGGCCTGCCGGCTGCGCTGGCCGACCTGCAGCCCAGCCACTGGGGCCGCGCCGCCGAAGGCATCATGACCACCGACACGCTGCCCAAGGCGGCGTCGCGCCAGCTCACGATTGGCGGCAAGACCGTCAACGTGACCGGCATCTCCAAGGGCGCCGGCATGATCCGCCCGAACATGGCGACCATGCTGGGCTTTGTCGCCACCGACGCGGTGATCGCGCCCGAGCTGCTGCAGCCGCTGGTCAAGGCCGCGGCTGACCAGTCCTTCAACCGCGTGACCATCGACGGCGACACTTCGACCAACGACTCCTTTCTGCTGATCGCCACCCAGCGCGCCGGCCACGCCGCCATCACCTCGCTGAGCAGCGAGGAAGGGCAGGCGCTGCAGGCAGCGGTGTTCGAAGTCTCGCGCCTGCTGGCCCAGGCCATCGTGCGCGACGGCGAAGGCGCCACCAAGTTCATCGCGGTGCAGGTCGATGGTGGCCGCGATGAGGCCGAGTGCAAGCTCGCTGCCTACGCCATCGCCCACTCACCGCTGGTCAAGACCGCCTTCTTCGCCAGCGACCCCAACCTCGGCCGCATCCTGGCGGCCGTCGGCTACGCCGGCATCGCCGACCTGGACCAGAGCCTGATCGAGATGTTCCTCGACGACGTTCATGTCGTCACCCAGGGCGGCCGTCACACCGCCTACCGCGAGGAAGACGGCCAGCGTGTGATGAAGCAAAGCGAGATCACGGTGCGCGTGGACCTGAAGCGCGGGGCTGCGACCACCACGGTCTGGACCTGCGACCTGTCGCACGACTACGTCAGCATCAACGCCGACTATAGAAGTTGAGCACCCGGCGCCATGCGTACATGGCGCCACCCTCCGAGAGGGTGGCTCGGCCGCTTGGGAGCGGCCCGGCGCTGGCCGAGCCCCAGCCCTGATTCAGGTTGGGTGGCCGGGCAACCCGCGAAGGGCGAGGTTGCTGAAGGCGGTGCTGGCGCACCGCAGGTATCTCAATACGAAGGTGAAGCGGGCGGGTCCATCTCGCCGCGGTACTCGACCTTGCCGCGCAGCTTGGCGCGTGGGTGCACGTCCAGCAGTGCGTCGTAGATCGCGTCGCCGAGCAGGGTGGCGGAGCCGGTGATTTCCAGGGTCTTGCGGGCGATCACAGTGCCGCGCACGATGCCCTCGATCAGCACGTGGTCTGCTTCGATCTGCGTGGCTTCGACGACGCCTGTGGGGCCGATGTGCACGGTGCCGCCTTGCTGCAGCTGGATCGGGCCCTTGAGTGTGCCGTCGATGCGAAGGCCCAGATCCTTCGTGGTGCTGAAGGTGCCTTCGAAGACGGCGCCTTCGGCGATCAGGCTGGAGATCGCGTTCAGCGGTTCCACCGGCACCAGGCGGGGCGTGAAGCTGGCGGTGTTCGGGTTCTGGTCTGCGCCGTTCATGGCTCACTCACTTCTGCAAAGATCGGGGATTCTGGCCACGGGCATTGTGCCCGCGGGGCTGGAAGAGGCTGCGTCCAAACGAAACCTGGGCGACTTGCCAGACGAGCGAAGGTTTGCTCGCTCAAGGCCAGTGCACCCCGTTCTTCCACCACAGCGTCAGCAGCACCGCAGCTGGCACGAAGCCCCACAGCAGCGCACGGCGCAGCACGAATGCGGCCCAGCGCCAGGCAATGCGACGGCGTGCGATGGGCGCGGCGCGCTGCGAGGCGCGGGCCAGCGCGGCGCGGCGCAGCGCTTCGGGCGAGCGCAGCACGGCCGGCGGGCCGGACTCGCCGCTGGGCGTCGGGTTGGACATGATGGGCGATGGTGCTCAGCGGCTCACGGCAGGTCGACCAGGCGTTCGACACGTGCATTCAGCTCCGCGCCATTGACCTGCAGCTGACCGTAGCGCACCTGGCCGCTGACGACCGCGCTGGCGTGCAGCGTGACGCGGCCACTGGCCTGCAGCAGGCCGTCTGCATGGCCCAGCACCGACAGGCTGCGCGCCTGCAACTCGCCCTGCAGTCGTCCGCTCTCGGTGATGATGACGTGGCCTTCGCCCTGCGCCGGCGTGGCGTCAAGCCGGCCGCGCCAGACGCCCGCCACCGTCAACGAGCCGGCGATGCGGGCCTGGCCCTCGAACTCCCAGTCGGCGCCCAGCAGCGAGTGCTGGCCGGTTGGTCGGCTGTCGGGTGCCGGGTGCAGCACCTGGGCCGCGCCCAGCGTGGGCAGCGCGCGCATGTCGGGCAGCGCAGGCCCAAGCGGGATGCGCGGCAGGGAGTCAGAGTCGCTCATGCTGGAAGTACTGGTGAAATTGAAGAGCAGCGCTCAGGCCGTGGTGTCGAGCACCGGCAGCGAGCGGTCGTGCTTGAGGGTGCGGAACGGGCCTTGCAGCACGCCGCCGTCGTAGAGTCGCAGCCGCGAGGCGCTGAGCGAGCCGGTGCAGATGCCGGTGCTGGCCACGTGCACCGTGCCCTGGCATTCGACCTGGGTGGTTGCGTCCGCCTCGTCGGCCACGCCGCCCAGGTGGCCCAGCACGTACAGGTCGCCGAGCACGCGGAACTTGCCCTGCAGTTGCCCGGTGTGCCAGATCACCAGCTTGCCGGCGATCTCGCCGCTGCCGCGCAGCGTGCCTTGCAGCAGCAGCCCGCCCTTGAACAGCAGCTCGCCGTTGAGCATCGTGCCTTCGGCCACGCGGTTGACGATGTTCATGGCCACCGGGTCGATGACCAGGCTGTCGTGGCCGCTGGGGAAACTGCTTTCCTGGAAGACGCTTGTCATGCTGTTCAGCTTTTCATCCACCAGATGCAGGCTCCGGCGACCGTGCCGCCAACGAGCAAGCTCCAGGCCACCAGCCCGGCGACCAGGACCTTGCGCCGCAGCGCGATCAAGCCTGGCAGCGCCAACGGCTGGCCAGCCACGGCGCGTGTCGGGTCGCGGCTCAGCAGCGTGCGCCCGGCCAGGCCGATCAGCCGCGCCTTTTCGCCCAGGGCGCCAATGCGCACGCCGCGGTCCGAGACCTGGCGCACCGACGCGCTGCGCCCCATGTCCACCAGCACGGGCAGGCCGACGATGTGCTCGGTGAAGAAGCGGTCGAAGTCGGCATCGGGCAAGGACATGGGCGCGATTATCGCCAAGCCGGTGCCGCCAAATTCAATCAACGCACTTCGCATTTGCTTGCACGGATTCATTCGTTCCGCATCTGCATGTCGCTCGCGAGACTCGCCTTCCCACAAACAATCCAAGGGTCAGTGCAGTGCGGAAGTCAAAAGCAGTCCGGGGAAGCCATCGCCGATCGATGATCGGCTTGGCCATGGTCGGGGTTCTGGGCGCACTGGCCATCCTGCCAGGCTGCAACGACGATGACGACAACAGCGAGACGCTGAGCCTGCCCAAGCAGCCTAACGTCGTCTTCATCATGGCCGACGACCTGGGCTACTCCGACGTGCACGCCTTCGGCGGCGAGATCGAGACGCCCAACCTCGACGCACTGGCCGCCAGCGGCCGCCTGCTGACCAACCACCACACCGGCACCGTCTGCGCGATCACCCGCTCGATGCTGATCTCCGGCACCGACCACCACCTCGTTGGCGAAGGCACGATGGGGGCGCCCAGCGACGAGCGCAAGGGCCTGCCTGGCTACGAGGGCTACCTGAACGACCGCGCGCTGTCGGTCGCGCAGTTGCTGAAGGATGCGGGTTATCACACCTACATGGCCGGCAAGTGGCACCTGGGCTCCAACGTGGCCAATGTGGATGCGCCGGTCGCCCTGGGCACCATCGGCCAGACGCCGGACCAATGGGGCTTCGAGAGCAGCTACGCCTTGCTGGGCGGCGCGGCCAACAACCACTTCGGCCATGAAGCGGCCGGCTCGAAGAACTACACCGAGAACGGCGCCTATGTGCAGCCCGGGCAACCTGGGCAGCCGGGCGGCACCGGCGGCTCGCCCGAGGTCTTCTACTCGACGGACTTCTACACCCAGCGCCTGATCGGCTACATCGACGCCCACAAGGACGACGGCAAGCCCTTCTTTGCCTACGCGGCCTACACCGCGCCGCACTGGCCGCTGCAGGTGCCCGAGCCCTACCTCAGCAAGTACAAGGGCAAGTACGACGCCGGTTACGACGCAGTGCGTGCCGCCCGCATCCAGCGCCTGAAGGACCTGGGCCTGATCCCCAAGGACTTCACGCCGTTTGCCGGTGAGCCGGAGACGCTCACGGTCTCGGCGCCCACCGCCAACAATGGCACGGCCAGCGCCAGGTACATCAGCGCGGTGCACAGCGTGGCCGACGGCTACACCGACTACGGCCAGGGCCACTACAACAAGAAGTGGAGCAGCCTGAGCGACCTGGAGAAGAAGGCCCAGGCGCGCTACATGGAAATCTACGCCGGCATGGTCGACAACCTCGACCACAACATCGGCCTGCTGGTCCAGCACCTGAAGGACATCGGCCAGTACGACAACACCGTCATCATCTTCCAGTCGGATAACGGCGCCGAAGGCTGGCCCATCGGCACCAACGCCGGCGGCGGCTTCCCCGCGAATGCCGCCAGCCTGGATCCGAAGCCGGTCGACGAGGCCAACGCGATCGAGCCTGTCTATTCGACGCTGGGCACCGACAACGGCCTGGCCGCTGCCAAGCGCCTGCAATACGGCCAGCGCTGGGCCGAGGTCAGCGCCACGCCGTTCCGCCAGACCAAGGGCTACATGGGCGAAGGCGGTGTCGGCACGCCGCTGATCGTGCACCTGCCTGGCCAGAAGAAGGCCGCGGCCAACAGCACTGTCTTCACCCACGTGACCGACATCACCGCGACCATCCTGGCCGCCGCCGGTGTCACGCCGCCCAGCACCCCCGCGCCGGCCGCGATCAACGTGCTGACCGGTGTGGACGCCAACAAGGGCAAGGTCGTCTACGACAACCGCTACGTCTACCCGGTGAGCGGCAAGTCGCTGGTTGACGTGCTGCTGGGCAAGAGCACGGCCTCGGTGCGCACCGATGCTTTTGGCGACGAGTCCTACGGCCGCGCCTACCTGACCAGTGCCGACGGCAAGTGGAAGGCCTTGTGGACCGAGCCGCCGTTCGGCCCGCTGGACGGCCACTGGGAGCTCTACGACCTGAGCACAGACCGCGGCGAGAACAAGGACCTTTCGGTCACCAACCCGGCGCAGCTGGACCAGCTGATCCAGCAATGGAGCAGCTACATGGGCAACGTCGGCGGCGTGGAACCGCTGCGCCCCGCCGGCTATTACTGAGCAGGGCAGCCAGATGTTGTGGCGACAGGCCGGCGCCAGGCGCGCTGGCGCCGGCTTCGTGCTGGTGATGGCGGGCCTGCTGGCCTGGTACACGGCCGCGGCCCACAAGGCGTCGCTGGACAGCGCGCGTGGCGTGCCGCTGCCGGTGCTGGGCAGCGAGCAGGCTTGCGAGGCCTACCGCGGCCTGCCCCCCGGTTGGCGCCAGGATGCGCATGCCGGCATGGTGGCGCTGCCCGCAGGCCGCTTCCAGTTCGGCAGCACCCAGGGCTACCCGGACGAGCGGCCGGCGTCCGCAGCGCCGGTGCGCATGGCCGGCTTCTGGATTGACCAGACCGAGGTGACGGTGGCCCAGTTCGCGGCCTTCGTCGCGGCGACCGGCTATGTCACCGAGGCCGAGCGGCAAGGCGGTGGCGTGGTGTTTTCGGTGCCCACGCCCGAGCAGTTGCAGCAACGGCCGCTGGCCTGGTGGCAATTCGTTGCCGGTGCGGACTGGCGCCATCCCGGCGGCCCTGGCAGCGACCAGGCCGGCCGTGACGCGCTGCCGGTCAGCTTCGTGACCCAGGCCGACGCACTGGCCTATGCGCACTGGCTGGGCCGTGACCTGCCGACCGAGGCCGAGTGGGAATACGCCGCCAAGGCCGGCCAGCAAGGCGACACGCTGGACGACACGCCGCGCGACGCCAGCGGCAAGCCGACCGCCAACTACTGGCAAGGCAGCTTCCCCATCCTGAACCTGCACGAGGACGGCCACGAAGGCCTGGCCCCGGTCGGCTGCTACCCGGCCAATGCCTGGGGCCTGCACGACACCATCGGCAACGTCTGGGAATGGACACGCGACGCCTACAGCGGGCCGCACCAGCCGCACATGAACGGTGACACCGCGGCGGTGGCAGGCGCTCAGCACGCGCCTTCCCAAGTTGCCGCCGGGCCGTCCCAAGGCAACTTGACCCCCTCGGGGGGCGGGTCGGCCAATGGCCGGCCCTCGGGGCCAACGATCTCGATGGTCATCAAGGGTGGCTCCTTTCTTTGCGCGCCGGATTACTGCGTGCGTTACCGGGCTTCGGCGCGCGAGTCGCAAGAGGCCGACCTGGCGACGGCGCACATCGGCTTCCGCACGGTGCTGCGCACGCCATGAGCCTCGACCGCCGGCTCTTTCTGGGCGCGAGCATGGCCTCGTTGGCGAGCGCCGCATGGCCTGCCGCGCCGCTGCGCATCGGCACCGTGCCCGGTCCCCAGGCCGAAGTGCTCGGCCTCGTGCGCGACCTCGCCCCGCAAGGCCTGCAACTGCAGCTGGACGTGCGCGAACACGGCCGCGCGCTGAATGCCGACCTGGCACGCGGCGCGCTGGACGCCGTCAGCTTCGAAGACGGCGTGGCCTTTGCCGCCGACCCGCTGCGCGCTCAGCTGGCCAGCGTGTCCGCCACGCTGACGCTGCCGATGGCGCTCTACTCGCGCCGCTTGCGCAGCCTGCGCCAACTGGCCCAGGGCGACACGCTGGTGCTGCCACGCGAGCCGGCCGGCACCAGCCGCGCATTGCTGCTGCTGCACAACCACGGCGTGGTCACGCTGCGCGATGACAGCGGGCTGCACGCCAAGCTGGCTGACGTGGTCGTCAACCGGCTGGCATTGCGGCTGCAGACACAGCCTGCTGCGAAGCTGTTTGCGGCGCTGGATCGGGCGGCGCTGGTGGTCATCGGCGCCGAAGACGCGATGGCCGCCGGGCTGCAGCCGGCCCGCGACAGCCTGGGCCTGGAAGACGCCCGCAGCCCCTATGCCGGCGTGCTCGCGGTGCGCCGGCAGGACAAGGATTCACCGTGGGTGGCGCAACTGGTCGCGGCTTATCACGCCGAACCGGTCAAGGCCTTCTTGCTGAGCCGCTACCAAGGCTCGGTGCGTCGCCCCTGGTGATCCGCGGTTGAGCCCACGATGACCCGTGTCGCGTTCCACTGCAGCGCCTGCGGCAAGTGCTGCAACACGCCGCCGGCGATGACGGTGCCGGAGTTGCTGGCGCACGAGGACTTGTTCATCGGCGCGCTGGCGCTGCACCCGGTGCGGCGCGTGCGCGCGGGTGACGCGCTGCCGGCCGGGCAGGCCCGCCACCGGGTTGATGCGGCAGATGCCGCGGGCACGGGCGAAAGCGAAGCGGTCAAGCTCAGTTGACCGGGGTCAGCAGATAGTACTTGAGGTCGGAGCCCTGCACCAGGATCTTGCCGCTGTTGGTGATCTTGTTGGCGCTGTAGACGTGCAGGCCATTGGGCAGCGTGACCACATCGTCCAGGTCCTTGAATTGGGTGCCGTCGCTCATGATCATGAAGCCGCCGGTCTTGCCTGCGCCGGTGAACTGGCCCACGACCCAACCTGCGTCGTTGATATCCAGCGCCCGGCCTGTGAAGGCTTGCGGAATGCCGAGATCTTGCATGGCTGTGCCTGGGGCGCGTTCGATGGTAGTGGTTGTTACCCTGGCGAACATCCCATGTTTCAATGACTGTCTGGCCTGGCCTGGCCTGAGGGCTGCAGCCATGAAAAAAGCCGCGTCGGGCAACGCGGCTTGTGGCGGAGGTCAGTGCGCAGGTCAGGCGAAGACGCCAGCGGTGTCCTGCATGCGATCCGAGACTTCGCCCAGGTGATGCAGCGTGTCGCCAAACTGCATCTCCATCATCGTCAGCCGCTTGAAGTAGTGGCTGGCCAGGTATTCGTCGGTCACGCCAATGCCGCCGTGCAGCTGGATGCACTGCTGGCCGACAAAGCGGGCCGACTGGTTCAGCTGTACCTTGGCCTGGCTGAGCGCGCGGCGGCGGGCCGGGGCCGCTTCGCCCAGCTTCAGCGTGGCGTAGTAGCTCATCGAGCGGGCCAGTTCGAGCTGCATCTTGACGTCGGCAATGCGGTGGCGCAGCGCCTGGAAGTGCGCCAGCGTCACGCCGAACTGCTTGCGCGTGTTCATGTAGTCGACGGTGATGGCGGTCAGCTTGTCCATCAGGCCGACGCCTTCGGCGCACAGCGCGGCAATGCCGATGTCCACCGACTGTTCGAGCGCGCCGTAGCCTTTCTCGACCACCAGCGCGGCCGGGGCTTGCGCCAGCGTCAGCTCGGCGGCGCGCGCGCCGTCCTGCGTCGGGTAGCCCTCGACGGTGACGCCCGTGGCGCCGCGCACGACCAGGAATAGCGCGATGCCGGCCTCGCTGTCCACGTCGCCGGAAATGCGGGCTGGCACGATGAAGGCATCGGCCTCGTCGCCGGCCGGCACCACGCTTTTCACGCCATCCAGCGTCCAGCCTTTCACCGTCTGCTGCGCTCGGGTCGTGACATGGCGCAGCTTGTAGCGTGCGCCGGCATCCTGGTGTGCCAACACGACCAATGCTTCGGCGCTGGCCATCTTCGGCAGCCACTCAGCCTGCAGCGCCTCGGGCGCGTGGGCCAGCAGGGCCGGGGCGATCAGCGCGCCCTGGGCAATGGGTGCGTTGACCAGGCCGCGGCCCAGTTCTTCCATCACCACCATCGCCTCGACAGCGCCGAAGCCCAGGCCGCCGTGGGCCTCAGGAATGGTGAGGCCGGCCAGGCCCAGCTCGGCCAGCTCGGCATAGACCGCACGGGTGGCGCCGCCGGCCTTGGCGAGCTGGTGCCGGCGCTCGAACGTGAAACCTTTGTCAACCCAGCGGGCCACCGCGTCGCGCAGCGAGACCTGGTCGTCGGAGAAATCGAAGTCCATGATGTTTCCTCAGGCACCCAGCACGGTCTGGCTGACGATGTTGCGCTGCACTTCGTTGCTGCCGCCGTAGATGGTGGTCTTGCGCAGGTTGAAATAGGTACTTGAAAGCGGCGCGCACTCGCCGGCGTTGCCAGGCCACAGCCCGCCCAGCGCCTGGTCGCCCTGCCAGCCGGCTTCCATGGCCTCGTGGATGAACGGCACGCTCAGCGGGCCGCCTGCCAGCATCATCAGCTCGGCATAACGTTGCTGAATCTCGCTGCCGCGGATCTTCAAGAGACCCGCCACGTCCAGGCTCTGCTTGCCGCTCTTCTCTGCGGACAGCACGCGCAGCACCATCATCTCCAGCGCCACGATGTCCACCTCCAGCAGCGCGATCTGGTCGCGGAAGCGGGTGTCGTCATAGACGCCCTGCGACCTGGCAATGCGCTTGAGCCGCTCCAGCTCGCGCTTGGCGCGGTTCACATCGGCGATGTTGGTGCGCTCGTGGGCGAGCAGGTGCTTGGCATAGGTCCAGCCCTTGTTCTCCTCGCCTATCAGGTTCTCGGCCGGCACCTCGACGTTGTCGAAGAAGACCTCGTTCACCTCGTGTTCGCCGTCCAGCATGATGATGGGCCGCACGGTCACCCCGGGGCTTTTCATGTCCACCAGCAGGAAGCTGATGCCGGTCTGCGGCTTGCCTTCGGTACTGGTGCGCACGAGGCAGAAGATCCAGTCGCCGAACTGGCCCAGCGTGGTCCAGGTCTTCTGGCCGTTGACGATGTACTTGTCGCCTTGCCGTTCGGCCCGGGTCTTCACCGAAGCCAGGTCCGAACCCGAGCCAGGCTCGCTGTAGCCCTGGCTCCACCAGACCTCGCCCGAGGCAATGCCTGGCAGGAAGCGCTTCTGCTGCTCGGCACTGCCGAAGGCCATGATGACCGGCGCCACCATCACCGGGCCAAACGGGATGATGCGCGGCGCGCCAGCCAGCGCACACTCTTCCTCGAACAGGTGCTTCTGCACCGCATTCCAGCCTGGACCGCCAAACTGCTTTGGCCAGCCGTAACCCAGCCAGCCCTGCGCGCCCAGGATCTTGGCCCAGCGCTGCAGGTCATCGCGGCTCAGGCGCTGGGCCTGGTGCACCTTGCTGCTGATCTCCTTGGGCAGGTGCTCGGCCACCCAGTCGTGGATCTGCTGGCGGAAGGCCAGTTCGTCCGGTGTGAAATTGAGGTCCATGAGGCTTGTCTCCGATCTCTCCGATTTTTAGCACGATCGTTCGCCTTCATCCTGTCCCCCCAGCGACAAGCGGGCCATGGGGTTTTCACGTGTTGGCGGGGCCCCGGTTCGGCACCGGAAGGCCGAGTTCGCGCACATGAACGATCCCGTGCTGCGAAGTGTCCACTGATTGCCCTCCGGCACCGGTTGCTGCCAGTGGCTGCTTGCTGCCCCGGTCTACCTTCTCATTTCCTTCATCGCCTGTTCGGTGGTGCGATCCGACAGGCGCTGTGCCTTGGCGAAATGTGCGGCGCAGAACCATTCAAGTCCGTGTGGATGGCCTGCCATGCCGGGAGGCAGCGGGACGCGGTCGGCAAATTGCACGAGGCCGTCCTTGGGGCCATCGGTCGCAGGTTGGGCGCTCAGCGGCTTGTGGCAGAAATGGCAGCAAGGCGGCTTCATCGACAGGATCCGGTCGTGCGTGCGTTCTGATCTGTACGACGTTGGGATTCTGCGGCCGGCCTGCGAGCGTCAATCCCGGAAGTTCTTGTGCGTCAGCGGCTGCTCGGGAAACTCTTTCTTGAGCAGCGCGATGGCCTGTTGCAGGTCGTCGCGGTTCTTGCCGGTGACGCGCACTTCGTTGCCCTGGATGCTGGCCTGGACCTTGAGCTTGCTGTTCTTGATCGCGCCGGTGATCTTCTTGGCCAGCTCGGACTCGATGCCGTCCTTGATCTTGTCGACGCGGCGCAGCTTGTCACCGCCCAGCTTTTCCAGCTTCTCGCCCTTGTCGATGAAGTTGATCGTCACGCCTTGCTTGGTCAGCTTGCTGACGAGCACCTCGTTGATCTGGTCGATCTGGAAGTCGCTGTCGCCGACCAGGTGGATCTCCTTTTCCTTCTCCTTGAGCTCGACGCTGGCACTGGTGCCCTTGAAATCGAAGCGGGTGCCGATTTCCTTGATGGCGGTGCTGACGCCGTTGTTGATCTTGACCATGTCGGGTTCGAGGGCGACGTCAAAGCTGGGCATGGCAGGAAACTTTCGGAAATAGCAGGCACTGTTTGGCCTGCAAGG
>Ga0307514_10000864_pt1 | contig 48175 bp, 43 predicted proteins | sample 16_EM_MG_FD_203088 | JGI IMG/M metagenome (GOLD analysis project Ga0307514, IMG submission 203088) | Populus trichocarpa ectomycorrhiza microbial communities from riparian zone in the Pacific Northwest, United States - 16_EM | ecosystem: Host-associated > Plants > Roots > Unclassified | place...
TCAACTCAACCGAATAGAACACCCGCTTGAGCTCCGGATCGCGGGACGCGACGCAAGCCCGGACCTCTTCCATGAACAGCGCAAGGAAACGCTGCGCGGCATGCGACAGCGACTCGTTGCTGCGGCGGACCACGCCCACTTCGTGCGTGTTGAAGCGCTCCCGCAGCGGCAGGGCGACCATCCCTTCGCGCATGCTGCTCGTCTCGATCAGCGGCCACGGGCAGAAGGTGAGCATGCCGACTTGCCGCACCAGGGTGAGCATGAGCATGGCCGAGTGTGCAAGGTGGATGCGCTGGCTGGGCGCCTTCACGCCATGCTGGCCAAAAAGGTTGTGCATGAACGAAGCCGATTCGCCGGGCGTGAAGTTGAGCACCCAGTCATGGTCGACCAGCTCGGCGATGGACCTCGCGTTGGCCGCCGGGTGACCGGTGCGGGCCACCACGGTCATCTCGTAGCTGAACAGTGGCTGGGCATGCAGGCCCTCCATCAGGTCGGCGGAGGCGATGCGGCCGATCATGAAGTCGAGCGTGCCCGCGCGCAGCCGCGGGTAGGCCAGCGCCGACAGGCCATCGAACAGTTCCAGCTGCATGTGCGGCAGCTCGGCGCGGAATCTGGGCAACACACGCGAGATGAGCGTCTGCGCCACCCACGGCGTGACACCGACCGACAGCCGCTGCGGTGAAGCACCGTCGCGATGCCGCGCCACCGCCTCTTCAGCCTGGCGGATCTGCGCGAGCGCGCGCTGGGCGTGGTCCAGCAGTTCCTGCCCGGCCGCGGTGAGCAGCACGCCGCTGCTGTGCCGATGGAAGAGCGGCACTTGCGCATGGCACTCGAGCTCGCGCAGCCCCTGCGTGACCGTGGCCTGCGTCAGGCCCAGGGCGCGGGCCGCCGCGCGGATGCTCCCTTCGGAAGCGACGGCGACAAGGTAGCGGAGTTGCTGGAGCTTCATGGCTTGGGGTGGTCGGAAATGAATCTGGGCCAGGTTCACTAAAAATCTGAAAGACAGAAAGACAGGGACGGCCCTGTAGTGCACGATTTTGCCTGTCTGCCCCTGCGCAAGCTTCGTGCCTAGACTGAATACGCACTCACAACCTACGCACCCACTCCGCCCCCCAACTCCGCACCCCATTCCGCACAATGACGCTCACCACCGAACTCGCCCCCCCCGTTCAACACGCCGGCACCGTGCTGCCCGCAGTCAGCGCCATCGCCACCGAAATGGTGCAGTTGCGCCGCCACATCCACGCACATCCGGAACTGGCCTTCGAGGAATTTGCGACCGCTGACCTTGTCGCCGAACGCCTGGCCGACTGGGGCTACGAAGTGCATCGCGGCCTCGGTGGAACCGGCGTGGTCGGTACCCTGAAGCTGGGCACCAGCGAGCGCCGCCTGGGCCTGCGCGCCGACATGGATGCCCTGCCCATCCAGGAAGCCACCCAACTGCCCTACGCCAGCCGCCACGCGGGCAAGATGCACGCCTGCGGTCACGACGGGCACACCGCGATCCTGCTGGCCGCCGCGCGCTGCATCGCGAAGGAGCGCAGCTTCGACGGCACACTCAACCTGATCTTCCAGCCCGCCGAAGAAGGCCTGGGCGGCGGCCGTCGCATGGTGGAAGAAGGCCTGTTCGAGAAGTTCCCGTGCGACGCCATCTTCGCACTGCACAACATGCCAGGCTTCCCGGCCGGCAAGTTCGGCTTCAAGTCGGGGTCGTTCATGGCGTCATCGGACTCGGTGATGATCACCGTCACCGGCCGCGGTGGCCACGGCTCGGCGCCGCATCTGTCGGCCGACCCGGTGGTGGCGGCGGCACACATCATCGTGGCGCTGCAGACCATCGTCTCGCGCAACGTCGACCCACGCGACATGGCGGTGGTGTCGGTCGGCGCCATCCACGGCGGCGACGCACCCAATGTGATTCCCGACGAAGTGAAGCTGCGCCTCACGGTGCGCGCCTACCGCCCCGAGACCCGCGCGCTGCTGCGCGAGCGCATCACGCAACTGGTGCAGTCACAGGCCGCCACGCTGGGCGTGAAGGCCGAGGTCGACTACCACTGGCGCTACCCCGCACTCGTCAACGACGACGCCAGCACGAAGTTCGCGCGCCAGGTCGCACTCGACTGGCTCGGCGAAGAGGGCCTGCTGGACGAGCTTGAACCGCTGACCGGCAGCGAAGACTTCTCCTTCATGTTGCAGTGCTGCCCCGGCAGCTACCTGATCGTGGGCAACGGCGAAGGCGAAGGCCATCGCACTGGCGGCTGCATGGTCCACAACCCAGGCTACGACTTCAACGACGCCATCCTGCCGACCTCGGCGAGCTACTGGGTGCAACTGGTGCGCCGCTTCCTCGCACCGACCGCGTGAACGATTTTCGACATCTTCAGCTTCTTCACCCTCTTTGATTGTTGCCTCAATGAACACCCGAATCACCCATTCCGCGCACGCTGCACGCCGCCGCCTGCTGTCCGCCATCACACTCGCCGCGTCGCTCGCCGTGCTGTCGACCACCCCGGCACAGGCCCAGGGCTACCCTGCCAAGCCGATCAGGATGGTGGTCGGTTATGCGCCAGGCGGCTCGGTCGACATGGCCGCCCGCGTCGCGGCCGACGTGATCGCCGCGCAGATCGGCGCCACCGTGGTGATCGACAACCAGTCCGGCGCTGCCGGCACGGTGGCGGCACAACGCCTCGTGAACAGTCCGGCCGACGGCTACACGCTGCTCACCGGATCGAGCAACGAGATGGCCGCCACCGCCCAGGTCAACCCGGCGCAGAAGTACGACCCGCTCAAGGACATGACACCCATCGGCCTGATCTCAACCGCGCCGCTGCTGCTGGTAGCGAGCCCGCGCACCGGCGTGAAGTCACTGGCCGAGTTCATCGAGGCGACCAAGCGCAACCCGGGCAAGTTCAGCTATGGCAGCTCGGGCGTGGGCTCGACGCTGCACTTCGCGGGCGAGCTCATCAAGCAGCGCGCAGGCATTTTTATGGCGCACATCCCGTACCGCAGCACTTCGTCGCTCACGACCGACCTGGTTGGCGGCACGCTGGATTTCGCGATCATCTCCCCGACCGCTGCCGCCCCCTTCATCCAGAGCGGGCGCATCGTGCCGCTGGGCATCACCTCGGCCACGCGCATGCCCAGCCTGCCCAACGTGCCCCCGCTGGGGGAACACCCGCTGCTCAAGGGCTACGAATTGTCGGGCTGGTTTGCGCTCGCCGGCCCGGCCAACCTGCCACCGGAGGTGACGCAACGCCTGCGTGCCGCGCTGGTCGCGGGCCTGAAAGACCCGGCCGTCCGCAAGCGGCTTGAAGCCGGTGGCTCGAACCCCGCCAACGGCAACGAAGACCTCGCGAAGCTGATGCGCGACGATGCCACCAAGTTCGCCGGCCTGGTGAAGTTCGCCAACATGAAGGACTGAGCCGGCAACGCAGGCCTTCGAGAGCCCGCCAATTTCTCGGCCGCCTCGGCTTCAGGCGGAAGCAACAAGTGATTCGCGCCGCGTGGCTGCAATTCGCGCCGCTAGCGCGCATTCCGTCGCATGCCGGTGGCGGGTGCGCCCCGGCGCCGGTACCGTCCGCGCCATCGATTCACGCCCTGCCTTCCTTCCAGATTCTTTCAACTTTGAACGGAGTCCCGCCATGCTGCTGCAAGTCATCCTCCATACCCCGAAGTGGGTTTTCGCCGTCTTCTTGCTGCTGCTGTGGCTGGGCACCAGGCAGTTGCTCACCAGCAAGGTGAGCCTGAACCGCATCACTCTGATACCCGTCGCCATGGGTGCCCTGTCGGTCTACGGCGTGGTGTCGGTCTTCGGCGATTCACCCGGCGCGTTAGGGGGCTGGGCCGCTGCGGCAGTGGCCATGCTGGCGCTGGTGCTGCAGTACCCGCTGCCCGCCACCACCCGCTACGACGCCGCGCAGCGCCGGTTCCACCTGCCCGGCAGCCCGGTGCCCCTGGTGCTGATGATGGGCATCTTCCTGACCAAGTACGTGGTGGGCGCGGCCCTGGCCATGCACCCCGAACTGCGCCAGCAGGCCGTCTTCGGCCTCGTGGTGCCGGTGCTGTACGGCGCGTTCAGCGGCGTGTTCGTGGCCCGCGCGGTGCGGCTGTGGAAGCTGGCCATCCGTACTGACACCCTGGCGGCCACCGCGAGCACAGCTTAGGATTCCCTGGTCCCCCTTCAGGAGACCTCCGGGAAACTGGGTCCAACCATTTTGGAGGCTCTGCGTCAGAGGGCACGGGCGGGTTCTTCAGGCGCTCATCGTCGAGCACAAAGCCCTTGAGCAGGTATTCGCTCAGGTGCGCGGTGGCCCACTGGCTAAACTGAGTGCCACGGGCCGAGCGGGCTCGGTAGCCCACGGCAAGGATCAACTTCAGGCTGTAGTGGCGGACCGTGCGGCGCACCTGCCGACCGCCCTCCTGGCGAACCTGTAAGCCGGACTTACAGGTTTGCCTCTGGGTCGGTTTCGCCCTCGGCGTAGATCACTTTGACGTGCTGGGTGATGTTTTGGGGCGTGGTCTTCTCGGCTTGGCTGAGCCACAGCGAGCCGCCCTCGGCCCGCATTTCGACGCGGGTGAGCCCATCGTCAGTGGTGTACAGAACGAACTCGCCAGCCCCTTCAGTCGTGGCTTGGTGTTCGGGGGCACCAGATGAAGTCGGCCCGCTTCCCCATGCACCGCGACCTGGCCGGGTTCGACTTTGCCGTCTCGCAGGTTGACCGTGTGTTGGTGCAGAAACTGGCAGACCTGTCGTTCACGCAGGCTGCGCAGAACGTGGTGCTGGTCGGTGGGCCAGGCACCGGCAAGACCCATCTGGCTACGGCGCTGGGCATCTCGGGATTGACCCGGTACAGCTAAGCGGGTGCGCTTCTATTCCACCGTCGACCTGGTCAACGCGCTGGAGCAGGAGAAGACCCAGGGATGGGCTGGGCGCATTGCCATGAGCCTGGTGCACATGGACCTGGTTGTGCACGATGAATTGGGCTACCTGCCGTTCAGCCAGGCCGGTGGTGCCCTGTTGTTCCACCTGCTGTCCAAGCTCTAAAGCGTGGCACAGGCAAGGATGTAGCCATCGAATGACGGTCAGCGACGGCCGGCCGGCTCTATGTCTTATCCGGAACGATCTGCATGTCTCTGGATATCTCAGACATCCAAGCTACTTCATCCGATATCAGCTTCCGAAAGTCCTGCGGCGAACGGCTGGTAGCGGCTGTGATGCCCATGGGGGATAGGGCGTTCTGGACGGTGGCGCTTGTTGCCGCCGCGATCAACTCCGCATGCAATCGCTGCACGATGGCGGCAGGGGTGTCGGCCCGCACGGCATAACCGCTCCAGAAGACCAGCGGCGGGATGTTCACACCGGCCTGCGCGATGGTCGGAACGTCCGGCATCTCTTTCATTCGCTCGCTGTCAATGACTGCCAATACGCGAACCTGTCCCTTAGGTGCGAATGTATGCGCGAAGGTGGATGCCGTCAGCACGAAGTCGATCTCCGAGCCGATCAATCCTCTGACCATCTCGGGTCCCGCGCGAAAAGGGACGTTCATTGCCGTGATTCCCGCCGCGCGCTCCAACTGCACCGCCTTCAGGTGTTCCGTGCTGCCAACGCCCAGAGTGCCATAGTTGAGCGTTCCGGGGTGCGCTCTGCCGTAATCCACCATCTCTGCGAGCGTCTTGAATCGCGAGGTGCCGGGCACCAGCAGAACCATGGGCATGGCGGTCGTCTGCGTCACGGGAATCAGTTGCCGGTTGATCTCGAACTTCTTGTGCACGGCCTGCACCGAGGCCACACTGTTATACAGGTACAGCAAGGTGTGGCCATCGGCCGGTGCCTGCAGCAGCGACTGCAGGCCGATCATGAACAAGCCGCCCGGCTTGTTGTCGACGATCACGGTCTCCTTCAGCGCATTCTGTAATTCAACCGCCAGCGGACGTGTCTGCGCATCGGCTGCGCCGCCCGCCGATAGTGGGATGATGATGCGTACGGTTCCTTTGGGGAAACCGGTGCCCTGTTGGGCCATGGCTGGCAGTGCCATCGCCGCGCTCAGGGCGGTTGCCTGCGTCAACAGGCTTCGGCGTGTCGGGTGGGACGGGTTCATGTGCTCTCCTTTGTTGGGAACTATTGCGGGGTGAGGCGTGGGCAGGTGGGGATGCAACTCGCGATCAGCGCGAAAGCAGTCCTCCGGCCACATGCATCGTCTGGCCGGTGATCCAGCGGCTGTCCGCACCCATGAGGAACGCCACAACGCCGACGATCTCTTCCGTGGTGGCAACACGCTGCAGCGCCTGCGCCTTCATGATTCCGTCGAGCTGCGCCTGTGTGAAAGTCTCGCGCGGTACCTCGGTCGTCGTGAAGCCCGGCGACAGCGTGTTGACGCGAATCTGGTCTGGGCCCAGTTCGCGTGCCATGGCATGGGTCATGCCATAGACCGCGGCTTTGCTGGTCACGTAGTGGAGGTAGCCAGTCTTGCCCATCCAGACGGAATCCGAACCGATGTTCACGACACTGGCTTCGCCGGCCGCACGCAGCAGCGGCAGCAGTGCCGAGACCACCAGCCACGGACCGCGGACGTTGACCGCCATCACGCGATCCCATTCGGCCGCATCAATGTCCCAGAATGGCTTGAGCTTCAACGATGAGAAGATCGCTGCGTTGTTCACGATGCCATGCAGCGCAGGGCAGGTCTGGGCAAGACGGCCGGCGAATGCCTGCATGGCCTGCGCATCGGATACGTCTGCGGTGAAGCCCTGGACATCAAGGCCCTGATCACGCAGTTCCGCCACAGAAGAAGCGACCGTGGTTTCGCTGATGTCGACGATCACGACGCTTGCACCGTCAGCGGCCAGCCGTCGTGCGTAGGCCTTGCCTATGCCTTGGCCACCGCCGGTCACGAGGATGTTCTTGCCGCGCAGCGGCTGGGATGTAGGGGTATTCATGGTGGGGGTCATTCCAGGTTCTTGTGATCAGGTTCAAGCCATGCGGAAGGGGTCGCGCGTTGCGCCGCTGAGTTCGACCCAAACCGATTTGGACTCGGTGAAGTCGAGGATCGATTCGACGCCGTTCTCGCGTCCCATACCGCTGGATCCGAACCCGCCGAAAGGCACGCTGGGCGCCACTGCGCGGTACGAGTTGACCCACACGGTGCCGGCATGCATGCGTTCGGCCAAGCGATGCGCGCGTTGGACGTTGAGCGTCCACACCGAACCAGCCAGGCCGTACTCCGTGTCGTTGGCCATGGTGATGGCCTCCTCTTCCGTGTCGAAGGGGCAGACACATAGGACTGGCCCGAACACTTCCTCCCGGAGTACGCGCATGTCGGGCCGGAGATTGGTGAGGATACTGGGCCGCACGAACCAGCCGCCCCCGATCTCGGGAGCCGTGCCGCCGGCCACCAGCGTTGCGCCTTCGGCCTGTGCGCCCTCCAAGTACGCGCACACGCGCTTGAACTGCGGAAGATTCGAGATCGGCCCCATCTCGGTGGCCTCGTCCTGTGGATCACCAAGGCGGATCGTGTTGGCCCGCTCGGCGATCCGCCGGACCATCTCGTCCGCGATGCTGCGCTGGACGATGAGCCGGGAGCCCGCCATGCATGTCTGACCGGTAGCAGCGAAGATGCCGGCGATCACCCCGTTGACGGCCGAGGACATGTCGGCGTCCTCAAACACCACCTGAGGCGACTTGCCACCCAGCTCCAGCACGACACCATTGAGCTGGGTCGCAGCTGCCTGCGCCACGGCGCGGCCAGTCGCCGTGGAGCCGGTGAAGACCACCTTGTTCACGCCAGGGTGGCCCGCCAGATGGGCGCCGATGCGGGGGTTCATGCTGGTCACCACATTGAACACGCCGGGAGGAAAACCGGCCTCGGCAACCAGCCGGGCAAAGGCCAGTGTGGAGGCAGGTGCATGTTCCGAGGGCTTGATCACGAAGGTACAACCAGCGGCCAGTGCCGGTGCCAGCTTGAACACCATCAGCATCAAAGGGGCATTCCACGGCGTGATGGCAGCGACCACGCCCACGGGCTTGCGCTGGGTGTAGACCAGGAAGTTGCTCTTGTCGGTCGGGATCGTGCGCCCCTCGATCTTGTCCGCAAGGCCCGAGTAGTAGTTGAACCACTCCGGCAGGTAACGTAGCTGGAAGATCATCTCGCGGTACAGCTTGCCGGAGTCACGCACTTCCATGCGCGCGAGCCAGTCGGCGTTCTGCTCGACCAGTTCGCCCAGGCGGCGCATGAGCTTCGCACGTTGGAAGCCGCTCATCGTGCCCCACGGCCCGGTCAGTGCCTTGCGCGCGGCCGCCACGGCATGGTCGATGTCCTCGGTGTCGGCATCGGGCACCTGGGCCCAAAGCTCGCCGGTGTAGGGATTCACGGTACCGAATGTCTTGCCAGACCGTGCCGAGACGTACTTGCCGTCGATGAACAGCTCGAAAGTCTCCAGGTTTGTGGTTGGCGCGTCGGCCAGGGCTTCTTGATTCATGTGCTGCCTCCAGGTGTGTTGTGCTTCGGACCCTCGTTCCAAGCGCGGGGTTTGGAATGGAGACAGTCTAGGAAAAGGCGGCCAAAAGCTGTACTGAAACGTTTTCCTGCGCGTATAACCGGGAGTGATGGGGCATCACGCCATTGACCATTCGGGCGCGGCGTGTCGCCGGATGAGGCCGTCCGTGCGCCGCGATGCCGGTGATGGATGGATCAGACGGGCGTGGTGGCGATTCGACGGCTGACGAGGCGCAATTGCTCGATGAATGCGCGCGCTGCAGGCGTGGGCAAGCGCTTGCCAAACCACACCACGCTGATCGGTGGCAGCGTGAGGTCGAGAGCAAAGGGCAGTAACTGCGTCAACCCCAACTTCACGTCGTCCTGGAACACCTCGACGGGCATCGGGCAGACGATATCTGAATTGAACATCAGCGCACGCATGACCAGGTAGGACGTGGACTCCACCGGCGTCTTGGGAAGGCCCACCAGTGCGCGACGAAACATGTCTTCGAGTGCCGGTCTCGTCCGCACACCGGCCGGAGGCAGTATCCAAGGATAGGCAAGTACGTCGCTCCATCCAGGATGACCGAGAGTGGTCAACGGATGTCCTGTCCTCACACCCAGCCGGAAGACTGATTCGTAAAGGGCCTCGGTACGCAGTTCCTTGTCCTGTCCCGCATAGAAGCGCCCTACCAACAGGTCGATGCCTCCGGCCTTGAGGTCCCGGAACATGGCGTCGGAGTTGCCTTCGAGAACGGTGGTCGTGATTCGGGGCGCAGCCTGCAAGAGCTGCGACAACGCCAGCGGAACCAGATGCGGCGTCGAGACCGGAAGCGTACCGATGGTGATGTGCCCGGCCGCGCCACTGTGCCATAGGCCCAGCTCTTCTTCGGCATCCTGCAGTTCCGCCAGCACCAAGCGCGCACGTCGGCACAGTATTTTCCCCTGCGGGGTCAACACGCTGCCGGTTCCACTGCGCTGCACCAGCACCTCACCCGAACCTTGTTCGAGTTGCTGCAGTGCCTTGGTGGCCGCCGGCTGCGTCACGTGGATCGCTTCAGCCGCGCGTTGCAGTGAACCTGTCTCAGACAGGGCCACCAAGAGGCGAAGCTGGCTGAGGCGGATGCGGTGGTGAAGCGGTGACGTACTCATGATCAGGCGGATTACCCTGCGAACGTTGGATCATGCCTGAATGAAGCGTCCCGTACGCCTGGACGCGTTAACGGAGTCACTCCGGTTGCAGCCCCAGGCTCTGAATCAGCTTCGCCATCTTCTCGTCGTCGCGGCGCAGCTTCAGAGCCAGCACCGCTGCGCTGGTATCCGGCACCGTACCCATGCCTACAGACTTCATGCCCTTGACGACCTCCGGCTCGGAGAGCACCGCAGCGATGTCGCGGTTCAGGCGCTGTACCACGGAGGGCGGTGTGCCGGAAGGGGCGAAAACAGCGAACCAGAACTCGCTTTCATACCCTGGCGCCACCTCTGCGATCGCCGCTATGGACGGAAAGTCCGGCAGCCGCTTGGCGCCCGACACACCGAGCGCTACAAGCGCACCGCTCTTGATGTACGGTTCCGCCGTGCTCATCACGATGAACATCAGGTCGGAATGCCCGGCCAGCACGTCGTTGAAGGCCTGCGGCCCCCCTTTGTATGGGACGTGGTTCTGCTTGAGTCCGAGTTGCTGCTCCAGCAGCGCCATGTTCAGATGGTGGGGTGACCCGAGGCCCGCAGAAGCGTATGCGATCTTTCCCGGTTGGGCGCGCGCCTTGGCCACGTATTCCGCCATTGTGGCGACCTTCAGCGAGGGATGCGCGACCAGCACCATCGGCGATGTTCCCAACTCAATGATCGGGACCAGGTCCTTGAAGGTCTGCGCGGTGGCGCCTTTGAGCAGGCGGGGTGAAACCGTCAAGTACGAATCCGCGACGATGACAAGCGTGTGTCCATCGGCTGGTGCCTTGGCAGCTTGCGCGACACCCAGGGAGCCTCCCACCCCCGGTCGGTTGTCGACAACGACCGACTGACCGAGCCGAGGGCCGAGTCGCTGCGCGATCAGGCGTGCCACGGCATCCATGGCCCCACCGGGGACAGTAGGGGTAATCAGCGTGATTGTCTTGCTCGGAAAGTCGGCTGCGGCTGCGGTGGCGGACAAGAGCGACAGCACCGCAGTAGCGGTGGCCGTGGCGGCGGCACGAAGCAGGCCGCGGCGACTGAGGTACGTTCCAGGCATGTCTTTGTCTCCTGAGGTCAATAGAGTGGGGGTCTCGCTCAGGCGCGTCCCATCGGAAAGGGTGATCGATCGTCGGCCAGCATGAGTTCGCGCGCAAGCGTCTCGAACAGGGTGGCGCGCACACCGGCGTGCGCCGGATCGTCGATCAGGTTGACGATTTCATCCGGGTCCTTACGCAGGTCGTACAGCTCGCTCCAGCCGGGTTGGTCGTAGGTCGTGAGCCGGTGGGTATCGGTGATGACCGTGCGTGCGCGCACGGGCACTTTGAGGCCAAAAGTCGGCGCGTGGCCATCCTCCTCTACCAATACGGCGTTCCGGCCTGTCTTGCCGTCTTCGGAGAACACCGGCTGCAGATCGCGCCCTTGCATCCCGTAGAAGGGGGCCAATCCAGCCCTGGCCAGGATCGTGGCGGGAATGTCGATGGTCGAGGCCAGCGCTAGCGTCGAACTGACCTTGGCTTGCGAAGATGTCGTGCCCGGCTCGGACCAGATGAAGGGCACGCGTACCAGGCTTTGGTAGTGCAGCGCCGACTTCAGCAGCAGACCGTGGTCACCCATGAAGTCTCCGTGGTCGCTGGTGAAAACCACGATCGTGTTGTCATCAAGCCCCAGGCTCTTCAGGTGCGCGAGGATGCGACCGACGACGTCGTCGATCATCGTGATCATCCCGTAGGTCAACGCCAGCGCGGCCTTTGCTTCGCGTTCATGGGCCGCGAAGCTCACCGTCGAATGGATGCGTCCAACACCCTTCGCACGTTCTCGGTGCAATGCCGCCACGGGTGCGAAGGAGTCGTCACCAGCTTGATAGAAAGAGCGCGGTAAAACCATCTGCGCCGGGTCGTACATATCCCAATACTTGCCAGGCGGCGTGAAAGGATGGTGCGGATCGGCGAAGGAACAATGCAGGAAGAAGGGTCGCTCGCACCGCGCTGCGTCGTCCAGGAACGCCAGGGTCCTGTCGCCCACCCAGGCGGAAGGGTACTGATGCTCGGGTACACGCGTGCGATAGGCCTGTGGCGCCGGATACCGGGCATCGGGAATCGCGTTCCCCGGCCCACGGAGGCGGTCGATATCGCCAACCACCTCGCGCAGCCAGCGCGCGTAGTCGCCTTCGACCATGTCGCCATGCATAGTGCACAGATCGACGTGATCGAAGCCGTAGTAGGGGGTCTGCACGCGGTGTGTCGGGTCGGTGCGCCAGCGGCGAACCATCTCCTGCTCGTAGCCACCTTCGCTCCAGCGCGAGGTGATGGCATCCGCATGCGCGTCCTGGGGGACCTGCAGGCCATAGGGAACCGGATCGCGTGGTGCTTCAGCCGGCATGTCGGTCATGTTCTGCAGATGGCACTTGCCGACCAGACCCGTCTGATAGCCATCGTCGCGCAGCAGGTCCACGAAGGTGGTGGCATTACGTGCCAGCGGAATGCCATTGCAGCGCGTGCCATGCACGGACGGCATGCGGCCAGTCATCAACGAAGCTCGGTTCGCCATGCACACGCCCGTTGCGACGTACATGCGCTCGAAGCGTGTTCCACGTCCTGCCAGTGCGTCGAGATGGGGTGTGCGCACCTGTGGGTTGCCGTAACAACCGAGGTGGTCGGCGCGCTGCTGATCGGTAGTGATCAGGAGAAAGTTGGGCTTATGGCGCATGGGCTGGTCCTGTGTCTGCATGAGTTGATAAGCGCTCGTGTGTGATGCGCCGCAGTCTAGGGATGCGTGTTCTGTGCTGGTAGTGAAATTAATTCCGTCGGCCATAACCAAAGGTGATACATAAAACTGGATTGCGGCGTGAGGATCTGGCGCCGGCGAAAATCCCCTGGACACAGGAGGGCGGCGCAATGCTGCGAACCAACAAGTCACCGGTACACCGCCTTCGGGAAACCCGCAGGCACGGTTTCAAACGGAGCACTCCGAATGATGGGCTGTATAAGAATCTGCTCCTGCCGATGGCCTTGGTGGCCAACCTCTTGGCCACGATGCAGGAGAGGTTCCTGCGCACGTGGTACGCATCTGGCTGAAGGGGACTGGGAAGCAAAATGCTCTTCCCACGGAGACCCGAGAGGGATTGACGGACGAAGGAATCTTGTGGATGTCCGGCAAGACGGCGAAACGCCATGTGAAGCTACAGGTGCTGATCGAATGGTCGCCCGAACTGCGTGCCGCGATCGACGAGTCACTTGCAGTTGATCGCGGTCGTGATCTCACTGGGCCCTTCATCTTCGGGACAGTCAGTCAAGTTCCCTTGTCGCTTTGATAGCCTCTGAACCGTGCAGACCTCGTTGCTTCCTCGCCATCAAGTGATGCCTGAAAGATGCCCGCAAAGGCTGTTGTGGCCACCTTCGAAACGGTCCAACCACCTTCAAAAAGGGCGATGCCCTACCGCTCGCAGGGATTGGCATTTTCTGGGCCGCCAAACGCACAGCACGTACCGGCAAGAATACGTCCACTGTCGCACCATTGAAGTATCGTGCAACGGGTTCAGCAATGGAAGTCAGGCCGGACCACAGGCAAGACTCTGTGCTCTGGATCAACGATGACAAGCAATATTTAGTAGCGACCGGGTACGCGGAGACATCATGCAATGCCTGGTAGCCGACCACCCGAATTGACAAGTATTCCAAATTTGGAATATAAAAAAGGGTTTACTCCTATTTTCATAGCAGCAAACCCTTAGTACATGGCGGAGTGGACGGGACTCGAACCCGCGACCCCCGGCGTGACAGGCCGGTATTCTAACCAACTGAACTACCACTCCTGGTAGATAGCTTCTGGCATCGTGCACTGTTGTGCCCAACACCCAAGCGCTACAAACTTGGCGACCCTACGGGGATTCGAACCCCGGTACCTACCGTGAAAGGGTAGTGTCCTAGGCCTCTAGACGATAGGGTCATGACCTTGGAACTTCGTGACAACTCGCGTTGCCAACTTTTGTTACCGTTCAGTTTTCGTGGTGGAGGTAAGCGGGATCGAACCGCTGACCTCTTGCATGCCATGCAAGCGCTCTCCCAGCTGAGCTATACCCCCCACGGTCTTCAACATGTTTCTGCGCCTTGCTTGATGCTTGGCGCCGTCTTCATGTCGTCAACTGCTGAGCCTCGAATTATAGACAGGTTTTTAGCGGTTTCGCAATCTGGCCAAAACTTTTTCTCTGCCGATCAACTCGAGCACCGCGTCGACCGATGGTGTGTGGGCCGTGCCCACGGTCAAAACCCGCACCGGCATGGCCAGTTGCGGCATTTTCAGGCTGTGGGCGGTCAGGGTTTCCTTGATGGCGGCGGCGATCGCGGGCCTGCTCCATTCGCAGGCGGCAAGCTTGTCGGCCAGGGTGTCGAGCGCGGGCAGCACGGCCGGCACCAGGTGCTGGGTACGCTCTTCCGCAGGGGCATCGACTGCCGTGTAGAAACGCGCGGCCCAGTCGGCCAGCATCACCGTGGTGTCGCAACGGTCTTTCAGCAGGCCGCAGATGGGCACCAGGCGTTCGTCGCTGGTGATGCCGCGCTTGTCGAGCTGGGCGGCCACCAGGGGCGCCAGCGTCTGGTCCGGCATGGCCTTCAGGTGCTGGGCATTCACCCAGCGCAGCTTGGCCTCGTCGAACTGGGCGGCGCTGCGGCCCAGGTGGTCGAGGTTGAACCATTGCAGGAACTGTTCGCGGCTGAAGATCTCGTCGTCGCCATGGCTCCAGCCCAGGCGGGCCAGGTAATTCACCATGGCTTCGGGCAGATAACCTTCTTCGCGGTATTGCGTGACGGGCTTGGCACCGTTGCGCTTGCTCATCTTTTCACCCTGCTCGTTGAGCACGGTGGGCAAGTGGGCATAGACCGGCGGTTCCTTGCCGAGCGCCTTGAAGATGTTGATCTGGCGCGGCGTGTTGTTGACGTGGTCGTCGCCGCGGATCACATGGGTGATGGCCATGTCGATGTCGTCCACCACCACGCAGAAGTTGTAGGTGGGCGTACCGTCGGGCCGGGCGATCACCAGGTCGTCGAGCTCGTCGTTGGCGATTTCGATGTGGCCCTTGACCTTGTCGTCCCAGGCCACGACGCCGCCTTGCGGGTTCATGAAGCGCAGCACCGGCTGCACGCCTTCGGGCACCTTGGGCAAGGTCTTGCCGGGCGCGGGGCGCCAGGTGCCGTCGTAGCGCGGTTTTTCCTTGGCGGCCATCTGCTTTTCGCGCAGCGCGTCGAGCTCGGCCATCGACATGTAGCAAGGGTAGACCTGGCCTGCGGCCTGCAGGTCGGCCAGCACCGTCTTGTAGCGGTCCATGCGCTGCATCTGGTAGAACGGGCCTTCGTCATGGTCCAGGCCGAGCCAGGCCATGCCTTCGAGGATCACGTCGACGGCGATCTGGCTCGAGCGCTCCACATCGGTGTCTTCGATACGCAGGACGAAGTCGCCGCCGGTCGAGCGCGCGAAGGCCCACGGGTACAAGGCCGAGCGGATGTTGCCCAGGTGGATGAAGCCGGTGGGCGAAGGGGCGAAGCGGGTGCGGGTTTTAACAGTCATGGGAAATCTTGGGACAGCGGGGCAACGAACTTCAGACGGTCTGTGCATTGGGCAGGGCCAGGCGGGAAGTGTCTTCCTCGGGCTCGCCGGCGCTGGAACGGCCTTCGTTGAGGCGCTGGATGTCGTCGAAGGTGATGTCGCCGGTGACGTACACGCCGTCGAAGCAGGACGCATCGAAGCCGCTGATGGGCACGCCCGACGATCCGGTGCTGGTCGCAGCGGCCGAGATCGCACGCTTCATGCCTTCGACGTCCTGGTAGATCAGCGCGTCGCAGCCGATGAGTTCGCGGATTTCCTCCACCGTGCGGCCATGCGCCACCAGCTCGTCCTTGGTCGGCATGTCGATGCCATAGACGTTGGGGTACCGCACGGGTGGCGCGGCGCTGGCGAGATACACCTTGCGGGCGCCCGCATCGCGCGCCATCTGCACGATTTCCTTCGAAGTGGTGCCGCGCACGATGGAGTCGTCCACCAGCAGCACGTTGCGGCCCTTGAATTCGCTGCCGATCACGTTGAGCTTCTGGCGCACCGACTTCTTGCGCACCTCGTGGCCCGGCATGATGAAGGTACGGCCGACGTAGCGGTTCTTCACGAAGCCTTCGCGGTAGGGCAGGCCCAGCAGCTGCGCGAGCTGCATGGCGCTCGGGCGGCTCGACTCGGGGATCGGGATCACCACGTCGATGTCTTTCGGCGGCACGGTGGAGATCACGCGCTTGGCCAGGGTCTCGCCCAGGTTCAGCCGCGCCTGGTAGACGGAAATGCCGTCCATCACCGAATCGGGACGCGCCAGGTAGACGTATTCGAAGATGCAGGGGTTGAGCGTCGGCGCATCGGCGCATTGCTCGGTGTGCACATTGCCTTCGAGGTCGACGAACACGGCCTCACCCGGCGCCAGGTTGCGGTCCAGCGTATGGGCCGTGCCTTCGAGCACCACCGATTCGCTGGCCAGCATCACCGTGCCATTGCCACGGCCGATGCACAGCGGGCGGATGCCGAACGGATCGCGGAAGGCCAGCAGGCCATGGCCGGCGATCGAGGCGATCACGGCATACGAGCCCTTGACGCGGCGGTGCACGTTGCGCACGGCCGCGAACACGTCCGTCGGTGCCAGCGGCAGGCCGCGGGTGGATTTCTCCAACTCATGCGCCAGCACGTTGAGCAGCACTTCGGAGTCGCTCTCGGTGTTGATGTGGCGGTGGTCGGTGGTGAACAGCTCGCTCTTGAGCGCATGCGCATTGGTGAGGTTGCCGTTGTGCACCAGCACGATGCCGAAGGGCGCGTTCACGTAGAACGGTTGCGCTTCTTCCTCGCTGTAGGCGTTGCCCGCCGTGGGGTAGCGCACCTGGCCCAGGCCGCAATGGCCGGGCAAGGCGCGCATGTTGCGCGTGCGAAACACGTCGCGCACCATGCCCTTGGCCTTGTGCATGAAGAACTTGCGCTCCTGCTGCGTCACGATGCCGGCCGCATCCTGGCCACGGTGCTGCAGCAGCAGCAAGGCGTCGTAGATCAGCTGGTTCACAGGGGCGTTGCTGACAACACCAACGATTCCACACATAGTCTTATCCTGGGTTACAAAAACTTGGCAAATTTCTCGGGCAACATGGGCCGCACGGTGTGCAGCGCCTCGGTCAGGACCGCCGCACCTCTGGATTCACGCCACCATTCGCTGGTGTTCATCGACATCAGGCGCACCACCGCTGCCGCCACCAGCAGCAGGATCACGCCACGCAAGGCACCGAATACCATGCCCAGTACCCGGTCCACCGGCCGCAGGCCCACCGCCTGCACCAGCCTTTTGATCAACGCGGCGATCAGTCCCCCGGCAAAAGCCGCGACGACGAACACCAATACAAAACCGGCGGCGAAACGCATCGTCTCCGACGCCTGCCCCATCGGCAAGCGGTTCGCCACATCGGGCGCAAACCACTGGGCCAGCACGAACGCCGCCAGCCAACCCAGCACCGACAACACCTCGAACACCAGGCCGCGCCAGGCCCCGAGCAGGGTCGACGCGAGCAGTGCCGCCAGTAATATCCAGTCCAATGCCGCCATGCCTCAGCCTCTCAAACCCTGTTCACAAGGTGAGGACGGATGCCGACAACTCCAGCCCCTTGATCCTGGAAGCCGCCTTGTCAGCCTCCGCCTTGTTGGCAAACGGCCCCACGCGCACCCGTGTACGCTGGCCATCCTTGGTGTCGACCACCTGGGTGTAGGTCTTGAGACCGGCGTGCTCGAGCTTCAGCCGGGCTTCGCGGGCCTTGGCCGTATCGGAAAAAGCACCGACCTGAACGACGAAGCGGGCATCGCCGGCTGCTGCCACCTTGCCTTCGAGCAAGGCCTTGGCGCGCGCACCGCTGTCGTCGGCCTTGGCCACGGGTTTGGGCTCTGGCTTGGGTTCGGGATGCGGCTCGGGTTTGACCGGCGCCGGTTTCTCTGGCTTTTCCGGTTTGGGCGCGGGCGGCGCGGCGGGTGCGGCGGCCGGCTCGGACTTGGCGACGAACTCTTCCTTGGCGCCGAGGCTGGCCGCAGCCGGCACGCGGCTGTTGGCTGTAGATGGTGAAGGGGCGGGCGCCGCGGGTGCCGCAGGTGCCACAGCCGTAGCAGCCACCGGGGCCGGATCGGTGGTTTCGGCTGCTTTGTCGAGCTTGACGACCGGGCCGGCGGCGCCGATGCCGATCGGCTTGGCCTTGCCCTTGTCGGGAATGTCGATGGCGATGTCGACCGGGATCGGCCGCGGCTGGCTGTCGAACAACAACGGGAAGCCGATCACGCCCAACAGCACCAAAATGGCCGCGCCGATCAGGCGATGCTTGGCGCGACGGCGCATGCCCTCGATGGTCTCGGCAGGGCCGGCGGACTGCTCGTCACCCTTCTGACCACGAGAACGAAACTTGAAGAAAGCCATGCGGTAAAGACTCAGGGGCCCAGATGTTTGGCCAAATGCTTGGCGTCTAGCCGGGGAATGCCGTCCTGGAGGACGCCACCGACTGTGAAGAACGAGCCAAAGACCACGATTCTATCAGCGGGGTCGGCCGCGGCCACCGCCGCCTGCAGCGCCTGTGCGGGGCTTGCGGCTACCGTGCTTGATGCGTCCTTGCGCTTGTTTTTCGCCTCCCAGCGCTCCTGCAGCCGCTCGGCGGATTCGGCGCGCGGCGTGGGCAGGTCGGTGAAATACCAGCGGTCGATGAGCGGGCCGATGCGCTCGAACATCGGCGCCAGGTCCTTGTCGGCCATGGCGCCGAACACGGCATGGGTGGTCGGAAAAAAGCCCATCGCGTCCAGGTTCACGGTGAGCGCGGCCACCGCATGGGCGTTGTGCGCCACGTCGAGCACCAGCGTGGGCTGGCCCGGCACGATCTGGAAACGGCCCGGCAGCTCGACCATGGCCATGCCGTTGCGCACGGCCTGGGCCGTCACCGGCAGCAGTTCGCGCAGTGCCGTCAACGCCGCCAGCACGCCGGCGGCGTTCACCAACTGGTTCGCGCCGCGCAGGCCCGGGTAGGCCAGGCCGCTGTACCGGCGCCCTCTTCCGGCCCAGTTCCACTGCTGCTGGTCACCCGAGAAATTGAAGTCATCGCCCAGCCGCCACAGGTCGGCGCCGAGTTTCTGGGCGTGTTCGACCACGCTTTTCGGCGGCACCGGGTCGCTCACCACCACCGGCCGGCCCTTGCGCATGATGCCGGCCTTCTCGAAGCCGATGCTCTCGCGGTCCGGGCCGAGCAGCTCCATGTGGTCCAGGTCGATGCTGGTGATGACGGCGCAGTCGGGGTCGACGATGTTGACCGCGTCCAGCCGGCCGCCGAGGCCGATTTCCAAAATCGCCACGTCCAGCTTCGAGGCCGCCATCAGGTGCATGATGGCCAAGGTCGAAAATTCAAAATAGGTGAGCAAAATCTCACCCCGCGCCTTTTCGACCGCCTCGAAGTGCGCGACCAGATCGTGCGCCGCGACGATCTCGCCGTGAATACGGCAGCGTTCCTCGAAATGCACCAGATGCGGCGAGGTGTAGACGCCGGTGCGGTAGCCGGCCTGCAGCAGCACCGCCTCCAGCATGGCGCAGGTCGAACCCTTGCCGTTGGTGCCGGCCACGGTGATCACCGGGCATGCGAAGGCCAGGCCCATGCGGTCGGCTACGGCCTTGACGCGGTCAAGCCCCATGTCGATGTTTTTGGAGTGCAGTTGCTCGCAGTGCGCCAGCCAGTCGTTCAGGGTTTGCATGTTGATATTGTGGCTCACCCCCAGGTTGCGCACTGCGTGTCGCGTCCACCCCCTTGCAGGGGGCGAACCCGATGGCCCGGCAAAGCCGGTTCCATGGGTTCCCTGGGAAAGACACAGTCGCCATCAGCCGCGGATAATCCGGGCATGACCATCCTCTACGGCATCCCCAACTGCGACACGGTGAAGAAGGCCCGCACCTGGCTCGACGGCCAGCACATCGCCTACACCTTCCACGACTTCAAGAAATCCGGCGTGCCGGTCGACGCCATCGACGCCTGGATCGCGGCCGTCGGCTGGGAAAAACTCGTGAACCGCAAGGGCACGACCTGGCGCAAGCTCGACCCCGCCAGCCAGGCCGCCGTGCAGGACGCGGCCAGCGCCAAAGCCCTGATGCTGGCGCAGCCGAGCGTGGTGAAGCGGCCGGTGGTCGACTGGAGCGACAAGGCCGGCCGGGACACCACCGTGGGCTTCGACGCCGAGGCTTGGCAGGCGCGCGCATGAACACACGCATGAGCACGCACAAGCGCGGCCGAATGCGGCACTAAAATCGCGGGTTGTCCCGTGTTTGTCTTGTTCGACGCTGACGCCCATCCGCGCGCAGCCGTCCAGTATTCGGGCCCCGAAAGCCCCGTTCATCAGGAAACTCCATGTCCGCCACCATCCTCCAGCACGTTCCCGCCGGCCAAAAAGTCGGCATCGCCTTCTCCGGCGGCCTCGACACCAGCGCGGCCCTGCACTGGATGAAGCTCAAAGGCGCCCTGCCCTATGCCTACACCGCCAACCTCGGCCAGCCGGACGAGCCCGACTACGACGAGATCCCGCGCAAGGCCATGCAATACGGCGCCGAGCAGGCCCGCCTGATCGACTGCCGCTCACAACTCGCCACCGAGGGCATCGCCGCGCTGCAAGCCGGCGCCTTCCACATCTCCACCGGTGGCATCACCTACTTCAACACCACCCCGCTGGGCCGCGCCGTGACCGGCACCATGCTGGTGGCGGCCATGAAGGAAGACGACGTCAACATCTGGGGCGACGGCAGCACCTACAAGGGCAACGACATCGAGCGCTTCTACCGCTACGGCCTGCTGACCAACCCGGCGCTGAAGATCTACAAGCCCTGGCTCGACCAGCTGTTCATCGACGAACTCGGCGGCCGTGCCGAAATGTCGGCCTTCATGACCAAGGCCGGCTTCGGCTACAAGATGTCGGCCGAGAAGGCTTATTCCACCGACTCCAACATGCTCGGCGCCACGCATGAAGCCAAGGACCTGGAACACCTGAACAGCGGCATCAAGATCGTGAACCCGATCATGGGCGTGGCCTTCTGGAAGGAAGAAGTCGCGGTCAAGGCCGAAGAGGTGAGCGTGCGCTTCGAAGAAGGCCAACCCGTGGCACTGAACGGCGTGAGCTTCAACGACCCGGTGGCGCTGATCCTGGAGGCCAACCGCATCGGCGGCCGCCACGGCCTGGGCATGAGCGACCAGATCGAGAACCGCATCATCGAGGCCAAGAGCCGCGGCATCTACGAAGCCCCGGGTCTGGCCCTGCTGCACATTGCCTACGAACGGCTGGTGACCGGCATCCACAACGAAGACACCATCGAGCAGTACCGCATGAACGGCCTGAAGCTCGGCCGCCTGCTCTACCAGGGCCGCTGGTTCGACCCACAGGCCATCATGCTGCGCGAAACCGCCCAGCGCTGGGTGGCGCGCGCCGTCACCGGCGAGGTGACGCTGGAACTGCGCCGCGGCAACGACTATTCGCTGCTGAACACCGAAAGCCCCAACCTCACCTACCAGCCCGAGCGGCTGAGCATGGAAAAGGTCGAAGGCGCGTTCACGCCGCTGGACCGCATCGGCCAGCTCACCATGCGCAACCTGGACATCGTCGACACCCGCGAAAAGCTGGCGATCTACGCCCAGAGCGGCCTGCTGTCCCTGGGCGGCGGCTCGGCGCTGGCCAAGATCGGCAACAAGGACAATCCATAAGCCGAGCGGCCACCTTCACACGGTGGCCGATGCCTGCTGCGCACCCGCAGCGGCACAATGGAAGCGGTCGCGCCCCTGCCGCTTGGCCTCGTACAGGGCCTGGTCGGCATGGTGAATGAAGGCGTCGGGCGAGTCGCCGGGCTCGAACATCGCAATGCCGATGCTCACCGACACCGGCAGGCTTCGGTCGCCCGAGGTCAGCACCCGGCGTGAACGCTCGACGATGGCCTGCGCGACGCGGCAGGCATCTTCCGGCCCCCCCAGGGATTCGAGAATCACGGTGAACTCGTCGCCCGCAAAACGCGCCACGGTATCGATGCCGCGCACCGATGCCTTCAGCCGCCGCGAGAAACTGCGCAGCAGGTCGTCACCGGCCCGGTGGCCCAATGCGTCATTCACAGTCTTGAAGTGGTCGATGTCCAGAAACAGCATGGCCAGCGGCTCCCGGCTGCGCCGCGCACGGGCGATGGCCTGGTTCAGCCGGTCCAGGAACAGCGCGCGGTTCGGCAGGCCGGTGAGATGGTCGTGCTCGGCCTGCTGTTTCAGCCGCTCCTGGCTGGCCTCTAGCAAGGCATTACGCTGCTGCAGCGCCTCGGCCATGCGGTTCAGCGTGCTGGCCAGGGCGCCGATTTCGCCGCCAGGATGCACCTTGCTGCGGTGCGTCAGGTCACCCGCTTCGAGCATCGCCGCGTCGGCGCCGAGCTGGCGCAGCCGGAAGGAGATGCGGTGCGCGACCCATAAGGCCAGCAGCAGCCCGATGCCCAGCATGGCGGCACCGGCCGCCAGGTTTTCATTCAGCCGCGTCCGGACCGGCATCAACGCGACTTCCACCGGCACGGCCACATAGACCCGCCAGGGCATGCCGCGGGCCATGGTGAAGCCGGCAATGCGATTGATGCCGTCGGCGCTCGGGCCATCACGGATGCCCTCGCGCTGCTGCGGGTTTTGTGCCGCCGCGCCACCGATCGACAATTTTTTGCCGATCCATTTCTCGGAATCGATGGAGCGCGCCAACACAGTGCCGTTCTGGTCGCTCACGGTGATCAGGCTGCCCTTGGGCAAGGTTCCCTCAGGCGCGAGCAGGTCTTGCAACTGTGTCAGTTGGGCGGTGACCGCGACCACGCCAACCACCCGCCCCTTGCGCTCGATGCGCATCGCAAAAATCCCGACCAGGCGGCCGTTCGAGAGCGCCTTCACCGGTGCATCCACCGCCATGTCCGGACTCTGCAGAACGGCGTCGAAGAACTTGTGCCGCTCCGGGGTGATCTCGCTGCTGCGCACCCGTGCATCGATCGCACCGACGTTCTCGCCGGCCGCGGTCCAGACGCTGAGATTGCTGATCTGCGCTGGCATGCGGGCCGCCAGACTGCGCAGCAATGCATCGTTCTTGTCGCGCTGGTCCAGCGTGGGTGTCACCACGCCGCTGAGCACCACCAGCACCTGGCGGATGTCGCCGATGTGGTCGTCCAGCCGGGCCGCCGTCAGCCGCGCCACCGCCAGCATCTGCTGGCCGGCTCGCTCCTTGTCGCTGACGGCTTGCCGGGTCGAGGAGATCAGCAGGAACAGCAGGAACGGCACGCTCAGCGCCAGCAGCAACAGCAGCAGGTGCCAGCGAATGCTCAGCGACACAGGCAGTTTCATCAAAACTCTAAACCACCACTGGTTCCGGCTCGAGCCGGATGCCGAAGCGCTCGTAGACGCTGGTCTGAATGGCCCGCGCCAGGGTCATCACCTCGCCACCGGTCGCCGGGCTGGCATCGCCACCGCGGTTGACCAGCACCAGCGCCTGCTTCTCGAACACACCGGCGTTGCCGACCGACTTGCCCTTCCAGCCGCAGGCGTCGATCAGCCAGCCGGCCGCCAGCTTCACCGTGCCGTCGGCCAGCAGGTAGTGCACCACCTTCGGATCGCGCGCGATGATGTCGGCGCATTGCTCGGCGCTGACCGTGGGGTTCTTGAAGAAGCTGCCGGCGTTGCCGATAACCTGCGGATCGGGCAGCTTGGCGCGGCGGATCTCGCAGATCCAGTCGAAGATCTGCTGCGCCGAAGGATGGGGCTCGCCCATCGCAGCCATCTTCTTTTCGAGATCGAGATAGCCCAGCACCGGCTTCCACGCCTTGGGCAGCCGCAGGCGCACGCGCAGGATCAGCGCCTTGCCGGCCAGTCCCATCCCTTGGCCCACCCCCTTGCCCTTGCCCGGCGCGGCCGACGCATGCTTGAACACCGAGTCGCGGTAGCCGAACGCGCACTGCGCCGCATTCAGCGTGAACACCCGGCCGGTGGCCAGCTCCACCGCGTCCAGCGCGTCGAAGCGGTCCTGCAGCTCGACGCCATAGGCGCCGATGTTCTGCACCGGAGATGCCCCCACGGTGCCGGGGATCAAGGCCAGGTTTTCCAGCCCGGGATAAGCTTGCTCCAGCGTCCAGCGCACCAGCTCGTGCCAGTTTTCTCCGCCGCCGGCCTCCACCACCCAGGCCTTGTCGTCCTCGGACACCAGCCGCCGGCCCATCACCTCGACCTTCAGCACCACCGGCTTCACGTCGCCGGTGAGCACGATGTTGCTGCCCCCACCGAGCACGAATTTCGGCGCCGCGGCCAACTCCGCGTCTTCGGCCAGCTGCCGCAGATCGGCCTCGCCGGTCACGCGCAGCAGGGTTTGCGCGCGCGCCACGATGCCAAAGCTGTTGTATGGCCGCAGCGGGACATTTTTCTCGATTAACATGGTCGGATTGTCGCACCGGGTTCTCTCGACACGCCGTGTCCCGGTCGGGCCGAGCCTGCCGCGGCCCACGCAACCTTGCCCAGCGCAGCCGTCCACAGGCCAGGGCTGCCGAACGAAAGAATCTCCCATATGCCAAGCTTTGATACCGTCTGCGAAGCCAACCTCGTCGAGGTCAAGAACGCCGTCGAAAACACCCAGAAAGAAATCGCCACCCGCTTCGACTTCAAGGGCACGGCCGCCGCCGTGGAACTGAAGGACAAGGAAATCACGCTGATCGGCGAGGCCGAATTCCAGCTCACCCAGATCGAGGACGTGCTGCACAGCAAGCTCACCAAGCGCAACGTCGACGTGAAGTTCCTCGACAAGGGCGACGTGCAGAAGATGGGCGGCGACAAGGTGAAGCAGGTCTTCAAGGTGCGCAACGGCATCGAGACCGAGGCCGCCAAGAAGATCCAGAAGGCCATCAAGGAAAGCAAACTCAAAGTGCAGGCCGCGATCCAGGGCGACGCCGTGCGTGTGACCGGCGCCAAGCGCGACGACCTGCAGGCCGCGATGGCGCTGATCCGCAAAGAAATGACCGAACTCCCGCTGAGCTTCGACAACTTCCGCGACTGAGAGCCCGCCAGTGACCGCGCTCACCCGCAGCCTGTTGGCGGCCATCCTGCTGGCGCTGTGCTGCGCCGCCCAGGCCCAGAGCGTGGTGCTCACCGGCGTGCTCGGCAGCAAGGCCTTGCTGCTGGTCGACGGTAAACCGCCGCGCAGTGTCGGCGCGGGCGAGAGTTATCTGGGCGTCAAGGTGCTGTCGGTCGCGGGTGATTCCGCGGTCGTGGACGTGGACGGGCGGCGCGTCACACTGAGGATGGGCGAGTCGCCGACACAGGTGGGCGCAAAAGGCCCGGCCGGCGGCAACCGCATCGTGATCACCGCCGATGGCCAAGGGCATTTTTTCACCCCCGGCCGCATCAACGACCAGGCCATGCAGTTCATGGTGGACACCGGCGCGAGCTACATCAGCATGAGCGTGGCGGAGGCCGAGCGCATCGGCCTCGACTACAAGAAGGGCCAACCGATCAACATGGGCACGGCCAACGGCAGCGTGCGGGGCTGGCGTGTGCGGCTGTCGGCGGTGCGGATCGGCGACGTGCAGTTGACCGAACTCGACGCGGTGGTGACGCCGGCATCCATGCCGTTTGTGCTGCTCGGCAACAACTTTCTCACACAATTTCAGATGACGCGGCTGGACGACCAGATGGTGCTCGAACGGCGCTACTGAATTAGCGGAAAATGGGCGCCCCGGAAGCAAGTGCGTTTTGTTACATTTATACCCCTGCCCCATAGCCGCCAACGTCCCGACAAGACCTGACCCGCCGAACTAGAAGAGCGCCGATTCATCCATGCAGCCCACGACTTTGCCGCACCCGCAGGACGCAGACTACGAAGACTTGTTGAGCCTGTGGGCCGACCTCGAATCCGGTCTGGCCATGGTGCTCGGCAATCCGCTGATCATTCCCGACTTCGAACGCAAGCTGCGCCAATACGACCGCTGGATGCAGGACCTGCTGCGCCAGGACACCGACACCGCGCTGTACCTGCTGTTCCAGTTGGCGACCAATGCCTCGGTCGGCTACAGCGCGCTGCACGCCCTCATCAGCGCGGTGATCTGCCACCTCACGGCCACAGAACTCAAGCTGCCCCAGGAGGAGCGCGACAGCCTGGTGTTCGCCGCGATGACGATGAACATCGCCATGACGCGGCTGCAGGACGAACTGGCCGCGCAACTCGACAAACCTTCCCCGCAGCAGCAGGCCAGCATCCAGGCGCATGCTTTTTCGGGCCGGCTGATGCTGCTCGACATGGGCGTGGAAGACATGCTGTGGGTCAACGTCGTGGCCGCGCACCATGACCTGGTGACGCCGGTCGAAACCGAGTTGGCGCAGTGGACCCCGGTCGACCGGCTGGCCCACATCCTGCGCACCGTGGACCGCTACGCCGCGATGATCAGCCCGCGCAAGACCCGCGCCGGCCGCACCGCCACGGAGTCCATCCGCTCGATCATGACCCGCCCCGAAGGCACGCCCGCCACCCGCGACCCCGTGGGTTTTGCCCTGGTGCGTGCCACCGGCCTGTGCCCGCCCGGCACCTATGTGCGCATGGACAACGGCGACACCGCCGTGGTGCTGCGCCGTAGCGCCACCCCCAACCACCCCCTGGTAGCCACCGTGCTCAACCGCGTGGGTGAAGCCTTCAGCCCGCCCCGGCTGCACCGCACCGCGACCAGCAGCCCCCTGATCCAGGCCGCGCTCACACAGGATGCGATCAAGATCCGCATCAACCACCAAAGCCTGCTGCGCCAGGGCATCCAGGCCGACAAGAACTGAACGGCCTCGCCACATCGGTGAAGATGTGAAAGTGTTTGTGTACCTTCGGCATTGAGACACCGAAGCCGTTAAACTGTATGCAACACAAAGCACCGGCCTGGCTGGTCGCCTATTTTCGACTCGATCTCCAGACGCTGATTTGCCAAGCCACACTGCTTTTGTACCCGGGCCGCCATGAGCCTGAATGTGGATCTCCTGACCGCCTCGGGGCGCATTTTTGATGGGCAGCCAGACCCCTCTCGCTACTTTGCCGTCCCCGCAACCGAATCGGTGCGCACCGGCTTGCGCCAGGGCCTGGAAGATGGCCGTGGCATCTCGGTACTGATCGGCCCGGCCGGTTCGGGCAAGACCCTTTTGCTGCAGGCCGCCCTGCAAGACCTGCCCCCACGGTGGGCGCATGTGGCGCAGTTGGCCTACACCTCGATGAGCGGCGCCGAGATCCTGCGCTCCATGGCCTACGCCTTCGGCATGGCGCCCGGCCAGCCGGCAGACGCGCCCTCGCCCATCGCCTGGACCGAAGCCCAGTTGCGCCACTGGGCGGCCCGTGGCGAAACCAGCCTGCTGGTGATCGACGAAGCCCACAACCTGCCGATCGACGCCCTGCGGCCTCTGCTGGCGCTGAGCCAGGGGCCAGCCGCCGAACAAGCACCGTTGCACCTGATCCTGGCCGGCCATCCTGCGTTGTCGGAACTGTTGGCGGCGCCCGAGCTGAAAGCCCAGGCCTCCGCCATAGGCCAGACGTTTGTTGCACCACCTTTTCAGGCTCAGGAATCCGCCGCCTACATCACCGACCGGCTGTCGCAACTCACCGATGCCAGCCTTCCCGCTTTTTCCCAGGCCGCGACGGCGGAAATCCACCGTCGCGCACAAGGCCTGCCGGGTCACATCAACACCCTGTGCCAACAGCTGCTGCACCGCGCGATCCTGCAGGAAAGCAGCGTGCCCATCACGGTGTCCATGGTGGCGGCCTTGGCCGATGAACTCGGCTTCGACGCGGCGCCTGCGGTTGAAAACGCTCCGGCGCCGACAGTTGACGCACACGTGGAGGCAAACACAGCACCACCGCCCCGCAAGTCGAGGGCTGTACCGGCCCTGATGCTGCTGGCCCTCATCGCCACGGCCGCAGGGGTATTTTTTTACTCCCGGCCGGCTCCGCCGAATGAACCGGCCTCGACCACCAAACCGGCAGAGGTTGCACCTGCCTTGCCGGTCGAACCCTCGCCGGGCAAGGCCCCGGAGACATCCAGCTTGCCCCTCGCACCTGCGCAGGCAGATGCAGATGCAACGGCAAACGCAAACACAGCCGCTGATCTGGCACCGCCCCAAACCTCATCGCCACCCCCTCGCCTGACGGCGAACACCAAATCGGCGGCCACCCGTCCAGCACACGCCGCCAGCCCGGCCTGCGCCCCGCTGCTGGCCCAGCTGTCGTTGGGCGAACCCTTGACCGCACATCAAAAACACACGCTGGAGTCCACATGCAGATGAAAAATCCCCCCACCTGGTGCCACCGACTGGCATCGGCCGCGCTGTTGCTGCTGTTGGCCGCCTGCGCCACCCCGCCGCCCAGCCCGCCTTCGAGCCCCTTCGAACAGGATGTGATCGAGGCCACCGAGGGCCTGGTCGGGCAGTGGCACAGCAACACACCCGGCCGGCTGCGCTGGCCAGCCAGCCCGCTGGCCCTGGGCCCCTTCATCGATCTTTCCGCGGCCAGTAGCGGGCAAGGCTCGGGCTTCGCCCGCCCCCAGACCGTGGCCGCAGCCAAGACCCGGCAGACCGTGGCCAGGTACCTTGAAACTGCCTTGCCCGAATTCAAACTCGTGCCGGCGGAGTCAACGGCAACACAGGCGGACCTGCTGCTGAGCGCGAGCCTGATCCCCTTCGTCACGCCGGCAGGGCAGCCCAAAGAGTCGGCCTCCACGCAGCCCACGCTGATGCTGACCCTGGTGCTGCTCGACCTGAAGACGAGCCGCATCGTGGCCCGCTGGCAAAGCCCGCTGCGCAGCCAGCCGACCGACGCCAATCCGACGCCATTCGACGCGGAGAGCCCGGTGCTGTTCAACCAGACGCCCACCGAGACCGACACCCGCCTGTTCGGCGCCCCGGTCAACACCGGCATCGACGCCGACACCATCCGCGGCACCATCGGCCTGGCGCAGCTCAACCAGGCGCAGGAAGCCTATGCCACGGGCCGATACACCAAGGCGCTTGCCCTCTTCCAGGATGTGAGCAAGCAATCGCCTGCCCTGGCGCTGCGGGCCGCCAACGGCGAATACCTCAGCTACCTCAAGCTGGGCCAGCCCGAGGCTGCACGGCAAGCTTTCAAACGTGTGGTGGGCGCGGGTATCGCCAGCCGTCGGCTCGCGGTCAAGCTGTTGTTCACGCCCGGTGAGACCACGTTCTGGGCCGACCCCGAGGTCAGCGGTGCCTATGGCTTCTGGCTGCAGGAGATTTCGGCGCAGGCCGCCGCGGCGCCGGCCTGCCTGGAGATTGCGGGGCACACCAGCCACACCGGCGAAAAGGCCTTTAACCAGGGCTTGTCGCTGGCGCGCAGCGAGCGGGTGCGGCAGATCATGCAGGCCGCTCAGCCCGGGCTGAGCGGGCGCCTGCTGGCCAGCGGCAAGGGCTGGTCGGAAAACATCGTGGGCAGCGGCAGCGACGACGCCCGCGACGCCATCGACCGCCGCGTCGAGTTCAAGATCGCCGACTGCCCGGCAAAGCGTTAGCCGATCAAACCGGCTTCTTCGACCCGCCCAACCGAGACTCCTTGCCGGCCAGCAGGCGCACGATGTTTTCGCGGTGGCGGTAGAACAGCAGCAGGCTCATCACGCCAATCGACACGACGATGCTCTTGTCCGTGTACCACGCCAGCTGGTTGCCCAGCACATAGAACAACGGCGCGAACACCGCCGAGACCAGCGAAGCCAGCGACGAGTAACGAAAAAACACCGCGATGATCACCCAGGTCAGCACCGTGGCCAAACCCAGCAGCCAGTGCACCCCGAACAGCACGCCCAGCGCCGTGGCCACGCCCTTGCCGCCGACGAAGCGAAAGAACACCGGGTACAGGTGACCGAGAAAAGCCGCCAGCCCGACCAGGGCCATCGTGCCCTCCTCCAGCCCCCAGGGTTTGCCATACCAGCCCACCAGCGCCACCGGCAGCCAGCCCTTGAGCCCGTCGAGCAGCAGGGTAATGATGGCGGCCTTCTTGCTGCCCGAGCGCAGCACATTGGTTGCGCCGGGGTTCTTGCTGCCGAAGGTGCGCGGGTCGCTCAGGCCCATGACGCGGCTCACGATCACGGCAAACGACAAAGAGCCCAGCAGATAAGCGGCCAGTGTGGCCAGAACGGGATAGATGGTGTCCAAGAAATGCCTCCAAACGGTGGGGCATTTTGCCAGCCGCGGAGGCGGATTTTTGTGGGCTACAGCGGCAAGGCGCAATCTACCGGTTTGGCATCGAGCAAAGTCACCAGCACAGCGGGGTCGATGCCGACGAGATAACCGCGCCGGCCGCCGTTGATGGCGATACGCGGCAGCGCCAGGATCGCCGCCTCCACATACACCGGCATGGCCTTACGCGTAGCAAACGGCGAGGTGCCGCCAACCAGGTAACCACTGTGCCGGTTGGCCACCTCGGGCTTGCAGGGCGCGACCGACTTGCAGCCGATCTGCCGGGCCAGGTTCTTCACCGACACCGCACGGTTGCCATGCATCAGCACGATCAGCGGCCGGGCGCGCTCGTCTTCCATCACCAATGTCTTGACCACGCTGAACGGATCGAGCCCCAGCACCTCGGCACTGTGCTGCGCGCCGCCGTGCGCCACATAGGCATAAGGGTGCTCGGTGAAGGCCACGCCGCTGGCCTTCAGGAACTGCGTGGCCGGGGTCTCGGAAATGTGGTCCTGGTGTTTAGCCATGCCGCGGGTCCATCCGCCCAGACATCAAAGCGCCGGGTCCCGCGTTTCCCAGCGGATCGCGTCGACAGCCGCCAGCACCTCGGGCGACAGCGTCTGGCCCCAGGCGTCGAGGTTTTCGTCGAGCTGGGCCAAGCTGGTGACACCGATGATGGTGCTGGCCACCTGCCATTTGGTGTAGCAGAAGGCCAGGGCCAGCTGCGTCGGCGTGAGGCCGCTGTCGCGTGCCAGGGCGTTGTAGCGGCGCGCGGCGGCCAGGGCTTCGGCGCGGCCCCAGCGCTGCTTGCGCACCGACTCGTAGGTAGTGATGCGCGCGCCCTTGGGCGCACTCGGGCCGGTGGTGCCACTGCTGTCGTATTTGCCGGTCAACAGGCCGAAGCCCAGCGGCGAATAGGCCAGCAACGACACGCCGAGCCGGTACATGGTTTCGTCCAGGCCGTTTTCCACCGTGCGGTTGATCAGGCAATACGGGTTCTGCACCGTGGCCACGCGCGGCAGGCCGTGCTGCTCGGCCAGGCGCACGAACTCGTGCACGCCGTAGGGCGTCTCGTTCGACAGGCCGATCGCGCGGACCTTGCCGGCCTTGACCAGCGTGGCCATGGCGTCGAGCTGCTCGTGGATCGGCGCCACCGGCAGGTCTTTTTCCGGATCGAAATACACGTTGCCGAATGCCGGCACATGGCGCACCGGCCAGTGGATCTGGTAGAGATCGATGACGTCGGTCTGCAGCCGCTTGAGGCTGTCGTTGCAGGCGCCGATGATGTCGGCACCGGTCAGGTCGGTGCTGCCGCCGCGGATCCAGTTCATGCCGCGCGAGGGTCCGGCCACCTTGGTGGCCAGCACCAGCTTCTGGCGCGCGCCGGGCCGCTTGGCAAACCAGTTGCCGAGGATGGTTTCGGTGGCGCCGAAGGTCTCGGCCTTGGCTGGCACCGAATACATCTCGGCCGTGTCCAGGAAGTTCACACCGCGCTCCAGCGAGCGGTCGAGGATGGCATGCGAGGTGGCTTGGTCCACCTGTTCGCCGAAGGTCATGGTGCCCAGGCAGATCGGCGTCACGCGCAGCTCGCTTTGGCCCAGCTGAATTTGGTTCATTGCAAAAACACTCCCGTGAGAAAGCATCGAGTTTACGGTTTGGCGCGGAAACCCGCCCGGCTTCGTATGATCTCGGCCATGTACCAAGCCCTCAGAAATTTCCGCAGTGAATACATTCCCGTGCGCCAGCACAGCTACCACGTCTATGTGTGGGGCGAGCCCCGGCCCGGCGTCGCGCCGCTGGTCATGGTGCACGGCTGGATGGACGTCGGCGCCAGCTACCAGTTCGTGGTCGATGCCCTGCAGGACGACCGGCATGTGATTGCCCCCGACTGGCGCGGTTTCGGCCTGACCACCGGCCCCGCGGTCGACAACTACTGGTTTCCCGACTACCTGGCCGACCTCGACATCCTGCTCGACCACTATGCGGGAGACACGCCGGTCGACCTGATCGGCCACAGCATGGGCGGCAACGTGGTGATGCAGTACGCCGGCATCCGGCCCGAGCGCATCCGGCGGCTCGTCAACCTCGAAGGCTTCGGCGGCCCGCAGACCCGCGCGGCACAGGCGCCGAGCCGTTATGCGCGCTGGATGGACGAGCTCAAGGCCTTCCACCGCGGCGACAAGGCGCTCAGCAGCTACCCCGATGCCGACAGCGTGGCCCGCCGCCTCATGAAAACCAACCCGCGGCTGGCACCAGGCCAGGCGGCCTGGCTGGCCCGGCACTGGGCCCGGCCGGATGCAGAAGGCCGCTGGCACATCCTCGGCGACCCGGCACACAAGATCGTCTTCGCCCAGTTGACCCGGCTGGACGAGGTGCTGGCGCTCTACCAGCGCATCACCGCACCGACGCTGGCGGTGGACGCGGCCGACGACACCTTTGTGCGCTATTGGCCCGGCCAGTACACCCTGGCGGAATTCCACGAGCGGCTCAAGCAGGTACCCAACGTGCGCACCACCACCCTCGCCGAGGCCGGACACATGCTGCACCATGACCAGCCGGCCGCGCTGGCCCGCCTGATCGAGGATTTCCTGCGGATGTAAAGACGGGCGAAGGGCATGAGAAAATAAGCCATTCGCCTCTCGGGGCAACCTCTTCAGAAAGCACATCATGGAAGCAGAACGCGTCAACACCATCGGCAATCAACTGTCCTCGCTGAGCGCGCGCACGGAAGACTTACGGAGGTATCTTTGACTACGATGCCAAAGCCGAACGCCTGAGGACCGTCAACGCCTCGCTGGAAGACCCGGGCGTCTGGAACGATCCCAAGAAAGCCCAGGAGCTGGGCAAGGAAAAGAAGTCGCTCGACGCCGTGGTGCTGTCGCTGACCAAGCTCGGCACCGAGCTGGCCGACAACACCGAGCTGTTCGAGATGTCGAAAGAAGAAGGCGACGATGAAAGCCTGATCACCATCGAGACCGAGACCGCCAAGCTCGCCACCGAGGTCGAAGCCCTGGAGTTCCGCCGCATGTTCAGCCAGCAGGCCGATCCGCTGAACGCCTTCCTGGACATCCAGGCCGGCGCCGGCGGCACCGAAGCCTGCGACTGGGCCAGCATGCTGCTGCGCCAGTACCTGCGTTATGCCGAGCGCAAGGGCTTCACCGCCACGGTGGAAGACATCTCCGACGGCGACACCGCCGGCATCAAGGGCGCCACGATCAAGGTCGAGGGCGAGTACGCGTTCGGCCTGCTGCGCACCGAGACCGGCGTGCACCGCCTGGTGCGCAAGAGCCCGTTCGACAGCTCGGGCGGACGCCACACCAGCTTTGCCAGCGTCTTCGTCTACCCGGAAATCGACGACTCGATCGAGATCGAGATCAACCCGAGCGACGTGCGCACCGACACCTTCCGCGCCAGCGGCGCCGGCGGCCAGCACATCAACAAGACCGATTCGGCCGTGCGCCTGACGCACATCCCGACCGGCATCGTGGTGCAATGCCAGGACGGACGCAGCCAGCACAGCAACCGCGACGTGGCCTGGAAGCGCCTGCGCTCGCGCCTGTACGACTTCGAACTGCGCAAGCAGCAAGAAGCCCAGCAGAAGCTGGAAGACACCAAGACCGACGTCGGCTGGGGCCACCAGATCCGCAGCTATGTGCTGGACAACAGCCGCATCAAGGATCTGCGCACCAATGTCGAAGTCTCGGCCACGCAGAAGGTGCTGGACGGGGATCTCGACGTGTTCATCGAAGCCTCGCTCAAACAAGGCGTCTGATGTCCCTGCTGAAGAATTTGTCCCAGCCACCGGTCGAAGCGCTGATCTTCGACATGGACGGCACCATGATCGACTCCATGCCCTGGCATGCGAAGTCATGGGTGCACTTCACCGAAAGGCACGGCATCAACATCGAGGTGGCTGACCTGCTCGCCCGCACCACCGGCCGCACCGGCATCGAATGCATGCGCGAGCTGTTCCAGCGCGACATGAGCGACGCCGAATGCCTGGCCCTGGTGCATGAGAAGGAAGACATCTACCGCGCGCTGTTCGGTGACATCTTCACCGAGGTGGCCGGCTTCAAGGCCTTTGCCCGGGCGGCGGCAGGCAGTGGGCTGAAGATCGCGGTGGGCACGGCCGGCGACAGGCATAACATCGCATTCGCCATGTCGCGCCTGAAGATGGACCCGCTGCCGCTGGCCATCGTCGGCGGCGACGAAGGCCTGACCGGCAAGCCCACGCCGGCCATCTTTCTCGAGGCCGCACGTCGCATCGCGGTAGACCCCACGCGCTGCATCGTTTTTGAAGATGCGCCCTTCGGCATCGAGGCCGCACGCCGTGGCGGCATGCGTGCGGTGGCCGTCTGCAGCACCCACAGCGCGGCCGAGCTGGCCGGCCCACACGTGATCGCCAGCGTGCGCGACTACAACGAACTCATCCAATCGAACTTTCTGGAGCATCTCAATGACGCGTGAAGGACAACACTCGGCCATCCACCGGGCGGACTACACCGCGCCGGCCTTCTGGATCGACACCGTCGAACTCTGCTTCGACCTGGACCCGGCCAAGACCCGCGTGCTCAACAAGATGCGGCTGCGGCGCAACGGCGACGTGCCCGTTCAGCCGCTGCGCCTGGACGGCGAAGAGCTGAATCTGGCCCGCGTGCTGGTCAACGGCCAGGGCGCTTCGTTCAAGATGGACGGCAACCAGCTGGTGCTGGAAAACCTGCCCTCCGCGGAAGACGGCGCCTTCGACCTGGAGATCTTCACCACCTGCTGCCCGGCGAAGAACACCAAGCTGATGGGCCTGTATGTGAGCAACGACTCGTTCTTCACCCAGTGTGAAGCCGAGGGTTTCCGCCGCATCACCTATTTCCTCGACCGGCCCGACGTGATGGCCAGCTACACCGTGACTCTGCGTGCCGACAAGGCCAGGTACCCGGTGCTGCTGTCCAACGGCAACCTGGTCGAACACGGCCCTCTAGAAGACGGCCGCCACTTCGCCAAATGGGTCGACCCGCACCGCAAGCCCAGCTACCTGTTCGCCCTGGTGGCCGGCAAGCTGGTGGGCCGCGAGCAGCGCATCACCTCGCGCGCCGGCCGTGACCACCTGCTGCAAGTCTATGTGCGGCCCGGCGACCTCGACAAAACCGAACACGCGATGAACTCGCTGATGGCCTCGGTCGCCTGGGACGAAGCCCGCTTCGGCCTGCCGCTCGACCTGGAGCGCTTCATGATCGTCGCCACCAGCGACTTCAACATGGGCGCGATGGAAAACAAGGGCCTGAACATCTTCAACACCAAATACGTGTTGGCGAACCAGGCCACCGCCACCGACACCGACTACGCCAACATCGAGTCGGTCGTGGGCCATGAATACTTCCATAACTGGACCGGCAACCGCGTCACCTGCCGCGACTGGTTCCAGCTGAGCCTGAAGGAAGGTCTGACGGTCTTCCGCGACCAGGAATTCAGCCAGGACCTGTGCCGCGAACCCTCGGCCCGCGCCGTGAAGCGCATCGAAGACGTGCGGGTGCTGCGCACCGCGCAGTTCCCCGAAGACGCCGGCCCGATGGCCCACCCGGTGCGGCCCGACAGCTACATCGAGATCAACAACTTCTACACCGTCACCATCTACGAAAAGGGCGCCGAAGTCGTGCGCATGATGCAGACGCTGGTGGGGCGCGACGGTTTCGCCAAGGGCATGACGCTGTATTTCGAGCGCTTCGACGGCCAGGCCGTGACTTGCGACGACTTCGCGCAGGCCATCGCCGACGCCAATCCGGCCTCCGACCTGGCGCGCCTGCTGCCGCAGTTCAAGCGCTGGTACAGCCAGGCTGGCACGCCGCGTGTGCATGCGAGCGGAAGTTATGACGCCGCGGCGCGCAGCTACACGCTGACGCTCGGCCAAAGCTGCGCGCCCACGCCGGGCCAGACGGTGAAGGAAGCCTTCGTGATCCCGATCAGCCTCGGCCTGGTGGGCGCCGACGGCACTGAACTCGTGCTGCAAACCGCCGATGGCGCCACGCTCGCATCGCCCTACACCTTCGTGATGACCCAGGCCAGCGAAACGCTGAGCTTCGTCAACATCGACGCCGAGCCGGTGCCGTCGATCCTGCGCGGCTTCAGCGCGCCGGTGGTGCTCGAATTCGACTATGCCGACGAACAGTTACTGGCATTGCTGGCCAACGACATCGACCCCTTCAACCGCTGGGAAGCCGGCCAACGCCTGGCCGTGCGTTCGGCCATCAAGGCCATCGCCGCCGTGGCCGACCCGGCCCCGCTGCAGCCGCTGAACCAGGCCTACATCGAGGCCATGCGCAGCGTGCTGCGCCACCCGGAGCTGGACGCGGCCTTCAAGGAACTGGTGCTGACCCTGCCGTCGGAAACCTATATCGCCGAACAGCTCGACGTGGTCGACCCGCAGCGTATCCACGCCGTGCGCGAAGCCATGCGTGGCCAGTTGGCCGTGGCGCTGGCGGATGACTGGGCCTGGGCCTTCGAGGCCCATGCGGACAACGGCGCCTACCAGCCCGACCCGCTATCCAGCGGCCGCCGTGCGCTGGCCGGCATGGCGCTCACCCACCTGTGCCTCGCAGCCCAAACGAACGCCGCTTCGACGGGCTCAGGACCATCGGATATTTGGCCCGGCAAGGCCTACCAGCGCTTCAAGGATGCGGGCAACATGACCGACCGCTTCAACGCGCTGTCCGCGCTGGTGGCCAGCGACCACCCGCTCGCGGCCCAGGCCCTGCACCGCTTCCACGCCATGTTCAAGGACGAGGCCCTGGTGCTCGACAAATGGTTTGCGCTGCAGGCCGGCGCGCCCGACCGCGCGGGCAACATCCTGCCGGCCGTGCGCCAGTTGATGAAGCACCCCGACTTCAACCTGCGCAACCCGAACCGGGCACGCAGCGTGATCTTCAGCTACTGCAGCGCCAATCCCGGGGCCTTCCACCGGCCGGACGCCGCGGGTTATGTGTTCTGGAGCGACCGCGTGATCGAGCTCGACGGCATCAACCCGCAGGTGGCCGCCCGGCTGGCCCGCGCCCTTGACCGCTGGAAGAAGCTCACCGAACCCTACCGCAGCGCGGCCCGCGAGGCGCTGGTGCGCGTCGCCGCCAAGGCCGACCTGAGCAACGACGTGCGCGAAGTCGTCACACGCGCGCTGGCCGACTGAATTCAACTTTGGAAACGGACCCCCATGTCTCAAAAAATATCACTCACGCGCTACCTGGTTGAGCAGCAACGCGCCGACGGCCTGATCCCGTCGCAGCTGCGACTGCTGCTCGAAGTGGTGGCGCGCGCCTGCAAGAGCATCAGCCAGGCCGTCAACAAGGGCGCGCTCGGTGGCGTTCTCGGTGCCGCGGAAAGCGAAAACGTGCAGGGCGAAATCCAGAAAAAACTGGACATCATCGCCAACGAAGTGCTGATCGAAGCCAACGAATGGGGTGGCCACCTCGCGGCCATGGCCTCGGAAGAAATGGACAGCATCTACGTGGTGCCGAACCGTTATCCGCAGGGCGAATACCTGCTGCTGTTCGATCCGCTCGATGGTTCGAGCAACATCGACGTGAACGTCAGCATCGGCACCATCTTCAGCGTCCTGAAAAAGCCCGAAACGGCCGCTGGCCAGGCGCAGACCGAAGTGACCGAACAAGACTTCCTGCAGGCCGGCACCAAACAGGTCGCCGCGGGTTACTGCGTGTATGGCCCCCAAACCACGCTGGTGCTGACCGTCGGCAACGGCGTCGCCATGTTCACGCTGGACCGCGAACAAGGCTCCTTCGTGCTCACGCAAGAAAACGTGCGGGTCCCCGAAGACACCAAGGAATTCGCCATCAACATGAGCAACATGCGGCATTGGGACGCGCCGGTGAAGCGCTACATCGACGAATGCCTCGAAGGCAAGGAAGGCCCGCGCGGCAAGGACTTCAACATGCGCTGGATCGCCAGCATGGTGGCCGACGTGCACCGCATCCTGACGCGCGGCGGCGTGTTCCTCTACCCCTGGGACAAACGCGAGCCCGAAAAGCCAGGCAAGCTGCGCCTGATGTACGAGGCCAACCCCATGAGCTGGCTCATCGAGCAGGCCGGCGGCGCCGCCACCAACGGCCGCGAACGCATCCTCGATATCCCGCCGAGCAAGCTCCACGAACGCGTCAGCGTGATATTGGGCTCAAAAAACGAAGTCGAGCGCGCAACCGGCTATCACACCACGCTATAATTCGAGGCTGTGCCGGTGTAGCTCAGTCGGTAGAGCAGCTCATTCGTAATGAGAAGGTCGGGTGTTCGATTCATCTCTCCGGCACCACAGTTAAAAAGCCCCTGGCTGTCATGGTCAGGGGCTTTCTTTATGTAGCTGATACCGCATCGACGCGATACTGGCGGAACCGCGCAAAGGCGCCGTCGACCCGCAGGCGATGGTCGGCAAGCAGACTGTTTCGGGCATCCAGCCCACGCACCGCGCGAGGGCAAATCCCGCGCAATGCTGGTGCATGCCACCTCGCATTCATGCACAGACGCCCGCCGCCCGTGCATGGGTCAGGCTATCCGCCACTGAATCTGCGTCGCTTACCGGCGCCGCCACAGGTTCAGCCAAGGGACCATACGTCCACACACGCTAGGGTGGCATGGGCGTTGCTTGTCATTCCCATGCCGTCCAGAAGGGGCGGCCATCGGCTCAACCGACGAAGGTCTTGGCCGATTGACTGGACAAAGGCGTCCTCAACTGTTTCCCGTTCGACGTGGAGGCAGCTTGAGGACGCCTTTTTTTATTTGCATTGCGCCCGGTACGCGCCTGGTGCAACGCTGTGTGTTCGCTGTCAACGCGTTGTTGACGGCCTTGGAGCCCCATGACTTTTTCTCTCAACCACATGCGCATCGGCACGCGGCTGCGGCTTGCCTTTGCACTCATCCTCCTGCTGCTCGGCGGCATCGTCCTGGTGTCGATCCGCGACATGAGACAGACCGGCGCAAACACCGACGACATCATCAACCGCGCCTGGGTCAGGGCCGATGCGGCGGCCGTGATCAATGGCACGACGCGCGCCAACGCGCGGCGCACCATGGAGCTGTTCTTCGTGTCGAACGCAGAGGAAAGAAGCCGCATCCTGGGTTTCATCGACCAGAACAAAACCACCATCACCAACGCGCTGAATGACCTCGACAAACTGGTTGAAGCAGATGCCGACAAAGCGGTTCTCGCGGAGTTGAAAGCGGCTCGCGGGCGCTACGTCGCCTCGTTCACCCGCGTGGCCCAGCAGTTGGCCGAAGGACAACGCGACGTCGCCGCACAGACGCTGAAAACCGAAACCCTGCCGGCCATCGATGTGCTGCAAGGCCACGTCGATGCGCTCAACGCGCTGCAGCGTCGGCATGCCCACGACAACGGCACTGCGGTGCAAAGCCAGATTTCCGCAGCGATTCGCTGGGTGATCGGCCTGGGCCTGGTATGTCTGGCGACAGGTGTGCTGCTCGCCTGGCGCATCACACACTCGATCGTCGGCCCGGTCTCGGCTGCCGCGGCATCCGCAGACCTGATTGCGCGCGGCGACCTCAGCCATGCAGTCGCAGTTCATGGCCAGGACGAAGCCGGACAGATGCTGCGCTCGATGGCAACGATGCAGCAGGGACTGCGCGAGCTGGTAATGTCCGTGAGGGCCGGTATCGGGCAGGTGTCCCTGGCCTCCGCGGAGATCGCCACAGCCAACAACGACCTGAGTACGCGCACCGAATCCCAAGCCAGTGCATTGCAGGAAACCGCGGCGTCGATGGAGGAACTGAGTGGCACGGTTCGGCACAACGCCGACAGCGCACGCGAAGGCAACCTGCTCGCGACCGAAGCCTCGGACATGGCCGCACGCGGCGGCGCAGTGGTGGAACAGGTCGTCGCCACCATGCGGAGCATCAACGACAGCTCCACACAAATCGCCGACATCATCGGCGTCATCGACGGCATCGCATTTCAGACCAACATCCTGGCCCTGAATGCCGCGGTCGAAGCCGCCCGTGCCGGTGAGCAGGGCCGAGGATTTGCGGTGGTGGCGAATGAAGTCCGTAGCCTGGCGCAGCGCAGCGCCGACGCGGCGAAACAGATCAATGCCTTGATCACGGAAAGCGTGCAGCGCGTCGAACGCGGCAGCCTGCTGGTCGACAAGGCCGGCGCCTCCATGACCGGCACGGTACAAGCCATTCAGCGCGCGGCCGGCATCATGGGCCAGATCAGCGCGGCCAGTCATGAGCAGAGTGCGGCCGTGTCCCAGGTCGGTGGGGCCGTCAGCCAGCTCGACCAGACCACGCAGCAGAATGCGGCGCTGGTGGAACAGACCGCCGCCGCGGCCGCGAGCCTGAACGACCAGGCGCAGCAGCTCGTCGTGGCCGTGTCGCGCTTTCGCCTGGAGGCTTCAGCCTAGTGCGCGCAGCCGGGCCAGCCGATGCCCCCAAGACCTACTCCGGCTTCGGAGCGATGGTGTTCGCCGTAGCGCATGCGCTGGGCCGGCTGTTCGGATAAGTCGGATAAGCGGCCTCGAATCCGGGCACTCCGCTATAATCCGCGCTCCAGCAAGCCATCCGCGCTCTGCTGGTGGCCTGGCCAGGCAAAGCCGAATCTCACGGCGGCACGTCGAGTAGAGCTTTTTGCGACGAGAAAAACAACAAAGAGCTCCTGCACGAGAGTGTCCGTAAACGTGGGTCGCGTAAGAGCCCACGACCAAACACCAAAGCCCGCACACAGCGGGCTTTTTTACGCCGGCCCGCCCTACCACCGCCACTACTACCGTTGTACCAGCCCCAAAGAAAAACGGGCTACAGCTTGTGGCCATAACCCGTCGATCTAAAAAATTTGATGGTCGGTGTGAAAGGATTCGAACCTTCGACCCCTTGCACCCCATGCAAGTGCGCTACCAGGCTGCGCCACACACCGATCAAGCCTCGTATTATAGCCTTGGCTAGTAGGCTTCCAGCAGCATGTCGCGAATTTCGATGAGTTCGCGGCGCAGCCACAGCACCTGCTGGCTGGCAATGCCGCCGTCGTCTTCGGTCAGGGCCTCGGGGTCGGGGAAGGTGTCTTCGATCAGCTCGTCGTCGGCGCCCAGGCTTACCAGGCCCACGCCGTCGAGCATGACTTCGCCATTGCGGCGTTTGTCGCGTTCACCCTGCACAATTTCTTGCAGCTTGTTGCGCGCACCGCTGATGGTGAAGCCCTGGTCGTACAGCAGATCGCGGATGCGCCGGATCATCAGCACTTCGTGGTGCTGGTAATAACGCCGGTTACCGCGGCGCTTCATCGGCCGCAGCTGTGTGAATTCCTGCTCCCAATACCTGAGCACGTGAGGCTTGACGCCGCACAGATCGCCTACTTCGCCGATGGTGAAGTAGCGTTTGGCCGGAATCGAAGGGAGAGAATTTCCCATTGAAATCAATGTTGTTTTGGCGGAACCTTTGAGGTTACTCCAAGTGGCCTACGGCGCAAAGCGCAAGCGGCACGACGATGTAAAAAGAAGCCTCGTGCATATGCACAAGGCAGATGCAAAAACTGCTGCGCTGCGACCCGTACCCCGCGAAGATGCTGCGGAGACAGGCGCCTTCAGCCTTGTATCTGTTCTTTGAGCTTGTGGCTGGCGTGAAAGGTCACCACCCGGCGGGCTTCGATCGGCACGGCTTCACCGGTGCGTGGGTTGCGGCCCGGCCGCGGCGCCTTGACGCGGATCTGGAAGTTGCCGAAGCCCGAGATCTTGACGTCGGTACCGTCGACCAGGCTGTTGGTCACAAGGTCGAAAAACGCGTCCACCATGTCCTTCGACTCGCGTTTGTTCAAGCCAATCTGTTCGAACAACAGGTCGGCCAGCTGCGCCTTGGTCAGCGCGGGCGTTTCCAGACTTTCAACCGTAATTTCCACGACGTCCTCCGGTGGCTCAATGTAATGTTGGTGCGATGACGGAAACAGGCATGATCATGCCCGCAACCGCGCGCCCACGTCCTGCGCGAGCTGCGCGAGCACGGCCTGCACCGATGCCTCGATCTGCGCCTCGGTAAGCGTGGCCTCGTCGCTGTTCAGTGTCAAGCGCACAGCAAGACTTTTTTCGTCGGCGGCCAGCCAGCTCGAGGTGTTTGCCTCACCCGCCTTCGCGGGCTTGGGCCGATAAACGTCGAACAGCGTGGCGCCACGCAGCAGGCCCTGGGTGGGCGCGGCGTGGATGGCGGCCATCAGCCGGGCGTGGCTCACGCTCTCGGCCACGATCACGGCGATGTCGCGCTCCACGGCCTGGTGCTTGGTCACAGCCGTGAACGCCGGCACGGGCCGCTGCAGCACGGCGTCGAGTTCGAGTTCGAACAACACCGGCGCCTGCGCCAACTCATAGCCCTGCCGCCATTTGGGGTGCAGTTCACCGACGAAACCGATGGCACGGCCGTCGACCAGCACCCGCGCACAGCGGCCGGGGTGCATGGCCGGGTGTTCGCCGACTTCGAAGCTGGCCTTCAGCGGCGCGAGCAGCGACTCGATGTCGCCCTTCACGTCGAAGAAGTCGACGCCGTTGTCCTTGCGGCCCCATTGCAGCAGGTCGCCGCGGCCATAGGCCACGCCGGCCACGCGCATGGGCTGATGGAAACCAGCCACCGTGGTGTCGGTGTTCTGCACACTGGCGTCGCGCAGGAACACACGACCGAGTTCGAACACCCGCACGCATTCGGCGCGGCGGTCGAGGTTGAACTTCAGCACCTGCAGCAAGGAGCCGAGCAGCGACGAACGCATCACGCTCATCTGGCTGGCGATGGGGTTCAGCAGCTTGATCGGATCGGGGTTACCGGCCAGCTCATGCTCCCAGCGGGCTTCGACAAAGCTGAAGTTGATGGTTTCCTGGTAGCCCAGCCCGGCCAGCGCGCGGCGCACGGCAAACGGACTGCGCTCGGCTTCGGTGCGGATCTTGGCCGTAATCGGTGCCAGGGGCGGCGTGGTCGGCAGCTGGTTGTAGCCGACCATGCGCACCACTTCCTCGATCAGGTCTTCTTCGATCGTCAAGTCGAAGCGGTAGGACGGCGGCTGCACGGTAATGACACCTTCGCCCTGTGTCAACGGCAGGCCCAGGCGCGTGAGCGCGTCGACGCATTGCGCCTGCGTGAGCGGCATGCCGATGACCTTGGCGGCGCGCGCCACGCGCAGGCTCACCGGTTCGGCCTTGGGCAGATGGACCACCACGTCGTCCATCGGGCCAGCTTCACCACCGCAGATGTCGATGATCAACTGGGTGATGCGCTCCAGGTGTTCGACGGTCTGGCCCGGGTCGACACCACGCTCGAAGCGGTGGCCGGCATCGGTCGAGAAGTTGTAGCGGCGCGAACGCCCGGCGATCGACTTGGGCCACCAGAATGCGGCTTCGGCGTAGATGTTGTGCGTGTCGTCGGACACCGCGGTGGCGTCGCCGCCCATGATGCCGGCGAGCGATTCGACCTCGCGGTCGTCGGCAATCACGCCGACTTTTTCATCGACGGTGACGGTGTTGCCGTTCAAGAGCTTGAGCTGCTCGCCGGGTTGGCCCCAGCGCACGTCCAGGCCACCGTGGATCTTGTCGAGGTCGAAGATGTGCGACGGGCGGCCGAGCTCGAACATCACGTAGTTCGAGATGTCGACCAGCGCGGTCACGCTGCGCTGGCCGCAGCGCGCGAGGCGGTCGACCATCCATTGCGGTGTGGCCGCCTTCGGGTTGACGCCGCGCACGATGCGGCCGGAGAAACGGCCGCACAGGTCGGGCGCGCTGATCTTGACCGGCAGCTTCTGCGCATGTTTGGTCGGCACGGCCGGAAAGCTCGGCGCCTTCAAGGGCACGCCGGTGAGCGCGGACACTTCGCGGGCCACGCCGTAGACGCTCAGGCAATGCGCCAGGTTCGGCGTGAGCTTGAGGGTGAACAGGGTGTCGTCCAGCGCGAGATGCTTGCGGATGTCTTCACCGATCGGCGCGTCGGCAGCGAGTTCGAGCAGGCCGCCGTGGTCTTCCGACAGCTTGAGTTCACGCGCCGAGCACAACATGCCCTGGCTTTCGACGCCGCGCAACTGGCCGGTCTTGATGAGAAAGGGTTTGCCATCGTCGCCTGGCGGCAACTCTGCGCCCACCAGCGCCACCGGCACACGGATGCCGACACGCGCGTTCGGCGCGCCGCAAACGATGTTGAGCAGGGCGCCACCCTGCCCCGCGTCCACCTGGCACACACGCAGACGGTCGGCGTTGGGATGCTGCACGGCCTCCTTGATTTCACCGACCACGATCTTGCTGAACGGCGGCGCCACGGGCTTGAGCTCTTCGACCTCGAGGCCGGCCATGGTCAGGGTCTCGGCCAGTTCGGCGGTGGAGAGCGGCGGGTTACAGAATTCTCGGAGCCAGGATTCGGGGAACTGCATGGATGTCTTCTTTGCTGCAAAAACGAAGGCGCCGCGCACCGCTCTGGGCGGATGGACGGCTTGCTTCTTGTCGGGCCTTGCGGGTTACTGGAACTGCGACAGGAAACGGATGTCGCCGTCGAAGAACAGGCGCAGGTCGTTCACGCCGTACCGCAGCATGGTCAACCGGTCGGGGCCCATGCCGAAGGCGAAGCCGATGTATTTCTCCGGGTCGAGCCCCATGTTGCGCACCACGTTCGGATGCACCTGGCCGGAGCCGGCCACCTCCAGCCAACGGCCGGCCAGCGGGCCGCTCTGGAACTGGATGTCGATCTCGGCGCTGGGCTCGGTGAACGGGAAGAAGCTGGGACGGAACCGCAGCACCAGGTCGTCCGACTCGAAGAAGGTACGGCAGAAATCGGTGAAGACGACCTTCAGGTCCTTGAAGGACACGTTCTCGCCGATCCACAGGCCTTCGCACTGGTGGAACATCGGCGAATGCGTAGCGTCGCTGTCGACACGGTAGGTGCGGCCCGGCGCGATCACGCGGATCTCGGGCATCGCCTTCCCGGCGTCGATGGTGGCGCGGTGCTTCTTGACGTGCTGCACCGCGTGGCGGATCTGCATCGGGCTGGTGTGGGTGCGCAGCAGGTTGGGGGCGGTGGCAGTGCCGCCCTCGACGTAGAAGGTGTCGTGCATGGAACGCGCGGGATGGTCTTCCGGCGTGTTGAGCGCGGTGAAGTTGAACCAGTCGGTTTCAATCTCGGGGCCCTGCGCGACTTCGAAGCCCATCGAGCCGAAGATGGTTTCGATGCGCTCGAGCGTGAGCGACACCGGGTGCAGCCCACCCTGCCCGCGCTGGCGGCCGGGCAGCGTCACGTCGAGCGCCTCGGCCTTGAGTTGGAGTTCGAGTTCGGCATCGGCCAGGGCCTGGCGGCGCGCGGTGAGGGCAGCTTCGATGGCCTGCTTGGCAATGTTGATGGCTGCGCCGCGCGACTTCTTTTCTTCGACGCTGAGCGAGCCCATGCCCTTCATCAGTTCGGTGATGCGACCCGATTTACCCAGGTACAGGGCCTTCGCGTTTTCCAGATCGGCAGGGGTTGCGGCTTGCGCGAAACTGGCCTGGGCCGCCTGGGCGATGGCATCCAACTCGTTCATACAAAATCTCTTGTGAAGGACAAAAGTGTCAGAGGAAATGACAAAGGGCTAGTGCTTTTGAAAGCCCTAGCCCTTGTATTATTTGCACAGGAAGCTATTCAGAGAATAGCGTTCCGACGTGAAAATCAAGCAGCCAGCTTGGCCTTGACTTGCTCCACGATACTGGCAAAAGCCGCCTTGTCATGCACAGCGATATCGGACAGCACCTTGCGGTCGATTTCGATGGCAGCCTTCTTCAGGCCGTTGGCGAACTGGCTGTAGGTCAAACCGTTTTCACGCGCAGCGGCGTTGATACGGGCGATCCACAACTGACGGAAAACGCGCTTCTTGGTACGGCGATCACGGTAGGCATATTGCCCAGCCTTCATCACCGCTTCTTTGGCGACACGGTATACGTTACCGCGGCGACCGCGGAAACCCTTTGCAAGGGCGAGAACTTTTTTGTGGCGGGCGCGAGCCGTTACACCACGTTTGACGCGAGGCATGTGTTTACTCCTTGTTCGTCGTTAATCAAATGCCACGGCCGGGCAGCATCTGTGCCATGTGACCCATATTGGTCTCATGCACCGCGACGGCACCACGCAGTTGGCGTTTATTTTTGGTGGTCTTCTTGGTCAAGATGTGACGTTTGAAGGCTTGACCGCGCTTGACGGTGCCACCTGGACGGACGCGGAAGCGTTTTTTGGCGCTGCTCTTGGTCTTCATTTTGGGCATGTGAATGCTCCTATTCATTGTGCTCGTGAGGCGCTGGAAACCGATCCCAGACTTGTTGGCCCCGAGCCACTTATGTGGCGCTTTTGAGTTCGCCACTTTTTCAGACGGCGCCTTTGACAGCACCATCTCGGAAAGAACTTTCGTCCTCACCGCGGGTTCGGCAGCTTGCACCACCGAACACCGAATCCTTCATCAAGCCGCTGGCTGTGCAGGCACCACCGCATCCGCGGGGGTCGCCTTGGCTGCCGGCGCCGGCTTCTTCTTGCCCGGCGCGATCATCATGATCATCTGGCGGCCTTCGAGCTTCGGAAACTGCTCGACCACAATCAGATCCTGCAGGTCATTGCGGATGCGCTGCAACAGCGCCATGCCGATTTCCTGGTGGGTGATTTCCCGGCCGCGGAAGCGCAAGGTGATCTTGCACTTGTCGCCTTCGGCCAGGAATCGCCGAATGTTGCGCATCTTGATGTTGTAATCACCATCGTCGGTACCGGGACGGAATTTGACTTCCTTGATCTCGATGACCGTCTGCTTGGCTTTCGCGTCGGCCGCCTTCTTCTGCTCCTGGTACTTGAACTTGCCGTAATCCATCAAGCGACAGACCGGCGGGTTCGCCGTGGCAACAATCTCAACCAGGTCAACGTCGTACTCACCGGCCATACGCAAAGCGTCCATCAGGCTGACAATGCCCAATGGCTCGTTCTCGGGGCCGGAAAGTCTCACTTCCGGCGCCATGATTTCACGGTTCAGACGGTGTTTACGTTCTTCGCGGTGACGGCGGTCACGAAATTCAGTAGCGATGGCTCAAATCCTTCAATCAAGATGCTATTAAAAATATAGCGATTACCGCAAGCAGCGCGTACGCTAAAGCTGTGTTTGGTAAGAACTAAACTTTAGAAGCAATGTCACTCGCAATTCTTGACTGGAAGTCTTGGAGAGGCATTACACCGAGGTCAAGGTTGCCCCGGGCGCGCACTGCGACGGCCCCAGCTTCCTTCTCTTTGTCGCCCACGACCAGAATAAAAGGGAGCTTTTGCATCGAATGCTCTCGTATTTTACGCGTAATCTTCTCATTGCGCAGATCGAGCTGAACCCTAAGCCCTTGATTCGTCAGCGTTTTGGCAATTTCGCGACAGTAATCATCCTGCGCGTCAGTGATATTCAGGATGGAAACCTGCACCGGCGCGAGCCAGGTCGGCAGTGCGCCGGCGTGTTCCTCGATCAGAATGCCGATGAAGCGCTCCAGACTGCCGACGATCGCGCGGTGCAGCATCACCGGGCGATGGCGCGCGCCGTCTTCGCCCACGTATTCGGCGTCCAGCCGCTCGGGCATCGAGAAATCGACCTGCATCGTGCCGCACTGCCATTGCCGGCCGATGGCGTCCTTTAACGTGTATTCGATCTTCGGGCCGTAGAAGGCACCGTCGCCGGGAGCGATCTCGAACTCCACGCCCGAGGCGCGCAGGCTTTCCATCAGCGCGTGTTCGGCCTTGTCCCAGACCTCGTCGGAGCCGATGCGCTTCTCGGGCCGCGTGGCCACCTTGTAGATGATGTTCTTGAAGCCGAAATCGGTGTAGACCTTCTGCAACAGCGTCGTGTAGTTCACGCACTCTTCCAGGATCTGGTCTTCGGTACAGAAGATATGGCCGTCGTCCTGCGTGAAGCCGCGCACGCGCATGATGCCATGCAGGCCGCCCGAAGGCTCGTTGCGGTGGCACTGGCCGAATTCACCGTAGCGCAGCGGCAGGTCGCGGTAGCTCTTGATGCCTTGCTTGAAGATCAGGATGTGGCCGGGGCAGTTCATCGGCTTGAGCGCGTATTCGCGCTTTTCCGACTCGGTCGTGAACATGTTCTCGCGGTACTTGTCCCAGTGGCCCGTCTTCTCCCACAGCGTCTTGTCGATGACCTGGGGGCCCTTGACTTCCTGGTAGCCGTTGCCCTGGTAGACCTGGCGCATGTACTGCTCCACGCCCTGCCACACCGTCCAGCCCTTGGGGTGCCAGAACACCAGGCCGGGCGCGTGGTCGTCGATGTGG
>Ga0307514_10000865_pt1 | contig 48104 bp, 42 predicted proteins | sample 16_EM_MG_FD_203088 | JGI IMG/M metagenome (GOLD analysis project Ga0307514, IMG submission 203088) | Populus trichocarpa ectomycorrhiza microbial communities from riparian zone in the Pacific Northwest, United States - 16_EM | ecosystem: Host-associated > Plants > Roots > Unclassified | place...
ACCATAGAGGAGTGCGACCAGGCGGTGATGGACTTCTTGGCGGCCACTGAGGTCGGGAAGTTTCCGCCCAAATGAAGTAGCGGTATGGAGCGGGCTCAGGGCTTGGGGCTCGGGGGCGGCGCTGGCAGCAACGGGATTATACTACTCTCTTTTTCTTTCTTTCTTTCTTTCTTTCTTTCTCGTCCTTTTTGTCTTTCTCTCACCTTTCATTTGTCAGCGGGGACGAAGGGTAGCGGGGGGGGAGCTCCGCCATCTAGCCGGCTCGCCCGGAGGCGGAGGGGATATCAGGGTCCTGTCATACTCTAATTAGAGTCAATACAGTATGATTAAACAACAACAAACGACACCTAGCGTAAATCACGTGGATGCGACATCCACTAGAAGCGAGACATCCACTAGAAGCGAGACATTCACTAGAAGCGAGACATGTCCGTGCGCATAACTGTATATATTAATCTCCGATATCTTCACTCCAGAGCAAGATATCAATTTACGGTTACTTGCAAATGCTGGGCAATGTTTTCAACAGTCCGGACGGACCCGGTCTCAGGTAGGGATCAGTATAGTCCAGTCCAGTCCAGCAGTGAGGATAAATTGAACTGGACCACAGAGTCACAGACTGGAAGTATCGCATCTGGACTGTACTGGTCTGCACTAGTCCATTTTCTGGCAATGCTAGTAATCTAGATTCGGTATAGTTCCTAGCAGGCGGCCTACAAAATCATGATTCTTCCCTACTTTTAAGCAGCCAATATGTACAAGTAGACAATTGTGTCTAGTATAGTATGAGTTTCCACTTAAAATGGACAAATTTATTCCATTATTAACCTGATTCCAGCAAGTTTAAACTTAACCTTACAATGAAGTCCAGAATCAGTCCAGACTGAGTTGGAAACCGTCCGATGAAATGTTAGACTAATCCGATTCCAGTCCAAAATGACCCCACACTGAACTGGACTCAATCCGGACTGTTCCAGTCTTGACCGGTCCAACCCAGGGCTATTGCGAACATTGATACTGGGTTGCAGTAAAGTCAACCGTCCCGTCCGTCCGGGATCACTCAGGATTGGGACGGACGGAAATGTCGGCCGGGGAAACCACTTGCTGTCCTCAGCCGTCCTGGCAGATACCCATGGACAATGAAATTCGCAAGTAGTAAAACGGGTTGAATTATGCAAAATCTCAAATTTACCGCACTGTGTAAAGTAAACTCTATCCATCAACGTTGATTCACTCATATCAAGCCATGTAGAATGCCTAAATACTTGGTGTTGGCTGGGATAGTGGATGTCGGCTGGGGACTGTGGATGTCGGCCGTCCTCCACGAGTAAGGCGGACGGCCTTTGAGCCGTCCCGTCCATGCTAGGGAAGCCATGGACAGACTACCATCGGTGGCCGTCGGACGGGACGGTTGACATTACTGCTATAGATATTGACGGTAAGATATATATGTGCAGATATTCAGGCTTTCTCGACCATTGATCTAACCGGTCTATGCCAAAGGACACTTTCAAAGAGTGACCGGGCCTGACAGGTCTAGAAATCTATAGATGAATGAGTGGTTGATCTAACCAGTTGGGAACACTGGCTGTAAGAGAAGCTGCTATCTGCACGGCAGTCTCATCTGTGCATTTACCGAACCTTATTTGCAGCGCCCCTCTCCAATCTACAATCGCCTTCTACTATACTAAGCATCCTTCTTTGTATCGAGCTTGGTTAAACTCTCTTATCGAAAATATAGAGAATATCCCACTTGTTGCTCTGTGTCATCTAGTGTGAACTGGGATGAAAACGGGACGGTAATCCCGACCAAAAACCGTCCCGTGTTTGTGCCAAGACGGGATTTTTCCGGGCCCAGCGAAATCTCTGTATGACAACGGCATTGACATTCCGGGCCTCTCCTGCTTCAAAATCACAAAAACGGCCACCGCGTAAGGGCGGCAGTAACAAATCAAGATCGGACTCGTGGGACTAATAGAGCTCATCGACAATCCCGTCTGCATACCGTCCGGACGGCGAGATATTCCGTCTTGGCACATGCACGGGTCGGTTTTTGGACGGTAATCCCGTCCCGTTTTCATCCCGCGGCTCACGCTAGGAATAGCATGGTAAGTATAGGCACTAGAAAAGTACGGTGAGGAGCGGCATGGGGAGAAGGGCACAAGGAAAGGCACTGTTATAAAGGCACTGCATAGTAACATTTCGTGGTCCCTTTTACCAATGGACCCCTAACCCAATTCTTACACTTCAATGTCTTTTATGGTGCTTTTAAAAAATCACATCTCCGACGCCCTTAGAGACTACGGAACTTCAAAGCGAGAACAGGAGGTATAGCAGGCACTAGGTCAAAGAAAATGGGCGTAATACTCGGGAGTCTTCCGAAGCTACTGTACAGTAGTCAAGGTTAACTCTACTCGTGGTAGGGGTTTAGTACCGAAATATTCAACCTCCCAGACATGATCAAAATAGTGATGGCTATAACTAATCCGCAATTTTCAAAGCATTCAAAGAAAGTCTCAAACGCTGATCATTTTTCCGTACTAACTCACTACCACGAGTAGCTATACGTAATACCCACTACAATGTATATGCTGACAGGGACTAAATGAAAGTCTGTGTTTGTGTTGGCATACTACTGCCTCATGCTCAGGTATTTAGCGATTGCCTTATGGTGCCAAGGCTGAGGGAAGCGTTTATTTTTATCAACCCAGGCGATGTGCAAGGATTTTTACAGAACACAGAGATTGGTCAAAGTGCAGAGTAGGCGTATTTCATGAACCACTCTCATAGAGTATCACAGACCACGTTTCTCCTTTGTTTCTTGAGGGTAGAGCACAGTGAGTGGGTCGCCGATAGGATCTGGATTTTCTCTGTCCGCTAGAGGCCTACGGCCACTCTGTGTGTATACGGCATTCGGTTAAATACGCACTGCGTAAATGTGGCCGCAGAACATGCCACATTCCAACCGTTACCCCTTGCATTGTGTGACGCAGCAGAGCAGGCGGCTACAGCCGTCCGATCAACCACGTGTCTGATGCACATAAACTCACAGAGCCCGATATGGTCTAGTGAAACGAGGAACGAGTAGGATCGCAATGGCTTATCCGACCAACAACGTGGTCAGCAGTTGCTTCCTTTTTATCAGCCTACCAACATATCAGCCAACATGGAAGAAGCCTAACTTTCACCAGGGCCTCGACTCGAATATCACCTCGACTATGCATCGTAGGCAGCCTCCAGTACATACAGTCATCACTGAATTAGGCTACGCGGTTGTCGTATAGAATAACTGGATTAAGCTGATCACTTCAAATTCACTCGCTGAATGCCCCTAGGTGGCTCAATGCTGATAAAACTAAAATTAATTCTAAGTGAAATTTTCCTTCTTTAAGCACCTCGGCATGGGTGATACCTCTTCTCTCTTTCTCTCTGTCCAAGCTACCTCTTATCTTAGGCCTAGGTCTATGTTTTTCATTCTGACCTTGACTTAAATTTTAACGTGTTTAAGCGACACAGCATTTCTTTCGGAACAATCCTGCCGTCAACTGCTGAAGCAGGCGGCGGGGTTGACAGACGGGGGTGTTGTATTTTCACGTAGAAAAAAATTCACAAGGGGCAGAAGAGATATGTATGAAGAAAAAAAGTTAGGCTATAATTTGGGAAGCTCAGAAATAGGCGCAGAAGTAGGACTTTCTTGCAACAACATTGAGATACGACTCAGAATTTGCGTACAATAACTGCCAGCATTCAAATCGGATCTGTACCCAAAATTTTCTATCAGGTAAAAAAGGGGTTGTTGCTCACCACCTAGTAAAGCACTTTACTGAGAACTTCCATCGATGGTCGGAAAACCATAAACTGGTTGTAGACGCACGGAGGTGAGCACTTTACGTATATACCATAGACAGTTTAAGGCTCAGAAAATTAATATCGCAGCTATATTTTATCTCAATAAATCTTTCATCTCTAAACTGTAATGAACATATGAAATGAGGAGGTATTTTATGTCTCGACGAATGAAACGGTAGTGAGATAGACAATGGGAAAGGGAAGAGACCGCAACAAATTAAATCCATATCCCACTCCTAATTCAACCCTAGCATCATAAAACAATCGTAGTACAATAAATATTATCAACTTTTCCAAATTATACCTTAGTTTTATTCTCGTTGCCACGGCCTTCTGACTGCGAAGGATGATTGGTTTGCGAACGCACCCAAAGATATTAGTTCCACATCTCTACCTGGACGCTATCTAACTCCTCAAGAATTTTGAAGTCAAGCCCCTCCTGCCTTACAGCAACTATGATGAGGTCGAACTGCTCCAACGAAGCCTTGTTCCAATCCGTCTTCTCGTCCAGCCGTGGAACGAAAGGGATGGCGGACTCGTCGACAAGAGGATCCACAAACGAAACGTGTGCCTCCCATGTCTGTAGTAAGGCTTTCATAAGATCTACACCAGGCGAGCAGTTGATAAGAGACTGGTCACGCTTGAAGCCAGCCCCGACGACGAGAATATAAGGCCGTCGTTTCGCAAATTTTTCGGGGTAACGACGGTGGAGGGCGACCATGGCACGATTACCGACTATGGCTGGCCGCTGGCTCATCCGCTCGGTTGCGGCCTGCAAGAGGGGGAACTCGCTGTTGCTGAGTAAGTAGTAGGGGTTGACGGGGATGCACGGCCCGCCGACACCCAGGCTAGGAGTGAACGGCATATATCCGAAAGGCTTCGTCGACGCAGCTGCGCACACTTCATATGGGTCGATCCCGTACGGAATACACGCGTCTGCCATCTCATTGACGTAGGCAATGCACAGCATCCTCTGACAGTTCTCATACAGCTTCATCATCTCGGCCACCTCCGGCTTCGAGACTACGACGACATTTTGGAACACTTTCGAGTAGAGCTTTTCGATGCTCTTAAGGGATCCGGGAGTGATGTCGTCGAGGGCAGAGATAATCTTGGGAATAACCTCCATTGGAGGCTCCGTCCGGCCGGGGTCAACGCGCTGTCAAAAACAAATTAGCAATGGGTTGCTCTTTAGTTTGTAGACGAGGTTCCACGCCCGACCATCCGCGGGGACGACATCAGGTAGCAGACTAGAGCTATAATGGATTTATTGATATACCTCAGGAGACATTCCCGCCTTTAACCCGTGTGAATGCATGAGGGGAGCCAGAAACTGTCGCGTCATACCAACCGCCACCGAACTCTCCACCACCACCGTAGCTCCTGGGCGTGCGTACAGGGCAATGGAGTTGATTGCTTCTCGCAAGTACGATGTGTCAATGCCTTTGTCTGGTGACAAAGAAGTTGGTACGGCGATCAAGAAATGCGTTGCAGGAGCAATTCGGCATGCATTGGTTGTCCAAGTAATTGATGAGTACCGGTTGAGTGTCGGTGCAACTGTCTCGAGACGTTTTTTCGACACGTCAAAGGCGATAATGTTGTAGTGCGGTGCAAAGGCTGTAACCAGGTGGAGTCCGACGTATCCGATACCGATCACAGCTACCAAAGGCTCCTCCGGCGGTGTGACGGATTGGTGAATCTGATTGTCGTGTGTTCTCTCCGGAACGTTGAGTTCTTCTGGAGGTGGGGTGTCTGGAAGGCCATCTGACATAGTACTCCACATATTGAGAGAGTCTCCCCTATATGGTCTGTTTTGAGACTGCGGGAAGACATGGTTGAGGTTGTCGTTGGAGGACTGAAACTGCAATGAGGACGACATCGTGGTCGTGTGGGGAAGAAATACGAAAACAACCAAACGCCAATAACGACTGTGAAAGTCGAATGTAAAGCTCCAAAAAAGTCCCTAAAGCACTTGCAGTACTCGGATTCACATGAGCATAATATATAGCAAATTGTTTGCCATTATTTATGAACGCACAGTTGATTGCAGCAAAAGCAGTTCAAAGACATTGTCTTAGCACTCGAGCGGCATGAATTGCCGTAGGCTCAGTTCATTGAACAAGTCATATTGATTTCCGACTCCAACATGCTCATAGCTCTTTGTTGGAATAACTTCCTGATCGAGGCAGCGGTGACTAAGATCATATTCTCCATCCAACACTGTACACACGGCAACGAACAAACACCAGCCTCCTGAATGGCTAAGACCTAGATATTTCCATACGTTCGAATGACTTGTTGGAGAAGATTTCAGCCCTTGGTTAGTGCGGCTGAGCTTAAGCGAAATCGACCGCCCGGAAGTGCCAATCGTCGAGCCGGCCACACCCCTAACCCTTGGTATCGTCGTAAAAAATTAGAAGCGACAGCATAAAACCTCCTTTCTTAAAAACTACGTTTAATTTCACAACTGTCTTTTCTCCGTTTTTAGTATTATCTATGCCATCCGAGACTCCTATACTAGCCATATTTAGTCATTTTACCACTGGTTAGAGTTCACACGGATGCAGTAACTGAAAAATCTTTCAAGCAGTTCAATGTGGTGACAGGTCAGGTAGCCGCAAACAAGCAACACGATATGTCACCTACGCTACTGAGCCTGCAATAGCGTCCAGTCACTGTCTTCCTCTCGTGAACTGACCCCACCCCACATTCCGCAGACAGCCCATTATCTAGTTAGACCTCGCTCATTTACAACTGCCAATTGTCCGTTGTTCCTCTGCTCATCGTGAAGGGCTCTATCGTTATATTTTCCCCTCGTTCTTTACTATTTTACTTTCTACACTCTTTTACTTGGTGCCTTGATCGATCCGACCATTGATCATGGACATTCCCACAGTCTCTCTACAGTTATATGAACCTTCTCCGTATCCACTGAATGGAAATTTATCTTCCGAAGCCTCCCGGCCCGATTTTTACACCACGAAGTACGCCAGACCATCGGCAGCCACATCAACAGCATCGCCGTCGGAGGCGACAGGTTCCTGTTCGAGCTTCGAACGCACCGTTCGTGTTTCCGCCAAACTCGACACTCCCTGTACTACACCGTCCTCATGCTCCTCACCGGTATTCCACGGCGGTATCGGTTCCCTTCCTCCCTCAAAGGTGGAGAATGGAGTGCCGGCCTCAACAAGCAAGTCATCGCTTCGTGCTATAACGTCCGTCCATCAAGGAGGGCCTGTTGCGGCCACGACTGCTGATCATTCTGCAACTCATGCCGCCTGTACTCCAAAATCAGACGACCGCTTGAGGGACCAGTCACAGCTTGAACCGGAAGAAGATCGCATTAGCTTCTGTACCCACAGCGGCGTAGATTCGCAGGGCCAGAAAAACTCCCTAACTGTCGACGCACAACCGGAGGTACACAATTCTCAAGGTCATATCCACAACGGCAATCAACCCCCAGTAGTATGTTCTCTTACCTAATTATCCCTTGTAATCGTGATATATGTTGTTATGACGAATACTGACACCGTTGCTTAGCCAATCGTGCTCACCAGTAGCAAGAGACAACCGAGTTATGCCGACTCTTTCCAAAGCTCCATCATGCAGGAGGAAGCAAAATTCCGCTGGGACTCCGATACCGAGTTACACAAAGTATCTAAAGATCTGCTTCGAATGCAAAAATGGTTTATGGTCCTCGGAATTTGTACCACCAACGGCGTCCTCATCTATGCGGCATGGCAGTACTCCGACTACTATTATGTTTTTCTACCTCTTCTGTGCGCCAATACCTTCTTACAAGCAATCATGATCGTAAGCCTTGGTTTATATGGTATCTACAGCGGAATCGTTAATTGTTTCCGAGACCCGGACGCGAAATGCACTCCTTCAGAACTTGAGAAGATTGTCATGGTTCTTCCGTGCTACAATGAGACGCGCGAAGAAATCGAAAAATCCTTGGACTCATTGGTCGCGCAGAAGAAGATTGAAGACCATCCAAGGCTTATCTTCATTATCGTTGATGGTAACGCAAAAGGCCCCGGAATGGACAAAACTACTCAGGAGTACCTTCTGGACGACATTCTACAGTTCGAAACTCGAAAGACCTTTGATAATGGCTACCGTGCTCGCGATGGCTTGTTCATGGCCTGCACGGTCCAGGAAGGTCTCTATAAAGGAACCCCGTACATTTTACTCGCCAAGAGGTATAACCAGGGAAAAAGAGACAGCCTCTGCTTCGTCCGCTCTTTCCTCTATCATTTCAGATCTCGTTCTAGCGGCGTTTCAACAATGTTCAATCCCAATCTTTTCGAGCACCTTGCGTTGCTCTTGATTCAGCATGGCCTCGATAACATTGATTATTTAGTTGGTATGGACGCTGATACCGTTTTCGACGTGCATTGTGTCTGGGAAATGGTCAGGGCTATTCGTCGCGAGGGGCCTAGTGTTGTTGGGGTCTGCGGTCACGTCTGTGTTGCATTTGAGGGCAAAGACTGGGGCTTCTGGAATCTCTATCAATCGCTAGAATATACGTTGACGCAGGGCCTTCGACGGTTGTTTCAGTCCAATGTCACTGGCAAGGTCAATTGTCTCCCTGGTACGTTCTCTCACCACCGCATCTCCTCCTTTAATGCGATGATTAACGAAATTCGAATACAGGATGTTGCCAACTGTTACGTGTAGAAGAAGCAACATTCGGCGACGAAGTCTTACGCGAAAAATTCGGTTATGTCCCAAAACCGAACGACCACATGACACTTCATATCATGGGAAATTATTCAGAAGATTCGATACATGCCAGCGTTATCTTTTCAGCCTTTCCCGGGAAGCGAACGGCGCAGACTCTAAAGGCCAAAGCGTACACAGCTGTACCGCAAAATTGGACTGTATTTCTTTCTCAACGGAAGCGATGGAGTCTCGGTAGTGTGTCGAACGAGTTCGTGATGATATTTAGACCGGGTATTATCTTGATTGAGCGCATTCAATCCATAATTACGGTTATCACATGGTGGCTAATGCCATTCATTCTTGCTGCCGTTGTTGCTTTGGTTCTGCTGTTTGTACGAAAAGGGAGAGAGATTTTCAAGGATAAGATCCTGCTGGGACTTGCCGCGGTTCTGCTCCTTCGCTACGTAAGTAATATCCGCAGCTATTAACAACCGCCATCCTTATTAACATAATTCTCTTATAGATCTACTCATTCTGCCTTGTCTTTTGGCTGCCTACGAACAACAAGGAACGCCTTCAGTTCATTGTCGGCTACTTAGTGCACATTTTGGTCTCTCCCTTTGTAAATTTCATCATAACAGTGTACAGTATGATGCATTCGGACGATTTTAAATGGGGGAAGACGAGGGAAGTTATTGAATCGGAGACGGAGGAGCTATTTGAAGGCGATGAGAAGCGACCAACAATGATATAGGTCCATATGCTTCGAAATGGGGATATTCGATTGAATGTACCGGGTTTAGGAGGATCTCTTATTTTCAATAGTAATAGTAATAGTAATCATAATAATGCAATGACTTTCCAAGCATAATTGACTTCCGTCTTTTGACTCGCTGCCCGGATGGACCCAGAATGAATGTTTACCTAGCTGTTCAATCTAGAATAATCCCTTTTGCAATAGAAAGCAATAAACCCTGATGATGTCCGAAGATGAGGCACAGACCGACGGATAACAAGACCGACTAGTAATATAAACTTCAGAGATAGAAACGTATGGATAGTCATCACAATCCCAATTGAGCCTACTCAGATAAGTATAGATGGCATTTGAGAATAGCTAGTTGTAATGTGCTTTGAGAGAGAATTGAATAAGTAACCAGGGAGCCTAGCATTGTCTTTCACCCAGTTCTAGCTTATTTCGCTATCATTCTAGACCAAACAGACTAGAAAAGTCTTAATTCTGACTGCTGGCGTCTTCCGGTGGCAGACCCTATCGTCAAGCCACGTGTTTGATAGAGTATGAATAATAGTATTACCTAGAGTTGGGTCGCCGCGCTCCCCCACCAGGGCTTCTGCTTGTTTTATTTGATTTAATCATACTGTATTCACTCAATCCAGAGTATACTCCTGCTCATCTTTGCTTGCGACATTCGGCAGTAAGACTGCAGCACCTAGGGGGTGCAACCCACGGTACCGTGCAGTAGGCCCAGACAGTCTCAGTTGAAATCTAGCACACATGCAAATCGAGATCAAAGTCGCGGTCATTGTAAGGTGAATCAGGTACAGTGCAAATACTTAGATAGGGTACAAGATTTGTGAAAATTAGCGAGAGCTCTGGAACGTTGTGTAAAGTGGTCACCGTGGGAAATTGCCATGCGAGCTATGCTAAAGGATTCTAAGGTATTAAGTGAACACCAACCACCTACCAACCAATCTATTACTAGTTTCCTTTGAAGAGGAAGCGGTCCACTGAAATATTTATTCAGCAGGGAGCAGCGAAATCCTAATCCAAGACTAGTAATTACTCAAAAGGTTGCATTCTCACCAGGAAAGAATCTTAGGATCTATGAGCTGTGGTTGGGCCGTCTCACCTTACTGAGTGAGCAGCTAGGCTCGGTTTCGTTTGTCTATTTTTTGTTTATCAGAGGCACGTTTCGGGCCCTTCGAATGAGACATGAAAACAAGCTTTGTTGTTCAGAGGTACCCAATGCCAAGCCTATACGCGAGAAAAAACAAATTATTACACTGTAGGCGTCCGTCCTACTCTGTACTCTACCATCCGGCGCTTCGCCCTACAAAGGGCCTGGTTTGCTGATAGAGCTGACACAACTAGTTCTTTATTGTTCAAGAGCCATGGAGCTACATCCCGTCCTTCGCAGGTTGGCATGGCTTTTCATGCTGTTGGTTAGCGACCACGATCTAGAGCTTCCAAATTCCAATCAAAGTCTAACTCCTTTGTTGCTCCCTAGTTCGCAAGGTATTTCCTCGGAGCGGCGAAAAGGTACCAAAGCCTCCGAGTGGCTGAGTCTTGCTTAATGTGGAAATTATTTATCACACAATATTCAGCCGCTTGCATATATTATTTATAAATGTCAGCATATAATTATACGATATTCAGCCGCTTGCGTATATTATTTATAAATGTGGGCGGTTTTAGCGTAAAGTATGGTTGGAAAGGTTCCCGTAGGAAGAAAAATATTTAACAGGGATATCAGCCTCACAGCGTCACAGCGTTTCCCTGGTTTGTATCTGTAGTTCACATTTTCGGCAACAATATTAGTCTGAGGTGTCCCGGGGCCGCCATCAAGCTCCAATAAGGGTGACCTGAATATGCAAACTCGCTATAAAAGTAGTTGACCAAAGGCCCGGGGATAGTGACTACGCCTCCCGAGTTTCCAACAGTTGAAATCTACGCCTCTCTGCGGGTATCAGTGTAGGGATGCTGAATGTCAGTTAAGTGGAGGGTGTAATCTCCACCATCATCGCCATATCAGGTTATTAGCATGCCAGAAAGGATTAGCGTAATTTAGACTTTACATCAGCCATGACACTTTGAATTAGGTAACAAGGCTTGTGAGAGGACATGACAGGAAGATCAAGTGAGCGGCGGCATTCCCGCGTCTGTGGATGCTTCGAGGCGAGATCTCGCTTAAACGACCATTGATTAAGTTTGAGTTATGGTTCCAAATTAATCCTTGCTCCCCAAAGCTGAATATGTATGTTCCCCTATGAACGAAGCAAAGCAAAGTCAAAATCTCCAGCTCTTTAGCTGCGCTCCTCTCCCTCTCCTCCGCCCGCCCACCCACGCAGTACCAATCAGTTTCGTGTCCGGAAGTCTCATAGTCACTCTCTTTTTTGTTTGTCTTTCCTTTCGGCTGGTGCTCAATCACTCTTTTTGATCCAGCAAGTGCAAGAATCCCAAACAATGCTTCTCAACACCATCCCGGTCTTTATGACCTTGTTCGATTTCTGCAGTACTGCGCTGGCACTGGATTCCTCGGTTTCTGGACTTGTAAAACGGGCAGTCACCCTAGATGGTACGTGCGGATTCACCGGTGGCGGCAGTGGGAAGAACTACACCTGTGGCAGTACCAAGCCTTGCTGCTCACGCTTCGTTAGTATTCTGCAGTCATATAATATTCCGTGCTGAGATATGTGGAATAGGGATATTGTGGTTCCGGTTCGGGTTATTGTCAGACAGGCTGCCAGAAACTGTATGGTGTGAGTACTACAAACCTCATGGGAATCAACTGGTACTGAGTTGTATATAGCAATGCGATGATACACCAACGGCAACTGATTTGTGGGTTTGTGGGCCCCAGAACAACAACTTGATTTGCGTGGACCCTAAATGTTGCTCTAAATATGGTATAGTCGCTCAATGTCTGTTTTTCATGGGTACTACTGACCTTCAGAAGGCTACTGCGGAACGAGTGATGTTAGTAGCAAACTAAACCGCCCAAGAAATTTCTAACTCAGTATTATTCCAGACCCACTGCGGTACGGGCTGCCAGAGCGCATTTGGGGTATTCTTTTCAACTGCTTATCGGAAACTGTAATCTCTAACTCGGCGAACTAGAAATGCGTTACCGGCAGCACATCGTCAACATCCTCCAGCTCAACCTCTTCCAGTACCAGTTCAACCATAACATCTAGTTCCACCTCTTTTAAAACTAGCTCGACAGTAGCGTCTAGCTCTACCTTGACTAGTACCAGTTCAACGACAACATCGATCTCCACTTCTATCAATACTAGCTCGACGGTTGCATCTACCTCCACCTCAACGAGTACGAGTTCGACTGCAATACCTACCTCCACAAATGGCAGGTGCGGGACCAACTTCAATACAAGATGTGCTACCGGCGAATGCTGCAGTGGTTCCGGCTGGTGTGGAGTTGACATCTACTGCCGTTCTCCGGACTGTCAGCGTGACTATGGCAGGTGCGACGCCGACCTAATGCCTGCCGGGGCATCGACCATCGATGTGCCCAGACCTAAGATCGGGAATGTTCCATACGGGCAGATTGTCAACAGCTGCACCGGCTCTCCTCGGGCAGTTGCGCTAACTTATGGTCGGTAAACCTATCCTACAACACCACCCCGCAGCTTCTCGTAAGCTTGTATGTTCCTTCTAGCTAATCCTGTTTCCTCGGTAGACGACGGCCCCCTCGACTACACCAATGACATGCTCGATCTGCTCAAAGCATACAACTTCAAAGCCACGTTCTTTGTCAGCGGTGTCAACTTCCACAAAGGTCAGATCGACGACGAGTCCACACCTTGGCCAGCGGCTATACGACGGGCCTACGCCGAGGGACACCAAATCGCCAGTCACAGCTGGTCTCACGCGGACCTTTCGACCAACATCACCGACGCACGTCGCTTGGAGGAGATGATCAAGCCGGAGATGGCACTGCGGAACATCATGGGGAAGTTTCCGACATATATGCGCCCACCGTACATCGAATGTAATGCTGCGTGTCTCGCGTTGATGGATAAGCTCGGATATCATGTTATTTACTTTGATATGAATACCAGAGACTACCTGTACATCACTCCCGACACTAACCAAGTTGCAAAGGACATTGTCCACGACTACCTCATCCAGCAGGGAGTTCAGGAGTATTTGTCGATTCTTCATGATGTCCATTGGCAGACGGTGCATAATTTGTCGGTGTACATGTTCGATGAGATGGTGAAGGGTAATTGGAAAGGTATGGTTGTCCTTCGATTGAGGGAACGCATTGCTGACTGCGATAGGAACGACTGTGGGTGATTGTTTGAATGATCCGGTGGAAAACTGGTACAGAACGCCTTGAAGTGGCGCGCACTGATAGCTTCATATGTGTGATCCCCGCACTCAACTCGAGTGGTTTTATTTTTTGTTCTTGATTTCATACAGCGGAGATGTATCTAGTTTTAATTTTCATGGTCCTTCTTGTGCATGTACCAATTTTTGAAGAATAAATTGGGATTTGAAACGACTCGTTTACTTTTCATTTTGTCGTATTCCATCTATTCTCCGCAGTACTAGCCACAAATGACATAACGAAACACCAATACAGAGCTGCAGCGGATACCGCCGAAGTAGTTCACATGAAATTAACTTAGTGAATAGAGGGTAATTGTGTTTTGACGCGCTCCTTAAAGCGAATGATTGTTGCTGTACAAGTAAAGTGGAATGGAGACGCGCGAACACACCGCTGAGATGCACTGGGGCGCGTTTGTCAGAAGCGGAACTACCCGCCGCTGCGAACCGCATACAGTATGCGGCACGTCAAGTTAAGCATTTAAGCGTTGACCGGGATTGTAGGCGCTAGCGCTAGCGCAATATCTGGGAAGATCCCAGTACCGCAAATGTAAAAACGACGTCTAGCCCTCCAGATTGACGACTTTACCCGCACCCCACCTCATTTGACACGTGCTCGCGTAGAAGGAGTGACTCGTCTAGATTTTGGTGTACTAAGATCGGGAGAAGAAGAAAATGTGACTAGTAGCTACGAAAAGCAAACATGTGATCTTGCTCAAAAGTCCAATCCTCATTCAAGTAGGTACCCTCAACCAAAGTTTGCTAATCGCTTCATAGATTCCCACACTTTCCATTGTCGCCCAATTTGTTGGATATTGAGTAGAAAAAGTTACAAAGGGTAGCGAAAAACCACGAAACTATCGCTACTCTCTTTTATATATACTTCTGCGGCCTTTCTCCTTCTCTCTTCTTTATACCGTAATATTTACGCACACTGTTCTCTCCATATTGCAACACAGCTACTGAAATGTTTCCTTCCTACTGTCTCGATCGATTCCGTGGCTGTCGGAAAAAAAGTATTCCGGTATCTCGGCCTCGCGTGGATCGCATTCGTAACTTCGATACAGTGCGGCAGCAGAATTAGTCGACTTGCATGCGAAGAAAACTTTCAATTGTTTGTCACGATATTGTACACTACTGCTAGTGGTGTCCCTATGTGTTGCCCCCGGTAATGCGATTTATCGTTGACAATGCAGACTCGGTAGTGTGGGGTAGGATGATAAGTGCTACAGCAGATTTCCAGCTAGTGAATGTACAGCACCGCCAGCGGAAAGAAATTTCAGCATCTCTTCCCTCCCGAGACTTGGGATGGACATAGTCCGTCTCGTCCATTCGAAGGCTCTCTCTATCTTGACTACTATTTATGGGGCAGAAGAATTTAGGACTACTTACCCTTGGTATTAAAAACTTTGGACGGACAACATGACGGCTATTGCATGTATATATAGAGCTGACGGCGAGCGGGGCTGGTAGTAAGTGGCACACTTCTCTCTCATATATAACTCGCGTCTTTCTCCTTCTCTCTGTATCTAAGTCTATACACGCACACGGTTCTTCCCATAGTTCAACAACGAGTGTCGAAAGTAAAGATGATAGAGAAGCTTGATAGTATCCTATCTAAGAGGGCAACAAGGCCACATATATATGAGAGTACAAGTACGAATGCGTGCGTATGCATCTATGTATAGACCCTTCAGGCGGACAGCAATCTCCGGCTATATGAGACTCACCTCCGGCCATAAGAAGGCAGAGACCTAACATGCAATAACGAGTATTACTATATGACCTGAGAGGAAGTCGCCGCTAAACTGAGATCACCGAATTGACTCACAGGCTACGCACTCATAGTCGTAGACTCATCTACGAGTCTTCACTCGCCACCGCCACCGCCTGGTATTTGCAATTGTGAGCTTCCATGGACTTCCATGGTGTTCCAGGCTCTCATGTATAAAAAGACAGAGCTTCTCCTTAGATAGTAGAATAGACTTCGTCCGCTTAACATTCGTAACAACGAGTCCTCGGGCCATCCGAGTGATTTATCATGATCAAATGATCCAAATATCACCTAGCTGACAGCGGTTGCAACAGCCCTGTAACCGCCACAGTTGCTCTTCAGCCGTTACAGATACACATGTATGCAAATGAATTTGTCCATACTGAACCCACAAATGGAGCTATGGCATTCTAGCTTCCATAAAGGCACAAGTGGTACTTTTGCAACTGTTAATGCCTTTTCATTTTCAATTACATAGAGAAAAAGGCTCAAAAAGCACATTCCGACTCCCTTAGAGCCCAAAACCGAAAGTAATGGCAAGTTCCGGTAAGTTCCTACAGTCCCTGGAGGGGTTGCGGTCTTTGAGTGACAAAGACTGGACGCGCTGCTTTATCTCAATTAAAACGCTGGATTTGAAGAAGATGTCAGGACGGGCAGGGACTGGCAGGTGGACGGAGCGTTTCCATCCCTGGCTGATGCGGTATATCTGCAGTGCGTCTCATCGGCAGCAATATCCATCTCGGGATGTGGTGGATCTTCCCTCGGATTTTCAAGGGACGTCGGGAGCGCACCAGACTTCTGGCAATAGTCCTGTGCCCAAGGGCTGCTTGATAGTTCATGGGTACCAAGGTGGTACTAATTTTGAAATGCTGACTGGGTACGGGTAAAAGGTGTAAAGCATTGTGATCTTTGGAGCTGGTGGGAGTAAAGTGGATACCTGTTGAGGGAGGTTATACACTGTACTGTGTTGAGATCAGTCGACTATGAATAGAGATATTGAATGGACCAGGCTTCCCAATAGTCCGTCCCGTCCGGGCAAAAGTAAGCCCCGGACCAGACTACAATTTTCGGGGCAAGCAAACTAAGGACTGTTTAGGACTAGGGCAGCAGAGCCACGGACGAAAAGACTGTAGGGCCCTGCAGTTTAGCTCTGCGCACTGCGCACGGCGATACTATAATACAAACATGATAACATACAAACAAACAAGACCCTCTGCTCACTATCAAGCCTCCTCCATTCACAACTGTGGCTCCTCTGATTCCGTCTGCATGTGGACCCTTGCATCTTCAGGCACCCAGCTGCAGCATTCAGACGCATCCAGGATTTGGAGTTCGTATAGACCCTAGCTTCGTATCCTAAAACCGTATCCTAAAACTACAGTCATCTATATCGGGCCCTAGGTATTCAGATTCCATACCGGGACGGACCAGGCCTCCGAAATGCATGCCCCGGACGGGACTGTCATTCGGGGCCCTGAAAGACGCCAGTCGCCCCGGACCGTTGGGAAGCCTGATTTATGCCAAGGGCGACATTCCAAAAGTCTGACCGGATCTGACCGGACTACAGATCTGTCGATTGCTCGGCGGTCGATCTGACCGGTTAAGAACACTGCGTTTACGTAGCAATTGAGTCCCGTTACGGGAGCTCAGCATCTGTGGCCCGAACACGCAACCCATGCACTAGTGTTCGAAACCATTAGATCGACCGCTGGGCAATCTACAGATCAGTAGTCCGGTCAGATCTGATCGGGCTGTGAGAAAGCCGCCCTTGGCATTAACCAATTAGATCAGGCGCCAAACAGAGTGGATATTTGTAGACCTGCCTTGGCGAATGTGTTTTTGGATATCTGGCAGTCATCTTTGAGTTGGGAGCCGAAAGATCTCCTTTATATAAAGGTTAGGCCCAAAAAACAGAGAGCTTGGATTAAATACTACTGCTAGAGTTGGAGGATAGGTCTACTGAAACAGTGACCAAGTTGCTCGTATCAATTTAGACAAGTATCAATAAGTCAATAGACCGTGGCCTGCAACTGATGGCTACTTATTATCAGTAACGCCATATATGCTGCTGAGAGATATCGTTCGTTGCCGCCGAGGGCAATGTTCTCAACCGTCCGCGGGTTGACCAGTCTGGACTGGAACAGTCCGGGTTTAGTCCAGTTTAGTCTGAGGGATAATTTGACTGGAACTGGTCTGATATCGTAATGTGGCAAACTGGTCTGAACTGTATATATTTATGCAAAGTTTAAGAGTTATATTTGTAGTGTTCTCAACCGGCCCATCCGATAGCCGGGGACGGTAGTGCCGACTAGAATCACAGCCGGGATGGTGCCAAGGCCGTCATCCGCCGTCATCTGCCGTCATCAGACGGTTACTGTATATCTTTACACATGACATCATGGGTGCAGTTGAGCTTAACCTTTGGAGCAACGGGGTCTGATATGGTACAGATAGAGCAGATGCTCACAGATCTTTCACCATAGTCACTGCAATTATACCAATTTTCATATAAGTTTTGTTATGTACACTAAGATTCGTGGATATCGGTGGATGACACTAGGGATGGCTCTACTTCGTCCGCAGCCGTCCATTCCATCCGTCCCCATTCTGGATCAAGAAGATGGCACCGTTCCCTCCTACCCTCGGACGAACAGCGCAACACCATTTCGTTCCATCCTGAGTAGTTCCCGGATGGATGGGACGGTTGAATTCACAGTACATTTCCGTCTGTAGGATTTGAATGAGCACTGTATGAGGACAGAGTGTATGAGCCTAGGGATTAGTCACAGTTAATTATTCACTAGCAGTTAAATATGACTGATATCGTAAATCTCCCACAGACTTCGATTTCTAATAGTTTTCACTTCTAGATTTCTTAGCCCAGAATCTATACCCTCTTGTCAACCATAGCACTCGATATTTTTTACATACTATCAATTGACACCGGACAATGAATGATTATTCTGTTAGTGTACGCTGATGGTAATAGACTGGTGCATCGATTGCACATTGATGACTTTGAAACTGCGGCGTAGAGTGTATGAAGTCCTGTAACAAGTTACTTCTGTAGGAGGGCACGTGACTACGATATAATGATTATATTGAGTAGAGAGCTAGTCTTGGCTCTCGTGTGAGAAGATATGAACAGCTTTAGAAAGAAGGCACACACGCCAACAGGATCATCTTTGTTCCATACATATGTTCGACAAGGAAGCAGATAATTGGATATGAAGTGTGGATGAACTAGAGATGGATTTAGATGAAGGAATAATAGTGAGATGGGTCGCAGCTTCTCCAGACAGGGCATGGCGACTGTCCGGCGCTAATACGGATTGTTTGACTCCGCTAAAGAGGTTGGTATTCTAACCATGAATTGTGAATGTGAATAATTAGCGCAACACCCTACTATATATGATATATCCATTGAAATTACCTTTGAAACACATTTTCATCTACCATCGATGTATGACTATTCGAGCTTTATCATTTGCTCTTTGATTTCTATTGGAATAGAGTCTTCGAGCTATTTTTGGTATGTATATGAACTATTTCGGGGTTTTGTTGCAGCAGTTGGAATTGCGAATATGGAGAGAACTTTTGTGTATAGTCTACACTTAGATAGTTTGTTAGACAACCGAGAATCTTTGTTTCTAATGGTAGATTTCAACACTGTTCGCAATACGTCACTAGCTACTCGCCACCCGAATATTCCGTGGTTGGCGAGATAGGACTGGCAGTTTGCGCAACCTATACTAATCGGCAAAATCGAGTGTGTAAGGACTAATCTGAGCTTGATGTATGACTCTAGAATTTCTTTCTTTATTGTTCTAAATTTGCTTTCGTTCACCAGGCATATGTAATTAGGTACAGTAAACTAAGATGTTCGAATGAAATATTACTCGTGGCGTATCTGATAATCAACACCATGGTCATAATTGTTAGCTTTAGCCGAGTAAAACAATCCACATTAGGACCGTACAGCCGTCACGCCGTGTCTGGAGAAGCTCCGGAGATGGATTACCATTTGATGTGGCTTAGTATTTCTGCTTCGCTGTAGCCTGTGCAAGAGAATATGATTTTTGGACTGGTCTAGTGCAAGACTGCCGTTGCGTGGTCAAGTCCGGTCCTATGCCTCCCGCAGACCGGACCGTACTGAGCCCTACCACAGACCACGTCCGTCTACACTGTTGAGAACATTGGCCGAGGGTCAAATGCACCTGAGATCTGAATTTCTGCGGACTCTGTCTTTTTTCTACGTCTATGGTTTACCTGTGCCTGCACCAACACCTGTACAAGCATGGACCATAAGTCGAGGTGGAACACAGCGAGATGACGTCTACCGGCGGTAAGAGATGACATTCGACAATGAAGAGAAGGTCTGCGAAGCTATCTCACAACAAAACCTTTCTAGGTTCTTCTCTCCCTGCACGCCCGATTTATACATGGTAAGCAAGTCTACCCCGTTAGAAAATTGCACCAACCAATGAGATATTGCTCGCCTGGCGGGCACGTGGGACGCAATTGCTATAATCGTGATCGGTGGAAGCTACAATTGATGACAAGTGGAAGCTATGATTGGTGGTGAGATCCAACGATTCTCACAGCAAATACCTGGCAGATCATGGTCATATTTGTAGTGATACTGGCTGGGATGAGGGTGCGCGAATGGATAGTTAGAGTATGTTCTTAATAGCGCGTCCCGCACGGGTAACCGTGTGCTCTATCTCGGATTATGATTTTCCGGGCGGGAGATCTTCGGACCAAAGGACAAACTGGGCCCTCAGATAAACTGAGTGATGGTCACATGAAGCAAATCATGGCCAAGTGACAGCCCACTCTCACGTGACAGAGTTCAGCTTGGCAGTTTAACAGCTACTGCAGTGTAAGCTCGTGAACCAGCCTCCGGTTAGATTAGATCCTGTAGGGGGCTGGACGGTTAACATTCCCGAATAGGTGATCAGTTTTGACAGTGCAACCCCGAAGGTTCAACGCCCGAACTCAACTCCAAAACTCGTATAAGAAGTTTTCGGTCACAGTCTATGTAGATATTAACTACTCTACAAGTCAACCTACACTTGGCCGAAAATTTTTGTGTGGTGGAGTCAAGTGCAGCCAGACTACCCGAGTAGGTATGATTAAAACAAACAAAAAAAGACTACCCGAGTAGTCAATATCTACATAGACTATGACCGAAAACTTCTTTTGTGATATTCAGTGTTGAGTTCGGGAGCTCATTGCCTCTCCGAACCTCGGGGCAACACCGACAACTGAGTCGTCCCGCCCTACCAAAGGCGGATATTTATTCCTGTCCCAGGAAGTGACTAGCATGCGAGCTGTGTTCGCGGTGAGTTTAACAAGTTAAAAGTAAACCAATCGGACGGATTCCAGAATTCTAAAAATAGATGCGCCTGAAACAATGACATGCCGTCACTCCAACTTCTGAATCAACTGATCGATTCCATTGGATGAAGTTATTACCGATCAACTTTTCCCTGTAGTCTGCCCAGCCTTGTGTTATGCATCGAGGGTTCACAGTTATCAGTTCTGGGAAGAGTTGACTATCCCTTTGCCGGTAACCGGGTTTGGGCCCATAGATGGGCCCGCTTTTAAAATACTCATCACACAACCACAATCTAGCTAAATGCCCCTAGAATAAATAAAAATACTCTACATATGGTGAAATTCATAAAAACAATTTTGTTTGGGTGTGCAACACAAAGCCTCATTGCAGTCCTCACACTTTATGCTGGTTTTCATGCCTTCTCCACTACCACCCTGACTTCTTCTCCACCTGCAAAGGAAACAATCTACTCTACTCTGCATCCAAAGTGGAGAATGCATTCTTGGTACCTTTTGGCAGAGGGGAAAGGGGGTGTGCTTGGTAATTAGCCTGCTGGGCAGTGGGGCAAGGCAGATTGTGTCACGGGAGCCGACCGAGTGATCTTTTGTGAAGCTGCAATGCTGGCGGAACTTTTCATTGTTGATGGACTTCCAGTTTGCAGAAGGTCATGCACAATGGAGGGACAGAAGTCAAAGTGCTCCACAGTGCGCTCTTTGTTTACTGAAAGATCTCGATAGATTTTAAGGCTATTGATGAGAGCTGTCTCCAGAATACAATAAAATGGTGAACACAAAATGCATTTGGATATGAGCTGTGTATCAAAATAGGTTCAATACCAGTCAGCCACATCCACACCCACCTTGTGCTGGTTGTAGGCATCAACAATGACTGGTATATCAAGCTCTTTCTGGCATTCTCCAGGAAGATATGTGGAATTTGCTCCACTTGCATTGGTACTCTTGTTGTCTGGATGCTTTACCATTCTCAGCACCAGTGAATCCTCACCACTTAGAGGGTGGATTGTAGACATTAATATTGCTGCCAGGCACTCAGTACTGCTGCGAGAAAACTCGTAGCTGCTCCAGCAGAATATTCACCTTTGAATCCCAACAAGGCAAGTCTTCAGGAGTTTCAGTTAGGGAATTGTATGGAGAAACATGGAAGACATAGCGGATCTCCTGAAAGCAAGTCTTGCCAAGGTAGGCTGCTGGCGGTAATCCATCTTTCGGAGGGTAAACTCCATCCTTCATCCAATTTCTCTCCGGAGGAACTCCGATAAGACCCATCCAAATTTGAATTGTCAGCCAGAGATAAAGCTTCAGAGCAGTAACTGGCTGCTAGGAATGCTGCTGCTCCTTCTCTGGCCCAAGATGCTGCTGCTAGGTATAGAAATTGGTGTTGGCTACAAGTTGTCCTATAATGAAGTTGGTAAGAATGAGATTAAAGATTTGAATTGGAGTAATGGCATTCAGCTTAGAAAACGAAATGCGCAATCAGTTCCACACTATCTGAGCAGGGACAATAGGTTGTAAAGGGTCGAGTGTGAGAAGCTCAGGGTGATCTGTCACATTTTGAATTGGTTTTTTTGAGTGTTTTCTTACGCAGCTTGGCCGAGTGATCAGTTGTGATCAGCCCTGCTGGCTCAATATATGCTTTGTCTGAGGAGCTATGATTGTCGTCAAGAGTAAGCATTGCCGGTGGACCTTCAGAGGTGGGTGAAGACACATCAGGTACCATGACAGGTCGGTACTGTACCACTGTAGGTGGTGGGGGTGGTTGGGTGGTGTGTTGCATATATGGTTTATCTCCTGTCGTATGGCTTCAGTTGGGCTGATGCATAATCTCTCTAAGATGATGGTCATTCCATACTCAGCTGGAGATGCCACTCAGCTGGAGATGCCAGTTGAGTGTGCATGCATGCGTACAAGACATACAAAGACATACTCCGACTACCGTGTATATAAGTCCATGACTGTACCTGTACTTTAGAATACAATCAAGCTTCTCTAGCATCACTATTTGAACAGGTTATGAGCCCGGCGCCCGCTACTAAAAATACTCTATTTATATCTTACAATTAAGAGCCTCAAAACCCCTAACCCACTCACAACCATCCCTGCTCATCAGCCGCAACACCATCACCATCCATCACTCTACATCGTCACCTTCCTAACCTTCTCCACTCTAAAAACATGTCAAATCAAACATTCAAGACCGATCATGGCAATGTGCCCAAGCTGACCGAGGAAAGCTACCCTGTCTGGAAGCAAAAGATTCGCCGAGTCCTCATCGCCAAGAAAGCCTACAATATCGTCACCGGTGTCGAACTCCTCCCTGTCGGCAATGGCGTCGCCCTACGCCTTCTACAAGAAAGATGGCATGACCGAGCCAATAGAGCACTAGCACAAATACACCTCGGATGCTGCGACGAACTCCTTCCACTCATCGACGATATCGACGACCCCGTGGAAATGTGGGAAGTACTTAGGGACCGACTTGACAATGCCTCAACGAAACTCGGCCGCACTCAAGTCCTGCGGAAGTTCACCGCCTCTCGACCATTGCCAGACGAAACGGTCACCCAGTACTTTACCAAACTAATCGCCTTCCGCAAGAAGTTGATCGGTACCACCGAAAATATCACCGATGACGCCATGAAGACACATATCTTCACTACCCTATCTAATTCATATGAAACGACCATCCAAATTCTTGAACAACGGATCCCCGCTCCCACGGCCCAGCAGTGTATGGATGCAATCCGCGAATATGCCGAGCGAACGACCCTAACCAAAGAAATCGGAGATGCATCCACCGGAGCGGCCCTATACTCCTGTGGCGGAAATCGTGGCCGTGGCGGACGAGGTGGCGGACGCGGAGTTGGATAAGGAAACGGACGCCAGAAGTAAAAATGCACATGCTGCAAAATGGACAATCATACCACCAAAGCATGTGGAAAGAGAAAGCATGCTGAAAACGACACAAACACCGGCGGTACAAACACCGGCGGTACAAACACCGGCGGTACAAACACCGGCGGTACAAACACCTCCAGGAACGACGAACGTACTTGCTACCACTGCGGTCTCTCAGGACACTTCAAGTCCGACTGCATACAGTTCAAACGTGCCCGGGATCAACGCAACAAAGTCAACAAGGGCACTGCATCACTAGCCACAGCCGGAGATCACGACCTAATCTGACTGGCCGACAACGCGACCGCTCTCACCGCAGCCTCTGCTCCAGCTGCATGGGTCATCGATTCCGGAGCATCTCACCATATGTGCAATGACCGCACCAGATTCAACTCAATAAAGAAACTTCGTCAGCCAATAGTCATTGAGCTCGGAGATGATAACAAAGTCACAGTAAGCGATCATGGACTCGTTAACGTTTCACAGGAGTACGAAGTCAATGCTCTCTAAACGCCTACGTTCCGGCTCTCGCTTCTCTCCATCAATCAATTAGACACAGCCGGGTACACATCCACATTTGGACGCGGCAAGTGCTCCATATCATCTCCATCAATCACCATCACAGGCAATCGGGTCAATGACCTCTATATCATATCTGCCGCAACTGCACTCACTTCGATAGTACCAAGCATGTCTACGAAGTCCACTTCAAGAAAGAAGAAGAGAAAAAGACCATCATCGAGCGCACACGTCACCGTACCATCATCGAGCGCACATACCACCGTACCATCATCGAGCGCACATACCACCGTACCATCATCGAGCGCATATATCACCGTACCATCAATCGCACACTCCACCGAGTCTACTACTACAAGCTCACTCCACACCGCCTCTCCAAGTGCAGCCAGCACCGTACCTCAAAGCCCACCTACCACAGTGCCTCTCACAATCTCAGAATCACGACTGTGGCATCGCCGTCTAGCCCACATTAATCCTACTACCCTACGATCTCTAATTGATGGATATACAAAAGACGACTCAATGTGCACCGCATGCATCCAGGCCAAGCACAAGCAGAAGATCATCAAAGTCAAGACCAAGCGCACTACAAAGCCATTTGAACTCGTACATTCAGATGTGTGTGGACCATTCTCCACGCCCACCTCCGCCGGCCATCGCTACTATATCCTATTCATCGACGATTACACACGCTACACCTCTGTTTGGGTCCTTCCAGATAAAAAGTCCAAAACATGCATCTCAGCCTACCAATCATTTCAGGCCCCAGTTGACTCCATGGGATACGAAGTGAAGCGATTTCGGTGCGATAATGGCCGCGGAGAATATGACAACAAAACCTTCCGACTGGTGCTCGCCGCTCGTGGCACAACATACGAACCATGTCCTCCCTACGCTCACCATAAGAATGGGGTTGCCTAACGCATGATCCAGACCATCACCGAGAACGCACGATCTATGATGATTGACTCCCAGGCGCCACTTGTCTTTTGGGGAGTAGCAGTCAATACCGCAGTCTACCTCCACCAGCGAACCCCAAACGAAGGCCTAACGAAAAGAGACGACCGTGACGGCTATCAAGCACCATATCCCACTCCATACGAAATGCTGCATGCATTTGGCAAGCCCTCTCACAACAACGGCAATAAAATCTCGTACAAAGCTCCTCTCCACCACCTTCAGCGATTCGGCTGCTATGCCAGTCGACTTATCCCCGAACTGCAACGCCATGGAAAATTCAGCCCAAGATCCAAGCCATGTATGATTGTCGGTTACGTACACGATTCGACTACACTCTGGAGGATATGGGACCTGGCATTCCAAGTAGTAAGATCACAGTCGAATGTCATTTTCGACGAAGAGAGGAATACCCACGGTTCATGTCTACCCGGAGACCACACAGACATCTTTGAGCTACCAGAAGAGACGGAATATATCAAGGAAATCGACAATGGAGATGGACTTCTCCAAGCACAAGAAAATGAAACAGGAACACAAGACAATGAAACGGGTGGAGATGGACTTCTCCATGACCACGCAGGAACCAGTCGAACAGGTGAAGGCCACGGAAGTGGTGATCATGACTGTACTGACGATGATACAGATCACAATCTGCCAGACGCTGACAACCGTCGAAGTATCGCTGCAAGTACAGGTGTGAGATGACGTCCTCCTGACGAGGAAGACGCAGCACCGGTGTCCAGAGAAACCGTCATCCACAATCGACATCTCCGCCGTGAAAACGACAAAGCCCGCCGAACGGCGGCCATGACCAAGCAATCATGCCAACCACTACGCACGAATCGCATCACAAGAAATCAGGTTAAGATCTCCGCAAATGCACTAATCATCATGGCAAAGGCTCTCGCATCGACATCCATCAACAGGGATCCATTCACATACGCGGAGGCCATGGACAGTCCACAACATGAGCACTGGACACGAGCAATGGAAGAAGAGTGCAGATCGATTCTGCTCAATAACACATTCACAACTGTCAACTCCCGGGAAGCAAGGCAATTACAAGTCAAGCCAATTGGCTCCAAATGGGTCTACAAGACGAAACACAATCCTGACGGCACCATACGATACAAAGCACGCCTAGTCATTAAAGGCTACGAACAAACGGACTTCGGAGAAACTTATGCCCCTGTCGGAAAACTCACCACTTTTCGATATCTCATCTCCCTGGTCGGAAAGCATGGCTGGAACATTGATCATTTGGATGTGGTCACTGCGTTTCTCAATCCTGAGGTCGATGACGATGATATATATATGACCGTGCCCGAAGGCTGGCCGGAAGGCCCCAATGCACCTACGATCGTTGTTCGACTAAAGAAAGCACTTTACGGCCTCAAACAAGCACCACAACTTTGGCACAACGATATTAACACCTTCTTGCTCTGTCTTGAGTTCACACAGTCCCTGGCCGACCCCAACCTCTATCTCCGCAGCGATGGTATTCTGATTCTTTTGTACGTCTACGACATCTTGATGTTGTACCCAGAAGAGGCTACCAAAGCTGCGATTGAAGTCAAGGCCAGGCTCTCGGAAAAATACAAGATCACAAATCTCGACCCGGCACGCCAATTCCTCGGCATCGAAATCCACCGCGAGGAAAACGGTACCAGCACCGGCACCGGCACCGTCACCGGCATCAGTCTTGGACAGAAGGCCTTCATCACCACGATTCTCAAACGATTCAATATGCAGAATGCTCACGGTGCATCAACGCCAATGGATCCTAATGTGAAGCTAGATCAGGCCGAGGATCGGGGGGAGAAAGAACTAAAAGATATCAAAGGCTACGAGGCAATTGTCGGCTCATTGATGTACGCGGCACTTGCAACTCGGCCCGATATCTCATTTGCAGTCGCTGCACTTTGCCGATACAATTCCCGTCCTTTCACCAGCCATCTCACCGCCGCCAAAAGAGTTCTCCAGTATCTCAAATCCACCGCTGACTTTCGACTGCATTTTAGCAGCAGCAGCACTGGCAGCAATGATCAACTCACTGGCTACACAGACTCGGATTGGGCCCATGATAGTGCCGACCGCAAATCTCAAGGTGGTCACGTCTTCCTTCTCAGCAACGGAGCTGTCTCGTGGCAGTCACGAAAGCAAGATCTCATCGCCATGTCAACCCTCGAAGCCGAATACATCGCTTGTTCCGAGGGCTCCCGTGAAGCAAAGTGGCTACTCCAGCTCCACCGAGATATACACGGCAAAGACACATCTCCGCTCCCGATCAATTGTGACAATCAGGGCGCACTTAGTCATATCACAACTGGGATCTGAAAGGCTCGCACAAAGCATATCGACGTTTGCTATCACAATAGTCGAGATCTCCATGCCCGCAAGATAGTTGACTACTCCTACGTGCACACAAACGAGAACGTGGCAGACATACGAACCAAGGCCTTGACGAAGGATAAGCACAAGAAATTCACCAAGGCGATGGGGCTATGGTAATAGAGGTTGATTTAAGGTTGGACTTAAGGTTGTTTCACTTTTTTTTTGGGCACGCGGAATTCCTTGTCTCTCTATGGATGGCCATCCTCAGGCTACGGTAGTACTCTTTCCCTGCTCACTCTCACAGGGTTTTAAGGAGGCTACTATGGGAATCACTTTGTTTGTTTGTTTCATCTCTTCTTATCTGTTTTCTTGCTCCACAGAGCGTAGCAAGAGGGGGGAGTGTTGCATATATGGTTTATCTCCTGTCGTATGGCTTCAGTTGGGCTGATGCATAATCTCTCTAAGATGATGGTCATTCCATACTCAGCTGGAGATGCCACTCAGCTGGAGATGCCACTCAGCTGGAGATGCCAGCTGAGTGCGCATGCATGCATACAAGACATACAAAGACATACTCCGACTACCGCGTATATAAGTCCATGAATGTACCTGTACTTTAGAATACAATCAAGCTTCTCTAGCATCACTATTTGAACATGGTGATGCACTTTGGACCAGAGTGATCACCCATGATGCAACGCTTGGCACTTTGTTTTTTGACATTTTTTGGTGAGGATGGTGGAGATGAGAGTATAAGAGGTGGGGGTAGGTAGTTGACATTAAGATTCCGAGGTTTGAGGGCTTCTCTGCTCATGGTTGTTGTGGTGTGGTAGATGGGAAGTAGGAAGGTGGTTGCCACTGGGCTGGAGGATGGTACTCTCACAATCTCCAAAGTACTGCTATTTATATGCAACTCAGCACCACAGAACTTGTCACACTGCCACAAGAATTCATAAATAGAAGTTTCTACTAGTTATCTTTCAATTCATAATATTCTAGGGGGGGGTTTAAGTGGGTGGCTGGGTTGTTATAAGCGACAAGGCGCAGCACATGCGAAAGTGGGCCCTTTCGTGGGCCCGCTACCGGCAAAGGGATAGGAGGCTTGTGTCACTTAAAAGCGAGGCCCGAAATTATTTTCTTGTCGGCAAAATTCCCGCAATGACTACTATGACACCAACCTTGTCACTACGACAAAGTCTTCAAGCGACAACCACTCACCATTCCTCGCCGGGTCAGAGTCAACGCGGCAAGATTGCTGTTGCGGTAGGACTTGGAGTCGGCGGACTATTAATAATTTACATATGCATATATTCTCACTTCATTTATCGACGAAAGCGACAGAGTGGATCGGGGCGCCCTGCAAGACCCTAGGAACCGGCCGACCCAACTCGTCCCCACACCTTTCCGTTCGTCCCATTGTTCCAGCAACCGGTCCCCTCAATCCCATACGGCCGCCGGTCAATAGATGGAGAAGTCGCTGAGGAGGCGCATCGACCTAAGGGTTTGTAGACTGAAGAGGTGAGTAGAAATTTGCAATACATGCTAAACAGGATCATCATCGCAGAGACTGACGGCAAGCAGCAATTTTCAGGTGTTAGCTGTTCATAAAATTGGGCCGGAATGTGAATTTCTTTTCGAATGGATAGGATGATAGTATCTTTGGTTATTTGGCGGCCGCGGAAACTGGATGACCGTAAAACTTTATTATCTAACAGAGCAAAAGTATATATTATAGGTATGGCTTTAACAGGTGTATCGCAAATGTGACTAAACCATGACCTGTTGACGCAAGGCAGTTGGTAGCAGTGTTGTGGACTGTGTTGGGAGTTTTGGCGTATTCGGGTGTCGCATCAACAGCGAAAATTTTTATGGTGGCTAATCGCACGCATAAATTTTCCATGCAAGTACCATATGCACTGGCACAACGCAAATGTTAAAAGAGTACTTTTCCGGAATTGCCCGATCGGACCCCACATATGAACGGTGCGTAACAGAGCAAAGATTATCACGTTAAGCGAGAAGTCTCGTCCGGAGAACTCGGATGAACACTACCCCACAATCAAGGCATTATCCCAGGGAAGAACAAACGTTCCATAGACCCTACGACCAGTATCCCTTGTCTCACCAGAGTGATCCTCACGTGACTTTGAGCCTCGTACCACCTCGGTCTCTAAAATCCCACCATGTTGGCCGGAAGCGAAACCTCTACATCGCGAAGCGAATTAGGATTGAGGACTTTGCGCGCCGGGTAACGTCTGGTGCAAGACAATAGTTTCCGATGCGTTGTGTGTACGCCACACGGTTTTCTCGTGCCCAGACTCCTCCCGCTCGCAAGAGTAATCTGTCAGTCTGGGCACGAGAAAAGCCATGTGATGCAAACTTAGAAAAAGCGGTGTAATGTCCAACACTGCACACCTGCTCACCATTCACCTCTACAAAGTCGATAAAATTTAAGATATTTGCGTCGGGAAAATTGTTATATTGTAAGAAAAGTGCCGCAATAATATTATCAATTCTTTTAGACAATAGTAAATTAAGCTATGATTACTTATATGAGTAAATGGTTGGGAAATTACCTGTGGGTAAAATTGGGGTGGGGTATGTTGTTATTTTTTGTGAGGCTGTGCCTTGTACTCGTCTATCTAATTTTTATCACTAAAGCGCGTCGCAACATCAAATAAATAGTACTGAGCTTTGTTGTTTTTTTACGTGTCTTTGTTACAGTCGCGCTCGTACTTTATTCGTGATGGTGATGGTGTTAACGAATGCTTTCTCTAAGTTCAGCCGTGTGGCGTGCGCGCAGGGCATACGAAACTATTCCTCCTTGCCGAGCTGGGTGCATGCGTGCATGACGCGTTTGTTCTTTAAAACAAATAGCTAAAACGATGATATGCAGTTGCCAAGTTAACCGATCGATTTTCATTCGATTACCGATTTGCTTTTCCCTTTAGTCTGTACAACTTGGCATCCTGGATCCAAGCTATAAAAGGGCTGACAGTTGTCAGTTATGAGATAGAAAGTTTGTGCTACTTAAAATCGAGGAGGGCCCGAAGTTGTTTTCTCGTCCACAAAACATTTGCTATGGCTACTATTACGACTCTAGCAATAAGCACTACAACGCATCTTCAAGCTTCTGCGACTATCACTTACCATCCCTCTCCAGGTCTAAATCAAAACGGCAAGATCGCCGTTGGGGTAGGGCTCGGTCTCGGCGGACTACTAGTAATTTTCATATGCATATGTTGGTTCCTACGACGACCACAGCCGGCTGGTACTCCAGCCGGCCAGGATGCTCTGTATCCAGATGTGCAGCAGCAGCCGGTCGCCCCGTACCCACCGATTCAGGGATACTGTAGCTACGAGCAGTCCGTCGTCTTTCCAGAGTACTGTTACAGGGTCCCAATCCCCTATGGTCGTCGGTCGTTAGATGGGGAAGTAACTGAGGAGGCGTCCCGACTGCCAGATATGTAGCCTGATGAGGTGAGTAGATGCCCAAATATGAAACGCACGCTAACAGGATCATCGCAGATGTTCTGAGGGCAAGCGGCAAGTTAGGGCTGAGTGTTGGCTACTCATGAAATCGGGCCGAAATGTGGATTTTCTTTGGAACGGCTAAGATAATATCATTGAGGTTGCGGAAATAGGGTGACTGTAATTTTTATCCTGAGTATCTACCAGAGCACGAATATAATTTGAATATTTTCTGAAAGTGTTCACGGTTGGCTTTAACGGGTGATCGCAAATGTGGCTAAAAGCGCGATGATATCGATGCAATCTAGGGGTTTCAATGGGACGGGCGACTACACCTGACATCGCCGCCCAGTCCAGTGCATCATTTCTGTGGCCTGGTCCGTCCGGGGCTCATTTCTTCTGCCCTAGGGCCCCATATAGGTACTAATAAAGAACTGGTAGCTACTGGGAGCAGTGTTCCGAAGCGGTCAGATCGACCGCTCGGCAATCTTCAGATTTGCAGACAGGTCAGATGCGAACAGAGATCGGCTGCATAAATACAGTGCGAGGAGGAGCGGTGCAGCAAATACTGTGGGCAGGGTTGGAAAGCGATCCGGGAAGGCTGTGAGCCAACGACCCACCCAAATAAGCAGCAAGAAGTCCCTGGCAGCCCGGTACTATCGGACGAAATGCACCGACAGTGGCATATCTCAAGCGATTTGGGCGACGGGAAGATGCAGTGATTTCAACCGTCCCGTCCGTCCGGGATCACTCCGGACGGGGACGGACGGCAAAGTCGCCGTCCGTCCAAGGGCAGGACGGAAACGGCGCCGTCTTGTTGAGGCAGGACGGAGACGGACGGCAATGACGGCCAAGTAGCCGTCCCCGGCCGTCATCTACCGACATCCATGGATCTCGTGCATTGTACATTATAAAATCTCATAAAACTAGTTACATCTACTTTGACCTCGAAGCAAGATCATTCAGCATCTGCTCCATCTTGACCATGTCTGACTCTATTGCTCCAAAGATTAAGCCTTGTTTCACCCAAGATTTCAGACACTCAGAAGTCTCAATGATATCATCACCCAAGCGATTTCGTAGGTCACTGATAAGCAACTTAGCGCTGCTAAATAGACGCTCTGGTTCATCTGACATCGCTGGAATACTCATCAGCTCAACACCCATTTGAGCAAGAAGTGTCTGGCGTGGATCATCAAGTCTATCAACCCAGTCAGTGAAATCAGCCGTCCCGTCCGTCCTTGGGCCGGACGGAAACGGTGCCGTCTTTTTAATGTGGACGGGGACGGATCAGTGCCGTCCCCCGGCCGTCATCCATGGACATCCAGGATCATGCTCTGAGTGGGTGTATCTTCAACCTTTATATACACCTAATTCGCGCCTACTCATGCTATAGCACTGTAGTTAGATACAAGTGTCACAGCACCACTGGCATGGGTCCATGTATATCTCTTACCGCGCGCTCTCAGGGCTATTTTCGATGTCATCTAAATTCATACTGTAACCGCCCGATGTCGGCCGGGGACGGTGGATGACTGCCGAGGACGGCAAAGTCGCCGTCCCCGGCAAGTCCCCTGCCGTCAGGCCGTCATTGTGGAGTAAGGACGGGACGGACGGCCTTGGCGCCGTCCCGTCCGTCTTGGAGAAATCTCGGACGGCCCACCGTCCCCGGCCATCCGACGGGACGGTTGACATCACTGGGAAGATGATCAGTGCTGTTGGTGCGGGTATGCACCCTAGACTCGGCAGCTTCTCTTCCGCCACTGCAGAGATCGAAGAGTGAGTAGCGAGAGTGTTGAGAGCAATCAACAAAGACAGTGAAAGATGCTGATTGTCTATTGTACTAAGAGAGAATAAGATAGGCATAATAAGAAATGAAATAATCCCTAGCGCGAAGTATCACCGCTCAGGCCCGAAGCCCAAGGCTCTCGGTGAAATAGGCACCCTACCAAGCCCGAGGCTAAGTTTTGTGTCCGCCTGAGCCCCGATGGCCTGTGGGCTAATCTAGTGCCCGCCTTAGTTCCGACGGCCTTCGGGCTAATCCTTAGCCAACAGAGAACTTTGGAGAGCAGTGTTCCTAAGCGGCCCGGCCGCAAAATCTGAGGCCTGCCTAAGCGCAAGCCAGGCCCGGCTTCATGCAGGCCGGCCGGGCCGGGCCGCTTAGGAACACTGTTGAAGAGTCGTAGGGTAGGCAATGGGCTGGAAGGCGGGAAAATGCCGGCACGTGCAAATTTCAGAATTATTTTCTATGGGGATATGTGATCAAGCGGTGATGAACTTCCTTGTGGCCACAGAGGTGGGGAAGTTCCAACGACGATCAGCAGAGCTGAACATCGGCTTTTTCTTTTTCCGTTTTTCGGTTTTGTGCGGTCATTCACTTTATTTTAGTTTGGTAAAGGGGAAGAATTTGAAGGGTAGAGGTAGGGAGTCTCCCCCACCTAGCCAGTCATCCGGAGGGGGAGTTGAATCGGGTACTGCCATATCCTACATAGAGTAAATGCAGTATGATTAAAACAAATAAACACCTCCGGACTATCCGTCTCACTGTCCGTCTTAGCCATCTGTTGTCATTATACGCACCCTCTACTTGGGCTCGTATAAGAATGCTTACAATTCTCAGTCGAAACATTGAATCTCAGCTGTGGGTATTCACTAGAAAAATGAGCAGTAGAGTAGTGGGTGGTATATATATAAACATACACTTTAGTGAGAGCAGTCCCTCATGATCTTCAAGCCATGTTAATGTGAACAGTTGCAGAGAACACTGAGACTCGAGGCCGGCACGAAGCCGGAGTTATTGCAGTACTGAGACATTGGTGTCAACAAATACTGGCAGATTTAATGTGCAACCCTCCAGATTGAAAGCCAGTACTTTTTGACGGCACAAGCACCAGTTACTGATAAAATTCTGCTGAACCGGTGGCCAGCACCCAATGAAGCGGTTAATGTGTTCATGCTTCTTCCAGTACATTTTCTTGCCTGAGTGAGAATGATTGATAGATAGAAGGAACACAGTTATCACCAGGAGTCTCAACCATCCAAGGTCCCGAATACCTGGACGTCGCCCGGATATATAGTATGGGTAAGGGTAATTTACTGACGTTTAGGTGTACGTGAACCGGGTTTAGTAGAAGACTCTTTTGGAGTTTTGAAGGTGTTAGAATATGGTGAATGCGGAGACCTTCTAGCCTCTCATATGGTGTGTGCTTGGTATAGTATGTAATTTCTCTTTGGTAGAACATATAAAACGATCCCCCGGCATAAGCAGTGAAGCTACTCCCTTGGCCTCGAATTTCTTAGTACGGTGGAAAGAGAACCTCTTTCATTCCAACTCAAGTAAACCTCACAAACATTTAGGACACTACGAAACCCATACATTCATACATAAAAAAGCAAAAATAAGCACCACTATTGCAGGGATCCTACAAACACATCTCTCTGACAAGTAATTCTCTCCTTGATCCAACCTTCAAAACATCTCAAGCTTCACCAAGGTGGTGCTCTGTTTGAACCCTCAACTTGATGCAGTAAGCCACTAACCTACCCAGACCCCCCAGCCTTTAGCCTCGTCACTGAAAGGAATCAACCGAGAAAATTTCATTCTGACTATGCGTTGAGTGTACGTAGTTTTGCTATGTCTCTAGCAGTTTCCAAAGTTGAAGGATGATGCTTTCCTAGAGTCGTCTCGCAACCATCGAGTGCCTGCTGGTACCACTCCAGGGCCTTGTTATGCTCTCCTTTGTGTTCAAAGACAACGGCTATGTCGCGAACAGTATCGAGAGTGGATCGATGGTGGCAACCGAGGGCGTTCACTTGGCCATCGAGTGCCCGATAATACCATTCCAGTGCTTTGTCGAACTTGTTTTGAGCATCGAAGGCGGAGGCCATGCTGCGAACAGTGTTGAGTGTGGAAAGATTGTCCTTGCCGAGGGTAATCTCCTTACAATCTAGCGCCCGCTGGTACCACCTTAGTGCCTTTTCGTATTCTCCTTGGTTTGCAAACACATTGGCCATATTGTTAATGGTCCGGAGGGCGGAAGGATGATCTTGTCCTAGGGTCTTCTCATAACCTTCAAGTGCCCGCTGTGAAAAGACTAGCGCCTTGTCGTATTCGCTTTGCTTTCGAAAGATGTTGGCCATATTGTGGACAGTGTCGAGGGTTGATGGGTGACCTTTCCCGAGCGTCTTCTCTTTACCATCAAGCGCCCGCTGATACCACTCGAGTGCCTTTTCGTACTCTCTTTGGTTTTGAAAGACGACAGCCATGTTGTTGACTGTACGGAGAGTGGAAGGATGGTCCTTACCCAAGGTTTTCTCTTTGCCGTGAAGTGCCCGCTGGTACCACTCTAGGGCCTTGTCGTAGTTTCCTTGGTTGCTAATGACCATGGCCATGCCATTGATGGTATCCAATGTGGCGGTGTCTCTCTCTCCAAGAGTTTGAATTCTACCATTGAATGCTACTTGATAGCAATCTAACGCTTTGGCGTATTCGCTTTGCATCCGTAAGGAGTTAGCCAAAGTGTGAATGGTTGAGAGTGTTGAAGGGTGTTTGGAGCCTAGATGGTGCTCTTGAACATCTAGTGTCCATTTCAGTAGTGCAATTCCTTGGACTTGAAACCCGTGATCACTGTACAGTCGTCCGAGATTGGCCGTTGCATCCCACAGCCTATCTTCGCAGGTAATTTCAATTGTGTCATGTGACGGCCTCGGTATTGCGAAGAACCTTCTTTGGGCTGACTCAATGTGTGACCATATTCGCCTTTCAAACGTCCATTTGTTGGGCGGTTTCTCATTTCTATCCGTATATATCTGGCCACAAAGAATAATCGCTTCATCTGTTTTGGTCTGTTTGGCACGAGCACCAAGTCGCTCACAAGCCCAGGCATGGACAACAGGATGTATCCAGAACGAATCTTCTGACGCCTTGCGTGTTACCAGTGATAGCGAAAAAAGTTGCACCAATGAATCTCCTAACCAGTCGCTTCCTAACAATAATTAGAACAATCATATACCATGTGCAAGGTTGTTCACCATCTTCCATCCAATCAAACAGTTTACCTCCTTTAATAAATATCTCATCCGGGATATCTTCATTTGCTAGAAATCCGCAAAGCAGTAATAGTTCCTGCGCAGAGGGTGATAGAGAGGCAAAAGAAATTTCCCATGTCGTAAAAATTGTTCGATTTTTTCTTTCTTCAGCTGACTGGACCCCTCGTGTTGCAACAGTCTTGAAGTTTTCTCTTAGCAGAGTCATATATTTCTGAAATGTTATCTGACTCTGAGCAATGTATGACCCCGCCTGAGCTAGGGCTAACGGCAGAAACCCGAGCTTTGATGTCACTTGTCTTGCAACATCATAATGTACTAACCAATGATTCCACCAGTCCAACAATTGACCAGTCCGGACCGGGTCCGTCCAAGTCCAGTCCAATCCAGTCCGAGAAATTTTTGGACCGGGCTCGGACCAATCCCCAATTTTTCGGGACCTGGACTGAACTGGCCTGGACTGCTTTGGACCAGTCCATTCGGGCCGAATCGGCCCGAATACGCTGGGAGTTACTGATATACTTGGGAGAGTGGTTACTGATGATCTGAGTCGCCAAGTAGACTCATACAAGATGAGTCACTCGCCACCGACATAGCCATTGACCATTTGTAATGCATCTTCGCAATGGTTTCTCCATAGAACCTTTGTTTTCCTTGTGTATATAGAGCATAGATCTCTCCTGCAGTGAGAGATAATAGACAGACAGATTAGATCTTCTCCTCCTACCCTCCATATCGTCTCAACTCATCGCTGTGGGACACTCAGATTCAAACTGCATATATAGCATAGTCTCCACCCAGAAACTGTAACGGGTGGGTTCATTGTGATTGCTCGCAGCGGGTGGTTTGTTTTTTGTTTGTTTTATTCATACTGTATGCACTCTAATTAGAGTATGACAGGACCCAATATCCCTCCGCCTCCGGGCGAGCCGGCTAGATGGCGGAGCTCACCCCCCCGCTACCCTTCATCCCCGCTGACAAATGAAAAAACTAAACGATAGACCAACCCAAGCCAGGACAGAAAGGAAAAGGAAAGAGAGAAAAATATATACGCCCACTGCCGCCGCTCCCCGCACCTGAGTCAGCCTCTGCGCCTGCTCCATACCGTCATTCATTTGGGCGGGAACTTCCCGACTTCAGTGGCCGCCAGGAAGTCCATCACCGCTTGGTCGCACTCTTCCACGGAAAACAGCTCAGAGATTTGCACGTGTCTGCATCTGCCCGCTTTCCAGCCGGTCGCTTTTCCCACCGCCTTCCATAGTGTCTGTTGCTGGTCTCTCCACCGGCTGCAGTGGCAGAAGAGGTGTTCCCGCGTCTGGGCCGCCCTGCCTCCGCCGCCGCACCACCAGCATTTGTCGTCCTCTCGGTGGCCGAACCGTTTTAGGTAGACTCCCGTGGGTGCATGCCCGCACTTTAGTCTGTAGAACCTGGTAGCCAGCGACTTCACGCTTGTCATCGGCACGGGTCTCTTGGTCCCCGTCTTGCCCTTGAGTCTGTAGCTGAAGTGCTTGCTGCACTTATCGGCCTCCCACTTTGCCTTGGCTGCTGACCTCCCCTCGGAGATTCGTCTAGCTCTATTCGAGGCCGAGGTGTATGGCCGCTCTATCGCCGTGTCTCCGCTGGCGTCTCGGGCCAGATTTGCCTGACAGTCCGCCTCTTCGTTTCCAGGGATGCCGGAGTGTCCCGGGACCCAGTGAATCTCGGTTGCGATGCCGTGGGCGAGGAGTGCCTGCGCTCTCCGATTGATCCGCCTCGCTAATCGCTGCCCCGAACGCAGCGGGTGGTTGTTGTGAAGTGACGTTGTGTCTGGGTTCGGGTTGCAGGGATTACTGTCTCACTTCTTTAGTTTTCGATCTACTTTGAAATTGATAAAGATTATCCCGTTTGGACTGGTCCAGACCAAGCCCGTCCAGTCCAAGACTGCCAGTCTGGGGCCCGGTCCAGTCTGACCTTCCGGTGAGACCGGACCGGACCAAGCCCTACCCCAGACCGGGTCCGTCCGGACTGGTGGAATCATTGGTACTAACTGAGTTAACTCATTTCTGAGGTGGGGTTTGCCGTCATACTTGCCTCCATCATTAATTTCTGGTTTATTTGCATTCTTCAGCAAAATTCTGATACCCGCATTCTCATCAATCTCATCGACGGGCACTGTTCTTCCTAGCTTATGCAGAGTGCTCCTTCGAGAAGTTATGATAACATGTCCAGTATCACAAGTCGGGAGAATGTTATATACATTCACAGCGTCGATATCGTCATAGTTATCAATTATAAGTAGCCATTGAGTATTGTCCTGCGTTGCCAACCATTCTTTAGCTGCCCTTGTCACCCGAGATTCCACTGACTCATCGGATGAAAGTTGTCCACTGGGATTAATCACGCCTTGCAATCCCAAGAACGAAGCGATGACATCGTAGGAGGAAACTCTTCTCTTATAGGTTGAAATAAGGTGCTCAACAATGCCTCGAGCACTTCGAGAAATCGATGTTTCGTTGGTAGCATCAACCCAAAATACCGTAGTATAAGACATTGAGTATCGAAAGGAATACTCCAGTGCAATAGAAGACTTTCCAATGCCACCCAATCCATGAAGAACGACAAGCTTTCGGGTCAACGGCGGTGCTTCATCTCCAGAATCGGGTACTGGTGATTCTGTGAGAGCAGAGTGTATGATGTCGATGATGTCATTCCTACCGCTAAATAGAGGATTGCGACTGAATGGAAGCTGAGGTGGTATTTCGAATGAAAAGGTGATAGGGTTAGTTTCTTCTGTAAGTTAATTTTTAGCTCTTGAACTTTGCGTGATGAGTCATTAGTCAGACTTCTTGGGTTAATTGGAAGTATCTTGTATAAGCTCTCGTTATATTCTGTCAAGCGTACGATCAGATCTTCGAACTTCGACTTATCCACCACCGACCACTGAAGTTTCCTTTTCGTAGGTAGAGTCTTTTGCAGGGTATCTGCGCTCTGTTTTAATCGACTCACTTCATCCCCTAGATCTGGCACTATCAGGTCTAGTTTCAAGAGCTTTGGGCTCGTAAGAAGTTCGAAACTGCTTTGGTCAAGGCCAGATGATGTAGAAATGTTACTTTGCGTGGATAAGGATAGGGTTTCCAGTGAGGTAGAAACGAGGTGGCGAAAAGCGTCGCGTTTTCGTTCGTTGCGATGATAATTAATACCATACTTTGAGCTGTATTCCAGCATCTCCGCGAAGACCCCGGATATGCGTGCAAGCGTAGTAACAGCGAACCGATAGTCGGGGCTTTGAGGGTCAATGCGACTCTCTCCCGATATCCAGGCATCGGCCCACTTCTCAAGGTAGCGTCTCTCAGTGTCGATTTTCCAACAAAGGTCTTCATAGTCCCGTCCGAATGACTTTGCAGCCGACAGTAAGCTGTATCCCTCTAGGCACGCCGAAAAAAGTTGCCCCGCGAGCCCGGCGACGGCTAAACCAATACCTGGCACGGATTAGCATTGCGAAGCTTTGAGTTGAGTTTGGATGGAGTTGTACCTGCATCCATAGTTAGAGATTTGGTTGTTGGTAGTTGGCTGATGTTCTTGATGGAGGGTTGAAAGATAAGGTATTCTACTCCCAAATGCGGGTAGTCTCGGAACCCTGCTGCCTGGTACCACACTCCGGGACTAAATGCGGGGTAACGGAGGAGATGCGTGATACGGTTAGCGCCAATTAATGACGACTGCGGCTGGGTGGGTTGGGAACGTCGTAAAAACATGGTTTCTCTTTATCAAAGAACAAGTACCGATACAAGCCATTCGGAAACCATTATTAGCACATGTAGGGTTCTCAACTCAGTTGGTACTCTAAATCATACTTTTCGTGTATTGCAGTGCTAACCGAATGGTCGATAGTGTTCAGTCCGACGCTCGCTCAACGAACTAGCGCCAGTTTGTGAAGTTAAAGATAATTTCGCCAATCGATCAAATGTCGCAAATTTGCCCGCTGGTTCCAAGATAGAGGAATGACTCACGAATTCGCCATCGCCCATGTCAGCCTAATAGGCCGCCAAGGAGTATTGCAGCGTAGGGTTCACATGCATACAGCCCAGGCGCCCTATTAGAGGCGTGGGCCGCCCAGCGCCCACACCTAACAAGCTGCTAGCGTGGCGCATTGCAAATCCCGGAATTTGTTTCAAAATTGCAAATTGCTCAACAACCACACGATGGAGAGAATATCAGAGACAGCAGCATAATAGACAACTGCAAGGCCTGCACGTCAATGTAAAAATCAAGTCAAATGGTCCAATTTTGAGCAAGACGTAAGTGTGAGTGAGAGTCCATGATGCAGGCGGATTTTTACCTACCTTCTAACCCTCCCTGTTTCATCACCAATTGTAAATGGAATTCATTGGCAATACTATCAGAGCATATATTGTATGCTAGCTGTCCATTTATATCAGGCTTGGCAGATTTAGGCTGGTGGCAGTTAAGATAGGTACTATTTCTGAGTTGCTGAAGTGGGAGACCCTCTATAGTATCATAACTCAGGTAATTTTTGCCCAAGTGACATTTCATTAACCCTAGAAACTGCCAAGCGGCATTCAAATAGTCTTGTAGCATGCTAAAGAGACTCTGGCAGCAAGGGCAATGAATTCCAACCAGAAGTGGTGGAGAAATCATATGGGGTAGATAGCTCTCCTTCTCCTTTTCCTCCCTTAGCAGTCAACCTAGAAGTCCACCAATCCTAGGTCAAAATCAAAGCTGGCACAGAGTAGCTATACTATATACAGATGGATTCTGCATTATCATTGGCCTGGTACTGATACTGGTTGTAAACTGGTTGGTCTCTATATTTGAGTCATAAGCTGTCACTCATCACAGATGTACCTTACAGTCAGGGAGAAATGATTTACCTGATGGTATATGACATGTATCGAAGTGTCAGGTACACCGGGAAAAATGACCATGCGTGACGCGCAACTCATAGAGAAGCTGTTTCTGGGACGGTAATCCATAACATATTTGACACGTGGCACTATGAGGCCCCATGGACCTGCGCAGTGACTAGATTACTATGATACGCATGCGATTGTGTGCGCTTGATACTATACATCACGCTGCATACAACAAACTTGAAACCAAGCTGCCAAATGCACTTCATTGTATGCTCCCAAGTACGCTCTGATGTACACTACTGATCACACTGGATCGCACACTCCCAGCCTGCTTGACTGTACGCTCCCAAGTATGCTCTCAAGACACTCCCAAGTACACCTCCGAGTACGCTCCCAAGTACACCTCCGAGTCGCTCTCAAGTACACTCCCAAGTACACTCCCGAGTTTGCTCTCAAGTACGTTCCCAATTGCACTCGATGGCACACTCCCAGCCTACTTGACTGTACGCTCCCAAGTAAGTTCTCAAGACACTTCCAAGTACACCTCCGAGTACGCTCCCAATTACACTCCCAAGTACGCTCTCAAGTACACTCCCAATTGTACTCGATGGCACACTCCCAGCCTATTTGGCTCTACGCTCCCAAATACACTCTCAAGAGGCAAGACACTCCCAATCTCACTTGACTATATGCTTCCATGTATGCTCCTGCGTGCTCGATCCAGAGACTTGCTGAGTTGCAGGCGCCTGGCACCGGGAGGCGTGAGGCAGGTGGCGTATGGCGGGCAGTGTTTGGCGTGTGGCGTGTGGCGTGTGTTAGCGTATGGTGGCCGAAATCATGATGTCGGTCGATATCATAGTCTGAATCTTATCTTTAGGGCGGCCACCGCGACAAGATCTCACGATGCCTCACGGTCATGGTGATGACAATTGCACCCTTAGATACTGTAGGAAAGGCAGATAATTGGATCTTGGGAAGGGTAGATCTCCGACTTAGTTTTTTTAACGGAATCTGCAGCTAGCTTCCTATCGATTTTGGGCGTATGTGTGCGCATTTGGTCCGGCTGATGGTGATGATGGCGATGGTGATGGTGATGGTGATGGTGATGGTGATGGTACCGAAAGCACTTAGTCAAGTAGGTTGGCTACGTCAACGTCAACGTCAAAGCTTCCACAGACTTAAAGCCTTCTATTGGCCAAAGCCTCCAGAAACTCAGAGTTTTCAATCGGCCCAAAGATTCCTGTGGGAACGCTACTCCTGCCGAAGCGCAGCTCTCTCAAGCGCGGCTCCGAATCACGCTCTCAAGCAGGCTCCCAATCAGGCTCCCAATCAGGCTCTCAAGCAGGCTCTCAAGCGGCCACTCAAGAATGCTGTTAATGAGTGTGTTAGCACCAGCGAAGCCTGTGGGTAGTCAAGACTGGCTGAGGTTTATTGACTGCCAGCCATATATAGTCCCATAGTCCCACGCGCAGATGTCTATGGACTGGCTATGGATGACTATAGACTGCGCGTCGCGCAGGGGTCTACGGGAAGCTTGCTATGAGCTGCGCATGTGCGCATGTGGGTGTAGCGCAGTCTATAGTCGATTTGCACTTTTGCCGATGTAGAAATAATTTACCTGATGGTATATGACATGTATCTAAGCGTCAGGTAGAAATAATTTACCTGATGCAAAACACCAGCAGTGCTAAGTAGTACTTAGCAGCATCAATAGTACTAAGCTCACATGCCAGCCCTTCCGGGTACGGGAATGAATACCCACCACAGGTAGAGGCTGGACGACTTAGTCGTCGGTGTTACTCTGAGGTTTGAAGAGGCAACGAGCTCCCGAACTCATCACCGAAAATCAAAGAAATAGTCCACATGGATCGGGCTGGGGCTGGTATACGAGCTTACAACAGTACTAAGTATAGTATAAGTGACTATAGTGGTCATTAACCCCTCCTTGAATATTAGAGGAAACTACAAGAGGAGACAAGTAAGTGAAAGAGTATCTTGTTGACTAGATTTCATATATAAACAATATCCTGGTCAAAGTAAAACTCATAGAGTTAATGTAGCTCAAAGTTGGATAGATATGGGAACAGAGAGCTGAGGGTGGGAGCGTGGCTACGAGGTGCCCCGCTAGCGGCTTGTTAGGTGTGGCCGCTGGACGCGTCCATGCCCCTAATAAGGCGCCTGGGCCGTATGCATGAGGTTGTAGGGTTTGAGGCAGCATGAAGGAGGCGTGGCCCGAACTCATTAAATGCGCAGACCGCTGAGGAACGTTGACAACTCATCTATTTCTACATAGCTGATGCAGATACAAGATCATGAATCCAATTTACAGTGGGAAAGATGACTGACAAAGTATACGGACATGCTATCAACACCATTCGAATTCTTCATTTAAGAAGCATACTCAAATGCTATTAGTATAATTTAAATTATGACATAGGGAAATGTTGTAATTTTTCAACGGAAATTCAAATCCAAAACTACTATATATGGCAAGTAATTAGCCAAATCCAGGTTGTATAATACACACTAGCCAAGTATGAGTATAATATAAGTATACCTCTTAAGTGAACAAATACGGCACTCCTCACCGGTGTCAGATAATAGTGCTGTCCTATACGTGGCATACCATACTAGGTTGGTATCTCAAAAGTTCGTTCCGTCTGGCCAACGCTTTGCTAGGGTCTAGGCTATGATTTTCGGGTAGGGAATGCTAGACCGTTTGAGACCAGTGCAAAATGTTCTAAGACTGTATACATACAGAGCGCTATATTGTCTATAACATCATAACATACAGAAGTGAACGTTGGGAAGCGATGGAAATCGTGTTATTTTATACTATATTTCGTATTCAGGCCTACCGCCGCTAGTTTTAATGCTAACGCTAACATGTTTAAGGTTGGACGGCTAGCTTCATTGCCTATTACCGGTATCACGGCATTCTCCGCAGCTGCTCATAGCCGGAATCACCGCCAGATGACAACTTCCGGTAGTCGCCAGTCACTTCTACCTGTACGAGGCCCTAGGGAACCACAACCTGACCCGAACGTGCTACTCCAGAGAAACCATATCTGAGACGGGACAGTCATGCTGGGCCCCAGATGACTATAGTCATTTTGGACGTTGGGACTCTTCCGGGCCTTGCCATACTACAACATACACATTCGCCTATATACAACTAATCTAATTCCACATGTTAGTCCACTGCAACATTAGACCATAATGTTAATAAAAGAGCCATTGGAACGCGGTAAGAGCTCAAAAACAGTGGTGCAGAAGGCGAAACACAAAAAGTTGACGATTACCAATGTTCCAGGGTTTGTTTGGTGTGTTCCATCAATTGGTTATTGGCGTTCCTTCTTTATTTTAAGGACGCCTTTGACTGGACACCTTTGGCGATGGAAAAGAGAGTTTGTTTGTATTAGACCATAGTTCTCCCAGTGTTAATTGAGAGAGCTCTAACGGAGTAGTAAATCTGCTTTTCATGCCATTTTCCGATACAAATGAAGACTGGAAAGGTACCAATTGAATGGTAAAAATGGCACCAGGAGGTACTCGAACTCATTTTCGTGCCTTTTTGAAAGTCCTTGTGCCTTTTATTGCGTGCCATTTCGGCTTCTGACTTCTTGACAATGCTGGACTCCCACCAAGGGTACGTTAAATCCACAACAGTGCTTTTCAAATGGTGCATTTCTAAAACCCAGAATCCACCGGCAGTGCCTTTATTTGTACCTCCTTCTGTGTGTACCTTTCTTCCACTAAGCGGTAGCCACACATGATAGATTTCGTTGTTCTCAATCGGCTGCGCACCTTCCTCCCATTTACAACATCCATTACCACCTCCACTGCCCGCACTATCTGTATACCACTCACCACCTCCCTATCTCCAGACTGCTACCACTACTGCTCTCACGCCACCCTAGATTGCACCAACACTGGTGACATCAACGACAGAATCGGGCGCAGCGGGCAAAAGCTACAACGCGTGAATTGGCAATGACAAGTGTGTTAAGAAGCTGGGTAGGTTGAGGAGGGCAGAGGAGTCAGTGCTCACACTAGCGGTTAGTGTCTTTAGTCACCACCTTTGGAAGGACGAGAGTCTTCACTGATTTGAAGTGCATGAAGGTAAAAGGCACAAAAACGTGCAGAGGATAGGAGCGGATATGAGGCATAGAAGAGAAAGGCACAGAGAAGAAAAGGCACAGAGGAGAAAAGGCACAGAGGAGAAAGGACACAGGGCAGAAAAGGGACCGGGAGAAAGGCCCGGAGAAAAGACCCAAAGGAAAAGCATGGGGAGAAAAGACACAGGATGACAAGGCATTGAAAAATGGCACGGAGAAAAGGCACAAGTGAAATGGCATGGAGAAAAATGGCACTCTTTGAAAGCATTACCTAGACCCATGCCAGTGCTATTCATACGGTGCCTTTTACAGCTCTACAAAGAACCCCTAACCCAATTCTTAGACTTAAATGCCTTTAATTGTAAGTGTAAGAAATGGCACTGTTCTGTGCCTTTTCCGGTGCCTTTGAAGAAGCACATTTCCGACTCCCTTAGAGGCTACGAATTTGTACTGCGAAAGAATTGGCTCGATATAGATACCGCAAGAACCGCGGTGCGGAGAGTTTTCAAATCTCTCTACTATTAACCTAGTGTTGTGTGGCACAGAGTATACACGACTAATATTATTTCTGCGGGCATGCTGGGGGTCATCACTCGGTCTCATTCTATCACTCGTAACATGGTTGCATCTCTTCCATCATGATGCCATCACTCGACACACCGCGGCACTAGCAGCCCTACAGTCAACAGGTTCGCAGGACAACAAATCATAGCCCGGCGGTGGGAGAGGTCTTTGCCGCACTTAGGGGGCATGGTTCCAGGTGCTAGCAGAGCCTCCCTGGCCATCATATGGGCACATCCCACTGTTTTGCAGATTTGCCTCCTTATCGTTTCACAGCACTAGAACTGGATGACTACCGCTCTTAGATAATTGTTCATATAGTAGATTCGCTATCACCGTCTCCTACGAGGTGGTTGGGTGTCCCGATAGTCCGTCACGTTTGGGTAAGGTCATGTTTGGGATGGTGCAATAATATTCGGGTAGCAAATTGAGAACTGCGGAGGATCTGACTTCCGAATATTGTAATTGGCCCGGTTGTGAATCGAGTGATTTCGGGATGATCGAGTCATGGCTTATGATTAGGTACTAAGTTTATGGTTAGAATATGACCTCCTTGTACAGTATCAACAACTTTACGGGTGGAAATAGGCCACTGTGACTACTAAAATATGGCCATATACTACCGGGGTCTAACATGAAGCCGCACTGATGTTATCCCTTACAAAAATGTAGTGGCAGGCAGGTTCCAATAGACGACGACGGTCTTCGTGGAAGGTGACAAGGACTGGACACCGCAGTCTATCTGTGAATTGGACAGTAATGTCGGGCCTTATATGGACTGAAAGACGGACGAACCGTTCCCACCCTTACCCCACATATACCTCTTCCATACTTTGAGGCCTTGCGCGCCGATGCGATCTACATCCCCAGCACATTTGAAAAGCAGGCATTTACCGTAGACAAGAGGGAGATACAGAAACACAAGGGAAGGTTGAATGCTAGGGGAAAATTAGTTACCAACGCAACTTGTAAACGCGAGATATAGAAGGAAAGAAAGAAAGGTTGAATGCGAGAGAAAGTTTGTAAGAAGCCCCACTGCGCCCGGAAATTTCACTGCACCCACCGCGTATGTCCATGCCGCCAATCACTGCCGCCTTACGGGGGAGAACGCTGAATGAAGGAGTCGAATGGAGGAGAGCGTTTAACGATACATGCCAATTGTTGCGGTTGCGAGCCGCGAAAGCTTCACGCTAAATCGACAACATACGTTGCGTCATACTCTTTAATATCATCGCACCTGGCTCACCTCCCTTCTACCTAATCAATCGAAATACCGTAGTAATCATACGCCGTACAGAGGAGTGCGTCATTCGGAAGATCATAGCTTTGAATGGAGGGAAGTTTTCATCAAATGGAGAAGAGAGTCGAATGAAGAAGATCGAGCGAAAGGAGAAGAGCGTCAAATGGGATTTCAGGCTGGAGAGCAGAAGATTACTTGGAGCTAGAGGTTGTACCGTACGGGCATCCCGTCATTCGAGAGCCGACTGGAGATGGTTGTGGTATGGTCTCTAGAAGAGATTTGAAGGGGACACTGAGCGACACTCGTGAATGAAAACACACCGGAACCCTGCGGTACAATAGCTGAATTGGGACGACGATATCGGCGAGTCTAAGACGCTTCGAAGTTGCGGATTCGGGCCTTGAAATAATTACTGTATCTGTCACCGAGGATAGAACACCGTTGGTAGCTGACACGAGTATTTATTGATAAGGAGGTGTCCACATCCGATCTTTAAGTTTTCGGATACCCCTGTGATTAATTGAGTAACTCTGATTCGATTAGATATTAGGGGTCGTCATCGAACTGTGATGTGTTGTCATCCACATTTAATGCATCACCAAGGGCGTTTACAACGGGTTTGTCTGGAGACTTAAAAACTGAATTAGTAAATTATGCCGGCTGTGTACGTGTAGTGCACACATCAGCCGCCTATCTGAACCGGAGACGGGAGGCACCGGATCTCCGATTCAGGCCTTTAATGTCATGCGAATTTTAAGCTAACCGGAAATGGTGGATCTAACATGTCAGACAAAGTGAGGTGAACAGTGTGACATGTGAAGTCCATGGCTAGTTGCCGTTCAAAGAGCACGTGCTTGCCATTCTTGTAGGCGAAGTCCAACGCTCGCTACCGTAAGTTTCCACTCAAAGAACTAGACAGCGAGCACTAACGTTGTATGACCATCCCAACGGAGTTCTTAGAGCCGGCACGGCGGGCAATAGCCGATCGCGTGCGACTGAGCCTCAACTTAAAATACTACGGAGGAAACGAGCAAAAAGAGATAGGAAAGTTGAGGGGCGCAAGAGTTCCTGAAATTCCGCGCTTAATTTTCAAACTATTTCATAATTTTAAACACCTTACGACTGTGAAGCTCGCCACGAGTGACCGCGTTCCTCGCCCACGGCATCAAAACGGAGATCCACTGGGTTCCGGGACACTCCGGTATCCCCGGGAACGAAGAAGCGGACCGCCAGGCGAACGTAGCCCGCGAGGCAAGGGGGGACACGGAGATAGAGCGGCCATACACCTCGGCCTCGAATATGGCCAGACGGATCTCCGAGGGAAGGTCATCAGCCAAAGCGGAGTGGGAAGCCGACAAGTGCA
>Ga0307514_10000866_pt1 | contig 48042 bp, 43 predicted proteins | sample 16_EM_MG_FD_203088 | JGI IMG/M metagenome (GOLD analysis project Ga0307514, IMG submission 203088) | Populus trichocarpa ectomycorrhiza microbial communities from riparian zone in the Pacific Northwest, United States - 16_EM | ecosystem: Host-associated > Plants > Roots > Unclassified | place...
GTGTCGGCCTGGGGCAGTTCCCGGACCCGTACGGAGATCAGCAGCGGCACCGACACGGCGATCAGCAGTCCGGCGAGCCCGAACGCGGCCGCCGCGCCCCCGATCGCCACGCCGAGCCCGCCGAGCGGGGCGCCGACGACCATGGCGAACCGGTACGCCAGGCCCCGCATCCCCTGCACCCGGGCGAGCTGTCCCCTGCCGGTGATGCGCGCGGGCAGCGCGCCCACAGCGGGTACGAAGACGGCGTCCACGGTGCCGAAAACCAGGGCGAGCACGGCCAGCGGCCACAGCCCCGGGCTGGTGAGGAACAGCAGCGCCGCCACCGCGAGGACGGCCGCGCAGCGCGCGGCGTCGCTGCTGATGACGACCCGGCGCGGCCCGAAGCGGTCGGCGATCACGCCCCCGCCCAGCATCAGCACGGCGCGCGGCAGCGCGCTGACCGACATCACCAGTCCGGCCTGGGAAGGCGTGCCCGCTTGTACGGCGGCCCAGGACAGGGCGATGTAGTAGACACCGTCGCCGGCCATCGACGAGGCGTACGCGCCCAACCAGCGCAGGACGTTGGGGTCGCGATGGGCGGGTCTGTCGGTGACCGACCCCGGGCGGACTGCGGTGGCGGACATACGGGGCGGGTCCTCTCAGACGCGGAACGGGAAGCCGTACGTGTACACCGCGACGTTCTCGCGGCCCTCGGTGTCGTCGGCCGTCCGGCCGCGTTCCTCATACCTGCGGACTACGGCGTACATCTCCCTCGACAACTCGGCCAGTTCCTCCGGCGTCAGCCGGAGCAGCCACTCGGAGGAGTCGGAGGCCGTCGTCCACGCGTCGCTCCAGTGGGCGCGCTCGTCGAGGTAGCGCCGGTACATGTCGACACGCTGCTCGAAGAAGAGCCTGCTGGCCGCCGTGTGGGCGGCGGCCTTCTCGGGGGCGTCGCGGAAGTCCTCGTCGCGGATGCTCACCCCGTCCGAGGCCGGCTCCCACCACCGCTCGCGGCCGTCGGCGCTCTGCGCCTCGGCCTCGTCGATGAGGCCGTGCTCGGCCAGTTTCCGCAGGTGGTAGCTGACCAGTGAGACGGCCTCGTCCACCTGGTCGGCGAGCTGCGAGGCGGTCGCCGAGCGCGCGATGATCAGCCGCCGGTAGAGCTGCGCCCGCAACGGGTGCGCGAGTGCCTTCAGCGTTCCCACGTCGGTGATCCGGCGGTCTCTCTCCTTGCCTGTCATGCGCACCACCGTAGACAGGAAAGAAAAGTTGCACAATCTTTTTTGCGCAACTTATCTTTCGCGTCTCCCCAAGCAGAAGCCCCGGCCGCCCTCCGGCGACCGGGGCTCGCATCGAAGCCGACGACGTCGACCGACGGCGTTCGTCGGCGACCTCACCTCACCGGATGGCCCGACTCCCGTAGCGCGTCCTTGACCTGCCCGATCCGCAGGTCACCGAAGTGGAACACGGACGCCGCGAGCACCGCGTCCGCACCCGCCGCGACGGCCGGCGGGAAGTCCGCCAGCTTGCCCGCGCCGCCGGAGGCGATCACCGGGACCGTCACATGCGTGCGGACGGCGGCGATCATCTCCAGGTCGTAGCCGTCCTTCGTGCCGTCCGCGTCCATCGAGTTGAGCAGGATCTCCCCCGCGCCCAGCTCGGCGGCCCGGTGGGCCCACTCGACGGCGTCGATGCCGGTGCCCTTGCGGCCGCCGTGAGTGGTGACCTCGAAGGAGCCCGACTCGGTACGGCGCGCGTCCACCGACAGCACCAGCACCTGCCGGCCGAAGCGCTCGGCGATCTCGCGGATGAGGTCGGGACGGGCGATCGCGGCGGTGTTGACGCCCACCTTGTCGGCGCCCGCCCGCAGCAGCTTGTCCACGTCCTCGGCGGTCCGGACACCGCCGCCGACCGTCAGCGGGATGAACACCTGCTCCGCGGTGCGGCGCACCACGTCGTACGTCGTCTCGCGGTTGCCCGAGGAGGCGGTGATGTCCAGGAACGTCAGCTCGTCGGCGCCCTCGGTGTCGTACACCTTGGCCATTTCGACGGGGTCGCCCGCGTCGCGCAGGTTCTGGAAGTTCACGCCCTTGACGACCCGACCGTTGTCCACGTCCAGGCAGGGGATCACTCGTACGGCGAGGGTCATGCCGCGCCCTCCCTTCGGAACGCCTCCACCTCGACCTCGACGACCAGACTGGGGTCCACGAAGCCGGAGACGATGATCATGGACGCGGCGGGCCGGACGGCGTCGAACAGCTCCTTGTGAGCGCGTCCGACGTCCTCCACGTCCCGGGCGTGGGTGAGGTACAGGCGCGTCCGCACGACGTCCTCGCGGCCGAGCCCCAACTGCCCGAGCGCCGCGAACGCGACCTTGAAGGCGTTGACCGTCTGCTCGTACGGCCCGCCGCCGGCGATCTCGCCGTCCACTATCGAGGTGCAGCCGGAGACCAGTACCAGGCCATTGGGCAGTTCCACCGCGCGGGAGTACCCGAAGGTCTCCTCCCAGGGCGCGCCGGTCGTGACGCGTCGCAGTTCGCTCACTGGGCTACCGCCTCCAAGGCCTCTTCGAGGGTGAACGCCTTCGCGTACAGGGCCTTCCCGACGATGGCGCCCTCGACACCGAGGGGCACCAACTCGGCGATGGCCCGCAGGTCGTCAAGCGACGACACACCACCGGAGGCCACGACCGGCCGGTCCGTCGCCGCGCACACGTTCTTCAGCAGCTCCAGGTTCGGGCCCTGCAGCGTGCCGTCCTTCGCGATGTCGGTCACCACGTATCGCGCGCAGCCCTCCTTGTCGAGGCGCTCCAGCGTCTCGTAGAGGTCGCCGCCGTCGCGGGTCCAGCCGCGCCCGCGCAGGATCGTCCCCCGTACGTCGAGACCGACCGCGATCTGGTCGCCGTGCCCGGCGATGACCTTGGCGACCCACTGGGGCGTCTCCAGGGCGGCCGTGCCGAGATTCACCCGGGCGCAGCCGGTGGCCAGGGCGGCGGCCAGCGTGGCGTCGTCGCGGATACCGCCGGACAGCTCCACCTTGACGCCCAGGTCCTTCACGCGCTCGGCGACCTCGCCGATCAGGGCACGGTTGTCGCCGGTGCCGAACGCGGCGTCCAGGTCGACCAGGTGCAGCCACTCGGCGCCCGAGCGCTGCCAGGCCAGGGCCGCCTCCAGCGGGGAGCCGTACGAGGTCTCCGAGCCGGACTCGCCGTGCACGAGCCGGACCGCCTGGCCGTCACGGACGTCCACGGCGGGGAGGAGTTCGAGCCGTCCTGAGGGGTTCGAAGACATCAGAGGGTTCCGATCCAGTTGTTCAGCAGCTGCGCTCCGGCGTCGCCGGACTTCTCGGGGTGGAACTGGGTGGCCCACAGGGTGCCGTTCTCCACGGCGGCCACGAAGGGCTTGCCGTGCGTCGACCAGGTGACCAGCGGGGCGCGTATGGCCGGGTTCGTGATCTGAAGGCTCCAGTCGTGCACGGCGTAGGAGTGCACGAAATAGAAGCGCGCGTCCGCGTCCAGGCCCGCGAACAGATCGGAGCCGGCCGGCACGTCCACGGTGTTCCAGCCCATGTGGGGCACGATGTCGGCCTCCAGCGGCGAGACCGAGCCGGGCCACTCGTCCATGCCCTCGGTCTCCACGCCGTGCTCGATGCCGCGCGCGAACAGGATCTGCATGCCGACGCAGATGCCCATGACCGGACGGCCACCGGACAGCCGGCGGTCGATGATCCAGTCCCCGCGAGCCTCTTTCAGGCCCTTCATACACGCGGCGAAGGCACCGACACCCGGCACCAGCAGGCCGTCCGCGTTCATGGCCCTGTCGTAGTCACGCGTGATCTCGACCTCGGCTCCCGCGCGCGCGAGGGCCCGCTCGGCGGAACGGACGTTGCCGAAGCCGTAGTCGAAGACGACGACCTTCCTGGGTGAACTCAATTCCACACCTCCAGCCTCATCACACCGGCGACGAGACACATCGCGGCACCGATGGAGAGCAGCACGATGAGGTTCCTCGGCATCTTCTGCTTGACGAAGGAGTAGATGCCGCCGAGGAGGAAGAGCCCGAAGACGATCAGGATGGTGGACAGCCCGTTCACAGTGCCCCTCCGTTCGCTTCTCCGCCCGCGCGGCGCAGAGGTGCGGCCATCGTCGTCGTCCGCGGCCCGGTGGCCGCGCGTGCGTCGCTCACAGCGCGCCCTTCGTGGAAGGAAGGATGCCCGCCGCGCGCGGGTCGCGCTCGGACGCGTACCTCAGGGCCCGGGCGAGTGCCTTGAACTGGCACTCCACGATGTGGTGCGCGTTGCGCCCGTAAGGCACGTGCACGTGCAGCGCGATCTGGGCCTGGGCGACGAACGACTCCAGGATGTGCCGGGTCATCGTGGTGTCGTACTCGCCGATCATCGGCGCCATCTTCTCGGGCTCGGTGTGCACGAGGTAGGGGCGGCCGGACAGGTCGACGGTGACCTGGGCGAGGGACTCGTCCAGCGGGACCGTGCAGTTGCCGAAGCGGTAGATGCCCACCTTGTCGCCGAGCGCCTGCTTGAAGGCGGCGCCCAGGGCGAGGGCGGTGTCCTCGATGGTGTGGTGCGAGTCGATGTGCAGGTCGCCCTCGGTCTTCACGGTCAGGTCGAACAGACCGTGCCGGCCGAGCTGGTCGAGCATGTGGTCGTAGAAGCCCACGCCCGTCGACACCTCGACCTTGCCGGAACCGTCGAGATCGATCTCGACGAGGACGGAGGTCTCCTTGGTCACTCGTTCAACGCGGCCTACGCGGCTCATGCGCTCTGCTCCTTCGGGGTTGTGGCGGTGTCCCCCACACAGCTCACCAGTTCACGGACCGCGTCGAGGAACGCGTCGTTCTCTTCGGGGGTTCCGGCGGTCACCCGCAGCCAGCCGGGCACACCGTTGTCCCGGACCAGGACACCCCGGTCGAGGATCTTCCGCCACATCACATGCGCGTCGTCGAACCGTCCGAACTGGACGAAGTTGGCGTCCGACGCGGTGACCTCGTAGCCGATCGCCAGCAGTTCGGCGACCAGCCGGTCCCGCTCGGACTTCAGCTGCTCGACGTACCCGAGCAGGGTGTTGGTGTGCTCCAGGGCGGCCAGGGCGGTCGCCTGGGTGATCGCCGACAGGTGGTAGGGCAGCCGTACGAGCTGGACGGCGTCCACGACCGCCGGGTGCGCGGCGAGATAGCCGAGGCGCAGGCCGGCCGCTCCGAACGCCTTGGACATCGTCCGCGAGACGACCAGGTTCGGCCGGCCCTCGATGAGCGGCAGCAGCGAGTCGCCGTGGCTGAACTCGATGTACGCCTCGTCGACCACGACCATCGAGGGCTTCGCGGCCTGCGCGGCCTCGTACAGCGCGAGGACCGTCGCCGGCGGGACCGCGGTGCCGGTGGGGTTGTTGGGGGTGGTGACGAAGACGACGTCGGGCCGGTTCTCGGCGATGGACTTCTCGGCGGCGGCGAGGTCGATCGTGAAGTCGTCGTTGCGGGGGCCGGAGATCCAGCCGGTTCCCGTGCCGCGCGCGATCAGGCCGTGCATCGAGTACGACGGCTCGAAGCCGATCGCCGTACGGCCCGGTCCGCCGAAGGTCTGCAGCAGCTGCTGGATGACCTCGTTGGAGCCGTTGGCCGCCCAGACGTTCGCCAGGCCGACCTGGTGGCCGGACGTGTCCGTCAGGTACTCGGCGAGCCGCGTGCGCAGCTCCACCGCGTCGCGGTCCGGGTAGCGGTTGAGGTTCCTCGCCGCCACGCGCACCCGCTCGGTGATCCGCTCGACCAGCGGCTCGGGCAGCGGGTAGGGGTTCTCGTTGGTGTTCAGCCGTACCGGGACGTCCAACTGGGGCGCCCCATAAGGGGACTTGCCGCGCAGCTCGTCCCGCACGGGGAGATCGTCGATTTCGAAGCTCACTTGCTCGTTGGTACCTTCCACCCGAACCTCGCCTTGATCGCCGCGCCGTGTGCGGGCAGATCCTCCGCCTCCGCCAGCGTGACCACATGATGCGCCACGTCGGCCAGCGCGTCCTTCGTGTAGTCGACGATGTGGATGCCGCGCAGGAAGGACTGGACGGACAGGCCCGAGGAGTGGCAGGCGCAGCCGCCGGTGGGCAGGACGTGGTTGGATCCGGCGGCGTAGTCGCCGAGTGAGACCGGCGCCCAGGGCCCGACGAAGATCGCGCCGGCGTTGCGCACCCGGTCGGCCACCCGGGCCGCGTCCGCCGTCTGGATCTCCAGGTGCTCGGCGCCGTACGCGTCGACCACCCTGAGGCCCTCGTCGACCCCGTCGACCAGCACGATCGCGGACTGCCGGCCGTGCAGTGCGGGGGCGATCCGGTCCTCGACGTGCTTGCTCGCGGCGATCTGCGGCTCCAGCTCCTTCTCGACCGCGTCCGCGAGCGCGACGGAGTCGGTCACGAGCACGGCGGCGGCCAGCGGGTCGTGCTCGGCCTGGCTGATGAGGTCGGCGGCGACGTGCGCGGGGTCGGCCGTGTCGTCGGCGAGGACCGCGATCTCGGTCGGTCCGGCCTCGGCGTCGATGCCGATCTTGCCGGTGAAGTAGCGCTTGGCGGCGGCGACCCAGATGTTGCCGGGGCCGGTGACCATGTTGGCGGGCCGGCAGGACTCGGTGCCGTACGCGAACATCGCGACGGCGGTCGCGCCACCGGCGGCGTACACCTCGTCGACGCCGAGCAGGGCGCAGGCGGCGAGGATCGTCGGGTGCGGCAGCCCGTCGAACTCGGCCTGCGCCGGGGAGGCGAGCGCGATGGACTCGACGCCGGCCTCCTGCGCGGGCACCACGTTCATGATCACGGAGGACGGGTAGACCGACCGGCCGCCGGGCGCGTACAGCCCGACCCGTTCGACCGGGACCCATTTCTCGGTCACCGATCCGCCGGGCACGACCTGCGTCGTGTGGGTGTCGCGCCGCTGCTCACGGTGGACCAGTCGGGCGCGGCGGATGGACTCCTCCAGGGCCGCGCGCACGGCCGGGTCCAGCTCCGCCAGAGCCCGGGTGAGTGCCTCGGCCGGGACCCTGACCGACGTCAGGCGCACCCCGTCGAACTTCTCCGTGAAGTCGATCAGTGCCGCGTCGCCCCGATGATGCACGGCCTCGCAGATCGGACGCACCTTCTCCAGGGCGGCCTGGACGTCGAACTCGGCTCGGGGCAGCAGGTCGCGCAGAGCGGGGCCCTCCGGAAGGGCGTCGCCGCGCAGATCGATTCGGGCCATAGGGAAATGTTGCAGCACGCGGTCAATTCTCTCAGACCGGGTTCGGGCACTGTTCGCGCGTATCAATGGCTGATACAGATCCCGGAGGAAACCCGGAAGATCACCTTCACGTTGAGCGTTCGGGTCGTCACCCAGCGGGCATGACAGCTGTACGGGACAAGGAAACGCCACTGAGGAGGAAGAGCACTGGTGACCGAGGGGGCCGGCGTCAGGGACGGGGAACCGCCGGACGATCTGACCGCCGTCGAGGCCGGGATGTGGCAGGCCTTCCGCAACGGCAGCGCGTACGACCTGAGCAGCGGCGACACCGTCGTCGACGATCCGCACGGAGGCCATCCCTGGGGCCCCGACCGGACCGTGCGGGCACGGATCGTGTGCTGGCTGCTGCTGGACGGCCCGCCGGCGCTCGCGGGCCGCGTGTCGTCCCTGCAGCTCGCCGGGATGCGGATCAGCGGCACCCTGGACCTCGCGGGCGGCACCGTGGTCCCGTACGTCGAGCTGCGCGGCTGCCGGTTCGACCGGGACGTGCTGCTGCCGGAGGCCCACTTCACGACCCTGCGGCTGGTGGACTGCTCGGTGCCACGCCTGGAGGCCGCCCGGGTGCGCACGGAGGGCGACCTGCACCTGCCGCGCTGCCGCTTCCACAACGGCGTGCGGCTCACCGACGCGCACATCGGCACGGACCTGCTGATGAACCAGGCGATCGTCCACCGCGACCGCAGCGGTCGTTCGATCGCCGCGGACGGCCTGACCGTCGGCCAGGACCTCCAGGCCGAGATGCTGGAGTCGCACGGCGAGCTGAGCCTGCGCAGCGCCAAGATCGGCGTCTCGCTGAGCCTGCGCGGCGCCCGGCTGGTCAACCCGTACCAGCGGCTCGCCCTGAACGCCCCCCAGCTGACCGTGGAGCGCTCGCTGTACCTCACCCCGGCCGGCGTCGGCGGCATCCAGCTGAGCGGCGCGACCCCCGCGCGCGGGACGCGTATCCAGCGCTTCGAGTGCCAGGGCGGGCTGCGGCTGGACGACGGGCGGTTCGGGGACGCGGTCGACCTGGAGCGGGCCCGGTTCACCTTCACCGACGAGCAGGAGCTGTCGCTGCGCCGCGTGCAGACGTCCGAGCTGCGCTTCCTCGGGGAGCGGCCGGCCCGGGGCATGGTGGTGCTGTCGGGGGCGCGGGTGGTCAACCTGATGGACCGGGCGGACGCCTGGCCCGGGCCGGGGCGGCTGCACATGGGCGGCTTCAGCTACGAGAACCTGGTGCCGCGCGGCCCGTTCCCGCTGAACGAACGGCTGGAGTGGGTGGCGGCGGCGACCGCCGAGTACAACCCGGAGCCGTACGAGCGGCTGGCCACCGTGCTGCGCGCCGGCGGTGAGGACGAGGACGCGCGCGAGGTGCTGCTCGCCAAGCAGCGCCGGCGCCGCGAGAGCCTGCCGATCGCCGCCAAGCTGTGGGGGTACGTCCAGGACTGGACGGTCGCCTACGGATACCGGCCGGGCCGGGCCGCCGTATGGATGGCGGTGCTGTGGGCGGCGAGTTCGGTGGCCTTCGCGCACGCCGACCATCCACCGCTGAAGAGGGGCGAGCATCCGCCGTGGAACCCCGCGCTGTTCGCCCTGGATCTGCTGCTGCCGGTCATCGACCTCGGCCAGGTCGGGTTCTGGCAGCTGCGCGGCGGCTGGCAGTGGCTGGCCGCCGCGATCATCCTGCTGGGCTGGATCCTGGCGACGACGGTGGCGGCGGGCGCGACGCGGCTGTTGCGGCGCAATTAGCACCTTGTGAAACGGGAGGGGCGGATGGTGCCCTAGTTGTTGAATGGTCACCATTTTACCTTCCTTTGACCTGGGCGCGTACAACTTTCCGCGAGTTGGCCGTTCCCGCTGGCGCCCGCGTGACCTGCGGTCTTTCAATGGTCGATACCATGGCTCTGCTGCCCCCCTTCATCCGTGCCTCCCGGATGCCCCGCAAGCCCTCGCGCCTCGCCCGCGGACTGCCCGGCGACGACGAGGTGCTTCTCGACGCGCCCGACGACCGGCTGGGTCCCGCGCTGGTCGCGGCCGCTCAAGGCCAGTACGGCGCCGCGTCCGCGCTGCTGACCGCCACCCGCGCGAACACGGACTGGGAGAACCGGGACCGCTACGCGCGAAGACTGGCGGCCTTCGCCCGCGCGCGTGGCGAGTGGTACGAGGCCTGGCGCGCGGCCGCGCCGCACGACCCGGACGCGCTGCTGGTCGGCGCGCAGCTCGCGGTGGATCGCGTCTGGCGGTCGCCGGCGCGGGCGGAACTGCTGCGTGAGGTGAGCCCGTTGATCACGGCTGCCGCGCACGGCGACCTCCGCGATCCGGTGCCGTGGCGGATCGCGCTGGACCACGCGCGCGGCTCGAACGCCGGACACAGGTACTTCGAGGAGCTGTGGGAGGCCGCGGTCCGCCGCGCCCCGCACCACTACGGCTGCCATGTCGCGGCCATGCGCTATCTCGCCTCCGCCTGGCAGGGCTCCCTCCCCGCGTGCTTCGACTTCGCCGAGATGGCCGCGCAGGACGCCCCGGCCGACTCCCTCGTCCAGGCACTGCCGGCCCGGGCCGCCTTCTCCTGCCTGACCGACGGACCGGGCGACGGACCGGCCGACAGTCCGGCCGACGGCCGCGGCCCCGAGATTCCGCGGGAGCGGCTGGACGCGGCGGCCGACCGGGCGATCGCGCTCTCCGCCCGCTTCCCGGCGGACGACCCGTGGCCCGCCGAGGTCCGCAACAAGCTGATGTACGTCCTGGTACGGCTGGAGCGCTGGACGGACGCCGCGGAGCAACTGCGCAAGATCGGCCCGTACGCCACCTCCTTCCCCTGGGAGCGGTTCTCCGACGATCCGCTCGCCGGGTTCCTGGAGATCCGCCATGAGATCTGGGACCGGATCCGGGACGAGGCCCGTCACCAGACCACCTCCCCCCATCCACGAAGTGAGCACGGAGAACGTGCTCGCTCCGGCGACCACTAGGCTCTTGCGTCGTGACCACCGTGCGGCTCCCGCTCTTCCCCCTGAACTCCGTCTTGTTCCCGGGGCTCGTGCTTCCTCTGAACATCTTCGAGGAGCGCTATCGCGCCATGATGCGCGAGCTGCTGAAGACCCCTGAGGACGAGTCACGCCGATTCGCCGTCGTCACGATCCGCGACGGCCACGAGGTGGCGACGACCTCACCCGGCCTGCCGGACCAGACGGCCGTACCGGAGCGCGGACCGGCGGCCGGCTTCGGCGACGACCCGATCAAGGCGTTCCACGGCGTCGGATGTATCGCGGACGCGGCGACGGTGCGGGAACGGCCCGACGGCACCTTCGAGGTCCTGGCGACCGGCACCACGCGGGTGCGCCTGCTGTCCGTCGACGCGTCGGGCCCGTTCCTGACGGCCGAGCTGGAGGAGCTTGTGGAGGATCCGGGCGACGAGGCGGGGGCGCTGGCCGAGGGGGTGCTGCGGTCCTTCCGCCAGTACCAGAAGCGGCTCGCGGGCGCCCGCGAGCGGTCCCTGTCGAGCGGCGCGGACCTGCCGGACGAACCGTCCGTGGTCTCGTATCTGGTGGCCGCCGCGATGATGCTGGACACCCCGACGAAGCAACGCCTGCTCCAGGCCCCGGACATCGCGTCCCGGCTGCGCGACGAGCTGAAACTCCTTCGCTCGGAGACGTCGATCATCCGTAGTCTGCCGTCGTTGCCCGCGTCGGAGCTGACGCGCGGCCCGATGAGTCTCAACTGACGTACGACCTCCGGGAAACAGGCGGGATCAGGCCGCGATGGCGAAGAAGACGAAGAAGCAGCAGACGGGCGGCACCCTCGCGACGGTGGCCCTGACGGCCGCCGGGGTGTCGTACACGGTCCACTCCTACGACCACGACCCCTCCCACCCGTCCTACGGCGAGGAGGCGGCCGAGGCGATGGGTGTCTCCCCGGAGCGGGTGTTCAAGACGCTGGTGGCGGACGTGGACGGAGCCCTGACGGTCGCGGTGGTCCCAGTGGCGGGCCAGCTGGACCTCAAGGCGCTGGCCTCTGCGGCCGGCGGCAAGCGCGCCACGATGGCCGACCCGGCCCTCGCCGAGCGCACCACGGGGTACGTGCGCGGTGGCATCTCCCCGCTCGGCCAGCGCAGGAAGCTGCCCACGGTCCTCGACGCGTCGGCGTCCGCCCACCCGACGATCTGTGTCTCGGCGGGCCGCCGCGGCCTGGAGGTCGAACTCTCCCCCGCGGACCTGGCCGCCCTCACGGCCGCGGTGGTGGCCCCCATCGGGCGTGCCTGACCTCTCGACTGGAGCCTCTTCCTCGGTTAAGCAGAAGAGGCATGTCGAAGAAAACCAGGAAACGCAGATGGCGCGTCAAGAAGGGCCGCTCCAACCACGGCAGGCGCCCGGCCTGAGGGGTGTCGTTCGGATCGCCCCGGATCGGGCCGCGGCGCCTGGTGCGGTGCATGGTGCGGTGCATCGCAAGGCGGAGCATGACCCGCGTAGTGGGCGTACTCGGGTCACGCGACAACGCGGCGGTGGGGCCCCTCCCGCGCGAGCGAAGCCGAGCGCGGGGAAGCCGTGCCAGGCGTCGCGGACCCGGGGTGATCCGAACGACACCCGCGAACGACACCCCCTAGGAACTGCCGGACAAGGCGCGGCACGGACCGGTCACGCCGGCGGGGGTCCCTGCGGATCCTTCGGGACGGGGCCCTGCTCAAAGGGGCCCGGCTCAAAGGGACCCTGCTCGTAGGGACCGTGCGGCTCCGGATCCCGGGGCCCGAACAGGGCCGTCAGGCCCAGGTGCACCACCAGGGCCGTCAGCGGCCACGCCAGCAACGCCCCCTTGGCTCCCAGCTTCAGCGGCGCCGAGAAGGTGACTCCCTTGCCCGCGGACTTCGCATGGGCGATCACGTCCTGGGCCGGCCCGAGCCACACGCCGAGCCGCCAGGCCAGCAGCGATCCCAGCAGCCCGCCGACGCCGAGCGCCACCACCAGCGGCACGCCCCCGCGCCGTCGCAGCAGGAAAACGGCGAGCGCGCTCACCGCCCCGAAGGCCAGCGCCAGCAGAGTGAACGTTCCATCGACACCGACCGCCTGCTCGCCCTCGCTGTCCTTCAGGTAGACGACCCAGCTCTTGTCGACCACGTCTCCCGTCAGCGGGACATGCGGGGCCAGCCACCACCACAGCACGCCCAGCAGCGCCCCGGCGAGCGCCACCGCCACCGTGATCACGGCGGCCTCCCGCACTTCGGTCTTCATCCCGGGCCCATCCTGTCCGTACGAACCGTGCGCGCCGTACGACGCGTCCGGCACGGAAGCCACATACCCGGGAGGCGACCCCTGCCACGCACTGTGCGCGGGCTGTTCATGGGGCGGCGGAGGAGGAGTCAACGGTGCGGTCACCCAGACATCGTGCCAGGCCGGCCTGTGCGGCGCGTCACCGGACGGCCGCCCGGCGGTAGGCCCAGGTGGCGACGGCCAGCGAGACCACGCCGACTCCGCCGCAGACGGCGAGATCCCCGAGGACGAAGGCCCAGTCGGGATGCGGTCCGAAGGTGCGCGCGAAGGCCTCGACGCCGTACGTCGACGGCAGCAGGTCCCGTGTGAACCGCACCGCCTCGGGCATCCGGTCCGCGGGCAGGACCCCCAGCAGCAGCGCCGCCGACATACCGAGCTGTCCGAGCAGCGTGGCCAGTTCCGGACGTGGCGCGAGCAGCCCGAGCGCGGCCCCTAGCCCGGCGAGCGCGGCACCCGCGAGCGGGATGACGGCCACGAGGACCCACAGGTGCGCCAGCGGCAGCCCGAACAGCACACAGCCGAACACCGCGGTCACCACGGTCCCCGGCACGGTGAAGGACGCGTACGCGCCCGCCGCGCCCAGCACCACCGCCGCCGGCGGCACCGGCAGCGTGGCGTAGTGGTCCAGTCCGCCGCTGGCCCGCAGCTGCCCGAAGTACTGCGCGAGCAGGTTCAACGCGACGAAGGCGACGACCAGCACCGACGACCCGGCCACCACCGCCTGCGCCTCACCGCCGCCGTCCACGACCCCGCGCATCAGGATCATGATCCCGATCGACTGGAAGGTCGCCACGAACAGCAGCGGGATACGCGCGACCCGCGCCCGGGACAGCTGCGCCCGGTACACGGCCACCAGCGCCGGCCACAGCCGCGTGCGGGGACCGAGCTCGGCCGCTTCCCGGACCGGCTCCTCCACGGCCAGGGCACTGCCCGGCAGAACCTCGGCGGGTACGACACTCACCTCGTGCGGCTCCCCTCTCTCGGTCTCACTCCGGCAGACGTCCTGTTGCGTACGGATGCGACGGTTCGCGCACTCACGTGTTCACGCCTTCACCAGCCCCTGCTGCGCGGCACCGCCCAGCGCCAGGTACACGTCCTCCAGGCTGGGCGTGGCGAGCGTGAAGTCGTCCAGCGCGGCGAACGCGGCCCCGCCGGTGACGGTGGCGACGACCGCGCGGGCCTCCTCCGGGGCGAGTCTGAGCGTCCAGCGGCGCCCCGACTCCGCGACCCGGTCCCGCAGCGCGGCGACCTCGGGGACGTGCAGCGGAGCCGTCTCGCGCCACACCAGGTCGACCCGCACCTCTCCGGCTACCTGTTCCTTGAGGCCGGTGGGGGTGTCGCAGGCGATCACCCGGCCCCGGTCGAGAACGGCGACCCGGTCGAGAACGGTCTCGGCCTCGATGACGTTGTGGGTGACGAGCAGGACGGTCGCGCCCTGTTCGGCCCGGCGCCGGTCGACGGCGCCCCAGACCGCGCGGCGCGCCACGGGGTCCATGCCGGTGGTCGGCTCGTCGAGCACGAGCAGCGGCCGCCGCCCCACCAGCGCGGACGCGAAGCAGGCCAGTCGGCGCTGCCCGCCGGACAGCTTCTTGAGGGGCCGCCCGGCGAGCGGCGTGAGGCCCAGCTCGTCCAGGACGGCGTCCCGCTCGGCCCGAGCCCGGCCCGCGTCCAGTCCGCGCAGCCGGCCGGTGGTCTCGGCGGCGAGGGACACGGTGAGTTCGTCGAGGGCGGAGGACTCCTGCCCCAGGTAGGCGAGGATCCGGGCGGCCCGCTCCGGGTGGCGGACGATGTCGTGTCCGAGGATCTCGACACTTCCCCGGTCGGGCCGCATCAGCCCGGTCAGCTGCCGTACCAGGGTGGTCTTCCCGGCGCCGTTCGGCCCGAGCAGCCCGAAGATCTCACCGCGCCGGATGTCGAGGGTCACGTCGTCGGTGGCTCTCACCTCGGATGTCGCGGGAACGCCGCGCCGGCCCCGTACCGCCGGATAGGTCTTGGTCAGCCCGCGCATGGCGCACACGACATCACCAGGGTGCCGAAGTGCCGATGCCGCGCGCGTACTCACAAGGGACGAGACTACGGGGTCCGCCGCCCCGGCCGGTTCCGGGGGCGGCCCACAACGGGAATTCCAGCGGTAAGGACCTCACTCGCCCGCGGGCGCGTGCTCCGGCGCCGTCCGTACGTCGATCTCCCGCCAGAACCCGGCCCGGATGGCGTACCGGTCGTGCTCGTCGATCTGGTCGTCCTTGTGGGCGAGCAGCCCGAACCGGGCCGCGTACCGCAGCAGCTCGCCGTCGATGCGATGTGGGACGCGGGGATACATCCCGGACAGCTTCTGCAGGTTGCCCCCGTGGTCCCCGAGCCGTCCCATCCACCGCCGCGCGAACACCTGTCCGACCTCGAACGGGTCCCCGCCGACGGTGGTGATGTCCTCCTCCCGGTCGGCCCACCGCTGCTCCGCCGTGGTCAGCTGCGCCAGCGTCGGCATGGACGCCACCTCGGGAGGTTCGGAGGCGGCGCCTGGCCGGTCGACCCAGCCCTTGTCGGAGGACCAGCGCAGGGTCGCGGTCTGGGGTGGCTGGGCGGGCTGGACACCGGGAGCGCGCAGTGCGGCCAGGTCCTTCGGCGTGGGTACGCCCTTCGGGGCCGGCGCCCGCTCCTCGGTGCCGTTCTCCGAGGCGCCGGCCGCCGAGGCGTGCTCGGCCTCCTCGGTGGGCCGCTCGGACGCCGAGGAGAGCCCGGACTCGGGCAACGGCGCCGACAGGATCGCGGCGATCTCGGGCCGCGGCACGGGCGGCGGCGCACAGACCCCACCGAGGTCCTTGGCGCGTACGGCCTTGGTGATCCACGTACGGTCGAGCACACGCCGCTCGTCGGCCTCGGCGACCAGGTCCTCGGACTGGTTGTAGTCCCCGTCGGCGGCCTGTACGGCCCACAGGTGTACGGCGACACCGTGCTCCTTGGCCGCCATCATGCCCGGGAGCAGATCGCCGTCCCCGGTGACCAGGACGACGTCGGAGCAGGCGCGGTTGCGGGCCAGCTCGGTCAGCTCGGCGTGCATCGCGGCGTCCACGCCCTTCTGGGCCCAGCGTCCGTCGCTGCGGGTCAGGGCGCCGAGCCGGACGGTGACCCGGGGCATCACGCGCAGTCTGCGGTGTTCGGGCTGCGGGACGCGGTCGGGGGCGCCGTCGAACCAGTAGATGCGCAGCAGCGGCCGTTCCGTGTCGGACTCGGCGCGTTCGCGCAGTCCCTGGATGAGGGCGGCGTGGTCGACGCTGATCCGGGATCGCGAGGGCTCTCCGGCGAGGAGACTGGCGGCGGCCCCCAGCAGATACCCGGCGTCCACCAGGACGATGCAGCGGTCCACACGACTCACCCTCTTCCCGGGAGGTTTGCTTCGGGCTTGCTTCGAGTCTGCCCGACCGCGCGGGGGTTAACGGCCCGAACTCGATCTTCGGCGTGGCGTTTCGACTCCGCGCGCTCCGACAAGCCCTGTCACAGACGGTAATTATCCGACATGCGGTCTTTGTCAGCCTATGTGAATCTGGTCCCGGCCCTGGCACCTAGATCCCCCACAGGAGGCAGCACCATGGCCAAGAACAAGAAACAGGACCGTAAGCGACCCCAGACCGAGCGCGGTCAGCAGGCGGCCCACCAGTCGTCGTTGGAGACGCCGGTGGAGCAGCACGCCACGCAGGTCACTCCGGGTGACGTGGCCCGCAAGGGGCGTCAGAAGCGCTTCGGTCACAACTGACATCTGTGTAACGGGCTGTTGATGCCCAGGTACACACCGAGGGGCGCATCCGCGACCGGATGCGCCCCTCGTACACATCAAGAGCCTGCCGTCAGCCTGCCAGGCAGGACGGACCCAACAGCACCTTCAGGTCGCCGAACAACGCCGGGTCGGGCTTGACCCGGTGCCGGTCGAGACGCAGCACGGTCGTCTTGCTCGGGCCCTGGAGCTTGATCCGGACCTCACTCTCGCCCTTGTGGTGAGTGAGGATCTCACCGAGGCGGCTGACCATGGGCGGAGTGACCCTGGTGGCCGGGATGGTGAGGATCACGGGCGCGTTGGTGCCCGCGTTCGACAGGTCGGGCACCTGGAGTTCCATGGCGACCAGGCGTGGCACGTCCTCGCGCTTGTCGAGGCGGCCCTTCACGAACACCACGGCGTCCTCGACGAGTTGGGTCGAGATGAGCTGGTAGGTGGCCGGGAAGAACATGCACTCGATGGAACCGGCCAGGTCCTCCACCGTGGCGATGGCCCAGGCGTTGCCCTGCTTGGTCATCTTGCGTTGGAGGCCGGAGATGATGCCGCCGATGGTGACGACCGCGCCGTCCGCGTGCTCGCCTCCGGTGAGCTGGGCGATGCCGGCGTCCGCCTTGTCGGACAGCACGTGCTCCAGACCGAAGAGCGGGTGGTCGGAGACGTACAGGCCGAGCATCTCCCGCTCCTGGGCGAGGAGGTAGGTCTTGTCCCACTCGTCGGTGGTGAACTCCACGTCGAGGCCGAAGCCGGGCTCGTCGCTCTCCTCCTCGCCCATGCCGCCGAAGAGGTCGAACTGCCCTTCCGCCTCCTTGCGCTTGACCGCCACCACGTTGTCGATCATCGGCTCGAAGTGCGCGGTGAGGCCCTTGCGGGTGTGCCCCAGGGTGTCGAAGGCGCCCGCCTTGATCAGCGACTCCGTGGTGCGCTTGTTGCACGCCACCGCCTCGACCTTGTCGAGGTAGTCGGGGAAGGAGCCGTACTTGCCCTTGGCCTTACGGCTCTTGATGATCGACTCGACGACGTTCGTGCCGACGTTGCGCACGGCTTCGAGGCCGAAGAGGATCACGTCGTCGCCCTGCGCGGCGAAGTTGTGCAAGGACTCGTTGACGTTCGGCGGCAGCACCTTGATGCCCATGCGCCGGCATTCGTTGAGGTAGACGGCCGACTTGTCCTTGTCGTCCTTGACCGAGGTGAGCAGCGCGGCCATGTACTCGGCGGGATAGTTCGCCTTCAGATACCCGGTCCAGTACGAGACCAGGCCGTACGCGGCGGAGTGCGCCTTGTTGAAGGCGTAGCCGGCGAAGGGGACCAGCACGTCCCACAGGGACTGGATCGCCTCGTCGCTGTAGCCGTTCTTCCGGGCGCCCTCCTGGAAGAGGACGAAGTTCTTCGCCAGTTCGTCGGGCTTCTTCTTGCCCATCACCCGGCGGAGGATGTCGGCCTCGCCGAGCGAGTAGCCGGCGATGATCTGGGCGGCCTTCTGCACCTGTTCCTGGTAGACGATCAGGCCGTAGGTGACCGCGAGGACCTCTTCGAGGGGCTCCTCCAGCTCCTTGTGGATCGGGGTGATCTCCTGGAGCTTGTTCTTGCGCAGCGCGTAGTTGGTGTGCGAGTCCATGCCCATCGGGCCCGGACGGTAGAGCGCGGAGACGGCGGAGATGTCCTCGAAGTTGTCGGGCTTCATCAGGCGCAGCAGGGAGCGCATGGGGCCGCCGTCGAACTGGAAGACGCCGAGGGTCTCACCGCGCTGGAGCAGTTCGAAGGTCGTCGGATCGTCGAGCGGCAACTCGAGCAGCTGGAGGTCGATGCCCTTGTTGGACCTCACCATCTTGACGGCGTCGTCCATGATCGTCAGGTTGCGCAGGCCGAGGAAGTCCATCTTCAGCAGGCCGAGCGACTCGCACTGCGGGTAGTCCCACTGCGTGATGGTCACACCGTCCGTGTGCCGCACCCAGATCGGGGCGTGGTCGACGATGGGCTCGCTGGACATGATGACGCCGGCGGCGTGCACGCCCATCTGCCGGACCAGGCCCTCGACGCCCTTGGCGGTGTCGATGACCTTCTTGACGTCCGGCTCGTTCTCGTACATCGCGCGGATCTCGCCGGCCTCGCTGTAGCGCGGGTGCGAGGGGTCGGTGATGCCGTTGAGGTCGATGCCCTTGCCGAGGACGTCGGCGGGCATCGCCTTGGTGAGGCGGTCGCCCATGGCGTACGGGTAGCCCAGCACGCGCGCGGAGTCCTTGATGGCGTTCTTCGCCTTGATCTTGCCGTACGTGCCGATCATGGCGACCTTGTCGGCGCCGTACTTCTCCGTGACGTACCTGATCACCTCGACGCGCCGACGCTCGTCGAAGTCGATGTCGACGTCGGGCATGGAGACGCGCTCGGGGTTGAGGAACCGCTCGAAGATCAGGCCGTGCGGGATCGGGTCGAGGTCGGTGATGCCCATGGCGTACGCGACGATCGAACCGGCCGCGGAACCACGGCCAGGACCGACCGCGATGCCCTGGTTCTTGGCCCACATGATGAAGTCGGCGACGACGAGGAAGTACCCCGGGAACCCCATCTGGATGATGACGTCCATCTCGTACTCGACCTGCTTCTGGCGGTCCTCCGGCACATTGCCGGAGAAGCGGCGTTCCATGCCGCGGCGGACCTCCTCCTTGAACCAGGTGACCTCGGTGAAGCCCTCGGGGATGTCGAACTTCGGCATGAGGTTTCTCGCCTCGAACATGCCGGCGGTGTCGATCTGCTCGGCCACCAGGAGGGTGTTGGCGCAGCCCTCCTGCCAGGCGTCCGAGGAGTCGATGGCGTACATCTCGTCCGTGGACTTCAGGTAGTAGCCGGTGCCGTCGAAGCGGAAGCGGTCCGGGTCGGAGAGGTTCTTGCCGGTCTGGATGCACAGCAGCGCGTCGTGCGCGACCGACTCGTGCGCGTACGTGTAGTGCGAGTCGTTGGTGACCAGCGGCGGGATGCCGAGCTTCTTGCCGATCTCCAGGAGGCCGTCGCGGACCCGGTGCTCGATGTCGATGCCGTGGTCCATCAGCTCCAGGAAGTAGCGGTCCTTGCCGAAGATGTCCTGGTACTCGGAGGCGGCCTTCAGCGCCTCGTCGAACTGGCCGAGGCGCAGCCGGGTCTGGAGCTCGCCGGAGGGACAGCCGGTGGAGGCGATGAGCCCCTCGGACCACTGGGAGATGGTCTCCTTGTCCATCCGGGGCCACTTCTGCAGCCAGCCCTCCGCGTACGCGTCCGAGGAGAGCTTGAAGAGGTTGTGCAGGCCCGTCGAGTTGGCCGCCCAGATCGTCTTGTGGGTGTAACCACCCGAACCGGAGACGTCGTCCCGCTTCTGGTGCGGCTGGCCCCACTGGATCTTGCGCTTGTTGCGGCGCGACTCGGGCGCCACATACGCCTCGATGCCGATGATCGGGGTGACCCCGGCCTTCTTCGCGCTGTGGAAGAAGTCGTACGCCCCGTGGAGGTTGCCGTGGTCGGACATGGCGATGTGGGTCATCCCCATCTCGTTGCACGCGTTGAACATGTCCTTGAGCCGCGCGGCACCGTCCAGCAGCGAATACTGGGTGTGGACGTGCAGGTGCGTGAACGGCGGCTTTGACACGGTTTCGGCCTCCAATGGATCGGGGCGGCGCGAAGCGCCTCGTTGAGGGGTGGTGGTCGGGTGACGGGCGGGCATGCGGCGACGGTGGCCCCACAAGGCGGCGAACAGTCTGGGGGACAGCGTCGAAGTCTATGCCTCGGCACTGACACCCGGCGGGCTCCCCCGCGTACCTTCATGGGAAGAAGTACGGGCACTCCCGCCGACCCCCGCACGTTGGTCCGGGCAGGAGATCCGCTCCCACTCGTCACGCACCATCCGTACCAGGAGGCACCCAGCGATGTCGGTTCCACAGCTCAACGACGAGCACCGCGGCGAGGAGATCCTCGCCGTCTTCGACACCGCCTTCGGCCAGCTCCTGGCCGCCGACCCGGCCGCGTTCCGCGTGAAGTTCCGGAAGATGGCGGCCTCGGCCTTCGCGTTCTACCGGGGCACGGCGTGCCTCTTCTACCACGACCTCACCGACGAGAAGCGGGGCGGCCCGTACCTGGACGAGCGCACCTCCCGCGTGTGGATCCACGGCGACCTGCACGCCGAGAACTTCGGCTCGTACATGGACGCCAACGGCCGGCTGATCTTCAACGTGAACGACTTCGACGAGGCGTACGTCGGCCCCTTCACCTGGGACCTCAAGCGGTTCTCCGCCTCCATCGCCCTCATCGGGTACGCGAAGGCGCTCGGCGACGACCAGATCACCGAGCTGGTGCGGGTGTACGCGGGCGCCTACCGCGAGCGCGTCCACGCCCTGGCCACCGGCGCCAAGAGCGACGAGGTGCCGCCCTTCACCCTGGACACCGCCCAGGGCCCGCTCCTGGACGCGTTGCGTGACGCCCGCTCCCTGACCCGCTTCGGGCTGCTCGAGTCGATGACGGAGATCCGTGACTTCGAGCGCCGCTTCGCCCCGGGCGGCGGCTCCGTCGAGCTGGACGCGGCCACCCGCTACAAGGTCCTCGCCGCCTTCGACGGCTATCTGGAGACGCTGCCGGAGACCTCGCTGGCCCGCCCCGACTCGTACCGCGTGAAGGACGTCGTCGGCCGCCGCGGCATCGGCATCGGCTCGGCCGGCCTGCCCTCCTACAACATCCTTCTGGAGGGCCACAGCGACGCCCTGGAGAACGACGTCGTGATCTACATCAAGCAGGCCCAGACCCCGGCCGTCTCCCGCCACATCACGGACCCGGCGATCCGGGACTACTTCCAGCACGAGGGCCACCGCACGGTGATCTCGCAGCGCGCCCTCCAGGCGCACGCCGACCCGTGGCTCGGCTGGACCGAGCTGGACGGCTCGGGCCAGTTGGTCGCCGAGGTCTCGCCGTACGCCGTGGACCTCGACTGGGGCGACATCGACGACCCCGAGGAGATCGCGGCGGTCGTCGCCGACCTGGGCCGGGCCACCGCCACCATGCACGCGGCGGCGGACGACCAGTCCGGTGAGTCCCTGGTGCCGTTCTCCACCGAGCGCGCCATCGACGCGGCGATCGCCGCCGACGAGGAGAGCTTCGAGGGCCTCCTGGTCGACTTCGCGCACGCGTACGGCGCACGCGCGCGTGCCGATCACCAGACCTTCGTGGACCTGTTCCGCAACGGCCGGATTCCGGGTCTGTGACGATCCGCTGTCGGTAGGCCCACTCACAGGGATCTTTTAGGGGTCCCTTACCGGGCCACGTGACAGACTCTTCCCCGCAATGGACATATCCGGGACTCAGCTCAGAGCCGTACGCGCGGCGCTGTTCACGGCACTCGTCGTGACACTCAGCAGCGCGTCGCACGTGCTGCTGTCCCGGGTCCCGCTGCCGCTGAACACGGTGGCCGCGATCGCGGCCGTCGTGTTCGTCCTCGCCTACGCCCTGGCCGGCCGCGAGCGCGGCTTCGGCCGGATCGCGGCCCTGCTGATCCCGCTGGAACTGGCCGCCGACACGGTGTTCACCACCGGCCAGCACGTCTGTTACGGCGCGGCCGGCGGCCCGGTCACCGGCCCTCTGCGCTCCGTAGGCTTCGATGTGCTGTGCGGCGACGGCACCGGCCTCGGTGCCCCGCTGGCCCGGGTGACCGGCACCGACACCGCCCGGCTCGCGGGACTGCTCGCCCACGCCGATCCGGCGACCACCTGGCTGCTGCTCGGCGCGCACATCGGTGTCGGTCTCCTCGCCGCCGCCTGGCTGCGCCGCGGCGAGCGGGCGCTGGCCCAGCTGCTGCGTGCGGTGACCGCGACCACGTTCCGCCCGCTGCTGCTGGCGGTCGCGGCCGTGACGGTACGCACGGCCCCCGCGGCGCTCCCCGAGCGGCGCCCCGACCGCCGTACGACCACCGCGCGCGAGCGGTTCCTCGTGCACTCCCTGGGACGGCGTGGACCGCCGTGCCCGGTCGCCTTCGCCCAAGCCTGAGCCCGCGCCGGACCTTCGGCCCGAGCGGCACCGAACGGCACCGAACGGCGGCTGAGCACCAGCCGGACCCCATACGTATCCCGCACACGACCACGTCCTGTGCGCGTCCCCTACGGAGAACACCACCATGAGCAAGCGGAACAGCCAGGCATCGAAGACGGCCGCCCGGGAACGGCTGCGCGTGGAGCGCGAGCGGGAGGCCAAGCGTGCCAAGGTCAAGCGGCAGGTGATCGTCGCCGGTTCGGTCGTCGCCGTGCTGGCGCTGGCCGGCGGCATCGGCTACGCCGTCGTCCAGTCGCAGAAGCCCAGCCACTGGGAGGCCATGAAGGACGAGAAGGTCGTCGCTCCGGCCAACACCACGGGCACCGACGGCACCACCGTGGTCATAGGCAAGAGCAGCGCGAAGAAGACCCTCAAGGTGTACGAGGACCCGCGCTGTCCCGTGTGCGCACAGTTCGAGCAGACCGTCGGTTCGACGTTGAAGAAGGACGTCGACGGCGGCAAGTACAAGTTCCAGTACGTCGGCGCCACGTTCATCGACAACAAGGACAACGGCGAGGGTTCCAAGAACGCGCTGAGCGCCCTGGGCGCCGCGCTGAACGTGAGCCCCGAGGCGTTCCTCGAGTACAAGACCGCGCTGTACTCGACGAAGTACCACCCGGACGAGACGACCGACAAGTTCAAGGACGACGCCTACCTCATCAAGGTGGCGGACACCGTCTCCGCGCTGAAGGGCAACACGAAGTTCCAGGACGCGGTCAAGAAGGGCACCTACGACGCCTGGGCGATGGCCATGTCGAAGACCTTCGACGACAACAAGGAGGGCGTGACCGGGACCCCGGGCTTCGTCATGGACGGCAAGCAGCTCAACGATGGCAAGCCGCTGATGACCGTGGCCGACTTCGACAAGGTGGTGGGCGAAGCCCTCAAGGGCTGACGCCGGCGGGGAATTCAGCCTCAGCGTGAAGAGCGGGCGAACTTTCCGGGTTCGCCCGCTCTCGGAACATACCGATCAGTAACCTGATCGGTCGTGACCAGTCGATACAGATCATCCGAGAGCGCCGGTTCAGCCAACTCCCTGTCCCCGCGCCGCCGTACGGTCGTCAAGGCCGCAGCCGCCTCCGCGGTGCTCGCCGGTCCGCTCGTCGCCGCCCTGCCCGCGCGGGCCGCCGCCGACGCCCCCGCCTTCCTGCACGGTGTCGCCTCCGGGGACCCGCTTCCCGACGGCGTCCTGCTGTGGACCCGCGTGACGCCCACCGCCGAGGCCATACCCGGCTCCGGTCTCGGCCCGGACACTCCGGTCGACTGGATCATCGCCCGCGACAAGGCGCTGACCAACGTCGTCGCCAAGGGTTCGGTCACCGCCACCGCCGCCTTTGACCACACCGTGAAAGCCGACGTACGGGGCCTGGCGCCCGCGACGGACTACTGGTTCCGCTTCTCCGCCGGGGGCACCGACTCCCCCGTCGCCCGCACCCGCACCGCGCCCGCCGCCGACGCGGCCGTGGCGAACCTCCGCTTCGGTGTGGTCTCCTGCGCCAACTGGGAGGCCGGCTACTTCTCGTCGTACCGCCATCTCGCGGCCCGCGGCGACCTGGACGCCTGGCTGCATCTGGGCGACTACATCTACGAGTACGGCACCGGCGAGTACGGGGCGCGCGACACCGTCGTACGGCCGCACGCCCCGGCGCACGAGATCCTCACCCTCGCCGACTACCGCATCCGGCACGGCACGTACAAGACGGACCCGGATCTCCAGGCCCTGCACGCGAAGGCGCCGGTCGTCGCGATCTGGGACGACCACGAGTTCGCCAACGACACCTGGTCGGGCGGCGCGGAGAACCACACCGAGGGCGCCGAGGGCGCCTGGCAGGCACGTCAGGCGGCGGCCAAGCAGGCCTACTTCGAGTGGATGCCGGTCCGCCCGGCCATCGCCGGCACCACCTACCGGCGGCTGCGCTTCGGCAAGCTCGCCGATCTCTCGCTGCTCGACCTGCGGTCCTTCCGCTCGCAGCAGGTCGGCGTCGGCAACGGCTCGGTCGACGACCCGAACCGGACGATCACCGGTCGCGCCCAGCTCGACTGGCTGAAGGCGGGGCTGAAGGCGTCCGACACGACCTGGCGGCTGGTCGGCAACTCGGTGATGATCTCGCCGTTCGCCATCGGCTCCCTCTCCGCCGACCTGCTCGGGCCGCTCGCCGAGCTGCTCGGCCTGCCGCGGGAAGGCCTCGCGCTCAACACCGACCAGTGGGACGGCTACACGGACGACCGCCGCGAACTGCTGGCCCACCTGCGCTCGAACGCGATCGGCAACACTGTGTTCCTCACCGGCGACATCCACATGGCGTGGGCCAACGACGTGCCGGTGGACGCCGGCACGTACCCGCTGTCCGCCTCGGCCGCCACGGAGTTCGTGGTCACCTCGGTGACCTCCGACAACCTCGACGACATAGTGAAGGTCCCCGAAGGCACGGTCTCCGTGGTCGCCTCGCCGGTCATCCGCGCCGCCAACCGGCACGTCCACTGGGTCGACACCGACCGCCACGGCTACGGCGTCCTGGACATCACCGCCGACCGCGCACAGATGGACTTCCACGTCCTGTCCGACCGCACGAAAGCCGACGCGACCTCGGCCTGGGCTCGTTCGTACCGCACGCGCACCGGCACACAGAAGGTCGAGCGCACATACGATCCGGTGTAGAAAAAAATTCCGAACACGCCCCGGGAAGCACTTGATCGCGTCCCACACTTTGTCGGATCGTCGTACTGACGGACCGACAGATTCAACGAAGGGAGCCACATGGCCACCCCCCGAAGTGTCCTGACGAAGACCGCGGTGCTCGGCGCCGCCCTGGCCCTCTCCGGACTCACCGCCTCATCCGCTCAGGCGCAGGAAGCCACGGCGGCAGCGGCACCGGAGTTCGTCAACCTGACCACGCTCGAAAGCGCTCCCCTGTACGCCAAGCCCACTTCCTCGTCCACGAAGTACCGCACCGAGCCGAGGGGCACGACCCTACGGATCCAGTGCTCGACCACCACGACCCCCTCGGGGGCACGGTGGTTCAGGATCTACAACTCCCAGCCGACGGCCTGGGTGTGGTCCGGGCACTTCCAGTCACTGGTGAACCCGCCCAAGGAGTGCTTCCCGCGCTAGGGAGCTGAGACGTTCCACAACAGCGGCCCCGATGCGGCGGACCGCTACAGCGAGTCGAGGAAGCCGAGCGCCACCCGCCAGGTGGCCTCGGCGGCCTCCTCGTCGTAGTCCGGCAGCTCGGGGTCGGTGTACAGGTGGCCGGCTCCGGCGTATCGATAGACCTCGACATCGGCGCCGGTTCTGCGCATCTGGAGATACCAGGCGCTCAGCCAGTCGTCGGTCTCGAAGGGATCCGGCTCGGCCACATGCAGCTGGACGGGCAGCTCGTCCACGGTGGCGTTCGCCGCGATGTCCGACGTGCCGTGCAGGAGCAGCAGTCCGCGGGCCTTGCCGTCGCCCAGCGCGAGCGTCTGCGCGATCGAGGCGCCGAGCGAGAAACCGGCGTACACGAGCCCCCGGTCCGAGTAGGGCGCGGCGGCCAGAACGGCCTGCTTGAGCAGCTCGTCCTTGCCGATCTCGTCCTTGAAGGCCATGCCCTCCTCGACGGTGTCGAATGTGCGCCCCGCGAAGAGGTCCGGCGTCCACACCTCGTGCCCGGCGGCGCGCAACCGGTCCGCCGCCGCGGCCACGGCAGGTCTCGGACCGTAGGTCGAATGGAAAAGCACGATGTTCATGAGGCCATGGTGCCAGCCGGGTACGACACCGGGGATCCCGCGGCGGATCACGCCCCGGATCCAACCTCAGGAACACCGCTCTACCCACATCGCGTCGTAAGTCACATGTTCATGAGGGACCGGGGACGGTTACGTTCGGAGGCATGGAGAACGTACTCCGCCCACTGATCGTGGTCGGCGGCTCGGTTCTGCTCACGCTGTTCATCGGCTGGGCCACCGACCTGCTGCTGCGCAAGGCCGACGGACGACATCACGAGACCCCGATGTGGGATCTGCTGCGGCGTGGTCGCATCCCCTACCAGCTCGTCATCTGCGCGGCCCTGCTGAGAGGGTTGTACGACGAGGCGCAGCTGCTGGATCGGCACCAGGTCGCGATCGGCCAGACGCTCACGCTGGTCCTCATCGGGGCCGCCGCCTGGCTGGTGATCCGGATCGCCGCCGCGATCGTGGAGACGACGTACAGCCGCTACGCGCGCGCCCATCGCGACCCGGCCCGGGTCCGGCGGGTGCGGACCCAGGTGACGCTGATCATGCGTGTGGTCTCCGCGGTGGTCGGCGTGGTCGCGGCGGCGTCGATGCTGCTGACGTTCCCCGCGTTCCGCGCGGCCGGCGCCTCGCTGCTGGCCTCGGCCGGCGTCCTCGGCATCGTCGCCGGTGTCGCCGCGCAGTCGACGCTCAGCAACTTGTTCGCGGGGCTGCAGATCGCCTTCGGCGACATGGTGCGCATCGGTGACACGGTCGTGGTGGACGGCGAATGGGGCACGGTCGAGGAGATCACACTGACCTTCCTGACCGTGCGGACCTGGGACGAGCGCCGGATCACGATGCCCGTCTCGTACTTCACGTCCAAGCCGTTCGAGAACTGGTCGCGCGGGACCCCGCAGATGACCGGCATCGTGTACTGGCACCTCGACCACGCGGCCCCCATCGACGCGATGCGCGAGAAGCTGCGCGACATCCTGCGCGAGTGCCCGGCCTGGGACGGTCGCTCCTACGGCCTGGACATCACGGACACCACCCCGAACACCATGCAGGTGCGGGCCCTGGTGACCGCCAAGGACGCGGACGACATCTGGACGGTACGGGTCAGGGTCCGCGAACAGATGATCCGCTGGCTCTCCGACGAGCACCCGTACGCCCTCCCCCGCGTCAACACGGCCGAGGCGGCCATCGCCCGCAGCCGAAGCAACGGCAGCCCACCCCGCGACGGAGCGACCTCCTCCCGGGACTCCACAAACCCCCGCCGCGTCCACGAACCACCCCGAACCGGCCCAGGCCGCTGAACCCGAACGGCCTTGGGTCTGCGGGGCCCTTGGGGGTCCTTGAGATCCTTGGACCCCGGGGTCCCCGGGGTTCCGGCCCGACGGCGGTCCCTGGGTTCGCCGGGCCGGTACTTCCCGGGTCCGACGGCGCGGGCGCGTCGGCGGCGGGGTCGCGGTCGGGGTGTCCGACGACGAGAGAACAACCACGGCCGGCACCCCCACCGCGCCGCCGGCCACTCACCTCAAGCTACGCACATCAAGATGCCGAAGCACCCGGTCGACCACCTCCGGATTCGCCCCGGGTTCACTCCGCGCGGCCAGCACCTCATGCCGCGCCGCACTCAGCATCTCCCCCTGAATCCGCCGCACCCGCTTGAGCCTCCGCGCCCGCTGCACATGCGCCTCCCGCCGCTCGTCCTCCCCCATGTCCGGACTGATCCGCACCCCGATGTCGAAGGCCCGCCGCACCATCTGCTCGGACAACTCGTCCGGCAACTCCTCCACCGCCTCGATCTCCCGGAGCCTCCGCTTCGCCGCCTTCGCCGCCCGGACCGCCAACGCCTTCTCGAAGTCCTTCTCCCGATCCGTGTCGGCCCGCACCCCCAGCCGCTTCACGAGCCACGGCAACGTCAGCCCCTGAAGCACCAGCGTCGCCATGATCACCCCGAATGCGATGAACACGATCTCGTCCCGGTCCGGAAAAGGCGCACCCTCATCCGTTTTCAACGGAATCGCCAGCGCCAACGCCACCGACGCCACCCCCCGCATCCCCGACCACCACATGACGACGGTCTCCCGCCAACTCGTCGGGATTTCCTCGTCGTAGTCGCGCCGCGCGTGCAACCGCTTGGTCAGCCAGGTCGCCGGCATCAACCACAGCAGCCGCACGAACACGACCACCCCCACGACCGCCGCCGCCCACCCGAGCATCTCGGCCCACCGCCCGGACGCCGTCCTGATCGCGTTGTGCAGCTCCAGCCCGATCAGCCCGAACGCCACGCCCGTGACCAGCGTGTCGACGATGTTCCAGAAGGTGTGCCCGGCCAGCCGGGTCAGTACATCGTCGGCGTCGGTGGCGTACTCGGCGAGGAACAACGCGGTGGTGAGCACGGCGAGCACTCCGGAGCCGTGGAACTCCTCCGCCAGCACGTACGAGGCGTACGGCACCAGCAGCGTGAGCCCGATCTGCAGGGTGGCGTCGTCGAGCAGGTCCATCAACTTGTTGGCGCCCCAGCCCAGCACCAGCCCGACCGCCACCGCGACGACGGCGGACAGCACCAGGTCGAGCCCGGCCTTCCACGGCGAGAACGCCCCACTCACGGCCGCCGCGATCGCCACGTGGTACAGCACGATGGCCGTCACGTCATTGAAGAGCCCCTCGCCCTCCAGGATGGACACCAGTCGGCGCGGCAGCCCGAGTTGCCCGGCGACGGCGGTCGCGGCGACCGGGTCGGGCGGCGCCACCAGCGCGCCGAGTGCCACGGCGGCGGCGATCGGCAGCCCGGGCACGATCGCGCTCGCGACGGCGGCCACGGTCACCGTGGTGACGAACACCAGCGCCACGGCCAGCAGGAAGATGGGCCGTAGGTTGGCCGTGAACTGCCGCCAGGAGGTGCGTCGTACGGCGGCGTAGAGCAGCGGTGGCAGCAGCGCGGGCAGGATGAGATCGGGCGGGATGTTGACGTTCGGCACGAACTCGAGCAGGGCGAGGACTATCCCGAGGAGCGTCATCAGCACCGGCGCCGGCACCCCGAACCGCTCCCCCACCGGGACGCTCACCACGGCCCCGAGCAACAGCACGAACAACAGGGCCAACTGATCCACGGACAGCCCTCCGGGGCGTCTCGGCATTCACACGGCGAATCTCAAGCCTGCCACGCCACCGTGCTCACCTGCCCTTCCGGCGTCCCCCGGTCACAGAACGCGGCGCATGGCCCGGTGCGGGATCCCCGCGTCCGGGAACTCCGAGCCGTAGGTCACGTATCCCAGCCGTTCGTAGAACCCCGTCGCGTGCGTCTGCGCGTGCAGGTCCACGGCCGTGAGTCCACGCGCGCGGGCCGCGTCCTCGATGGCCCCGACGAGCGCCGCCCCGATCCCGAGGCCACGCGCGGCCTTCGTCACCGCGAGCCGCCCCAACGACCCGACGGACAGATCTCCGTCGGTCTTCGCCGCGGCCGCCTCGCCGTGCAGCAGCCGCCCCGCCCCGAGCGGTACGCCGTCCTCCCGGACCGCCAGGACATGCACGGCGTCGGCGTCGTAGGCGTCGTACTCGAGGTCCTCGGGGACCCCCTGCTCGCCCACGAAGACCTCCTTGCGCACCGCGAAGCAGGCTTCCCGGTCGGCGTGGTCCTCGGCGACGCGCAACGCGTACGACGTCGGGCTCATGCGTAGGTCTCCTCGCGGACCAGGTCCAGGGCCTGCTGCAGGTCGTCCGGGTAGCCGCACTCGAACTCCACCCACTGCCCGTCCCCGGGATGCTCGAAGCCCAGCCGTACGGCGTGCAGCCACTGGCGGGTCAGCCGCAGCCGCTTGGCGAGCGTGGGGTCGGCGCCGTACGTCAGGTCACCGACACAGGGATGGCGGTGCGCGGCCATGTGGACGCGGATCTGGTGGGTGCGCCCGGTCTCCAGCTTCACGTCGAGCAGGGAGGCGGCACGGAACGCCTCGATCAGGTCGTAGTGCGTGACCGACGGCTTCCCTTCGGCGGTGACCGCCCACTTGTAGTCGTGGTTCGGATGGCGGCCGATGGGCGCGTCGATGGTGCCGCTGGTCGGGTCGGGGTGGCCCTGGACGAGCGTGTGGTAACGCTTGTCGACCGTGCGCTCCTTGAACTGGCGCTTGAGCGAGGTGTACGCGTACTCCGACTTGGCCACGACCATCAGGCCGGAGGTGCCCACGTCCAGGCGGTGCACGATGCCCTGACGCTCGGCGGCGCCCGAGGTGGAGATGCGGTACCCGGCGGCGGCGAGCCCGCCGATCACGGTCGTCCCGGTCCAGCCCGGCGAGGGGTGCGCGGCGACACCGACCGGCTTGACGATCACGACCACGTCGTCGTCGTCGTGCACGATCTCCATGCCCTCGACCGGTTCGGCGACGATCTGCACGGGCGCGGGGGCCTGCGGCATCTCGACCTCCAGCCAGGCCCCGCCGTGCACCCGCTCGGACTTCCCGACCACCGACCCGTCGACCGTGACCTTCCCCGCGGCGGCGAGTTCGGCCGCCTTCGTCCGGGAGAAGCCGAGCATGCGGGAGATGGCGGCGTCGACGCGCTCGCCCTCCAGGCCGTCGGGCACGGGCAGGGTACGGATCTCGGGAATGGTGCTCACCCGTCGAGTATGCCGGACAGGCCGGACCTCCCCGTACGGAGCCTGTGGACAACCGCTCCCCGGACCTCCGGCGGACTCAGTCCTTGTGGACGGTGCCGTCCGGGTCGAGCCCCTTGAACGACAGCAGCACGATCAGGATGCCGCCGCACACGATCGCCGAGTCGGCGAGGTTGAAGACCGCGAAGTGCTTGGGCGCGATGAAGTCGACGACGGCACCCTCGAACACCCCCGGCGAACGGAAGATCCGGTCGGTGAGGTTGCCGAGCGCGCCTCCGAGCAGCAGCCCGAGCGCGATCGCCCAGGGCAGGCTGTAGAGCTTGCGGGCGAGCCGGGCGATGACCACGATCACGGTCGCCGCGATCATCGTGAAGATCACGGTGAAGGCCTCGCCGAAACCGAAGGCCGCGCCCGCGTTGCGGATGGCCTCGAACCGCAGCCAGTCCCCGACGATCTCGATCGGCGCGTGGTGCTCCAGCTTGGCGACCACGATCATCTTGCTGATCAGGTCGAGGGCGTAGGCGAACACGGCGACCGCGAAGAGGACGGCGATCCGCCGCTTGCCCCTGGGTCGCGCGCCCTCGCCCTGCTGCCCCGCCGAACCGGAATCCGAACCGGAATCCGGACCGGACGACTGCTCCGGCTCGGCCCCAGCCCCCTCCGGGGAATCCGGCGTACCGATGATCCGCTCCGCCTCTGCCACGTGAGTCCCTCAACCTAGGTACCTGACTGAGGACGAGAGTACGGCACGCCCACCGGCACCCGGGTACTGGTCAGTACCGTCGTTCCTGCTTCTGCTTGCACTCGACGCACAGGGTGGCCCGCGGGAACGCCTGCATCCGCGCCTTGCCGATGGGGTTGCCGCAGTTCTCGCACAGGCCGTAGGTGCCCGCGTCGAGCCGTCCCAGGGCGCGCTCGGTCTGGATGAGCATCTCGCGCGCGTTGGCGGCGAGCGACAACTCGTGCTCGCGCGTGATGTTCTTCGTCCCGGTGTCCGCCTGGTCGTCGCCGGCGCCGTCCCCGGAGTCCCGCATCAGGCCCACGAGGGACTCCTCGGAGGTAGTGATCTCGTTGCTCAGCCTCGTCGCCTCGGACTGCAGCTCGGCGCGTGCCTCCGCGACCTCTTCCGGGGTCCAGGGGTCCTCGCCCGGGCGCACCGCGAGCTCGCCGGGCTTCGCCGCGGCGAGGCGCGCCTTGGGTACGGCGGTCTTGGCCGCCGCGGCCCTACCAGGGGTCTTCTTCGCAACCACCGTCGTGGCTCCCGTCTGCTCCGCGGCCTCGGCCGCGCCCGCCTTCTTGGACGTGCTCTTCCTGGCCGCAGTCGTCTTGGCTGCGCCCTTCTTCTGGGCGCTCTTCGAAGCAGCGCGTTTGGTGGCCGCCCCCCGCGTGGAGACACCCTCCGCAGCCACACCCTTCGCGGAGGCGCCTTCCTTGGCCACACCCTTCGCGACCGCGCTCCCTGACGAGGCCCGCTTCGTGGAGGCCCGCTTCGTGGACGCACTCCCTGCAGACGCGCTCTCCGTGGAGACGCCCTCCATAGAGGCGCCCTTCCCGGCCGCGATCTTCTTCGCGCCCGTCTTCTCCGCAGCCGCCGCCTTCCTGGCCACGGCTTTCTTCGCCCCGGTTTCCTCGGCCCCTGTTTCCTTGGCGCCCACCTTCCCGGCCGCCGCCTTCCTCCCAGCCGTCTTCCTCCCAGCCGCCTTCCTCCCGACCGCCGTCTTCTTACCGACCGCCGTCTCCGTACCCGCTGTCGCCTCGCCCCTTGGTCTCTCCGCGTCCTCTCCCCCGACCGCCCTCCCGGAGGGAGCCCCCTTCGAAGCCGCAGCCGTCTTCCCGGATGTTGCCTTCCCAGAGCCCTTCTTCCCCGGGGCCTTCTTCGCGGCAGCCTTCTTCCCCGCGGTACCCGCTGCCCGACCAGCCGCCGGACCCGCCGCCGGATCCACCGCCGGACCCACCGTCTTCACGGCCCTGGCCTCCCGCTCGGCCGCGCCCCCCTGCGCGCTCTTCTTCCCGCCGACGTCCTTGGCCGCACCGCCGGAGGCACCCGGAGACCCGGACGCCGACTGCTGTACGGCGGTCTTCTTCGCCACCATGGCCGCGGCCCCTTCACATATTGTGATCTTGCACGCGAATCGTGCTGGGACGATAAATCGACTTCAGCCTCGCGGCAACGGGGCAAACCGCCCGATTCACCACCTCGCGGAAGTCGCGCGCCAAACCTGCATGCGTTGTGCCCAGCTCCCCGCCGGGTAATCCGCCGGGCGGACCGTCCCAGGATCCGAACAGACGCACCTCGCCATTCGGGTCACAACGGGCGCCGCCGAGCCCCGCCGTACGGCGCCGGAAAACCGGTCGGCCACTGTCCTCGCGGCGCCGTACACTGGGCGGAGCGAAAAGCGTGGATGGGGACGAGTAGCGGCGCACGCAGCCCAGAGCGACCCGGGGACGGTGGAAGCCCGGGGGCGAGCGCGACGTGAAGATCACCCCGGAGTCGCCGGAAGAAAGCCGCAGAGACCCAGCAGCGGCGAGTAGAACCGGCATCGCGACCCCAATGAGGGGGCTCACCGGCGTGCACGGCGCACCGGAGGGCCAAGGAGGGTGGTACCGCGGGAGCGCGCCGAAAGCGGCGCAGGAATGACTCAGCTCTCGTCCCTCCGGACGGAAGGCAGCAAGTCCGCCGGAGGAAGCCCGCTGATGACAACGCCGACGTACCGCCAGGTGCCCGCCCAGGTCGACCTGCCCGCCCTCGAGCACGCCGTGCTCGACTTCTGGCACGAGCAGAAGATCTTCGCCAAGACCTTGGAGCAGTCCGAGGGCCGCCCGGAGTGGGTGTTCTACGAAGGCCCACCCACGGCCAACGGCATGCCCGGCGCCCACCACATCGAGGCCCGCGTCTTCAAGGACGTCTTCCCGCGCTTCCGCACCATGCGCGGCTACCACGTGGCCCGCAGGGCCGGCTGGGACTGCCACGGCCTCCCCGTGGAGCTGGCGGTCGAGAAGGAGCTCGGTTTCAACGGCAAGAAGGACATCGAGGCGTACGGCATCGCCGAGTTCAACGCCAAGTGCCGCGAGTCCGTGACCCGCCACACCGACGCCTTCGAAGCGCTCACGACGCGCATGGGGTTCTGGACGGACCTGAACGACCCGTACCGCACCATGGACCCCGGCTACATCGAGTCCGTGTGGTGGTCCCTCAAGGAGATCTTCAACAAGGGCCTGCTGGTCCAGGACCACCGCGTCGCCCCCTGGTGCCCGCGCTGCGGCACCGGCCTGTCGGACCACGAGCTGGCGCAGGGGTACGAGACGGTCGTCGACCCCTCGGTGTTCGTCCGTTTCCCGCTCACCTCCGGTCCGCTCGCCGGCGAGGCCGCGCTCCTGGTCTGGACGACCACCCCCTGGACGCTGGTGTCCAACACGGCGGTCGCCGCGCACCCCGAGGTGACCTACGTCGTGGCGACGAAGGGCACAGACGGCGCGGAGAAGCTGGTCGTCGCCGAGCCGCTGGTCGGCAAGGCGCTCGGCGAGGGCTGGGAGACCACAGGCCAGACCTTCACCGGCGCCGAGATGGAGCGCTGGACGTATCAGCGTCCCTTCGAGCTGGTCGAGTTCCCGAGCGTCAGCGAGGGAACCAATGGGCACAGCTCTGAGCCCGCCCACTACGTGGTGAACGCCGACTACGTGACGACCGAGGACGGCACGGGTCTGGTCCACCAGTCCCCCGCCTTCGGTGAGGACGACCTCAAGGTCTGCCGCGCATACGGCCTGCCGGTCGTGAACCCGGTCCGCCCGGACGGCACCTTCGAGGAGGACGTCCCCCTGGTCGGCGGCGTCTTCTTCAAGAAGGCGGACGAAAAGCTCACCGAGGACCTCCAGCAGCGCGGCCTCCTCTTCAAGCACATCCCGTACGAGCACAGCTACCCGCACTGCTGGCGCTGCCACACCGCGCTCCTCTACTACGCGCAGCCGTCGTGGTACATCCGCACCACCGCCATCAAGGACCGTCTCCTCCAGGAGAACGACAGGACCAACTGGTTCCCGGACTCGGTCAAGAACGGCCGCTATGGGGACTGGCTGAACAACAACATCGACTGGGCACTGTCCCGCAACCGCTACTGGGGCACCCCGCTGCCGATCTGGCGCTGCGAGGACGACCACCTCACCGTCGCCGGCTCCCGCGCCGAGCTCACCGAGCTGACGGGCACCGACCAGTCGAACCTGGACCCGCACCGCCCGTACATCGACGACGTCACCTTCGCCTGCCCGCAGTGCGAGAAGACGGCCACGCGCGTGCCGGAGGTCATCGACGCCTGGTACGACTCGGGTTCGATGCCGTTCGCGCAGTGGGGCTACCCGCACAAGAACAAGGAACTGTTCGAGGCGCGCTACCCGGCGCAGTTCATCTGCGAGGCCATCGACCAGACCCGCGGCTGGTTCTACACCCTGATGGCCGTCGGCACCCTGGTCTTCGACAAGTCGTCGTACGAGAACGTCGTCTGCCTCGGCCACATCCTCGCCGAGGACGGCCGCAAGATGTCCAAGCACCTGGGCAACACCCTTGAGCCGATCCCGCTGATGGACCAGCACGGCGCGGACGCGGTCCGCTGGTTCATGGCGGCCGGCGGCTCCCCGTGGGCGGCCCGCCGCGTCGGCCACGGCACGATCCAGGAGGTCGTCCGCAAGACGCTCCTGACGTACTGGAACACGGTCGCCTTCCAGGCCCTGTACGCGCGCACCTCCAACTGGGCGCCCAGCGAGGCGGACCCGGCCCCGGCGGACCGCCCGCTGCTGGACCGCTGGCTGCTGTCCGAACTGCACGCCCTCACCGACCAGGTCACCCAGTCCCTGGAGGCCTACGACACCCAGCGCGCCGGAAAGCTGCTCTCGGCGTTCGTCGACGACCTGTCCAACTGGTACGTACGCCGCTCCCGTCGCCGCTTCTGGCAGGGCGACAAGGCCGCGCTGCGCACGCTGCACGAGGTCGTGGAGACGGTCACCAGGCTGATGGCCCCGCTGACCCCGTTCCTCACCGAGCGGGTCTGGCAGGACCTGGTGGTTCCGGTCTCCCCGGGCGCCCCGGAGTCGGTGCATCTGACGTCGTGGCCGGAGGCGGACCTGACGGCGATCGACCCGGAGTTGTCCCGGCAGATGCTCCTGGTGCGCCGTCTGGTGGAGCTGGGCCGTGCCACCCGAGCGGAGTCGGGCGTGAAGACGCGTCAGCCGCTGAGGCGGGCGCTGATCGCGGCGACCGGCTTCGACGCGCTGAATCCGGAGCTGCACACGCAGATCACGGAGGAGCTGAACGTCGAGGCGCTGGCGTCGCTGAGCGAGGTCGGCGGCAGTTTGGTCGACACGACGGCCAAGGCCAACTTCCGGGCCCTGGGCAAGCGGTTCGGCAAGCGCGTCCAGGAAGTGGCGAAGGCCGTCGCGAACGCGGACGCGGCGGCACTGTCGCTGGCCCTGCGCGCGGGCACGGCGTCGGTGGAGGTCGACGGCGAGACGATCACTCTGGCTCCCGACGAGGTGATCATCACAGAGACCCCGCGCGAGGGCTGGTCGGTGGCGTCCGACTCGGGCGCGACGGTCGCCCTGGACCTGGAGATCACGGAGGAGCTGCGGCAGGCGGGCCTGGCCCGGGACGCGATCCGCCTGATCCAGGAGGCCCGCAAGAACAGCGGCCTGGACGTGGCCGACCGCATCGCCCTGCGCTGGACGGCGACGGACCCGGCGGTGATCGCGGCCCTGACCGAGCACTCCGGCCTGATCGCCGACGAGGTCCTCGGCACGGACTTCGCCCAGGGCAAGGCGGACGACACCTACGGCACTCCGTTCACGGACGAGACCCTGACACTGGCGTTCCGTCTCCGCAAGGCGTAGGCCCCACGCACGTAAGCCGGACGCACGAGGGCCCGGTCTCCCGCTCGGGGAGGCCGGGCCCTCGTGACTGGCACCGCCGCCAGGACACGCACAAGGGCGGGGCCCCGGATCGAAATCCGGGGCCCCGCCCTGAACGCTTCCGACATCTACGTCGTACTACCAACCGTCAGTTGTCGTCCTCGTCGATCAGGAAGCCACGCATCGGCGAGGGAGCCTGCCCCATCGACGACGGGCCCTGAGGCCGTACCGGCGCCATCGGCTGGGTCATCGCCGGGGACATCTGCTGCTGACCGCCGTAGGACGGCGGAGCAGGCGACGGCCCGCCGCCCATCGTCTGGTTGCCACCGTACGACGGGGCGGTCGCACCGGCCGGAGCCATCGACGGCGCCGGGGACGGCGGCAGCGACGCGGCAGCCGGAGCGCGCGGCGGGGCCAGCGAGTCGTCGGCCTGGGTCTCCAGCTGACGCAGCTGCGACTCCAGGTACGACTTCAGACGCGTGCGGTACTCGCGTTCGAAGCCGCGCAGGTCCTCGACCTTGCGCTCCAGCGTGGCGCGAGCGGACTCCAGGGAGCCCATCGCGACGCGGTGCTTCTCCTGCGCGTCCCGCTCCAGGGCGTCGGCCTTGGCACGGGCGTCACGCTCAAGACCCTCGGCACGCGAACGCGCCTCGCCGACGATCTTGTTGGCCTCGGAACGGGCCTCGGCGATCGCCTGGTCGGCGGTCTGCTGGGCCAGCGAGAGGACACGGGCGGCACTGTCGCCACCGGGGCCCTGACCGGGGCCGCCGCCCATCGGACCGCCCATGGGGCCACCCATCGGGCCGCCCATCTGCTGCTGCATGGGGGGCTGGCCACCCATCGGACCCTGACCCATCGGCCCCTGACCCATGGGGCCCTGCCCCATCGGACCCGGGCCCTGCGGGCCGCCCTGACCACCGGAACCGGCGGGCAGCTGCGGCGCACCGCTCGGCAGCTGGGGCGGGCCACCCATGGGGCCACCCATCTGCTGCTGCGGCGGGCCAGATATGCCGGCGGGGACGGGAGCGCCGGGACCTCGCATGCCCTGCTGAGGCATGCCCTGCTGAGGCGGCATGCCCTGTTGCTGTTGCTGCTGGTCCTGCGGCGGTTCCGGAGGCTTGCGCATGTTCTGCTGGTTCTGGGCAGCAGCGCGCGTCGCCGCGGCCAACTTGGCGCGCAGGTCCTCGTTCTCGCGGAGCAGTCGGGTCAGTTCGGCTTCGACCTCGTCGAGGAAGGCATCGACCTCGTCCTCGTCATAGCCTTCTCGGAGGCGGACGGTCGTGAACTGCTTGTTCCGCACGTCCTCGGGGGTCAACGGCATCTCTTCACCTCAACGTAGTCGTCGGCATTCGGCAAGACCGTATCGTTCACAGCCGGCTCACGACGGAGATCAGGATGTAGACGATGATCATCAGTACGAAGAAGGACAGGTCGAGCGCCACGCCCCCGAGACGCAACGGCGGTATGACCCGCCGTAGAAGCTTGAGCGGTGGATCAGTGACAGTGTAGGTCGCCTCCAGAACGACCACCATCGCCTTGCCGGGCTGCCACGAGCGGGCGAACTGGAAGACGTAGTCCATGACCAACCGGAAGATGAGCACGATGAGGAAGCACATCAGCGCGATGTAGATGACATCCAGGACCACGCTCATTGCTGGTGCTTCCCTCTCCCCTGTGTCCGTGCTGCTGGGTACTGCTCGTCCTGCTGTTTCCGGTGGTGTTCTCAGCTCTGGTTGAAGAACCCGCCCTCTGCGATGCGGGCCTTGTCCTCCGCCGTGACATCGACGTTAGCAGGAGACAACAGGAACACCTTCTGCGTCACCCGCTCGATGCTGCCGTGAAGACCAAACACCAAACCGGCCGCAAAGTCGACAAGTCGCTTGGCGTCGGTGTCATCCATCTCGGTCAGATTCATGATCACCGGGGTGCCCTCACGGAAGTGTTCCCCGATAGTACGGGCCTCGTTGTAGGTCCGAGGGTGAAGTGTGGTGATCCGGTACGGCTCTCGTTCCGACACGACCTTGGGCATGATCACCGGTGCGTTCTTCTCCAGACTTGCGCGTTCTTGTGTGATGGATGCCACGGGCGCGATGCGCGCCGGACGCCCGGATTCCGCGGCTAGCGAAGCGGATCGGGGCACCGACTCACGCGGCACCGAAGGCTGTACCACTCGTACCGGTTCATCCCTTTCAGACTGAAGCGCCTGATGGGACTGGTGCGAGCCGTGTGACTGGTGCGACGGCTCATGCCGCCGTCGGTCCCGCTCGGGCTCCGGGTCCAGTTCGGGTTCGAAGTCGTCATCGGGGTCAAATCCGCGGCCGTCGTACCCATCGTCCTCCACGAGGCCGAGGTAGACCGCCATCTTGCGCATCGCGCCGGCCATGCTCCGAGTCCTCCGCTCTGTGGTGGATCGACTGACTACTGCCAAGTGCCCGCGATCCACGAGGTCGTTATGCCCGCTGTTCAGCGGTAATGACCATATTTTCTGCTGTGGTCCGACTTCCTGGCGACGTTACCCGAGCCTGGGGCGGACTCCGAGTACCGAGGTGCCGACGCGTACATGTGTCGCTCCCGCAACCACGGCCTGTTCGAGGTCCGCACTCATCCCTGCCGAGACCATGTTCGCAGCCGGATGGCTCCGGCGCAGGTCAGTCGACAAATCCATCAACCGCTCGAACGCCGCCTGTTGACGGCCGGCGTACTCCCCGGCCAGTGGTGCGACGGTCATCAGTCCGCCGAGCCGCAGACCCGGTGCCTCGGCGAGAAGGCCGGCCAACTCCTCGATCCCGCCCGGCGCCACACCGCCTCGCTCCCCTCGCTCGTTCTCGCCCGCGTCGAGGGCGACCTGGATCAGGCAGCTCACCTCGCGCTCGGCCCGCACGGCCTCCTTGGACAGAGCGGTCACCAACTTGGAACGATCGACGGACTGCACAAAATCCGCGTAACCGACCACGGACCGCACTTTATTGGTCTGCAACTGGCCGACGAAATGCCAGGAAAGCGGCAGATCCGCACAAGCGGCGGCCTTGGGCGCCGCGTCCTGGTCGCGGTTCTCGGCCACGTGCCGTACGCCGAGCTCCGACAGCACCCGCACGTCAGCCGCGGGATACGTCTTGGTGACCACGATCAGGGTCACCTCCGCACGCGCCCGCCCGGCTGCCGCGCACGCGGCAGCGATGCGCTCCTCCACTTTCGCCAGATTCGCGGCGAGTTCGTCCTTACGTTCTGTCATGCCCCATCAGTCCAGCCAGACATAGCTCGCGAGTCGTCCCGTGGTCCGGTCGCGGCGATACGAGAAGTGGTCCCCCGACTCGAGCGTGCACACCGGCGACTGCTCCCGGTCACGCACCCCGAGCCGTTCGAGTTGCGCGTGCACGCCGGCGGTCACGTCGACGGCGGGCGTGCCCCAGCTCGTCTCGGCGTGTGCCGCCGGTTCGACGGCTGCGACCTCGGCGCGCATCGCCTGCGGCACTTCGTAGCACCGGCCACAGACGGCGGGGCCGGTGCGGGCGACGATCCGGGACGGTTCGGCGCCGATTTCGATCATGGCCCGGACGGCTGCCGGGACGACCCCGGCGACCATCCCGGGCCGGCCCGCGTGCACGGCGGCGGCCACCTTGGCGACCGGGTCGGCGAGCAGGACGGGTGTGCAGTCGGCGGTGAGCACGGCGAGGGCCACTCCGCGCCGGGCGGTGACGACCGCGTCGACCGCGGGAACCTCGGCACCGGGCCCTCCGGGTCCGTCGACCACCAGGACGTCCGGCCCGTGCACCTGGTTCATCCAGACCACCTGGGCGGGGTCGAGACCGAGGGACTTGGCCGTCAGTTCACGGTTGGTCCGAACGGCGTCGGGGTCGTCGCCGACCGCCCACCCGAGGTTGAGCTCCTCGTACGGAACGGCGCTCACCCCGCCCCACCTGTCGGTGAAGGCGAAGTGCGCGCCGCTCACGGTGTCGCGCTGTCCTATCACGTCAGAAGGATCACTTGAGGAAGTCCGGTACGTCCAGTTCCTCGGCCGCGCTGTCCGTGTAGGACCGCGACGGCGGAACCGGCGGGGAGACCTGGATGTCGGCCACGGGCTCCGGAACGGGCTCCGGCTCCTCCTTGGGCGTGACACTGCCGAGCGAGCCGAAGCTCGGACGGCTCTCGGGCTGCCGTACCGGAGTGGCCTCCTCGCGGCGGCCCGAGGACGACGAGGAGCCTGACGCCGAACCGAGAACGGTGTCCCGGCGGGCCGGCGGCTGGCCACCGTCGAAGCCGGCCGCGATCACGGTGACCCTTACCTCGTCGCCGAGGGCGTCGTCGATGACGGCACCGAAGATGATGTTGGCCTCGGGGTGAGCGGCCTCACTGACCAGCTGGGCGGCCTCGTTGATCTCGAACAGGCCGAGGTCGGAACCGCCGGAGATGGAGAGCAGCACGCCCCGGGCGCCGTCGATGGAGGCTTCGAGCAGCGGCGAGGAGATCGCCATCTCGGCCGCCGCCACCGCGCGGTCGTCGCCGCGGGCCGAGCCGATGCCCATGAGGGCCGAACCGGCCTCGGACATGACCGACTTCACGTCGGCGAAGTCGAGGTTGATCAGACCGGGGGTGGTGATGAGGTCGGTGATGCCCTGAACACCGGAGAGCAGGACCTGGTCCGCCGACTTGAACGCGTCGAGGACGGAGACCTGGCGGTCCGAGATGGACAGCAGCCGGTCGTTCGGGATGACGATGAGGGTGTCGACCTCTTCGCGGAGTTCGGCGATGCCGTCCTCGGCCTGGTTCGCGCGGCGCCGTCCCTCGAAGGTGAACGGGCGCGTGACCACGCCGATGGTGAGGGCGCCCAGGGTGCGGGCGATGTTGGCCACGACGGGCGCGCCGCCGGTGCCTGTGCCACCGCCTTCACCGGCCGTCACGAAGACCATGTCGGCCCCCTTGAGGACCTCCTCGATCTCCTCGCGGTGGTCCTCGGCGGCCTTGCGGCCGACGGCCGGGTTGGCTCCGGCGCCGAGTCCGCGGGTGAGTTCACGGCCGACGTCGAGCTTGACGTCGGCGTCGCTCATCAACAGCGCCTGTGCGTCGGTGTTGATGGCGATGAACTCGACACCCTTGAGACCGACTTCGATCATCCGGTTGATGGCATTGACACCACCGCCGCCGACACCGATGACCTTGATGACTGCGAGGTAGTTCTGCGGTGCTGCCACGTCGAAGGCCTCTCGCCTCGAATTACGTTGTCGCCGTCCTCGCGGGTGTGAACCCGTGGTCCGACGACAGATGCCGAATGGGGCGGTCCATAACGCCGACCCGAACCCTAACGCTGAAGTTTAGGGTTACCAGTGTGTCTGTTCCCTGGAGTCTTCTGAACAGGACACTAAGTCGACAAGTGGCGCACGTTCAACGAACACGCCGAACCTCCCGTTTTTCTTTTCACCCTATGTGATCAGGCATAGCGCTGCCCAGCCAGGGTGCTGGCCTGCGCGGATGTGCGTCAACTCCCTGATGACGCAGGCGCGGTGGGCACGCTGACATCGAAGTGCCGCGCGTCTGGGGCGGCTTTCATGAGAGCCGTGAGCGTACGGGCCTTGGCGGCACCCTTCTCGCCGCTTCCCCATGCGACGGTGCGGCCGCCACCCAGGTCCAGCGAGATGTCGTCGTACGAAAGCACCTTGACGGTGCGGGTGTCGCGGGCGACCGTGGCCGGAAGCGCGCCGGCGACCCGGACCGCCTCACGCACCAGCCGGTCCTCGCCGAAGCGCCGCAGGCTCGGGGCACGCGAACCCGGCCGAGAGAGTGTCAATTCCAGCGCGGGGACGCCATTCGGTGCCCGAGAAACCGTGGCGAAGCGGACACCTTCGTCGTCCACTTCGACGAAGTTTCGGCCCTTTTGGACAAGCAGGACCGGAGTACGCTCAGTCACTTTCAGCCCGATTCCATGGGGCCAGGAACGCACCACGTCAACCGCGTCAATTCGGGGCAGCTCTCGGCGCAGTCGCGCCTCGATCGCATCAGTGTCGACGGAGATCAGCGGCACCCCGACCGGCACGTCGGCCGCCTCGCGCACCTGCGCGGGCGTCAGGACCCGGGTCCCGGAGACGGATACCTCTTCTGTCCGCAGCCACTGGGAGCCGTACAACAGCCAGACAGTGCCCGCGCCGAGGAGGACCAGCGCGATGGCGAGAACGATGATCATACGAAGGCGGGGTGTGAACCTCCGGGCGGGCGGCGGGCCGGACGACTTCTGCTGGCGTTCACCGCGCTCGGCGGTCGTCGATCCGGCCACGCTCCCTGCCTTCCCTATACGTGCCTAACGGTGTGCACGACTGGCGGCGATCGCCTCGTACACCATGCCGACGAGAAGGTCGTCGGCGTCCCGGCGGCCGAACTCGGCGGCGGCGCGGGACATCTGGTACAGCCGATGCGGGTCGGCGAGCACCGGCAGAACGTTCTGCTGGACCCACTGGGGCGTCAGTTCCGCGTCGTCGACGAGCAGTCCACCGCCGGCCTTGACCACCGGCTGGGCGTTCAGCCGCTGTTCGCCGTTGCCGACGGGCAGCGGGACATAGGCGGCCGGGAGTCCGACGGCGGAGAGTTCGGCGACGGTCATCGCGCCCGCCCGGCACAGCATCATGTCGGCCGCGGCGTACGCGAGGTCCATCCGGTCCACGTACGGTACCGGGATGTACGGGGGCATCCCCGGCATCTGCTGCACCTGCGGCAGTTCGTTCTTCGGGCCGACCGCGTGCAGGACCTGGATCCCGGCCTGCTGCAGCCAGGGCGCGACCTGCTGAACCACCTCGTTGAGCCTGCGGGCACCCTGCGAACCGCCGGAGACCAGCAGCGTCGGCAGGTTCGGGTCGAGCCCGAAGGCGGCGCGGGCCTCGGGGCGTACGGCCGCCCGGTCGAGCGTGGCGATGGCGCGGCGCAACGGGATGCCGATGTAGCGAGCGTCCCGCAGCTTGCTGTCCGGGGTCGAGACGGCGACCTTGGCGGCGTACCGGGAGCCGATCTTGTTGGCCAGGCCGGGCCGGGCGTTCGCCTCATGGACGATGATCGGCACACCCAGACGCTTGGCGGCGAGATAGCCGGGCAGCGCCACATAGCCTCCGAAGCCGACCACGGCGTCCGCCCTGGTGCGCTCCAGGATCTGCTCGGCGGCCTTGATCGTGCCGCGCAGCCGGCCCGGGACGGTGATCAGCTCAGGGGTGGGCTTGCGTGGCAGCGGTACCGCGGGGATCAGCGCGAGGTCGTAGCCCCGCTCCGGTACGAGCCGGGTCTCCAGGCCGCGCTCCGTGCCCAGGGCCGTGATCCCCACGGCCGGGTCCTGCCTGCGCAGGGCATCCGCGAGGGCGAGCGCCGGCTCGATGTGGCCGGCGGTCCCCCCACCGGCGAGTACGACATGCACCGAAATTCACCGCTCTCCGGACGAACGCGCCGCCGAGGCACGCCGTCGCATCGTGTTCCATCTCCGGGGCCCCCGCACAGGGCCCCCCGCGCGCTTTCTGCCAAAGCGGGTCTGCCGCATGGAAAGCGCCATCCGCGCAGCGGGGTCCTCACGCGCGAAGGCGATCAGTAGCCCGATGGCGAACATGGTCGGCAGCAGGGCGGAACCCCCGTAGGAGAACAGCGGGAGGGGGACACCGGCGATCGGCAGCAGGCCGAGCACCGCACCGATGTTGATCACCGCCTGCGCGATGATCCAGGTGGTCACACCTCCCGCGGCATACCTCACGAAGGGGTCCTCCGTGCGTCCGGCCACGCGGATACCCGCATAGCCTAGAGCCGCGAAGAGGGCGAGCACCGACAGCGTCCCCGCGAGGCCCAGTTCCTCACCGGTCACGGCGAAGATGAAGTCCGTGTGGGCTTCCGGGAGTTGGCCCCATTTCTCCACACTCGCGCCGAGCCCCGAGCCGAAGAGTCCGCCGCTGGCCAGGGCATAGATGCCGTGCACGGCCTGCCAGCAGTCGGCCACTCCGGACTTCGGCTCGGTGGCACCGATGCACTGGAGCCGGGCCATCCGGTTGGGGCTGGTCTTGATGAGGATCACACCGAGTGTCACGGCGACCGAAAGCACTCCGACGAACAGCCGGGTCGGGGCGCCCGCCAGCCACAGCACGCCGAACAGGATCGCGGTCAGGATGATCGCCGTACCCATGTCGCCGCCGAGCATGATCAGTCCGAGCAGCATGAAGGCGACCGGCACGAGCGGCACCAGCATGTGCTTCCACTGGGACAGCAGCTTCCTGTCCTGCTTGCGGGCCATCAGGTCGGCGCCCCACAGCACCAGCGCGAGCTTGCCGAACTCGCTGGGCTGGATCTGGAAGGAGCCGCCGAGCGAGATCCAGTTCTGGTTGCCGTTGACCGACATCCCTATCCCCGGGACCTGCACCAGGACCATCAGGAAGACGGCGCCCGCCAGGATCGGGTACGCGAGCGCCCGGTGCAGCTTCACCGGCATCCGGGAGGCGACCAGCAGCAGCACACCGCCTATGACGGCCGCCAGGAGCTGCTTGCGGAAGAAGTAGGAGCCCGGCAGGGACATCTGCAGCGCCGTGATCTGGGAGGCCGAGTAGACCATCACCAGACCGAGCACGATGATCAGAAGACTGCCGCCGAAGATCAGGTAGTACGCGGTGAGCGGCCGGTCCCAGGCACGGCGGGCCCGCATGTACAGGCTGAGGAACGGGTTCTCGCGCACCGCCCGGGGGGCGGGCCGCGCCACCCGCCGCTGCACGGGCGGCCGCCCGGTACGACTACCGGACATCGGCGTCCTTGCTGTACGTCGGCCACGTGTGCGTGGCCGGGTTCGCGAGTCCCACGCGTCCCTCCCAGGGTCGCCCGGCAGGCGGCCGGGTCATAGGGGGTGTCTGGTGCCCCCGGCGTCGAGCTCGCGCACCGCCTCCGCGAACGCGTCACCGCGCTTGTTGTAGTTGGCGAACATGTCCATGGAGGCACAGGCCGGGGCCAGCAGAACCGTGTCGCCCTCGACCGCCAGCCGCCGCGCCTCCTGGACTGCCTGGAGCATCGCCCCAGTGTCGGTCCGGTCGAGGTCGACGACGGGTACTTCCGGGGCGTGTCGCGCGAGGGCTTCCCGGATGAGGGCCCGGTCCGCGCCGATCAGGACGACCCCGCGAAGTCGCTTTGCCGAGCTGGCGACCAGCTCGTCGAAGGACGCGCCCTTGGCGAGCCCGCCGGCGATCCAGACGATCGACTCGTACGCCGCCAACGAGGCCTGAGCCGCGTGGGTGTTGGTGGCCTTGGAGTCGTCGATGTACGTGACCCCGGCCACGTCCGCGACATGCGCGATGCGGTGGGCGTCCGGGGTGAAGGCCCGCAGTCCGTCCCGTACGGCCGCGGCGGGCACCCCGTAGGCGCGCGCGAGAGCGGCCGCCGCGAGGGCGTTGGCGATGTTGTGCGGGACCGGCGGGTTGACGTCGGAGATCTCCGCCAGCTCCTGGGCGTTCTTCTGCCGGTTCTCCACGAAGGCGCGGTCGACCAGGATGCCCTCCACCACACCGAGTTGAGAGGGGCCGGGCGTGCCGAGGGTGAAGCCGACGGCTCGGCAGCCCTCCTCGACATCGGCTTCGCGCACCAGGTCCTCGGTGGCCTTGTCGGCGACGTTGTAGACGCAGGCAACCTGATTGCCGTGGTAGATACGGCCCTTGTCGGCGGCGTACGCCTCCATGGAGCCGTGCCAGTCGAGGTGGTCGGGCGCCAGGTTCAGGACGGCGGCGGAGTGGGCCCGCACCGAGGGTGCCCAGTGGAGCTGATAGCTCGACAGCTCCACGGCGAGGACGTCGTACTGCTCGTCGCCGAGCACCGCGTCCAGCAGCGAGACGCCGATGTTGCCGACGGCGGCCGTGCGCAGGCCCGCCGCCTTGAGGATGGAGGCGAGCATCTGGACCGTGCTCGTCTTGCCGTTGGTGCCGGTGACGGCCAGCCAGGGCGCTGCCCCCGGGCCGCGCAGCCGCCAGGCGAGTTCGACGTCGCCCCAGACGGGGACGCCGGCCTGCGCGGCGGCGGCGAACAGCGGCTTGTCCGGCTTCCAGCCGGGCGTGGTGACGATGAGTTCGGTGCCCTGCGGCAGGGTCGCGCCGTCGCCGAGGCGCACGGTGATGCCCAGGGCCTCCAGTTCGGCGGCCTGGGCACGGGCCCGCTCGTCGTCGCCGTCGTTGACGACCGTGACGACGGCGCCGAATCCGTGCAGCACCTTGGCCGCCGGGATGCCTGAGACGCCGAGTCCGGCGACGGTGACGCGCTTTCCCTGCCAGTCGGTCACTTGTCCGCCGCCCATCCCGCGTAGAAGAGACCCAGTCCGACAATCACACAGATGCCCTGGATGATCCAGAAGCGGACCACGACAAGGACTTCGGACCACCCCTTGAGTTCGAAGTGGTGCTGGAGTGGCGCCATGCGGAAGACCCGCTTGCCGGTGAGGCGGAACGAGCCGACCTGGATGACGACCGACATGGTGATGAGCACGAACAGGCCGCCGAGGAGGGCGATCAGCAGCTCGGTGCGGGAGCAGATCGCGAGGCCGGCGAGCACCCCGCCGAGGGCCAGCGAACCGGTGTCACCCATGAAGATCTTGGCGGGCGAGGTGTTCCACCACAGGAAGCCGAGGCAGGAGCCCATCAACGCGGAGGCGATCACCGCGAGGTCGAGCGGATCACGCACCTCGTAGCAGGCGCCCGGGTTCGTCAGGGTCTCGCCGTTGGCACAGGACTCCTGGTACTGCCAGACACCGATGAAGGTGTAGGCGCCGAAGACGAGGACGGAGGCACCGGTGGCCAGACCGTCCAGACCGTCGGTCAGGTTCACGCCGTTCGACATCGCGAGGATCATGAACAGCGCCCAGACCACGAACAGCACGGGGCCGATCGTCCAGCCGAAGTCCGTGATGAACGACAGCTTCGTGGAGGCCGGCGTCTGTCCCCGGGAGTCCGCGAACTGGAGCGAGAGCACCGCGAAGCTGATGCCGACGATCAGCTGGCCGGCCATCTTCGCCTTCGCCCGCAGACCGAGTGAACGCCGCTTGACGATCTTGATGTAGTCGTCGAGGAAACCGACCATGCCCATGCCGACCATGAGGGCGAGGACCAGCACACCCGAGAAGGTCGGAGGGGGTGTCTTGGCCTCACCGAGGCCGGTGAACACCTTGGACAGGAAGTACGCGGCGACCGTCGCCAGGATGAAGGCGATACCGCCCATGGTCGGCGTACCGCGCTTGCTGCCGTGCGTGCGGGGGCCGTCGTCGCGGATGTACTGGCCGTACCCCTTGCGAGCAAGGAGTTTGATCAGCAGCGGGGTGCCGACCAAGGTCAAGAAGAGGCCAATGACTCCTGCGAACAGGATCTGCTTCATCATCGGGCGGAAACCTCACCCTCGGCACCGGTCTCGACGAGCGCCTGCGCCACGCTCTCGAGCCCGACCGACCTGGACGCCTTCACGAGTACGACGTCTCCCGGGCGCAACTCGCTGCGCAACAGGTCGATCGCCGCCTGTGCGTCGGACACGTGCACCGACTCCTCACCCCACGAACCCTCGTTATATGCGCCCAGCTGC